>JACCDV010015264.1_pt1 | contig 89832 bp, 95 predicted proteins | sample 7446131 | NCBI WGS metagenome assembly JACCDV01 (sample SAMN15323448, study PRJNA562643) | freshwater metagenome | isolation source: river surface water | place: USA:Blue River Watershed | collected 2017-08-17 | reverse complement strand
CATAGTGTCGGCAGGTGGAATCGAACCACCGACCTTGGGCTTATGAGTCCCACGCTCTAACCGACTGAGCTATACAGACATATGATGTTGTAAGCTTATGCTTGTTGCGGAACCCGGATTTGCGCCGGGGCCTACAGGTTATGAGCCTGGCGAGCTACTGTTACTCTATTCCGCTATCTTTTGGATAGGACTAATATACTATATTTTAGCGTTATATGCAAATAAAAAAGCGCCGTGTCACACACACGACGCTCAGTGGTTTTACCCCTGCTTTCTTTTGACCCTAAGGACGAGATGATATGTTGTTCCATGAAAGATAGCATCTCTTTTGGCACAACCATTCATGGCAATAATCAAACCTTCTTTCACATTTCCCTTAGTATGGAAAGGAACAGATTTTGGATTTTTACACCCTGACCGTGCAAACCACGGACAGGCCTTGTGTAGATGACGATTGTGTAGTTTTTCAAGTTGAGGAGGAGTGTGATCTTCAACAAGATAATCACAAAGAACTTCAGTTTGAATCCATTTGACAAATCTTGAAACACCTTGAGGGTAACACATTCCAGACCTGTTAAGGAATATCTTTGGTGTAAGAACTGCGATAGAAACATAACTCATAGTGTCATCAAGATAAGAAAAACCCTTAACACTTTCCGCAGTCAACAGACGGCCAATATGAGAATTTGAATCTTCAGACATCAACCCCAGAGCCTCTAAAAATCCATGATTCGGAAAGCTAGGCAGAAGACCCTGTTCTGCTGCCGATGATAACAACCGAAGATATTCTGGGTGAATCGTATTCATAAAAAACAAGTAAGTTATTAGTAAGTTCACGTATCAACCAGAAGCAAGAGACAGTCCCCTACTTTACCAGTCATACAACAGAATACCCTCAAACAACCCTTGAAGTCAATAACCCCTATATCAACCCTAACTCATCAAAAACCCGCTTATACCCATCAAGCGCAGCTTCTGCATCAGTTCTACCAAGAACAAAGTTTGATCCTTGATGTGCAAGTTCGTTTCGAACTCTATGCGCACGCCACGCATGATCAAGCGTCGCAAGTTGTGACTTATTTGTATTATGCAACACCTCGCCTATATTTGCTCCTGGAAATCCACTTTGTTTAAGAACCTCAAAAAGCATTATATCAGCCTCTATGATAGCAAGTCTGAGCTCTGCAGGATTACCACTTCGTGCATATGCTTGTATCATGTCCCACTTAGGATTACTGATACCATTTGTATCAGGTACATATCCAACCGGAACAGGTTGTGTATCAGGAGAATCTTCTGCAGTTACAATCTTTGCAACACCAAGTGTTTTCTCATACTCTTCTTTTACTATTTTTAATCTAAACGTAAGATAATTTTTTATCATCAAAAGGAGAATGGTAAAAAATATTGCTAAAATAATAACAACATAAAATATATTTTTAATTATATCAGTAACACGAAACTTTACCTGATCAATCAGACTCGGTTCTTTTGTATATGCATCAATCTGTTGTTCGTTAAACAATCTGTTATAAAAACTTCGTATCTCTGTACCAGGCGACACAGGACCAGACTCTGGAGAAGATAATCTTGGTATCATCACGAAAAATATAGTAATAAGTCCAAATATAAGCAACACAACCTCTTCAAAACCAAAACCTTTACTGCTTGGAGCTGCTTTTTTATCATCTTTTTTTGCTTCTGCCATATGTCTTTAGTATATCATTTTTCCAAGAGCAAAGAGATCTATCTCTCTATCTGTGTTGGCCATAAACTGTATACCTAGTGGAAGTCCGTTTGTGGTTCCATAGTTTGGAGTTCCTTCGCTATCAATACTCTGTACAAAAGGAACAGAAAGCGCAGGTAAACCTGCCAAGTTTGCTGTTACTGTAAATATGTCTGCAAGATACAATGCAAGAGGATCAGTGTTTTTCTCACCTATCTTAAAGGCAGTATCGGGAGTTGTTGGAGTTATGATAGCATCAACACTAGCAAGTATTTTTTTCAAATCTTTTGTGAGCTCTTCTCGAAGTGCCATAGCTTTTTTATAATACGCATCATGATACCCTTCTGAGAGTATGTACGTACCGAGCATAATACGTCGCTTTACTTCTTTTCCAAGAAACTCTCCTCGTGTCTTCATATATACTTCCAAAAGATCCTTCCCTTCTGCTTGTTCACCATATCGAACTCCATCAAATCGTGCCATGTTAGATGACACTTCTGCAGGTACAAGTATATAGTACAGTGCAAGTGCATGCTTCAAGAGTGGTACTGATATATCTACAATCTGAACTCCCTTTCGTTCAAGTTTTTCTATAGTCAGAGTTATACTGTTCTGAACTTCTTTTGACACACCCTCTGTAAATATAAATTCTCTAGGAATTCCAACTTTCATACCATGTCTTGGAAGCGTCTCATGGGGCTGCACAACTTTGGTTGCATGTGTTGTACTATCAAGAGCATCCAACCCTTTCATAGCTTCAAACACAACTTCTGTATCTTCAACATTTTTAGCTATCACTCCAACAACATCAAAAGATGATGCCATGGCAATGAGACCATGTCTTGAGACGCTTCCATATGTTGGCTTCAATCCCATAACTCCACAAAAACTTGCAGGTTGTCGTATAGAACCTCCTGTATCAGATCCTAACGCAAACAAACATCCATCCATCGCTACAGCTGCAGCAGACCCGCCTGATGATCCTCCTGATACATACTCAAGAAATCTTGGGTTTTTAGTTACTCCATACGCTGAATTTTCAGTAGAACCACCCATAGCAAACTCATCCATATTTACCCGACCAAGACATATTGCCCCTGCAGTCACAAGTCTTTCAACAGCAGTTGCTGTGTATGACGCAGTATAGTTCTTAAGTATTTTTGAAGCTGCGGTTGTTTTTTTACCCTTCATACAGATGTTATCTTTTATCGCGAAAGGAACACCAAACATTTTGTTTTTCCAGATATACCCTTCAAGTTCTTGTCGTGTTTTAGATACGATGATCTTATCGCACTCTTTCGCAGCAGCTATAGCTTCTTCAGCATATACTTCAAGGTATGTGTTATTGTCTTTGTTTTTTAGTTCGATAATACCCAAATACAGTCGAACAACCTCTTCGACAGTACACTTTCGTGTCAGAAGACTTTCGTGAAAATCAATAATAGAATCTGGCAATAAATGAGTTCGAATCTGCATAGACAATAGATTGTATTTAGTTTAATATTTTTTTAACTTTAATAGCGTTGTTATGGTGATTAGGCGCTTCAGCAATAATCTCTATAGGAGAATATTCCCCATCACGAATTGCAACAACATCGACACGAGAGACACCAACTGGTGCCAAACCAACACTATGTATAGTCTTGTCAGATGACGACACAGAAAGAGACTGTATGGTGTCGATAAAAGAAAGTATTGATTCTATATCTCTATTATACGAAACATGCTCATCTTCCGTTAAGGAAATACGAGCAAGGTTCGCAATATTGTGAGTATCTATACGCATACACACTACTTTAGCACAGAGTATGCATGATGTAAAAACTCAATATGATTTATCTTTCTATAACCTCAGGAAGCACTTGACAGAGAGTTGTTGTTGAAACTGTTACAGAAGGTGTTGCGGGAGTTGTACCAGATGCAGGAGTACCGTTTGCAATACATGTGATAACAGCTCGTTGGTTTAGACCATTTGCAGTTGATACAGATATAGGGCCAGTACGACCATCTCCTTGTAGGAGAACACTTGTATTATTTACAGCAAGAGAACATTGATCAACATTTGTAACAGTCCAATTATATATACAATTTGAGTTTTTAGGTACTACAGGTGTAGCTGCTTGGAAACTTGTAATTGTAGCAGGGCCACGTGAGTCAACTGCTTGTTGTGGTGCAGCAACAGAGTCCGTTGAACAAACAGCTACGGCTGTTTGTTTATCAAATGCATCAGTCACAGTTACACTGTGTGATACCGTTGAACTTCCTACCCTACTCTTTGTAACAGTTTTAGTTGTAGCCTTATTTGTTGCGTTGTCTTTATATGATAAAGACCCGAGTGCATTTGTTGCAATAGTGTCAAATGTCACATTGTTACCCGATGTTGTGTATGTACAACTTGCTTTAAGGGCACATGATGCTGAATTTGTTGTTGTACTTACAGATACACCGTCTTGATAACATATCTGGGTTCTACCAGAACATGAACAAACAGTATTTTGGGGTGTACATGTTGTTTTTATAGGAATAGTGTAAGTGGTTGAATCGTTTGTTCCGACAGCTCCGTTACCATACTCTGTTTGTTGTTGAAGCACTGATACATATAGAGAGTTAAGTGCTTTTGATGGTTTTGCAAGATTTGTTGGAGTAAAGTAAGGAGAATATGTTGCATACAATTGGTGACCATTTTGCAATCTACCTGCATCTGCCTTACCTGTACCGTTAGCAACTTTTTGATTTGGAGTGATACGATTATCCCATGAAAATCCAACTTTTAGCGATGACACAGCGTTTGCACAATAGATATAGTAGAATCTAAAGACAAAAGGAACACTTTCACCACAGGTATGAGTTGTACTGATGACATCATCTTGTAAATACATTCTGATAGATCTTGAACCACTTGCTGATGCTCTATATGGCTCGAGAGAAACTTGAGCAGCAAAAGATTTTTGAGTGATAAACAAACCAATCAACACAAGTCCACAGAATATTGCAGTTTTAATATGCTTTCCCGCTATAGCAAATGCACCGATGATAATAAGGAGTATGTACAACGCAAGATATATATATGTACCAGGTTTAATTATATTTTTCGCCTCTCCTTCAAATACAACATCTTTAATACCAGTGTACACGGTCTTATTTGACTGTTTTGAAAAAATAGTTACTCCTACTTGTACAATCTTCCCTGTTCCTTCTGGTATTGCTACTGAAAAATCTTGTAACATGAAATCAGCATCTTGACTTGTTGTATATACAACAGCACCTGCTTCATCAATAAAATCAACTTGTGTTCTATAAATATCAGTCTTTTTTGCTGCTAAGGCTGCAGAAGTACTTGCCGAATCAATCCTGTCCATATCTATAGGTTTACTAAATATCTCGAAAATAAACGAGTTAACACCATTTTTTTGAGCAGCAGTAACAGCACCGACAGATACTGAATCTCCTGCAACTATATACTGGAAGTCAACTTTGTTTTTCAACAATGTACTTGTAAATGAGAGTTCTCCTGTATACACTCCTGGCTCATAGTCAAATGTAGGCAAAGGAAGAACCATGTATGTCTTACCTTTTTTGATTGTTATTGGAGGAAGAGAGATATCTTTCTTAAAAGAATTTGATCGAAGTTTAGAGAAGGTTATATTTGGAACTATAATTGTGTCAGTGTTTGATTCAAATGTAATCTCTATAGATGAAGATGTTGCAAGTGTTTTATCTTGAGCAACTTCTTGTGGTGTATAAATTGTAGGACCGTGTAGAGTTGAAAATCTATTTCCATTGCTTTGTAGTAGGTTTACATTACCAATTTTTACAAAAGGAGTATTATTTGGTTTTATGGTAAATGCCTTTGTAAAATAAAAGTTTTCATTTTCTGGAGCATTCTTTTCAAAATACTTTGTATAGATCACAAACGTACTTGTAGCTTCCTGTGGAAGAATATTTGGCATAACTACAGATAGGTTTGGTTTTTCAGTAGTCTTTGATATATCAATATATTCTGTTGTAACGATCTCAAAATAGGTTAATCCATCGTTATCAACCGTTCGAGCAACACCATACTCTATGTTTTTTTGTAATCCTATAGGATTACTACTTTCCATAATCGATACTTTAACAGTATCCCCAGCATTGTATGTCAGAGGATTTTCTATTGAAATACTTTTTGGAAGATATTGCTCTGCAGAAGCAGGAGTTGATAAGGTTAGTGCAAATATACATGCGCATACAAACGCGTAAATTGTTTTTTTCATATGCATAAATTATACCACTTATCTTTAGACAATAACAAGTTACTTAAGCATGTGTACAAACTCTTGTTCATCAATAATCTTAACTCCTAGTTTTTCCCCTTCACGAAGCTTACTTCCAGCCTTTTCTCCGGCTACAATATAATCTGTTTTTGAAGAGACACTTCCTGAAACTGACCCTCCGAGATCTCTAATCCTATCACTCGCTTCGTCACGAGACATCATCTGTAGTGTTCCTGTTAATACAAAAGTTTTCCCTGTAAATCTACCCTCTGTTTCAACCTGCGCGTCTGATTGAGTAAAAACAAGCGTAATATGCGCCAATAACTCCTGCAAAACTGTCATATGTTTAGGTTCTGCAAACCAATTTACAAGATGTACTCCAACCACTTCCCCTATACCATCAACCTGTTCAAAATCAGCCGTCGTCATACGAGCCAACATATATATGTCTCCCTTACAGAGCTTAGCCAAGTCTCGAGCTGTCTCCTCTCCAACTTGTGGTATAGATAATGAAAATATCAACCTCCACAATTCCACTTTCTTTGCCTTTTCTATGGACTCTATAATATTTGCCGCAGACTTATCACCCATACGTGGAAGTATCTCTATATCCCCTTTTGTCAAGGTAAATATATCAACATATTTCTGAATAAGACCGTGTTCCAAAAACAAATCTATCTGTTTTGGACCCAATCCATCTATGTTAAAACATTTTTTAGAGACGAAGTGATATAACTTTCTTTTAAATACAGCCTCTGAGTCTAAAACTACACATCTATACGCGGCCTGTCCTGGTATACGTTCTATAGAGCCATCACCTCCGCATCCATCCACAGTTTTTGGAAAAATATATTTTTTTTGTGTACCATCTCGTAAATCCGTAAGAACTTGTACGATATCTGGAATCACATCACCTGCTTTTTGTATCACAACCGTATCTCCAATACGGATATCAAGACGTTGAATCTCATCTTCGTTATGAAGTGTTGCTCTACTTACAACAGAACCTAGTACTGATACAGGTTTTAGTATAGCAACTGGTGTGATCACTCCAGTTCGACCAACTTGCAGGTGTATATCTTCGACAATCGTTGTAACTTGCTCTGTTGGGAACTTATATGCGATTCCATATCGAGGGGCCTTGCCTGTGTAACCTAGTTTTTCTTGATCGTCATATGAATTCACCTTCACAACAACTCCATCTATAAGATAATCTTCTTTTTTATATATATGTTGAAAATGTTTCCAGTATGCAAACACACCTTGTATATTCGAAACTTTTTTAGCATGAGAGTTTACTTTAAATCCAAGGCTCTTCAGAAACTCTAGCTCCTCAAACTGACTTTTAGGTAATATAGTTTTCGCAGACACCGTTGCTTTGTCTATGAATGCAAGATGATATATAAACATATCAAGATTTCTTTTTGCTGCAATGTTTGGATCAAGCTGTCGTACTGAACCAGCAGCGATGTTTCTCGGGTTGGCAAACAACGGCAAACCTTCTGCTTTTTGTCTTTCATTTAACAATGCAAAGTTTTTCTTTCCAACCCACACCTCACCCTCAACAATACATGTGATTGGTTGAGAAAGTGTAAACGGAATCGACTGAATAGTTCTGATGTTGTGAGTAACATCTTCACCAACTACACCATCACCTCTTGTAGCAGCTCGTATAAATCTACCCTTTTCATACTCTAAGACAACCTTGAGCCCATCTATCTTAAGTTCACATGTGTACTCTATATCTGCCGACAAATCTCTTTTCAGAAATCTGTTAATTCGCTCATTAAAGGCAATCATGTCATCTTCTGTGAAAGCATCATTATATGACCATTGTTGTATCTTATGCGTTACTTTTTCGAACTTTTCGATAGCCTTCCCTGCCACACGTTGCGTCGGAGAATCAGGACTATAAAACTCAGGATGCTTTTCTTCGAGTTCTTTCAGCTCTTTTTTTAAGGAATCCAATGCTTCAGGAGAAATAGTCTCTTTATCAAGCACATGAAAATCATACCTATAGGTATCTATGAGTTTTCTGAGTTTTTCTATACGATCTTTCACAGAAGTTATAGTACTATGATACCTGCTAGTGTGCAAAGATAAGACCTCGCTCCACAACTCTATCGAGCAAAGCATTGTCGAGAGCACATGTGTTTCCGTCTGATCCAAGTCCTGTATTGTATCCACTTGTTGATATCTTAGTTCTGTACTCTGATTTTACCACTTCAACAGAGGCACATACATTTTGACCATAATCTATAGTAAAAGTCGTTGTTGCAATATTACTTGTTGGGTAATCTATTCTTTTAGTGAAACTTAGTGGATTTGAGGTGTTCACACCACACTTGATAGGGTTTGCACCTGTAGTGTATGTTGTGGTCGTGCCAAATATAGCTGTACTCAAATCCCCTGCTACCGTACCATCTGTCAACGTGTCCCAGTAGAGTGCACACTCAAGAGCACTATCCGCAGCATAAAACGATGTCTGAGAGTTTGTACCTATGTTTGTAAGTCGAAGTTGTCGAAGTATGATGTTTCCTATTGAAAAAGATATAGCAAGAAGAAGGGTCATCATGATAAGCGCTATCACTAGACTAATTCCTTTGTTATGTTGTACAGATGTTTTCTTTTTCATATTATTCATTCATATTATTCTATGTAATATTTTGCATACTGTTGGTTATGTAATCGCTCAACGAGCCTCAACTGTTTATCTCGACCCCTATCTTTCCACTTAACCGTCACAACAAGATCAACCTCTCGTACTGCACTATCATCAGCCTCACCATCTTGAGCTGCAGTTTGCAGATATATCTCTCTTGTAAACTTAGAGTTTGTTGTGACAGTGCCATCACCATATATCACAGATCCTACAGGATTAAAAGAGAGTGGTGGACATCCATCACTTGGACATTGGGTAAATGTATATACGCCCGACGTATCACGATTCATAACACATGATGTGATAGATATATCACTTTGTGAGTTCGCACAATCAACGTTCCCAGTAATACCACCTAACCACGTTGCATCACTTATAGTATCTTGTAATGATATGGTATCTCTTGTGTTACGTATAAACTCTATAGCTTCTTCAGCTAGATAGTATGCAGATACATTGTCACGAGATTCGACAGAACTTCGTATAGCCAAACTCGCGATATATATAGGACCTGTCAAGGCTAGTGTCAAGATAAATACAGCGATAAGTGTCTCGAGCAATGTAAACCCTTTTTGAGAGATACTTTTGTGACGTATGTCTTTTTTTGTACAAAACTTTGTGTAAAACATATGTATGATTATATAAAGTTAGGCAAACGTTGTGAGATATAAGTTTGTATAAAAAATTCTGATATGTTGATCTGATTTATCTTTGCCTTACCTTTAAGTACGAGAAAAACTGAAGGCTGCCCCGGAACACCAGCAGGATCTGGAATAATAGGTTCTGGAGTACGTATGGTAAATCCAAGGCTATCTATAGTTATATTTTTCTGATCAGTGAGAGGATATGACACTGTAGAAACACTACCTCCTGTTTCTGTATACAATGTTTTTTCTATATACCCATCTGTCGTTCCTCCTCCTATAAGTTCATATCGAACGATCTGTTCTTTTCCTGTGATAGTTGATACGAGAGTTATCTCTGAAACAGGCTGAGGATAATTAGTACACGTCTCATCAAGGAGTTTATATGCATCAAGTGTGTATGTTGTAGCATCATCGAAACAATGATATCTATACCCTGTCTTGATATCACGAACCATACTTTCTATAGAGTAATTCAGGTTATTTACCACAGAACTTATAGCTTGGTTTTTTCTGTTAGAACTGATAATACTAAGTATTACCCCGCTCGCAGAAACCACCACTATAGAAAAAAGTCCAAGTGAAACAAGGGCCTCTATAAGAGTAAAACCTTGTGTTTTACTTCTCCTGTTTATTTTTTGTATAAGTGTAAACAAATATTTCATATATATATTATTGCATAGGAACACAGTGTGTTGTATCTATCTCAACCGCTCCTGTTTTTTCTATAACTACAGATCTACATATATCCCCCTCAAATCCAACATTGATCACAACTGCACCTACATAATCGACAAAAGGATCCGTTGCAAGCAAACGTGTTTTAAAAAATGCTTCAGGGTTTGGACGAGTAAATACAATATCAAGAGATTGTTGCGTGTTTACACCCGAACCCACACCAGTACAATAGTTGCTTGTTATGGCAGATAGGTCTGATTTTTTACACAAACCAAGTATTGATCCTGATCGAGAGTTGTTTATAACATACTCTTGAGTCATCTCACCTCCCACTTCATCATATATACCGTTACTGTTTTTATCCGCAAACATGACCACAGTATTAGGTTCTGACATATCCATATGTACACCATGACTTGATGTAAACTCTCCTGCACCACTTGCCTTTACTCCAAGTCCAGCCACTTGTGATTCTCGAACTATAAGACCTATCTCATACGCTGCATTTGAAACAAGTATAGCACTGTTAAGCTTTGCATTGTTAAACAATACAAGGGTACTCACTATAGCGATAATAGCAACGACAACAATCATCTCAATGAGAGTAAACCCTTTTGTATATAGTGATACTTGTACTGTTTTTTTTGCAGACATGTTATATGTTTGATGATATGTTATATATCGGTATGAGTACTGATGCGAGCAAGAATCCTACACCAAGACCAAGCATCACAATCATAAGAGGCTCGATAAGATCAACAAGCGTATCTACGGCAGACACCACCTCTTTTTGATAAAAGCGTGCAAGAGTTTTTAAGATACTTCCAACCTCTCCTGTCTCCTCTCCAACTCGTGTCATAGCAACAAGGATTCCTGGAATCTCAGGATGTTTTCCAAAAGCATCCGAAAGTGCAAAACCACCTTTCACATCTTCTATCACATCAACCATGATAGCTTCATATATAGTGTTGTCGATGACATCAGATGTTAGTTCAAGCGCTTTCAGCATCGGTATACCTGAAGTAAGCATAGTGTTTAAGTTATCCGCTATACGTGAGAGATATAGCTTTTTATAGAGAGTGGAGATATACGGCAACTCTATCTTGAGACGAGAAAGAAAGTTTTTTCCTGCTGGAGAAAATAAGTATTTGATAGCAAAGAACCCTGTTATAGCAAGTAGTACTATAAACAACGGACCAAAGTTTATCAAAAAGTTACTTAAACCAATAACCGCCTTTGTATATATAGGTATGTCTTGACCAGACTCAGTTATAATCACACTGATCTTTGGGATAACCACTGTGAGCATAAGGACCATCACAACCACAAACGTCGCGATAACAAAAGCAGGATAGATGAGTGCATTCTTAACCTTAGATGTGACCTCATAATTACGCTCCATATAATCAGATAAGAATAAAAAAGTCTCATCGAGTTTTCCTGATTCTTCTCCTGCTTTAACCATATTTGTATAAAACACATTAAACACTTTTGGATGCTTTGCAAGTGCCACTGATATAGGAGAACCTCCTTGTATATCATCAGCAATCTGTGTAAGAACTTTTTGTAGCGCTGGTTTTTCAACTTCAGAAGACAATAATTGAAATATCCGCAGTGCTGATACCTGTGCAGTGAACAAGGTTGACATCTGTCTTGACAGAATCACAACATCTTTTGTTTTTATACCGCCAAACAAGCTTATTGATCTTCCGCTCAATATACCTTTATGTTCAGAAACCTCTTCAAGAGAAAGAATAGTCCAACCTCTTCTTTGTAATGATGAAATGGCTATCTCTTTATTTTGTGAATCAATAGTTCCACTTGTCTGACTATTTCGTTCATCAAGTGCTTTGTAGGTAAATATCATACGTGTATGTTGATGTGTTTAAAAAAATAATACTTATATAAGACGTTGTAACATCTTTGGATTCAATGATTGTTTATATGCATTTTCAAGAGAAATCTCTCCTTTTTGTACAAGCTCAGCAAGACATCGATTCATATCTATCATGCCATCTTGTGATCCTGTTTCAATCACCGTGTTTATCTCATGAGTTCTTTTTTCACGTATCAAGTTTTGTATCGCGTTGTTTGTAATCATGAGTTCGTATACTGGAACCATACCTCCCGATATACGAGGAACGAGACGTTGTGAAAACACTCCCGCAAGTGCTGATGCAAGTTGTAGTCGAATCTGATCTTGCTGCTCTGGTGGAAAACTATCTATAATACGATCAACAGTTTGTGCAGCGTTGTTTGTATGTAGTGTTGAAAAAACCATATGCCCTGTCTCAGCCGCGGTAACAGCAGCAGCAATAGTTTCTCTGTTACGCATCTCACCTACGAGGATGATGTTTACATCTTGTCGAAGTGCACTGATAAGTCCAGATTCAAATGAATCTGTATCTATACCAACCTCACGTTGATCTATGATTGATTTTTTTTGTTCATACACATACTCAGTAGGGTCTTCAATCGTCATGATATGTTCAGACCGCTCTTGATTAATCATCTCTATGATTGAAGCAAGTGTTGTTGATTTACCTTGGCCAACAGGACCTACTACCAAGAAAAACCCTTGCTTTTTTTGAGCAAACTGTTCAAGAATAGGAGGAAGGTTCAGCTCATGTAGCGTACGAATCTGTTTTGGGATGAGTCGAAGTGCTATACCCAAACTTCCCTGTTGATGAAATGCGTTACCTCGAAAACGCGCTATGTTTTTAAACTTATAAGAGAAGTCTATCTCTCTTGTATCTGTATCAAAATCTTTTCTTCGAGAAGAAGACGACATGATGTTTACAAACTCTTTTATATCTTCATGTGTAAGTACAGCGTTGCGAACAAAAGGTATAAGTTGACCCGATATACGCATAGTTGGATATCTTCCTTCTGAAAGATGTAAATCAGAAGCACCTTCTCGTACTACTGTGTCTAAAAGTTGTTCAAGTTCTTGTTCGTAATTCATATGTATTATTATACACCTTTATGAAAGATTGAACATCTTATTTACCTCATCAACAATCTCAGATGGAACGGTTGTAGCTTTTACTATATATGAATGCACTCCAAGTTTTCGAGCAACATCAATATCATGTGCCTGACTCTGGTTTGTAAGCACAACTATAGGCACATGTTCAAAAAGTTTTTCTGCTCGAATAGTTTCCAAAAACTGAATCCCTCCCATAACAGGCATGATCACATCAACAAACAACACATCAGGAACATATCCTGATCGCGCAATATCAAGCGCTTCTTGTCCGTTAGATGCAAGCTTCAGATCGAACCCACACTTTTCAAACTTTATCTTATACATGTTCAATATAAAATGATCATCATCGACAATCATGACTTTTACATCACCTGGTTTTTCTTTTTTTCCAAATACTAGAGTAGGATTCATATATTTACTGGTATTATAGATTATTAATCTCTTCAAAAGGAACCTTTTTTTGGAGTGCTTTGATTATAGCATCTTCCTTCATACTAATCATACCTTTCTCTTGTCGAAGATGGTTTCTCATAGTTATCTCAGTTGGGTCTTTTAGTATGATAGATTCGAGAGTTTTATCCATCTCGTACATCTCAAACACACCCGCTCGACCTTTTATACCCTTTGGACAATCTGCTGTTGGTTTAATATTGTAAACGGTATCAAGTGGAGGTATGATACTTCTATACTTTTCTGGAAGATCTTTAAACTGACTATCAATCATCTCTTTCAGACTATCACTGACAGGAGTCTCTACAGAAGCTGGTGCAAAAGCTTTACCTACAAGACGTTGAGCCATACCAAGTATAAGTGTTGGCGCAATCAGATATGGATCAATACCCATATCTATAAGACGAGGAACAATACCAACGGCAGTGTTCGTGTGGATAGTTGAAAGCACCAAGTGTCCTGTAAGGGCAGCTTGAATCGCAAGCTGGGCTGTTTCTTTATCTCGAATCTCTCCCACCATGATGATATCAGGATCTTGTCGAAGTGTCGTTCGAAGTCCTGCAGCAAATGTATATCCAATCTCGGCATGAACCTGAGACTGACTAATACCCTCCATGTTATACTCAACAGGATCTTCAAGTGACAACACGTTCTGTGTTTCCCTATCAAGTTCCATGAGCATAGAGTACAAGGTGGTGGTCTTTCCAGAACCAGTTGGACCCGATATAAGAATCAAACCATACGGCCGATTCAAAGCACGCTTAAGCATAGCTAGATGTTCTGGTAAAAATCCAAGTTGATCAAGTTTCTGTACACCTTTATCTTGATCCAAGATTCGCATAACCACTTTTTCACCATAATATGTTGGAAATGTAGATACACGGAAATCGATTTTTCTTCCATCAGTTCGTGCAGAAAAACGACCATCTTGTGGTTTTCGCTTTTCATCAAGTTTCATATCACAAAGAATCTTAATACGAGCAACAAGTGCTTCTACAATATTCTTAGGAAGTTCAATACTCGTAGTAAGATTACCATCAACTCGATATCGAACACGTACTTTCTCTCGCATTGGTTCAATATGGATATCAGATGCACCACCTTCAATCGCGTATCGAAGAACTGTCGCTACAATCTTTTTTACAGGTGCATCTTCTACAATATGTAACTTATCTGCGGCTGTTGCTGTTTGACCATCACTAGAACCCGGCATCGTTTCTATACCTGAACTTAGATCTCCGAATTCTTTTTCAAAATCAGTAAGTGCTTGATTAACCTCTCCTGTTAAACCCTTATACATCTCTATGGCTCTGTTATAATCTTCTTCTGACATGAGAAAAAGTTTATACACAATATTGTTTTTTGCAGAGATAAAATTTAAAGCATCCCGAGCACCTATGTTGTCAGGATCTGTAATACCAACATGCAACACACCTTCTTTAACTTCAAGCGGAATAAATTTGTAGTGTCGAGCAGAATCTTCTGGAATATAATTCAAAATCTCGTAAGGTATCACAGCATCCTCAAGGAAATATGGATCTATGTTAAGATACTCAGCCTTGGCGCTCAAAATATCATGTTTTGATACGCCTTGTTCAAATAACAAAGTTTCAATACTTTGATTTGTATCAATAGCCTTTTTTTCTAAGACACCTGCAGTATCTGCATCTAGAATATTCTTTTTTACAAGTAAATTAATAAATGACATGTACTATGTTATCTTTTTTTAGGTGTAGGCAAAACTTGTGTAGCAGTTGCGGTTGTTGTTGCCTTGATTATGTTTTGAGGCTGTGCCGTTGAAACCTCAAATCTTTGTGTTTCAGACCCTATAGGGAGAAACGGGTTTCTTCTTCCTACGGGAATATTGTAGTCAACTTGAAAAGGTTTTTCAGGGAAACTTAACGCTTGATATGCAGGACTTTTCAGTATGGATGTATTCAAATCTATATACCGTATAGCCTGTAAGCTTGCGACAAACTCTCTATCATATGATTTTTGTCCTGATTGTGCTTCACCTTGAGCAGTTTTTTTTGCAACAAGTGCATTTGACGTATCTGATGCTGTGTCTTTTTTTGATAACACAAAGTACCAATAGCCAAAAAAGATAACTATCACAGCAATCAGGATATATAGTATGTTTTTATGATTTTTAAGCATAATTATTGTAATGTGTTATTAGTTATATATTTTAACCAATATGTTTTAAGAACAATGTTAAAAGTATATATGGGTTCTTTTCCGGCTAAAACTTCTACTTGATTTGCTGGGGTACTGAAGGCAATAGATTCTATATCAAGTATTCTTGTTGAATGCTCTATTCTTTGTAAAAATTCTATGAAATCAGCATATGTCAACGTTACTGAGAAAGAGAAGTTTATCACCCCGAGTCTTGAATTATCATACGACGTATCTCCCATTGTTCCTGTGGTTATCTTCGGGTTTTCTATAGATATTTTTTTTGAACCAGTCTCTGTGACTTCGTTACTCTTATACAACTTTAATGTTCCCCTCTCTTCAACCATACTTTGTAACATTTTATCAAAATCTATGATCAACTTTACATTTTCAACAGTATTAGGAAGCATGGTATCCATCTTTACTATATCTTCTGCTGTAATACTGTTTTTTATAGCAAGAAGATCTTTTATTTTTGTTTCTAGATTTTTCGCATTATCGTTTGCTATGTTCAATGCTTTTACCTCAAGTTGTTTTGCTTGAAGATCCGCAAACTTTGGTCGAGTAAAAAAGATAAAAAGTAGTATTCCCGCAACTATAAGTATGATTGATGTGAATGTTTTCATAGATAATAAATATTATTGAGGGTTAGATTGTATATCTTGTGTCTCACCACCTGATACGTTAGACGGTACAGGTTCACTTGTCTGCACTTGAGATTGAACAGTCCCGTTTTGCACAAACGTGGCAAATCTTACTGCAGAAGCTGGAATAGTTGTAGTTAAGTTGAACACAGCAAGGTCTTGATCTTTTGCTTTACTAAAATCACTGATGATTGTGTTTTTAAAAGTTTTTTGTGCTACAGCGGATGAGAACTGAGTATCTTGAGCAACAATAGACTCATACCCTATACCTTGAGCTTTAAGAGCAAGTACGACGCTCCCATCACCTTTTCTTTTCAAATCAAAACTATTGAATGAAACTCTAGTCAAAGTGTTTTCTGCCAATCTATCGAACAATGGAGAGACGGCAACGTGTTCTTTGATAAGATTTTCTATCAGTGTAAGTCTGTCTTGAAGATTTTTCACTTCGACAATAGTTTCTGAAGAATTACGTTTTTGATAATTAGCCAGCACTCCTTCAACTTGAGTTTTCGTTGTATCAGTAAGTTTACCTAAGAAAAAAACAACTCCTGCTGATACCAAACTACATACGAATATAAAAAAACAAAGGAGTAAGATAAGGTTACCAGTTGCAGGACTAGTACTTGAAGCTTTTTTTTGAAACTGACCACCTTCAGAGACAACATTATCAAGTGATGTCTTTGGTATGAATGAAGTTGTTTGAAATCTTGTTTCCATATATGTATTTAGTATATCAAACTCAATCTTGTAATGCACGAAGTGCGAGTCCAATTGCTGGTGCAAAAGTCAATCCAGTAGTCTTCAATGTCTCTTGCAAGAAGGCAGGTGTCTCAACTTTTGAAAAAGGTAGTGAGTATGCAACTTCACATGGAACTTTTTTCTGCATCATTTCCAAAAATCCTTTAAGACCAGAACTGCCTCCTGTAAGCAACACCTTGCCAACAGTTTTGTTAAATTTCTTTTGAAATGCATTTAACAATGATACTACTTCACTGATAACATACTCCTGATGTATATTGATCAATTCGAGTATTTTTTCTTCATCCGCAACACCAGTTTTGCTGAGTGACCGTTTTAGATGTTCTGCTTGATCAAATGTAATACCTAAACCTTTGGATATGGAGAATGTAATATCTTGCCCTCCCCTGTTAATAGTATGAGAAGATACGAGAATACCGTTATCTATAATATACAACTTCAAACTTGAGGCACCAAAATCAACAATAATCACAGGACCTCTTTCTCCCGACAAACTTGATCGAGCTGTTGCAAATGCTTCAACTTCAAAAAAACTAGTCTGTAGTTTTGTTTCCTGAACAATAGTCGTATAACTGTTGAGTACTTGATTGTGTATAGCAACCATAAGCACATGAATCTTTTTTTGGTTTTCCTCTAACTGACGTTTTGTATCATCAACAGACTCAACAAACTCTAGACTTGTATCATGTGGCTCTGGTATAACGAACCAATCCATGGTCACCTCGTTGATAGGTACAGGTATATACTTACGTGCCTCAAGAGGTATCATGGTTGCTAGTTCTGACTCTTGTACATTTGGTACATCTATAACACTCACCAGACTTAGTTTTAGAGGTATAGATATACCTCCTTTTATAGTTGTAATACCCGCCTCTTTCATAAGATCTGTAATCACAAGAGCCATATCTTTTGGAAACATGTTTACAACCTGTCCAACCGAAAGCTTGTTATATGGACCAAGTCCGAGCTCACCATATGTCTCAAGTACAGCCTTACCTTTCTTCTTCTTGATCTGAACAATCTTTAAAGAAGAAGAACCTATGTCTATGCCTATAACACTTGGCTCTGGTATAGAAAAAATGTTTTGAGAAAAGAAAGACATATAATACTCAGATTATACCATGAAGATTTTTTTAAAGACAATGATTTTATATAAACTTTATCAAAACTTTAACTAGCATGTGCTAGTTTGTTGGTATGACAACAATTTTGAACAAAACATATCACATAACTACAAAAGATGAGACCCTTGAGCAACATATGTATATTGATTCGTATAAGGATTCTGAGATCAAGAGAACTATACATGTATATAAGTTCACCAGAGACAAGTATGAACCCGATTTTATAGATGCAAAAGCCATATTGATACATAAGACTGTTGATATATGTGTGGAACGTTATATGCATGTTGGTAAAAGCACAGAAAAAATCTATCACATATACACCTCTCCACCTTCAACTATGTATGAACGAGGAGAAAAGGATACAGATAGCATGTTTGAGCTTGTACGTATGGCGATACTATATATAGTCCAAGGAATATATATTTCAAAAAATTCTTTTGTACAAGCTATAAAAGTATATACAGTCTCAACCACCCATCTGAAAAAACAAAGAGCTCAGCACATAGGCGGAACACGAAAAGCTCGAACAAAGAACCTTACGTACAGATACTCAATCTCTTTGGGACATAAAATTTTTTTATGGTATCAGATACACATACGAAAAGTGCAAAGATATTCATATACAGTTATAGATGATGTTTCTTCTACAGGTTCTACACTTGTTGCATGTAAATACACCCTCCTCGCCTATCTTGAACACCTACAGAAGAAAAATCCACACATCAAGTTTGATGTGTGGATATGTTCTTTGGTTCACTAAACAAACGTAAACGCCTTTCCTGTTCTTCCCGCACGTCCTGCTCGACCTATACGGTGAACATATGAGTCGTGAGTTTGAGGAATAGTGTAGTTGATTACATGAGATACATCCTTAACATCGATACCTCGAGCAGCAACATCTGTTGCGATAAGAATATCCGTGGTTCCATCCTTGAATTGCTCAAGTGTCCGAGCTCGTTCTCGTTGTCGCTTATCACCATGCAAGTACCCTGTTCGAAATCCTGCCCGAGTAAGACCGTTTGCAACTTCCTCAACTTCTCGTTTTGTTTCAACGAAGATAATAGTTCGTGTTGCTTTTTCTGATTTTAGAAGCTCGCATAGAGTTTCAAACTTTTGTCCTCGTGGAGCTTTGATGATATCTTGTTCTACTGTTTTTGTTGACCCTGGAACTGCAATATCTACAACGTGTGGATCTTTTTGGAATGTTTGCACAAGTGCTCTAATCTTTGGTGGCATTGTTGCTGAGAAGAATAGAGATTGTCTAACAGGATTGAGTCCTTTTAGGATCTCTGTAATATCATCAACGAATCCCATATCAAGCATGTGGTCTACCTCATCAAGAACAACGTTGCTGAATTGACTGTATACAATACATCGTCGGTGTGCCAAGTCTTTGATTCGTCCTGGTGTTCCGATGATAAAATGATTTACCATTCGCAAGTTTTGAATTTGTCGGAAAATAGGCATACCCCCCACACACACGGTTGAAAAGATCTTCATACCTTTTGCAAATTCTTGAAACTCTTTGTTTATCTGCATGGCAAGCTCACGTGTTGGGGCAAGTATGATAACTTTTTGAGTTGGATCTTTTACAACCTTATCAATAAGTGGAAGTAAGAATGCTGCAGTTTTTCCAGATCCTGTGTTTGCAAGCCCAAGAACATCTTGTCCTTTGAGTGCATACATGATTGTTTGATCTTGAATCGGCGTTGGATTCTCGTACCCTTTTTCTTTTAGGTTAGCTTGCACTTGGTCTGCAAATTTAAAATCAGCAAATGTATGTTGTACAGCCACTTTCTTAGTTTTTGCTTTTGCCTCTTTTTCTAGAGTTGCAACGTCTGGTTTATATATAAATTTTGAATGGTCAATATGTTCACCTCGTTGACCACCTCGTCCTCCTCTACCTCCACCAAATCCACCTCGTCCACCACCTCGGTTTCCACCGAAGCCACCACGAGAAAATCCCCCTCGAGATCCACCTCTATCGAATCCTCTAGAAGATCGTTCAGTTGAACGTCCGCCATCAAATCCACCTCGTGAACCGAAGTTTCGAGATTGAGGTCTGTCAAATTGTGGTTTGTTGGCAAATGATGGGCCACGTGAAAATCCACCTCGGGCTGGGGCTGTTGGAGATACATATGGTCTTGTTTGTCGAACTATTCTAGTTGTACTTCCTGTTGAAGCACGTGGATGAGGTGTACTTGTTCCGAAACCTCTCGTTCGTGGTGACATTGTGCGCTTAGCGCTTGTTTTAAAAGATCGATCGGACGCATCACCTTGAGACCGAGAGCTTATTCTGTTTTTTGAGTACATTTGCATGTATCATAGCATGTCTGCAGATAATTGACAAGTATTGTCAAAATATGTTGTATTAACCTTATACTATAAGCTAAATAAAGTCTTACCTGTTATATATACAACGTAAAATCCTATAATCATATATGGACCGAACGGTAATTCACTTTTTAGCCTAAGCGCAGGCAAAAACTCTGTGATCTTTCCTAACGTTTTTGCTGTAAATAGTTTTACTTTAAAGACATTGTGGGTGTCTGAGAATGCGTACACAAGTTCTCGCGCAAGCATAATTCCAAAAATGGCAATACATCCAATCCAAAAAGAAAATACGATGGCTGTGAATCCGTTGCTCATACCGAGTGCCCACCCTATCACAAGTGCAAGCTTCGCATCTCCAAGCCCCATCCATCTTCCACCTGAGACAAGCCATAGAAGTGCAAAAGGTAATGCGGTTATAAGACCAGAAAGAAGTGTACTGATAAAATCAAGCATTCCAGTACTTCCAAAAAATAATAATCCAAGAACCACTTTTATAAAAGCACATGCTGCCCCAACATACACAAGTCCATCGGGAATAATCTTATGTTTGATATCATACACACCAATAGAGATAAACAATGCGGCAATAACGATATCTATGATAAAAAATATCATATGCAACCAAGGATACATAAGCAATGCTTGAAAAACTGATACAGCACTAAACATATGTACACCTATAAATGTTCCTGCGTGTGCACTGAAAAAATACATATAAAAGATAGACGTGAATACAACGGCGGTCAACAGTTCAACCAAAGGATATTGTATTGATATTGGTGATTTACAATGTCTACATCGTCCCTTATTCCATACATAACTAAGTACAGGCACAAGGTCTTGTGGTTCAAGCGTATGACCACATGAAAAACATTTTGATCTTCCTTTTGAGATACTAAGACCTGTATTGTATCGAAGTATTACTACATTTAAAAAACTTCCTATGATGGTTGCGAAGATAAAGAAAGCTGCAAGGGCAAGATATATCATGTACACATATTATCACAAATCTGCTATGCTCTCCATATGAACATAACTTCAGCAGAATTTGTACGAGGAGTAACACGAGATGAAAATCTTATAGAAGACGAAATTCCACAAGTTGCGTTTGTAGGTAGATCAAACGTTGGTAAATCATCTGTAATCAACTCTCTTGTTGGTAGAAAGGCTTTAGCACGATCAAGCTCTACTCCTGGATTTACCAAAGAGGCTAACTTTTTTCTTGTAAATGAAAGCACATATATAGTGGATCTTCCAGGGTATGGATTTGCAAAAGGTTCAAAAAAAGATCAAGAAAAAATCTTGCGACTGATACAGTGGTATGTTTTTCATCCAAAGATTGAACAGAAAAAGATTGTTGTTGTCTTAGATGCAAAAGTTGGACCATCATACGACGATATGGGTACCATTCGTGAACTAGAAACCGCAGGAAAAGACATAGTGATTGTCTTGAACAAAGTAGATAAAATCACACAAGGAGAGTTACATAAAATGTTAAAACTCGTAAACGAAACTGTTGGAGGTCATGAAGTAATACCCTACTCTGCAGAGAAAAAGATTGGAGTTGAAAAACTAAGAGAGGTTGTGTTTGGATAGCAATGATATACTTTCATACACATATGCACATGATTCCTAAAAAGCTTACAAGATTTCTCACATATATAAGTATAGGAGTTTCTACATTTATTCTAGATTTAGGATTACTTTTTTTGTTCACTGAAACATTTGGATTGCAGTATTTGGTTGCAACTGCTATCGCGTTTTTGTTGGCAGTTTCTTTAAACTATTTTTTAAGTAGAAAGTTTGCATTTAAAGGCACAGAGAGATCGCTGTTACATGGATACATATACTACATGCAGTTTGCAATTATCGGGGCGTTGTTTATTACATTTCTCATGTGGCTCTTGTCGAATTATACAGACTTTCACTATGTAGCTATACGTACAGCTATTGCAGCTGTTGTTGGAATAGTTAACTATCTGCTAAATTTGTATGTAAATTTCAAAGTTGTCGGAAAGCATTAATAAGAAACATCTAACCAAGAACCAACACATGTTACGTTTGTATATCCTGCTCGAGTAAGCATTTCAACTGCAATCATAGCTCTAGCTCCACTTGCACAAAACACAGAGATATGTGCATCCACAGGAAGCTTTTCCAAAGATATAGATAATTCTGCTAAAGGTATGTTGATAGAATTAGGAACAAAGCCTTGAGCGTACTCTTCTCTTGTTCGAACATCGAGTAGAATGTGTGAGGATGTATGTGTCATGTTGATAGAAGTTTACTTTATATCCGTCACATAACAAAGCGGTGATGCTCCACCTGGTTTAGACCAAGCACTTCTCTTTCCACAACTACTCCCATTTTTTGCTCTACTGTATGGGCATGGACAACTGCCTGAGTAACTTGCAATAGATTCTCTAATCATTTGTTTCTTTTTTGCGAGTGATGTTGCAGCAGAAGATGTGTGAGGATTTAGTAGAAGGGTAAGGAGTATAATTGTTGTAATTGTTTTCATGTGTTTATATTTTTGTCGAGTGTATAAATGCCTTACCCCTCTCGTGCTATCTCTAATCGGCGGGGCGATTCGAGATAGCACCGTGGATGGTTAAGATCTGTAAAGTCGATTGGTAATGGTTTAAGGATATCATATCTACCCCATTCGGGCACCTTTGTTTTAGCTTTTTCCTTTTATTAAATCACGAATCAATATCTCTAATCTCTTTAGTAACCACATCTGGGTTTTCAATATCCCACACTATTATTTTAGGATTATTCTTTAGGAAATCTAGAATATCCATTTAGCTTCTAAACTAGTTTCCTTTACAGATGAATAAAATTTTGATATCTGATTATTTTTCAACAGAGATTACGGCATCTCTTTCAATTCGATCGATTAACTTGAAATCTTTAAAACCTACTTTTTCCAAAGCTTTCTTGGTTTGAGTTTCACTCATCTTGTATGCAGGAGAATAGTCTTGCACCTCATGTGCCAACATATCTTCTCTAACAAGATCATTCAATTTTTTATAGCGAGCTATTTGTCCATTATAATATGTTTGTGCAACAACAAGATCGTCAACATATATCTTATCCATCAGCAACAGTATGCCTCCAGGCTTCAAACTTGAAAAAATTTGTTGAAATATTCTTTCTTTGTCATCCCAAGGAAAATTATGAATTGTCCATGCAGATACAATCACATCATACTTTTCCTCTCCGATTAATTTTAAATAATCATACGCATCACTTTGAACATACTTCACGTTATCTCCATAGGCTTCCAATTTACTTTTTGCCAGTGAAAGCATTTCTGCTGATACATCCAAAACTTCCAATCCAAGGCTAGGCATCACCTTTAGCATATACTGAGTGAGATCACCCTCACCGCAGCCTAGTTCGATAATCTTGTAGCCAATTTTCTCTTTCAATCTATTCGAAAGCTCAATCGCTAACATTAATCGTAATGTAACATTGCCAGGAGTAAGATCAAGGATCATTTGATTAGCTTCACGAATATTGTCGTTGTATCTGTTTTCCATATTTCCCCATTATATCTTTTTTCTATAAATTTTATAGCTATGCAAACTTGTAGAAGCGTTTTACCAACCCCTCTCGTGCTAGCTCTTCTTGGCGCGCCTTATTTTGATTTATCAAAATAGAAGTGCTCTTGGGGCGGGCCCACCAGGACTCGACCATTACATGGTCAGTACACCTTTGCGGTTTTATTCGGATTTATTTCATAAATCCTCAAAAACATCGCAAAGCTTTTCGAGTCCGAAAAATCCTACGGATTTTTCAGCTCTGTGACATTCACGAGTTTGGCGGGTGCATTCGTGCTAGAACCGAATGGTGTTAAGACCTGTAGGATTGATTGTAGTGGTTTGAGTATAGCACAACTGCCCCACTCAAGCATAAGATTCAGATAAGGGTTATTTAATAACCTCATCTTTATATTTAGATAAATTTACCCGTATAAGACTTATACCTTTACCTTCTAGGTTATTATGGAAATCATGTTCTGCTCCAAAAGGTAAAATAAACACCTTTCTTTTTGAATCTTCTTCGTCAGACTGAGAACTTAGATCTTGTATATTTTTTACAACAACACTTTCTCTCTCCTCCATATTTTGCATTATCTCCTCAGGAGATTCATTTCCTCCTTTCATTTTTTTCAATCCCGCGATCAGGATTTCAGCGTCTTCAGTTTTTTGAATATGTACATCATGAATTCTACTAAAATGATACATACCTCCAGCATGGTATAAGATGTTGGTATTTATTTTGTTTAACCAACTTCGTAATAGTAAGTCTAGTTCTTCTTTTTGTGTAACATCTAGAGATCCTCCTATTTCATTTTTTTTCAATAATCTTGTTAGCATTTCATATCTGCGCGTTTCAGCAATCTCTAGCGGACTATCTTCTAAAAATGTACCTAGTCTTTTTTTAAGAGTATCTTCAAAATTTATTTCTTTTATCAAATCTTCATAGAAATATTCAGCCGCCTCATCAAGTTCTTTTGATATAGCGGTACTTGTATCGCACATACCTTCAGACAAGAATATCGGTTCAATATCTCCATTTTTAAAAGTATCCAAGACATTTTCTGCAAATTTATATACTTTTTTCTGGCACTGTACAGTGGTATTTTCATCTGTAAATTCCTGATGAGCATTAGCATCAACATGTGTCATAGAATGCTGTTGTGCTAGCTCAATAACAATATCTCCATCAGGAAGTATTATTTGAGGGATAATATGTCCATCTAAATCTTTAGTTGCTTTTTCTAGAAGCAACTGTACAGAATCGGGTAGTGATTCAACTGCAGACTCTGCATTAATATCAGCTTTTACTAGAACACTATCACCTTTTGATAATTCATAAATTCCGCTTAATACAGTGACAGCAACCAGTAACTGTCCTGCGTATTTTATCTTATAAGCAACTTTTTCCCAGATAGAGGGAGCTGATTCTTGATGTTGATTTAGAAAAGGATTTTCCATGTGAATATTATATCATTCTGCGGGCCGAATCATGCTAGAACCGAATGGTGTTAAGACCTGTAAGGTCCGTTGGGGATATTGATAGTCTAGCACATCGACCCCGCTCGGGCAGGTCAAATTACTTAATAAGATGAGTCTTATTTATAACTTCAGAAGGTCTCAATCTTCTCTTTAAATAATCCTGCCCCGCATTTTCAGATCCCTGCATGCCAAACATTTGTATTTCTGGATAATTTCTACATACAAAATCCATAGCCTGAAAAACAAGATATTTCATCAGGTTCCTTTCCTTTTTACAAATCACTGCATTGTAAAAACAAACATCACCTACAGGTGTTAAAAAAGAAAATCCAATCAATTCCCCCTTCTCAATATGTTGAAGCCTAATCTTATGTTTGATACTTTCATCAAAGAAAAATAAATGGCCATTCTCAACCTCTCTTGAGTAATCATTACCTTTAGATTCAGAGTATTCTGAAAAATTATGCAGTAATTTTCTGGCATCTGAATCAAAGACAGGGTCATACTCCTCGGTTAATATTTTTCTAGTTTTATCAAATCTTCTGATTTGATCATTTACATCATTTCCAAAACCTACCGACTCAACTGTCTGTCTTGCAACATTATACTGAGAAAAACTATTATCATCTCGCAATGAATATGGGCTCCAAGGTATTGATGTTTCAACAAATCCAAAACTTTGCCACCAACCTATATTCTCAATATCAATATTCTTAACTATAGTATGAATACCTTTATCTAATTCTGAGTTAGCAAAAGAGATTACCAATTCTTTATTGTTCGGACCCAAATAATTTACAATCACATTGACAGATAAAGAATCACCTTTAACACGTTTTGTGTAATACAGAATGGAATCATTTTTCTCAACTACAAAAAAACCATTCCTTGTTGCCTGAAGTATATATGGCCAATTATTCTCAAAAGAAGATCTTTTTATATCTTTTGTTTGGGATAAGTATTTGTAGAAAGATTCCTCTTGCATAGCTTTAACTCTAATTGTATCAAACCACCCCTCTCGTGCTAGCTCTTCTTGGCGGGCCCACCAGGACTCGAACCTGGAACCTCGCGTTTGGAGTGCGATGTTTTACCATTGAAACTATAGACCCTTTTGTACAAATCAAAAAACTGTACATACGTGAGTGTAGCACAGTTTTTTGACTTTGTCGTTTGTGCGTCCTACGGACGTAAGAGTCCGCTAGCCCCCCCCTTTTTTTTACTACTTCTTTGACTCTTCAAAAACCTCTCGTTTTCGAGTTACTTTAGAGTACTTTTTTAGCTTAAGTTTTGGCATAGTTGAAGAACCAGCTTTACCTGACTTATGCATATAAATAACTTCTTTAGTTTTTTTATTTCGTAGTTTTACAAGTTTTTTTTGTGACATTGTGTTTTTTGTTTATCTTAAATTGGTTGGTGCGCAGAGTAGGATTTGAACCTACGTAGCCCGAAGGCGTCTGATTTACAGTCAGATGCGATTGACCACTCCGCCATCTGCGCAAGGCTGTGTATGTAGGAGAAAACCCTATTACATACACAAATATACACTATTTTCCTGAAAAAACAAGGTTAGTAGTCGCCTCCTCCGCTTAAGAGTTTTGAACACGACTTTTCAGCATGACATTCTTTCATGTCATCATATATACATTTCCATGTTAAAACGGAATCCCCTGGACGACTACCTCTTTCAATCTTCTCATTGCTTTTAAAGTATCCTAAGCCGCACCCTCCCGATGATCCAGAAGGCTGGCAAATACCATTAATAACAAAACCAAATCTAACTTTCTCTTTAGGTGCACAATCAGGAATCTTGTTAGCCATCTCTTCAACAGAATCATTTGATCCGTATTGATACTCATCGTCCGGATAATTAACGGCCTTCATAGGATCTGTAGGTTGACTCGGGTCAATCCAAACTCCACCCAGACTTCTTTCATATGGATCAGTCCATACACCTCCAGTTTCTAAACATTGTGTTTGTGAATAAGACCCACTTGAACATCCGCCCCAATCCCACTCTGTAGCACTTTCACAACTCTGCTTATCAACATAGTCTCCGTAACTAGATCTAACTGAACAATATGCAGGACTTACAGATGTAGAATCAGAAGAACCTGTAGTCGAATTAGAAATAGTTGGTACACTTGGATTTGTAGGGGTTGTAGGTTTTGTTGCAGATTTACATGCATTATTCTTCGAACACGTCGTATCAGAACAATCTGTTGCACCGTTTCCATCGTTATCTATACCATCTTTACATAGTGCATCAGTTACTGCACCGTTTGATTCTTTTGTTAGACAAACTGGTTTTTTATTCAAGTCTGCAAGCACTTTTTTCTCTGCAGCTAAACTATTTGTCAAAGCAATTCTTTCTGAACCTCCAACTTTAACAGCTGCGAGATCGATTTTATTCTTAGCAACGATTTGTTCAAGTTTTTCACGAGCGCTCTTTGTTGATATGGCAGTAGCTTCAAGAGAAGCGTATTTTTGAGGCAGATTTATCACAGTTGAGCTCGCAGTTGCAAGTTTTCTTCTTACGAGTGTTGTTGATTTTCCAGCTGCTGTAAGTGATGCCAATTCTGTTGTGAGTGTTTGAAGATCATTTTGAGCTTTCTGTAGAGTGGTATCGTATGTTAGTTTGAAAGAATCAAAAGCTTTCACAGCTGTAGCTTCTGCGGTCTTTGCTTTTACAAGCGATGCATTATCTATAGTACTTTTCTTTGTAAGTGTTGTTATCTTTGTCGCTAAGGCTGCGATTGATTTATTTATATTTGCAATCTTAGTTTCTTGCTGCTTAACTAAAAGCGGAGTACGACAATTATTTGGAGGTGTAGAAGTACTTGTTGAATCAAGCACAGAGGCGAGATTGAAGTTACCTACTCCAAATTGTTGTTGGATGGTGTATGTTGCGAATCCTAGTACGGCAAGGATGATGACTCCAATGATGTATTTTTTCATGTGTGTGTGTAATGTTTTTATTTGTTAGGGGTTATGTCAATTATTATACCAGTAAAAACACAAAACAAAAAATTCTCACCTCTTTGTAAGGTGAGAATTTTTTGTTTTGTATATTACTTACCAACTTGAACTTGAGCTTTTTTTACTTTCATTCCACCAGTCGCTTTTTTCATATCAAACTTTAACTTTCCTTCTTTATCTAGATCGATAACTACTTTTGTGTTTTCTTTCAAACCGTCTGTAATCATCATAGAAGCCAGAGGTGTTAGAATCTTTGATTGGATCAATCTTCGTAGTGGTCGAGCACCGTACTGTGGACTATATCCTTCTTTTGCAAGATACTCATATACACTATCTTTGAACTCAAGTGTGATTTCTTTTTCTGACAATCGTGCATGAATCTTCTGTACTTCTATGTCTACAATCTTTCGTATAGCCTCTGGGCCAAGAACATCGAAGAGTATGATTTCATCGATTCGGTTTAAGAATTCTGGCTTAAAGTTATCCTTGAGTGCTGACATAACTTTATCTTTCATGCCATCATAGTTTTGCTTATCATCTTGCGATGAAGCAAACCCGATAGTTTGCATACGATCTATATACTGAGCACCAATGTTTGATGTCATGATGATAATCGTATTTTTAAAGTTTACAGTTCTTCCTTTTGAGTCAGTAAGTCGACCGTTATCAAGAACCTGTAGGAGAATGTTAAAAATATCTGGGTGTGCTTTCTCAATCTCATCAAACAAAATAACTGAGTATGGTTTATGTTTTACTTTATCAACAAGTGTCCCACTATCCTCATGTCCCACATATCCTGGTGGCGCTCCAATAATCTTAGAAACCGTATGTCGCTCACCGTACTCCGACATATCTACGCGAATCAGTGATTTCTCATCGTTGAACATAAACTGTGCAAGTGCTTTTGTAAGCTCTGTCTTTCCCACTCCAGTTGGTCCAAGGAATATAAATGAGCCAATCGGTCGCAATGGATCATGAATACCCACTCGAGATCTCTTAATAGTATCAACAACACGCTTCACAGCATCATCTTGACCGATAACTTGACCCTTGAGAACTTCTTCCATGCGAGCGAGTTTTGTAACTTCCTCTTCAAGCATGCTTGTAACTGGAATACCTGTCCATCGCGCAACAACATGTGCAATATCAGCCTCGTTGATCTCCTCTTTAAGAACTCTCTTTTGAGTATCAAGCTTATGGAGCTTCTTTAACTTACTTTCAAGATCTTTTTCAAGAAGTGGAAGTTTTCCATATCGAATCTCTGCAGCTTTTGCAAGATCAGCCCGAGCTTCCGCTCGTTCTGCCTCTTGTCGTAAAGTCTCCATAGCTTTTTTAATCTCTTTGATTGAACTGATAGATTCTTTTTCATGAATCCACTTTGCTTCAACATCTTTGATCCCATCTTTAACTTCAGCAATACTATTTTCAATATGTTTGATTCGATTTTGTGTGACTTTGTTTTCTGGATCTTTTCGAAGTGCTTCTCGTTCAATCTCAAGACGCATAATCTTTCGATGTGCATCTTCAACTGCTTGTGGTTTATTTTCCAAAGATATCTTTAGAGTTGATGCAGCTTCATCTATAAGATCCACTGCTTTATCAGGAAGTTGTCGCTCTGTGATATATCGACTTGATAGTTTTACTGCTGCAACGATAGCTTCATCGAGGATTCGAACACCGTGGAATAACTCGTACTTATCTTTAAGCCCTCGAAGAATTGCAGTAGCATCTTCTATACTTGGCTCCTCAACATATACAGGCTGGAAGCGTCTCTGTAATGCAGGATCCTTTTCAATATGTTTTTGGTATTCTCGAAGTGTTGTTGCACCGATTGCTTTAAGTTCACCACGCGCAAGCGCAGGCTTTAACATGTTTGACGCATCAAGAGAGCCCTCTGCTCCACCAGCTCCCATGATAGTGTGCGTCTCATCTATAAAGAGTATAACTTTTCCGTCAGCTTTTTCAATCTCTTTTAAAATATTTTTTAATCTATCTTCAAATTCTCCTCGATACTTTGTACCAGCAACAAGAGAACCCATATCAAGCGATAGAAGTTCTTTATCTTTTAGAGACTCTGGAACATCACCAAGTGCTATACGGTTTGCAAGACCTTCAACTATCGCAGTTTTTCCAACTCCTGCCTCTCCAAGAAGAATAGGATTGTTTTTTGTTCGACGTGATAGAATCTGAATCACACGTGATATCTCAGAGTCTCGCCCAATCACAGGATCGAGTTTATGTTCACGCGCAAGTGATGTTAGGTTACGTGTATACTTTGTCAGAGCTTTGGTTTTTTTACTCTCACCTGTCTGAGTGTTACCATGCCCTTTCTGAGCCTTTAAGGATTCAAGAGCTCTCATGCAAATATCTTTATCGATATTAAACTTCTCAATAAGTTCTCGAGCTGGATTCAATGAATCAAAAAAAGCAATAAATAAATGTTCAACAGAAACAAAGTTGTCTTTTGTTTGAGTAGCGACAATACCTGATGACTCTATAACTTGAGCAAGTTCAGGTGTTAGGAAAAGTTGATATGCAGGAGAAAGAGTATTTGAAGATTCTCCTCCATCGATAGCTTCTAGGGCATTATCGAGCATAAGTGGAAAATCCACCTCCATTTTTTCAAGAAGTGTTTGAACCAATGAGTCTTCTTGGTTAAGCAAAGCAGCCAAAAGATGCATAGGTTGTACGTTAGTTTGTCCTCTCTCTATAGCTAGCTCGTGTGCTCGGCGAATCGCCTCTTTGGCACGTGTCGTAAAATGATTCATAGGTGGCATACTATGAGTATAACATGAGTGTCAACCATTTTGAGACATAAGAAAACCCCGCCCCGCTTGCGCGGTTTGGGGTGATGAGTATAAGGTTTCTGGTTTCTAATGTGGAAAAAACCAGTTGAAAAAACTTTTGCACATGCTGAGGAGTGCAAGAAAAATCTTACAGACAACATAAAACATACTCATGAACGTGATGTATACGAGATTGAGAGTAATCTTGATTGGCCAAAAGATAATTGTTGCAATAACATATTTATTTTTCCAACTATAGCAGTTCTTCTTATCCATAAACGAATTGATAAGTGTTGGAAACAAACTTGGATGTTTTGTGAGCAACAAAAACATAAGATCGTGTTTATGCCAACAGGTATCTAAATCGAAAGCGGATTTGAGTGAAGTATCATCATGAGGATGTTCAAGATAAATGCGTGGAAAAAACAAAAAGGAGAGAAACTTATTGTTCCCTTTGACATGCCACATATCCCAAGACTTCAAGGCAATCCATCGGCCGATGAAAACATATAGAGGTATAGCAATCAGCAATATAATCCCGAGAGGAACATTGAACAACTCGTTACGCATGGAGTAATAGTAGTAGAACATAAGATATCAGAATAGATGAATAGTTACAGAAACATCAATTAGCACAGTGCCTTTTGATATGATGAAAATACCACAAAACCGCCCACACCACAACCCACGCAAACCGTTGACAGATATGGTATTATTGCCCCATGAAAGACTATTATAAGACCCTTGGAGTCTCAAAAAATGCAACACAAGATGAGATAAAAAAAGCATTTCGAAAACTTGCACTCGAGCATCACCCTGACAAGACTGGTGGTAAAGATGAAAAGTTTAAAGAGGTCAATGAAGCATATAGTGTCTTATCTGATACTAAAAAACGAGAGCATTATGATAGATTTGGTTCTGAACCTCAACCTGGACAAGGTGGCTTTGGTGGCGGACAAGGTTTTGGCGGTTTTGATTTTTCTGGTTTTCAACAAGGACAAGGCGGTATGGAGTTTGATTTAGGTGATATCTTCGGGTCTGTGTTCGGAGGGGCTGGTGGACGTGGAGGATCTCGCGGTGGTCGCGCACGAACTCGTGGTGCTGATATTGCAGTTGATGTGACATTAACATTTAAAGAATCTGCTCTTGGAGTCGATAAAGCTATAGAATACTCTCGACATAAAAACTGTGATACATGTAAAGGTAGTAAAGCGGAACCTGGAAGTGAACTTAAAACATGCTCAACGTGTAAAGGAAGAGGAAGTGTTACAAAACTACAGCGGACTATATTTGGTCAAATAGAGCAAGAGGTTATCTGTGATAGTTGTGAAGGCGCCGGAAAAATCCCAACAAAAAAATGTCACACATGTCATGGGGTTGGAGTTACAAAACAAAAAGAATCTATCACAGTTCACATTCCTGGAGGAATACAAGCTGGTGAATCTCTTCGTGTACAAGGACGAGGTGAAGTTGAAGCAGGTGCTGGCAATGTTGCCGGTGACCTATATATACGTGTACATGTGAAAGCTGATGCTACATTTAGCAAAGAGAAAAGTACTGTGTATATGACACAAACTATTCCCCTTTCAACTGCACTAGCAGGTGGAGATGTGTTGATACATAGTTTTGATCAAGATTTTACTTTAACAATTCCACAAGGAATTTCAAATGGAGATATTCTACGGGCGAGAGAGAAAGGTGGAGCTATCGATAGTGGTCGTGGTTCAGGAAAACGTGGAGATATGTTGATTACAGTTAAGGTACAAATGCCGAAGAAACTCTCGAGTGAGGTGAAGCAAGCGGTGGAGCTGTTGAGGAAAGGAGGGTTTTAAAGTTTTATTTTCTAAAATAACTAATTACCTTTGTAACTCCGAGACCTATAAAATACAATATTGCAGCGTTGAGTAATTGAAATATAACTAACGCACCAGTATCTTTTGCAAATCCAGAAACTAGAGACCATGGCATTGCTAATAGTTCGTCAACAAACGCATCCATACAAATCACAGTACATGAATGATCAATAACATGATTATATATAAATACATACAGTATGAGAAGAAAATATATCGAGGCAAATGTTGTACCTATTTTTGATTTCATTGTGATGTATTATTTTTTTAAATTATTTTTTTCTAACATATCTTACCTCGTTTTTATTTTTTTTACAATAAGATATATAAAACTACCAATTATCATATAAAAGATAAACACCATTACACTCGCAATTATAAAATTTAAATTATCATTTGTTGTACATCTACCAAAAATACCTGGATTCCAGCTACCACAAAGCAAAAGCCAAGAAATAATAACAGGTATACCACTCATGGTGGGTAAATTTGTAATCAAATCTGGCACAACGTCCATAAAATTCATCAAAATTTTGTTTATACCAATAAACAAAAAAGTTATTATAGCTTGTAAAAAGAAAATCTTTATACCCCATTTTGATCCTGGATTTAATAGTATGTTCATATTCTCATTATACTACTTTTCCTAGAGGAAAACACTTGAGCCAATGGCCGGAGTTGAACCGGCGACCTACTCCTTACCATGGAGTTGCTCTACCGCACTGAGCTACATCGGCGTTCACATGAGCATTCTCTTGGTATACTCACACGAAACCTGATTATACACTAGTCTCGTTTTCTCTCAAGGTAGACACTAATCGTTCTTCGTTTGTGAGGAGTACCATCCTTATGAATATGTTTATATGATCGAATTGCCTTATGTGCTATAAAGTATGGAGAAAATAATTCTTCAATCTCGTCTTGCGTAAACACATGTTCCAAAACTTTCATACGTGGATGTATGTATGAATTCAACTCTTTGCTAGGTGTTGGATAATCACGAATCATACGTTTTGCATTTTGGTCATTATCAAGAATAAATGTTTTCAAAAACATCCAACCAAAAGGCTTCATTACTCGTGCAACTTCTTTAACATACGCAGCACGTTTTGTATCGTCAAGAAAATGCATTGTCATCATATCGAGTGCAACATCAACTGATTCATTTTCAAGTGGAATCGCATCCCCAACTGCTCCTTTTATAAAACTTATATTCGGCAATTTCAGTTTATTAACAAATTTTTCGGTTGCTTGTCGAACAGCTTCTTCAGAGATATCGATTCCGAGTCCCCCCATCTTAAATTCCTCACATGTGTTACCAATATTCCGTCCGTTACCACAACCAATATCTAGCACAAAACCACCCTCTGGAAATGGCTCCCATTCTGCATTTCTTTTTGTCCATCGTACGAACGACAAAAGGTCCGAAGCCGGCTCCTCAGAAAGAGCTAGGTGTTCTGCTGTTAAATACTCTTTGTTCCAGAATTGTTGTGTCATAAAAGCGAGTATAGCACAGAATTTGACATTTGTGGTATTTATATTTGTATTGTGATATAGTCGGTATGCACCTTATCTTGAAACAATATACAACCTCTTCCTATGAACAAAAGAAAAGTTAAAATCACCTACAGGATCAGTCAGTGGGGACCTTGTAATTCTATCGTCATCGAAGTTGATTTCCTCATCTCACATGATGCAGAAACAGAAAAGAAAATTCAAACACTAGTCAAAGAGACTGTCGGAGAATATCTCTCAGAAACGCCAGTAGAAAACATACGTGTCGATGGCTGGTCTTTCTACGAAACCTCACCTGTCTCCGACAGACTCGGACCACCTGCAGATCAAGGCAATTCGGACGAAAATTCCACTTATGTGAAAGAAGTTCTCGGAGCTGTAGGATAAAAGCTCCCTTTGCGCCACCCTATCGCCTTGTGCGGTATGGTGGTGTTTTATATTAAAAGAAATATGTTTAGCTTTTTGTCAACATGTGTGCTATACTCCCCTACATGATAACAAAAGGCCGAATCCAATTTATAAAATCTCTGAGTGAAAAGAAAAACCGAAACGCTAAAGGTGTTTTCGTTGTAGAAGGCGCAAAAAGTGTTGCAGAGCTGTTAACTTCAAAACTTGTGATTGAAGAACTATACGTAACTCACGAGTTTGCAAAAAAGTACGAGAAAGAACTTCATCTTGCTGGAAAACAACATGCTGCTATTCAGCAATATCTAAAACCTCAACTTATCGAGGCTGGTGAGTTAAAACACATGAGTACACTTGAAGCGACTGATAGTGCTATCGCTATAGTTAAACAACCTAAGATCAAAGTTCAGGATCCTGTTGAAGTCGCAAAGAAAAATATTGTTCTTATCCTTGAGCAAGTTCGAGATCCTGGAAACCTTGGAACTATCATGCGTATCGCAGACTGGTATGGAGTAACTCATATATATGCATCAACCGAAACTGTAGACATGTATAACAACAAAACTATTATCGCAAGTATGGGATCATTTACACGAGTGACGTTAGAATACGTTGATATACGAGAACTTATCGATAAGCTCTATGCTGCAAAACTTGATGTTGTTGCATCTGTGCTTGATGGAGAAAGCTCACATACATTTGCATGGCCAAAGCAAGGTGCATTGCTTATAGGAAATGAAGCAAACGGACTCTCAAAGGAAACAAAAAAACTTGCAACATATCATGTTTCTATTCCTCGATTTGGAGAAGCAGAATCTTTGAACGCTGCGATTGCAACTGCGGTGTTGCTTGACACGTGGAAGAGAGGGTAATAGTTTGCCAACAAAAAATCCCCGAATCATCACTCGAGGAGGGTGTGTTGAGGGTTGGAATGCTTAATGACCGAGAGTAAGCAGCGCAGAAATAAAGATTTGATCAAGTTCAGCATCAGTAGTTTCCCTATCTGGAAGATATAAAAAATTACGAAAAATTATTCGAGAATATGGTTGAGAATCAGTTTGACTGATACCTACAACCTTTTGATAGGGAGTAAGCTGAAGACTAAAATAGTTTCCATCAAATGGGTAGCAACCAAGATCATGATCAAGGAAAACGAATTCAACAGAGTTAGCCGTGATAATTCTAGGTGCTCGACAAAAGCTGTGGGTTATAATTACAATTTCATCAAAACCGATTACTGCCTTACTATCACCTCTTGATTCGACAATCAACTTCGTTTCAAGGAGAGCCCTTATTGCTTCAGCATACGGAACATCTGGTGTGACAATAGCTGCACTTAGACGAGGAGTTTCACTACTTTCTTTCATAACATTGCAAAATGTAGAAGGTTCAAACTTTTCTTATAACATCTTATTACAGAACAAGTATTTTCACTCTATCACACAACCTCAAACCTTGCAAAATGAATAATAGTCACAAAAAGTGACGACCACTACATCACACTTTCTGTATTTACCATATATTAAAAAATCCTTATATAACAAGCATATTTTAGAAGCTCATATTCCCTCACAGTTTTTATAAAAGTATAGGTTTTGCAAACAAGTGAACGCTATATAATTATCTACATGAATACAAACACTATAGAAAATCTAACCCATACAGTTGAAAAATTACCTTGGGGTGGCGAAGTTCTGATACTTAACACAGGATCAGTTATTACAAGTGAAGACACAGCCATGCTTCAAGCATTGCATTCACGTGACCCAAAAGGTATTCAGTCACATTTACAAAAACTTGCAGCGAAAGGTTCTGGAAATATGATGGCGTCATTTTATGTTGGGTATGGACATAAATCTATTGGTGATTGTGGAACCACGGTGATCTTTATCGAAGGAGTTTCAATGCTTGCAGCAAAAGCTATTCAAGATTCTCAATTATATAACGGACAAGAATGCTCAACTCGATACATTGATTTTAAGAGTCAACCTTTTTTCAATCCCCTTACTCAAACAAATGAAGACACTCCCGTGTACAGCAAATTACGAAACGCATACATCAATTGGTTTCCTCAGATTGCAGAGTATATAAAATCTCAAAACCCGCGAGAAGAAAAAGAGGATGAGGCAATGTACGAGAAAGCAATCAAAGCTCGATCATTTGATATTCTCCGAGGATTCCTTCCTGCAGGTGCAACAACAAACGTTGCATGGAGTGGAACACTTCGACAGATTGCTGATCGGCTTATGTATCTACGAAATCACCCACTCACTGAAGTAAGAACCCTTGCAGAAAGTGTTCATAAAGCCATTTCACAAGCTCATCCAAATTCTTTTGGACACAAGATATATGAAGGAACAGAAGCATTTAACAAACAATGGATGCACGAAGGGTATTACAATGATAGAAAAGGTTTAGCTCATGAAGTTAAACTAGCACACGATGGGATCGATAAAAATCTTCTAGAAGAATATCGAACACACATAGATGCTCGACCTGTAAAAACAGAACTTCCTAAAGCTATTGCTATCGCGGGCACATCACGATTTTCATTCACATTAGACTTTGGATCATGGAGAGACATTCAACGACATCGAGCTGTGATTCAACTTATGCCGAAACTTACCACATCATACGGATTTGAAGATTGGTATCTCAATCAACTTCCAGAATCAGTGAAATCTGAAGCTGTACAACTTCTTTCAGAAATTGAAAGTGAACTTGTAAGTATCTCTGAAAATGAAAGACAGTACTTTACACCTATGGGGTATAGGGTTCCTGTTCTGTTGTCCGGAGATTTGCCAGCGCTTGTATATCTCACAGAGTTACGTGCGAACCGATTCACTCACCCAACACTGCAAAACAAAGCTGTACAATTGGCTGATATTATTGAAAAAACATATAACCTAAAGCTGCACATAGACCGAGATGATATAGGACGATTTGATGCAAAGCGAGGATTACAAGATATTACCGCACGGTAAATAATAAAAAATAAACACAATGAACGATATACAACCAGGAACACTATCAGATGCACAAATCAAAGCACTAAAGCTTAATGAATATATTTCACCTGTCGTAAATATTTCTGCGGAACACATGAGCCCATCTTCAATAGACTTACCCATGCAATCTGAGATTTATCGAATTGCACGTATGACGCTTCCAAAGAAAGATGAGACTATTCGACACGCTATGGAAAAGATGGGAGCAACTCAGGTAACAGAGGGAACAATTCTTGAAGTTGGATCAAAATACCTGATATATCTTGGAAAAATAGAAAAATCTTTGCCATCGGATATATATTGTCATGCAAGTCCAAAATCTTCTACCGGCCGAATTGATTTGCATGTAAAACTCCTAGCGGACAATACACCGATGTATGACACACTGGGAACAGGTTTTACTGGTGAAATATGGATGCTTTTGATTCCACAATCATTCCCTATCATCTTTTCACCTGCTGAGGCCTTGATTCAACTTCGATTCTTTAAGGGTTGTGAAAAATTATCTATAGCGGAAATCGATACACTGATTGCAAATGGATTAGTACTTGATAAACAAGGAAATAAAATTCCAAGGGAACAACTTTCAGTCGACGGTCACGGAAAAATCATGATGACACTTGATCTTGATATTAAAAATCCTGGGTTTGTATGTCGAGGAGTTTCAAACATTATAGATATTCGAAAACGCGGAGCGTATAATTTTGAAGATTATTTTGAAAAAGTTCAGTTGAAGAATGGAGGTCTAGTCCTTGAGCCGGATGCATTTTACATATTATCAACAAAAGAAGTACTCGACATCCCAAAAGATATAGCTGGGGAAATGGCAGTATCACAATACAAGTTTGGTGAATTCCGTGCTCACTATGCAGGATTCTTTGATCCTGGATTTAAGGGGTTTGGAACCCTCGAGGTTCGATCAAGTGAAGAACTTTTTGTATACGATGGTTACCCTATTACAGAAATGATATTTGAAAAATTATCAGAGCCTGTTGAAGTTGCATATGGAGATAAGCCTGTTGTGAACTACTACAATCAAGTTGGTCCAACATTATCAAAATATTTTAAAAAAATATAAATCTATGGAAATGAAACGAGGAAAAATAATTGTGATCGAAGGTTCAGACGGAACAGGAAAAGAAACGCAAGCAAAGTTACTCACAAAGAACCTTGAGAACATGGGATACACTGTCGGAGGTCTATCATTTCCAAGATACACGTCTGATACTGTTGGAGGAAGATTGCTTCATCATGTTATAAAATCAGACCGAGCTGATGCGTATAATTTCTCAAAAATAAATCCTTACTCCGCCTCTTTACTATATGTCATGGATAGAATTGAATCTACACCACTCACACTTGAACAGCTTGAAACATATGATTTTCTAGTTATGGACAGATATTACACCGCGAACCTTTTACATCAAGGAGCTAAGTTTATTGACGAAACAGAAAGAAATACATTTCTAGATAACATATATTCGGTTGAAGTTGAACAACTTGGAGTACCAAAAGCTGATTTAGTTTTCTATCTCACACTTCCCTTTGAAGTAACACTTGCCCGGATGGAAAAACGAAGAACAGAAACCGGCGAGGCTATCAATCAAACAGAACGTGACCATGATTATCTCACAAACTCCATAGAACGAGGATTGAGTATTGCAAAACATCTAGGTTGGAATGTTATACAAGGCGTAGAGTATGCCTCCGATGGAAAAACAGTAACGAAAGAGTATTCCAAAGAAGAACGGCAAGAACAATTACTGACAGTACTCAAGAGCAATTCATTTATATAAAACAAACAACATACAAAACTATGAAAGACACACAAATCAAAAAACTTATAGACATAGAAAAAAAGAGACAGAAGAAAGTTATCAATCTCATCGCATCTGAGAACTATGTTTCAAAAGACGTACTTGCTGCGCTTGGAACTGAACTTACAAACAAGTATGCCGAAGGATATCCAAACGCGAGATACTATGGAGGAAATGAAATCGTTGATCAAATAGAACTTCTTGCACAGAAGCGTGCTCTTGAACTTTTTAAACTTGACCCAAAAGAATGGGCTGTAAACGTTCAACCACTTTCTGGAAGTCCTGCAAACCTAGCTGTGTACACCGCTCTTGTTCCGCTTGGAGAGAAGATTATGGGAATGAAACTTTCAAGTGGAGGTCACCTTACTCACGCACAACCTGTGTCTCTCACTGGTAAAGCATGGAAGCCTGTACAATATGAAGTATCTGAAAAAGATGGACTGCTTGATTATGAAGCATTGAAAAAACTCGCTGCTGCTCAGAAACCAAAAATCTTTATCTCAGGATTTACTGCATACCCACGACTTATTGATTGGAAAGCGTGTAAAGCAGTGGCAGATGCTGGTGAAGCACTACATATGGTTGATATGTCACACATAGCGGGATTGATTGCGGGTGAACAATATCCAAGTCCTTTTGCGTATGCAGATATTGTAACTACAACAACTCATAAAACATTGCGAGGCCCACGGTCTGCACTCATATTTTCAAGAATCGACGAACGAGGTTTAGATAAAAAGATTAACAAAGCGATTATTCCAGGACTTCAAGGAGGTCCGCATATGAATCAGATTGCCGCAGTTGCAGTTGCCCTTAAAGAAGCAAAACAAGCGTCTTTTAAAACATATGCAAAGCAAGTGATCAAAAATGCTAAAGCTCTTGCGAAAGAACTTAAGAAACTTGGCTGGGGTGTTGTAACTGGAGATACAGATAGTCATATGGTTCTTCTTGACACATGGCTTGACGGAAAAGGCGTGTCTGGAAAAGATGCAAGTGATAAGCTCGAGAAAGCTGGAATTATAGTAAACAAAAATGCTATACCTTTTGATCCTCGAGGAGTTCTTGATCCTTCAGGAATACGACTTGGTACTGCAGCAGAAACAACACGAGGTAAAAAAGAAAAAGATTTTGTAGCGATTGCAAAGAAGATTGACACAGTGCTTCGAGGGTAAGAAGCAAAAAAGACTTAGCAACTTGCTAAGTCTTTTTTTTAATTGCAACTGTTTCAAAGATTACAATAAATTATCAGGAGTACATCCACTTCTAATGAATGTATTTTCAAGATACTTTAACGTGTTAAATGCTTTTATGATTTGTTCATCGGTCGCACCACCTGAATTACGATATATGTCATAACTAGCTTGAGCTTCACTAATCTTTTTTCCCAAATCTCGACAAAGTGCTGCATTTAAAGGAAGTTCAGGATCTATAAGAGCAGGCTGATCAATACAATAAGGACTGTTTCTACAAACCTCAAGATTGCAATTAACTTTCGCGGCAGCTTCTTTTATAAAATCATTGAAATCTTCTTCTAGAAATTGTCCTACTCCACTCGCAAGTTCACACGCGTCACGGTCTATATACTTCTTCCCCTCATCCCCACCCCCATTCCCAGGCTCAGTCCACTGTCCTCCCGCTGGTTGATCACTTCCTTGTGTATATGTTCCTCCGTTTGCTTCACAGTCAGCCTGACTCGCATATGAAGAGTCAGAGCATGAGCCAGCTACCCATACAGTTGCGTTTTCACAACTTGCTTTGTCTGCGTATCCTCCGATACTACATCCCCCTGTTGATCCATTTGGAGTTGTTGGATTTGTTGGAGTTACTGGAGTTGTAACTGTACATTTGTTATCAAGCGTAGAACATGCAGAGTCCTCACAGTCTGTCTTTCCGTTACCATCGTTATCTATGTTGTCACGACAAGTTACTCTGTATGAGGCCTTTCCAGTAATCTAGGAAGCTTTGATAGGCAGGTGATGAACATGTTTCCTTACCCACAAGACCTCGACCGGCTAAACCTGGGTGGTGAGGAAAAAAGGCAGCTCAACATTGAAGTGTTGGTCACTCTTACATCACGAAAGTAATCACTGTCTTCCAATCGCCTGTTTCAACGTTCAATCGTTGGCAGGCTTTTTTATGCTTGATTTATAAGCTTCTTTCTGAAATTTCTTTTGTTATATTTGCAACAAACTCATCAACAGCAATATTTTCAAGCTTTCCTTTTCTGGTTTCAATAGTCAATTGCCCTGAAGTCTTTTCTTTATCCCCAATCACAATAATATATGGGTTTTTAGTCTCTTTTGCAGCATGAATTCTCTTACCAAGACTCTCCTTTCTGTCATCAACATCAACACGAACCCCTGCTTCTTCAAGCTTTTTAGCAATATCTTGAGCGTATTCAGAATGTAAATCTTCTTTAACAGGAATAATTGACACTTGTACAGGTGATAACCATACAGGAAATTCTCCAGCAAAGTGTTCAATTAAGAACCCTATAAACCGCTCATGTGTACCAAGAGGTGCTCTATGGATAATTGCAGGTGTTTTTCTTTGGCCATCTTTATCTACATATTCCAATTTGAATGCTTTACCCATGTACAAATCTAGTTGGTTTGTAGAAGCTGTAAATGATCTTCCTATTGATGAATATATTTGAAAATCCATCTTTGGACCATAAAAAGCAGCACCTTCTTGAACAACCTTATATGGAACTCCTGATTTTTCCATAGCCTCCTTTGTCATATTTTCAGCATCTACCCAATCTTGTTCATCTCCATGATACTTATCCATTTTTGCAGGATCTCGAAGCGCCAGCTCCATCTCATAGTTAGTAATTCCAAGAACTTTGTAGTAATACTCATGCAGCTTAATAACATTCACAAACTCCTCTACAGCAGCTTCTTTTTGTACATAAATATGAGCATCATTCATCTGCATACCTCGAACACGCATCATACCAAAGAGAGAACCTGAATCTTCATATCTATGACACCAACCGTACTCACACAATCTAAGTGGTAAATCCTTGTATGTTTTAGGTCGTGCAGCAAAAGTCTTATGATGGAACGGACAGTTCATTGGTTTTATATAGTAGTTTTCACCTTCAATCTGAATAGGTGCATACATACTATCCTTATATAAAGGCAAGTGTCCTGAAGTAACAAACAAGTTTTCCTTTGTGATTATTGGAGTTGTAACTCGCTTATATCCCCATTTTTCCTCTGTTTCTTTTGCCCAATTTTCCAATTGCTCCTTGATAATATTACCTTTTGGAAGCCAGATAGGTAGACCTTTTCCGATAGACTCATCAAAAGTAAACAAATCAAGCTTTTCACCCAACACTCTATGATCCCTCTTCTTCGCCTCCTCCATCATAGTAAGATGAGTATCAAGATCAGCCTTACTAGCAAACGCTAAACCATAGATACGTGTCAGCATCTTGTTCTTCTCGTTACCTCTCCAGTAGGCACCTGCGATCCGAGAAAGTTTAAAACAATCTGCTGGTACAAGCTTCATACTCTGAACATGTCCTCCTCGACACAGGTCAGTGAACTCACCTGATGTGTATACGGTAATCTCTTCCCCCCTCCCTACAATCTCCTCTATAAGTTCTAGTTTATAAGGATTTCCTGCAAACATACTTCGAGCCTCTTCAGCACTTACACTTCGCGCAGAAAAACCATCCCAAGTAGGAAGTATGTCTCTCATAGTTTCCTCAATCTTTGGAAGGTCTTCATCTGTCACTTTTATGCCATCAATATCATAGTAAAAACCATCATCAACTGCTGGACCTAGAGTTATGCTCGCCGTCGGGTACAACTTCAAAACTGCAGCACCTAGTAAGTGCGCAAGCGAATGGCGAATATATTCTAGATTTTCTGGTGATGTATTCATATCAGTTAGAGTAGCACACATAAGGGGTGGTATTCAACGAAAGATGATATACTGCAGACATGACAACTAACGATAAAAATAATCACAAAAAACCTCAAGGTAACAATGAAGATATTGTTATTACCGACTCCCAAGTTAGAGAGGTTTTCCCTACGGATGAAGAAAAAGAGGTAGAGAGAAAACCACTTAGTCTCGCTGAAGCGGAAGAAGCTGTTGGCGGAGATACACCAGTCGAAGGTTATGCACTAACAAACATGAACATAGAAGATGAAGAACTTGAAAAAGAAGCTGATATTATATAGATAACATCATATAAAGGACATTGTCCTTTATATGGAAACATAAGAGACATATGCCAATACTAAAAAGGACATCAGAGATAACCACGCAGGTTTTACACTCATTGATTTGTGCAGAACGAGAGATTTTGTTTCAGATGTATTATGTGGACAACGACAGTATCTTTAGCGCATATGCCCAAACTCTTATACAAAAAGCCCATGAAGGGGTTTCAGTGTACTGCCTCTTTGATGCATTGGGATCAAGCCAGATTTCAGGAAGTTCAATCGAGCGAGAACTTTTAGAAGCGGGAGTGCAGATTCAATACTTTAACTGGCTTACCCCTTGGGCAAACAAAAACAAAAAGATATTGTATTTTAGAAATCACAAAAGATCACTTATTGTAGATACAAAAACACTTCATATTGGAGGTTGGTGTATTGGAGAAAAGACTGAACATTGGATCGAAGGACACACACAACATACAGACCTCAAACTCATACAACATGCTATAGATGATTTTTGGGATATGTACGAGTATGCGCATAAAACAGCAATTCGTTTTCGACAAAAACACATCTATGAAAAATCAATTGAAGCAGAGTTAACCTACACTCATCAAACCCCAACTTTGCATGGGAGACATACGTACTATGTATACAAAAAATTATTAGATGAATCACAACAAAGAATTGTTTTAGTTGCTCCATACTTTGCACCGATTAGAGAGTTAAGAAAAAGCATATATGCAGCACAAAAAAGACACGTTCAGGTTGAAATATTCTTGCCTAAAAAAACAGATTTATGGCTAGCAGATCTTGTTGCTAAAACATACATACACAAACTTTTAAAACGAGGTGTGACTGTATATCTTTCTGATACTATGGTGCATGCAAAAGTGAGTATGTTTGATTCCACACTTTATGTCGGGAGTATGAATCTTGATGCAGTGTCTCTCCGATACAATTTTGAAAATGGTATATACACAAAAGATCCGCAGCATATCCAAGAATTTACGAAAGATATTGAAACACTTGCACAAACATGTGAGAAACTAACACTTGAGGATTGGGAGAAGCGAGGTTTTTACGAAAGATTCTTGGATTCATGCATGAAAATATTCCGTGCATTTGTATAAAAGATCTCAAAAATAAAAAATCTATGCTCGCCGACTGGCATAGATTTTTTATTTTTTAGATCACGAAGCCTTTCAAACTTATATTAAACTAGTAATAACACTTACGATTTTTTTCACTTCTCTCCAAGTTGTATATCTACCAAGTGATATACGTATAGATGATGCACCGCAATCTTTTCCAAGCGCATCAACAACATGAGACCTTGATTCTTCCTGCGAATTTTGACAGGCAGTTACTGCAGAAACCTCAATACCAGCAACATCCATTTGAAATACCAAAAACTCTGAATCTTTACCCGGGAAACAAATATTAATATTATTCACAACCCTTTCTTCTGCTTTCTGACTACCATTTACAAAAACACCATATGGGAGATGTGACAGCACATACGCTTGCATCTCGCGAATTCTCTTCACTTCTCTATCTCGATACATGTACACTTCTGCAAGTGCAGTTGTAAATCCAAGGATAGCGGGCAGATTTTCAGTTCCTGGTCTCACACTTTTTTCTTGCCCTCCTCCTTTGTACGGTGAATGCACCAATACTCCTCGTTTAATATACACACATCCAACACCACGAGGTCCGTATATCTTTCCTCCATCAAGGGTCAGCATATCAACACCGAGTTTATCTACCGGCATATCAACATAGCACGGTGCCTGACATGCATCAGTATGTAGATATGGATATACAGTTTCATGTTTTTTTCGATACTGACGAACCATACGCGCAACCTCTCCAAGTGGTTGTATGGTACCGATTTCATTATTTACAAGCATGACTGATACTAAAACAATCATGTCATGTTCAAAAGCTTTTTTAAGTTCCACCATGTCTATAATCCCCTCTGTAGTTACAGGAACATACGTTGCTGTAACCTTTTTTTCTAGTACCAATGCATCTACAATCTTAGTAACTGCAGGGTGTTCAATATTCGAAATAATCACATGAGGTACTTCATCATGTTTCTGATACCACGCATCTATAACCCCATGTATAGCAATGTTGTTTGACTCAGTTCCCCCACTTGTAAAATATATCTCATCGGCATGAACACTATGAAGCGATCGTCCTGATAGGAGTTTTGCAGCCTCTTTTCTAGAGTTTTCGAGCTGTTTTTTAGCTAAAACAGCAGATCCGTATAGAGCTGAAGGGTTTTTATCATATTGCCGATATGTGCGAGACATCACCGCTAAAACACTCTCACTTATAGGTGTCAATGTGGCATAGTCCGCATATACCTTTTTTGTAGACTTTTTTAGGAGTCCTAATTGATAAAAAATCCTTGAAAACATTGTGTTTTTCTTTAAAATGTGTATTATAATATATACCATGATATCCAATAATAATCCACATACAGAAGATGATGCATTCGGAGGAGCCTTTGGTGGTGCCTTCGGTGGAGCATTTGAGGTTAAATTCAACAGTGATGGATCAACATCTAAAGTTAAGCCTTCTGAGAAAAAAGAGGAAGAAGTTAAAAAAATAGTACGGAAAACAAAAAAAACTCCCGAGGTTGCACCAGTAAAAGAAGTAAGAGTCTCATCTCGAACCTTTGCTGCTGCAGATGCAACATCATATACAACAAAACATGATACACCTAAGAAAGTGTTAGACTCTTCAACTGATGCATGGATGAGAGATATTACTCTTTCTTACGAGAAACAAAAACATACGGCATCCTCTTCATCCTCAATAGTCACAGAATCTCAAACTCAAGAGCGTGAGATTCCTACAAAATCACCACACACAGCAACAACCACTCACACAAGTGCACCAACTCCTTTCAAGTCGAAAATAATCACTGCTGAAGATAGAAAAAAGATGGCTGCAGAACAAGCCACACAAACAAAAGTTACTCCAAAGATAACTGCAGCAAGCAACGACAGAGGTACTGCATTTGCAAAAACATTTATGAAAGGAGGGTCAGGATCTAAACCAAGACCATCTTCTTCACACGCATCATTTTCCAAACCTTCAACTTCACAACGTCCGCGATTTGAACCGCGAGTACGAAAAACTAAAGTAAAACAAGCACCAACCCTGAAGACACGCATAAGCGGTAAATCAATCTCAAATGCTCCTCAACTTAAAAAAGAAATAGGAACTGATGTCCGGACAAAAGCACCTGTTGTAGTTATCATGGGCCACGTTGATCACGGTAAATCAACTCTCCTTGATTATATACGAAAATCAAATACTGCAGATCGAGAAGTTGGAGGCATCACACAAAAGATGTCCGCATATGAGATCGTACACAACGGTCAACCAATCACCTTTTTAGATACACCAGGGCACGAAGCATTTAACTCTATGCGAACACGTGGCGCACGAGCTGCAGACATCGCAATCTTGGTAGTTTCAGCCGAAGACGGAGTAAAACCACAAACACTTGATGCACTTCGATCTATAGAAAAAGCAAAAGTTCCCTACTTTATAGGTGCAAGTAAGATTGATAAGCAAGGTGCAGATATCGAGAAGACAAAACAATCACTCGCAGAAAACAACGTCTTCGTAGAAGGATACGGTGGAGATATATCCATGTTACCTTTTTCTGGTAAAACAGGAGATGGTGTTTCTGATCTTCTAGATATGATATTACTTATGACCGAAGTTGCAGACATGAAAGCTGAGTTTGATATACCTGCAGAATGTTTAGTTATTGAATCTGGTAGAGATAAAGTTCGAGGAATTCACGCAACGCTTATTGTAAAAAATGGAACACTGAAAACAGGTTCATTTCTTGTGTCTGGAGGAGAAATATCTCCTGTTCGTATTATGGAAAATCATGAAGGTAAAAGTATAAAGATAGCAGAACCTGGACAGCCTGTACGTATTGTCGGATGGACAGCAGCTCCTCACGTAGGTGATATGTGTATGATGGCAACAGATAAGACTTCTGCAGAATTGATGGCAGCAGAGCAAAAAGAACTTATTGCACTCAATGCTGAACTTGCAAAAAAAGATGAGGTAAAAATCGGAACATTAGCAAACATCCGTGCAATCTACGGCCTTGATAAGAAAGACATATGGACACTTCCTGTTGTAGTAAAGGCCGACAGTACTGGTACACTTGATGCACTCAAACAAGAGATTGAAAAGATTAAGCTTGATGGAATCATCATAAAAGTTATTCGAGCAGAAACAGGAGATATCAACGAAAACGATATCAAACTCGCTCAAGGAAGTAAGGATTCTATAGTTCTTGGATACAATACAAAGGTAGATGCTCAAGCACGAAGACTTGCAGAATCTCAAAAGACAACCATAGAAACATTTGATATTATTTATAAACTTTCAGAATGGCTTGCACTTGAAGCAAGACAACGAGCACCAAAGATAACATCAGAAGAGTCTCATGGTCAGATTAAGATTTTGAAAACATTTAGTATCAATAAAAACAAACAAGTTATGGGAGGTAGAGTTGAGATAGGAAAACTTACCCTTGGTGACACCGTAAAGATCTTAAGACGAGACAACGAGATCGGACGAGGAACTATAGGAGAATTACAACAAATGCGAACATCTGTAAAAAGTATTGAAGCTGAAAACGAGTGTGGTCTTATGGTTGAGTCTAAGATTGAGATAGTTGTAGGAGATGTACTTCAAGCAGTATCAATAGTAGAACGATAATCATACACATATACAAATCATGAAAAAAACAAACAACCCTAAAAGTAAAGAAGTGACGCGCGGTCGAGGAGCATCAATAGTTCGTAAACTTGTTGATGAATACATATCGCGTCATTCTGGAGGACAATCACTCATCACAGTCACATCTATGGAACAAGCAGATAGAAGCAACAATGTTCTTATACGTGTGAGTGTTTTACCTCAAACTCAAGAAAACGCAGTGATTGATTTTCTACAAAGAAATGCTACAGATATACGAAACTATATCAAAGAAAAATCAGCACTTGGCATACTTCCCTTCCTTTCTTTTGAAATCGATCGTGGAGAAAAACACCGACAAAGTATTTTTGATATTCTATAGTTTCGTGGTATATTCTCTTATACAGTAAAGGTCCTTTTAACATTTTGGCGCAGTGGCGAAGTGGTTTAACGCGGCAGTTTGCAAAACTGATATTCGCAGGTTCAAATCCTGTCTGCGCCTCCAGATGGTGTGTTAGGGAAACGCCTTGGTGGTGGAATGGTAGACACGAGAGACTTAAAATCTCTTGGTAGCAATACCGTGCGGGTTCGAGTCCCGCCCGAGGCACTAAAATACGAAAACAAACATAGACAAGCTATGTTTGTTTTCCGTTATGCCGAGGGAAAAATGCGTAGCATTTTTAGGACTCGAAAAGCTTTGCCTTATATTCGAGCATGCAGAGCATGTGAGAATATGGCAAAGGTGTACTGAAGCTGTAAGCTTCGAGTCCCGCCCGACAACATTAAAATTCCATTGACAGACAAAGAACAAAGTTGTATTATACACTACAGCACTTTAACTCTAAAAACCAGAGGAGACACAATGAATACAGTAGTTTTAACCGTTGGATTGCAAGGGGTGGGAAAAACAATATTCTGCAAGAAGATAATTCAAGCACATCCAAGTATTGGATATGTTAATAGAGATCAAATTTTTCTAGACCATTTTTGCCAAGGAGCTCATGATATGGAATTACATGACTTGGATTCCCGTCATGCCGCAATTCTTGAGAGAGTTCTTCAGGAAATATCCAATAGTACTAGTACCTGTATTATTCTTGATTTTTGGAATATTACCGCTAGAGATAGACAACATATCCTAAATAGATTAAGAAGGCTTGGAATTCACCGTGTAGGAATCTGGAGATTTACTATTCCTGAAGAAACAAGAGTATCTTGGCTGAATAAGAGACAACAGACCATTATTACATCTTCCTGCAGGAGAAGTTTAAAGTATTTATTTAGCGGTCCCAGTGAAGAAACACTTCGTTTAGCAAAACTTTCTGTTCAACATCATCAAAGTTTGATTTTTAATCAAGCAACTCAAAATATAGAAAAAGAGGAAGGGTTTGATTTCTTTGTAAATATCAATCCTCTCACTCCCCCTGATTTCGAGAGTTTACTTCCCTGAAACTAGTACAGACCTTCTCTCTCTACTAGTTTTTTCTTTTTATTTCTAAAAAAAACAACACCTGCCCTTACAAGACTTACCCCTTCAAAAATTTCTTCTTACTCACTACAGACCTACCCAACTTTTTCTCCAACTCTTTTCGTGCTCCACCTGCAATACTACCACCAACTTTTGCATCTTCTTATAACTTTTCTACACCTTGTGAATCTTCATTTTTGTGTATTTCTGTTGTAGCCTTTTCACCAAGCATGTTAAAAATCAACTCAAAATCATCCATATGATCTCTCAGATTTTCTCTTTTCAATCCTTTTAGTTTTTTATAACTATATGTTGTTGCATAGAAAAACCCAGTCATTAGATATAGTACGTTTAAGATACAAATTCATCACAGCATACTTGACTTGTATCTAATCATATGTTATTATACATATATCGCATACAAACCTTCACCATAATACAAAAACACCCCACTCTCTCAAGCAGGATGTTTTCTCACAACACAAGTATCTTCTTACACATACACTGTGCATGATTAGGAACTAGTTAGTTCGAAATGTTGCAGACTCAATAACACTTACAATTCCATTACTGTCTGTTACAACAATCATTGAGTAATATGTTGTATTTGGTAGCAATGTTTGTGTACTGATAGTATGAGTTGTTTGCAAGTTTGTATTTGCTCGAACAGCTTCTCCTCCTACTGTAACTGTGATAGGTGTTGTTGATAGATTTTCAAATGCAACAATTGGAGATGGACTATAGTATAGAACAGCTCGAGTGGCTACGTTTGTACTTACAGTCACTTGTCCTGTTAGACCGTTAACTGACACACTAGACAATCCAGTAAAAGATGGAGCCTCTTGCATAAACGGAGAGTTGTTTGAAACTCCCCCCATTTGAGCATTGATTACCGCTAGAGTTTGAGGACCAACTCGTCCAACCTGACTGATACCATTTCTTGCTTGGAATCTTACAACCCCACTCTTAGTCATTGATCCGAAGTAGCCTGTTACAAGTCCTGATGGATATATACTAGCATCTGTTGACAAAAATGTTTGTAAAGAAGAAACATCTGTACCGCGTGAGCCAAGTTCTAGTTGTCGATATAACATTTCAGCTGAAGCTAGTGATGGTATAAGTACAACTGAGAACGCAAGGGCGGTAGCAGTTATTGTAGTAAAGTTTAATTTTTTCATATATGTATGTTTATAAGAATTAGTTGATATATAGTGCACATGTTGTTACCTACATCATGATTCTTACACGATCACGTACATGTGCTCATATATCAGTATGCTCCGTATACATTGACATAGATAGTATCTTTATGTTCTTTTGTGTGTCATGATATTTACAAAATATAAAAAATATTGTATTTTCACAGTACACCCTGACAGGCACGCATATACTTGGATACCCTACTTTTTTCCTATACGTTCATATATATTCAAAATGGCCTGTTGTTCCCCATCTCGAGTAAACTTTCTAGGTAATACTGAAGGTCGAACACCAACTCTCGAAACAATCTCTTTACTTTGAGCTATCACATACATCAAAGCTTCGGTAAGATACTTCGCAGACCGTACTGGAACAAGAGGTGCGGCAACATATGCACCCAACTCTTCAGTATCACCTACTTTTGTTGCAATACACGGTATGTGCATATGCATTGCTCGAATCAAGATATATAGATCTCCAATAGATGTTCTTGGGGATATATAGATATCAAATGCTTGCATATATTCTTCTGGGTGCTCAATAGATTCTAAGACAAAACAAATACCTTCTACTTTTATTTCTGATATCTGTTCACGAATCTCTGCTGGCACGATTCCTCTACAGAGAATTATGAAGATAGTATTTGTTAGATTTTTATACATATCAGCAAGATATGCCGTGTCTATCAGATGTTCGATTCCTGTATACTCGTCCACATCTACAATAGTTCCGACTATGCGTATGTTTTTAGTAAATGCAATACCTATCTTCTTATACAAAGCAGACCGTGTAGATTCTTTTGAGAACACATCTTTTATCGGCAGTTCTATCAACCCTTGATACACGATAGACCTTCGAGACTTTTTAGCAATATGATACCTATCAATCATACGGACATCATATCTTGATGTGCATATCGTATGTGATATGAAAAATCTTGCACACAATCTCCTGATAATATATCCATATGAAAATACAGTTGGATTATGCATCGTAACAATTACCCGAATACCATATATCCACGCAAAAAAAGCATATAAGCCAAAAGACTCATTTTCAACACTATGTATGTGTACGATCTGATAATTGTTCTTTTTTATATGCTGTATATAATCCAAATATCCAGAAAAACCTCGAGTTACTGTATATACCTCTTGGTCATTTTCCAAGAATGCTGTGTATGATTGCGTTAGGTGTAGTATCTTCATGGTTTATATGTGTATATAAAACTACCACGGGTTATCAATATTACCAACCTGCAGGAGTCTTTGATATATCTGGTTTTTTAGGCTCTTCTTTCTTATATTTTTCCATAATAGCGCTCTCTACAAACTCTCTATCTTGTCCATATGTAAGATACGATAACTCTTTAAGATTATCTACAATATCAGGATTTCCTTTGGTTTGTGGCATCATGCGTATATTAAAAGGTTTTGTAGGTTTACCATGTGACAACATTTTAACATATGCATTAAAGTTATCTATGTTCATGATATCATTTGCAGTAAATGTTGGTGCAAATTGTTTTTCCAAATATTCAGCATCTTCTGCCCCAACTCTATACACAACCATGTTTCCTACGTTACCAAAGACCGAAGCCTTAATCTTATCATCAAGCTGGGCGATAAACTGATGTGCAACCGTGAGTGATAATTTATACTTTCGAGCTTCAGAGAGAATTGTTGATATTGAAGGTGTGGTAACATTTTGGAACTCATCAATATACAGATAAAACGAAGGCATATCTTTTCCGAAAGAATCAACTCGTGAAAGCGCTGCCATAAGTATCTTTCCAACTATGATAAGACCTATGAGGTTTGAGTTAATTTCTCCGAGTTTTCCTTTTGCAAGATTTACAAGAAGAATCTTTTTCTTATCCATAATCTCACGAAAATTAAAAGAAGATTTTTCTTGTGCAATGATCGGTCTCATAATATCGTTCGCAAGAAATACATCAAACTTTGATGTAATATATGGCACCATGTTTGCAAGCCCTGATTCTCCACTTGTCTTTTCTGCAATATCAACCCAAAACTGTCGAACGATTGGATTTTTACATCGAGAAACTTTCATATCACGGAAGCTCTTTACAGCCATAACGCGAGACACATCAAGAAGTGTACACCCACTTGATGGATCTTCAATCACGAGCATTGTTGCATTTCTAAAATATTGCTCAAACATCGGTCCCATACTTTCAGGAACTCCTCCATACAACTTTTGGAAAATGCTAAACAACTCGTTTACAACAAACGTCTTTTGTTCAGGAAATGCAGGATCATACTCAAGCATGTTTAAAGCCATCGGTCGTTCAGTATGTGATGGGTCAAAATAGATAACATCATCAAATCTATGCTTTGGAATCTTTGAGAGAATATCTTGTATATCTGACCCATGAGGATCTATAAAACAAACCCCGTCTCCATTTTCAATATCTTGCATGATAAGATTCTTCAAAATACTCGACTTACCCACACCAGTTTGTCCTATCACGTACATGTGTCGCAATCTATCCTCAGGTGCCATGTGTACCATCTGTTCAACATTTCTATGGATATTCTTACCTAGTAGTACACCTTCTCGAGGGAGGTCAAGTGGTGCAGGAGCTGTACCTGCTTTTGATTGCTTGAGCTGTGGAGCATTTGTACTCGCAGATACTGGAAAGTGCATCACGGTTGAAAGTTCTTTAATCGACACAGGGAGTATGTGTTCCTTATCAAACATACGAAAAGAAACGTCGTGAAGCAATTGATCAAGTTTTGTTTTTTCTGCACGTTTCCAAGAAAAACCATTTCCAAGACTATTTGTAAATTGATTAAAACTCGACTCCAAATCAGAAAGTATTTGCTCAGCTCTTTCTCTATTTTCTGCAGAAGCAGCAATGCGAATATTTGATTCAACTATCGGAGCACTTATCTTTTTAGTGATTTGATCTACGGCTATTTGATCTACAAGAGCATCCTTCTTCGATGCTCCTCCATCTTTTTTATCATGAGATCCGCCTGATACAGCACTCTCAACAAACTCTTTACCTAACTCTCCTGCAGCTTTGGTAAAATGCCCCCACAATGTATGACGTATATCTATAGCTTTATTTAACTTTTCTCCCTTTCGCACATTGTCTAAAGATTCTTTAAACAACTTCGTATAATAATCTCCAACCTGACTAAACACTATCTGCACTGTTGCTCCCTCTCCAATACGATCTATCTTAGAGAGTGTGTTTAGCATAACGTTTAATGGATCATGATCAAACTCATCATACATCTTGATAGGATATATATCATTTTTTGTAAAAGTTCCATATGATCCAACACTTACCCCATCAACATTAAAGATATTATAATCGTCATGTTGTATCTCAATCTTTGCATCAGGAAAAACAGAAAGTATTTGTTTTTCAAAAAGATCAGATTTATCGTTTGGAATAGAAACATAAAAGATAAACTCTTGACTATCTTGCGCAACAGACAACTCTACGGTCATGTGATTTTTACTATCTCCTTGTTTTTTACCTGCATCTGATATAGACATCATACCCGCATAAAACTGTTCCATGGCAGAGAGAAGTTCTTTGAGTGGTCGTTGCCCTTCTTTTTTTCCATCATTTCTCGCATCAGGCAAAGAAACCTCATATAACGTATGAGTTATAGATTTTTGTATAGGCTCACCCTCCTTCAAACCTTTAGGAGAGAAACCAGCTTTTACGTATTCAACGAGAAATCTATGAAAATCATCTTCTATATGAGGATTATGCATATGCTGTATAACAGAAAGAGCATTATAGATACCATGCTTTTCCATAAGAGTAAAATACTCTTCCATGTTTTTATCATGGGTTTCAGGAGAAAGTTTTAAAACAACTTCTTTTGCTTTTTCCTCATGCTCTTGTGGATTCATCCGATACGACTCATGTAACATATCTATACCTGTATGAGCATGATATTCCTGCACCTCTTGTCGTATACGATTATCTTGTTCTTTCTTGTCTTCAACGGTATAAACCTGTGATTCTTGAGCTTTAACTTTTTCACGTAAATACGCAAGCTCTTCCTCCAGAGTTGCGAAAGAATTATTTTTCAGCACATCACCCTCTCCAGTTTTCTTTGTTGTATGTATTTGTAAATCTTCAAATTGTGATTGAGACATAATATGTACGTATATCAATAGTATACAATATGTCAGAACACTTTACCTAGCACTCCACACACCCAAGAAACCTTAATACATTCTTAATATATCTACATTTTTATCTAGTTAAAACCTCACACCCATCTTTTGTGACAACAAGAGTATGTTCAACATGTACGCTCAACTTACCATCTGTTGTTACATATGTATATCCATCTTTAGCCAATCGTATACGAGAACTTTTTTCAGTAAGAATTGGTTCTATAGCAAGAACCATACCCTCTCGAAGAATAGGTCCTGTTCCTTTTTTTCCAAAATTTGGCATAAAAGGGTCTTCATGTACACGATGACCGATACCATGTCCTCCCAACTCAAAAGGTAAAGAGAATGCATGTTCACGAGTATGAGATTTTTTCACAACAGATTCTATAACAGATCCAACAGTTCCAGTTCGCACACCAGGCTTAATAGTTAAGATAGCAGCTTCAAGAGCTTCTGTTGCAACCGCTATCATACCTGCACCTGTTGGGTTTTTCTCATCACCCCCAACAATACAAGTAATAGCACTATCTGTATACATATCTTTATATCGCAGACCCATATCTAAAACAACAACATCACCATCTTTGAGAATTTTAGGATTTTCATTTGGTATACCATGTACAACTTCTTCATTTATAGATATACACAAAGCACCAGGAAACGGTCTTTTTGCACCCTCTGGAGCGTATCCTAAAAAAGCAGGTGTAGCTTGCATATCCTGACACAGCGTAAGTGCACGCGTATGAATATCTAACGTTGAAACACCTGCAATCGTTTCCTTTCGCAGTGTTTGTAATATAGAAGAAAGAAGCTTACCACCCTCTCGGAGTCGAACTATCTCATCTTCAGTATATATCGTTATAGTCGACGAAGGCATAATTATACAAAATGAGAAACAATATCAGCATGTACTTCTTCTACAGTTTTTTCTCCTTGAATATGTATAAAATCAAATTTTGGATTTGTTTTAAAAAACTCGATTGCAGCAATAACATCTGTATCAAACCAATGCATACGAACTTCTGTTTGTTCTTCAGTCTTATCATCTATACGTCCCCGTTCATGCATACGTTGGATAGACCAATCATGCGATACATCAAGATATATCACTTTTGGCTTTGCAAATTTTTGGTCAAATCTTTGGTAGAAAGATAAAGCATCTTCAAATACATGAGCCTGTGCAAGTGATCGAGGAACACCATCAAACAAAAGGTTTTCTACTCCTGTGTAGTCTTTACATAACACATACCCCCACATACTGATAGCAAGAAAATCAGGCTGTTTTTTACCTTGTAAATATATATCTTTAGTCAACCGAGCTGACAGTGTGTTATCTTCTATAAAATCTCTAAAATACTGTCCGGTTTCTACATGAATAGAAGGTATGGTAGCATCCTTACCTCTAAAGAACTCCTGTAAAAGACCTACTTGAGTTCCCTTACCTGATCCTGATCTTCCAATAACTATGATTGTTTGTGGTGACATATAGTATAAGTATACTATAAACTAGTATTCTCGCATACCGATCTGAGCATCGGTTTTCTTGATAATATCAATCACTGTAGACACAACAATCAATATACCAGTTCCTCCAACTGTGATAGAAGCAATACCTGTAAATCCTTGTACAATACTTGGTAGCACCGCAATAAGACCGAGAAACGTTGCCCCTACAAGAGTTGTTCTTGTAACAATACGTGATAAGTAATCTACTGTAGCATCTCCTGGCCGTATACCTGGAACAAAAGCTCCACCTCTTTGGAGGTTTTCAGATATTTTCTTAGGATCAAATGTAATCGCTGTGTAAAAATATGTAAAGAAGAATACAAGGGCAAAATACGCAATTCCGTACACCCACACATTGGCACTCCATACTGTTATAAATGATCCAATGTTTTTTATGATTTCAACACCTGATGTTGACATCGCACTTCCTATAAATGAAGGAAACATAAGCAGTGTTAATGCAAAGATGATAGGCATTACTCCAGCTTGGTTTAGACGTATAGGTATATATGATGTTTGAGAACCTGAGGCGCCTTGTGTTGCCTGAGATCGAGCCTGTCTCGCATATGTAACCTCAACAAGTCTCTCTGCTTCAGTAACATAGATGATAGCTGCTATGGCCGCTATAACAAGAACAACAATAGCTATAAGCGTTGGAGCTTGTGTTGCATCATATGTAGAGATGATTCGAGAAACAACTTGAGGAAATCCAGCTATGATACCAGTTGCAATGATAAGAGATGATCCGTTACCAATACCAAACTCTGTAAGTCTTTCAGCAATCCACATAAGAAGAACTGACGCACCTACAACGATCACAGCAACTTGTAGAAATCCAAAAGAAGTCATACCACCAAACACGTCAGGAGATTGTTTGTTGATAATACTTACAAGTGCAAATGTTTGAATGAGCGCAAGCGGCACAGTAAGCATACGACTATATTGAGATAGTTTTTGTCTACCAGCCTGTCCTTCTTCAGATTGCAATTCTTTCATTCGCGGAAAAACCATAGTCAACAACTGTATGATGATAGAAGCCGTAATAAACGGACCTATACCAAGCATGAGTATTGATAGACTCGATAATCCACCTCCTGAAAACAGGTTAAGAACTTGGAAGAAACTATTGTCTCCAAGAAATCGCTCAAGCGCTAGAGTGTTAACTCCAGGAACCGGGATAGTTGATAATAGACGAAAAACTATAAGCATCCCGAGCATGAACAACACTCGATTACGTATAGTTTTTTCAGTAAATATTGTTTGTAGTTTAGATAGCATATACTTTTCCTCCTGCTTTTTCTATTTTTTCAATAGCTGATGCAGAAACAGCAACTTTTTTAAATGTTAAAGCTTGAGTAATCTCTCCAGTTCCTAGAATTTTAATAGAAGGAACTTTACCTTTGAAAAGCTCAACAAGACCTAGATCAACGAAAGTCTTTGGAGTAAGAACTGTTCCTGCTGGAACTTTTGCAAGATCCTGTAGGTTTAATGTTGCAGGTCTAACTTCAAAAGATCTGTTGATGTTTTTACCTCGTCCTCGTAGTTTAGGAATCTTTTTGATTACTTCACGAATCTCAGGTCGCATCTTTCGTCCCGCTCGAGAAGCCTGTCCTTTTTGACCTCGTCCAGAAGTTTTACCTCTTTTAGCTCCTCGTCCGATTTGCTGCTTAGTTTTTCTTTGTGTATTTCTTGTAAGTGTGTGTAGTTGCATATGTTTATTTTAAATGTGTAACTTTTTTAGATGTAGAAAGCTTTGATAGAGCAAGGATAGCAGCTTGAGCGTTGTTCATACGGTTTTTTGTACCTGATCGTAGTTTTCCGATAACATCTTTGATGCCAGCAATCTCAACAACATCACGCACAGAAGATCCTGCTACAATTCCCTTTCCTGGTGCTGGTCGAATCTCAACTCTAGCACTTGAATACTTAGCTGACACATCGTGTGGAATAGTTCCTTCTTTTGTTAGAGGAATCTTGATAAGATTTTTCTTTGCTTTTCGGTAAGCCTTGTCAACTGCAGCTGCAGTATCTAGACCTTTACCAGTTCCAAATCCTACTCGTCCTTTTTTATCTCCAGCGATAACCGCTACAGCAAAACTAAACTTTCGTCCTCCTGAAGTAACACGAGTTACACGTCGAATATCTACGATCTTTTGTTCAAACTCAGGTTTTGGTTTTGGCTCTCGCTTTTGACCTCCACGTCGATCTCCTCCTCTATCCTGTCGAGGGTTTTTTCGGAATGTTCGCTCTTGAGCAGGGTGTGCTACAGGAGCAGAAGAAGCTTCAGGTTGTGCTGCCACTACCTCTGTTGCTTCTGTTTGTGTTGTATCTTTTATATCTGTCATAAGTTTGTGTATTATCTATATATACTATTGTTTTGATTAAAATTCCAGTCCCGCTTCTCGTGCAGCTGTTGCAAGAGCAAGAACTCTTCCTGTAAAGATGTATCCATTTCTATCAAATACTGCCTTTGCAATTTTCTTTGCTTTTGCCTCTTTTGCTAGATTTTTACCAACTTCTATAGCAGCATCCATTTTTGTAGCTTTTGACTCTGAAGAGTTTGCTTGTGCAAGAGTTACACCAGCAACATCATCTATAAGCTGTGCATAGATGTATTTATTAGACTTAAAGACAGTTAAACGTGGTCGTTCTGCGGTGCCTGTTACTTTTGATCGTATTCTTTTTTTTATTCTATCTCTATTTGAGAGGTATATTTTTTTCATATGTGTGTATTTATATGTGTACTAAATAATTATAACTATGCAGCTTTCTTACCTTGTTTTCGTAGGATAACTTCATCTTCATATCTAAATCCTTTACCTTTATACGGTTCTGGTTTCTTCAATGATCGAATCTTTGCAGCAAATCCACCCACAGCTTCTTTGTCTACACTTGTAAACGTAAATACCCCTTTTTCTGATGTTACAGTAACTTCTTTTGGAATTTCAACTTTCACAGGGTGAGAAAATCCAAGAGCAAGGTTCAAGATATTTCCTTGCACATCACCTTTATATCCAACTCCCTCTAAGATAAGTTTTTTAACAAATGGAGTGTTCACACCAGCAATCATGTTTTTTACATGAGATGCATATGTTCCCCAAAGTGATCTACCGAAAGATGTGTTTTGTTTGTGTACAAAAGAAACAGTGTTTCCTTCAACAACAATCTCAACCAGTGGTAGGATTTTCTTTGAGATTTCTCCCTTTGGTCCTTTTACAGTAACAACATCACCGTTAACAGTAACAGTTGTATGTGGAGGTATTTCTAGTATTTGTTTTCCGATTCTTGACATATATTTTTTGCCCGAAGGCTGATTATTCGTACTTTTGCAGTATATAACTTATAAAGTAGAGATCTTTAGCTTGTGCAAGGCGCTCTGTGCCATAATCTGCTACGGGCAGATTTACCGTTATTGCTACCAGATTTTGAAGAGAAATTCCCCTCCAACTTTCTGAGCTCGAACCTCACTATCTGAAAGAACTCCTTTTGGTGTACTTACAAGCAATGCTCCGTATCCGTTTTTAACTTGATGAGCATCAGCGTATGAACCGTATACTCGACGAGAATATTTTGACAGTTGCTGTACAGCACTGATTCGAGGTTTACCTTGTTCATCATACTTCATTTCAACTTCAAGGTATTGTATTGGAGCAGTACCAGTAACAGAAACTTTTCCAACAAAACCAAGTGATGACAGTTTTGCAAGAACAGCATGTCTAAATTTTGAAAAGCCGAAAGTAACAATTTCTTTACCTGCATTGTTACCAGTCTTCAAGTTATTTATTATTTGTGATATTCCGTGATTCATATATTTATTTTACGTTTTCTTTTTCTTAAGTGAAATTATTTTGAGATTACCATGAAGATTTTTTAATACCTGGGATCATACCTTCGTTTGCCAACTCTCTAAAACAGATTCGGCACATATCGAAGTCTCTCATATATCCACGCTTTCGTCCGCATTTAAAACATCGTCGTACAACTCGACTTTTAAACTTTGGTGTTTTTTTTGCTCTTTCGATTACTGATTTTTTTGCCATATATTTTGTGTATTATTTTATTTTCTTTGATTTTTTCTCTTCTGCTTTTTTAAATAGGAAGCCTAGTGTATCCAAGAATGCTTTGGTTTCAGCTGCTTTCTTACTTGTCGTTACAACAGTTACTCCAAGACTAAATACATCTTGAATATTTTCATCAGAAGTTTCTGGGAAGACAGTATGTTCTTTGATTCCAAAAGAGAAATTTCCCATTGGATCAACTCCTGTAGCGGCCACACCTCTAAAGTCTTTTGTTCGAGGAAGACCGATTTGTACAACTTTTTCTAGGAATGACCACATTCTTTCTCCTCGCAATGTTACTTTATATCCTGAAGCATCACCTGCTCGAAGTTTAAAAGTAGCAATAGATTGTTTTGCTGTTGTTGTTACAGGCTTTTGTCCTGTAATCTTTGTCATACGATCAAGCATGAGCTCTTTCTTTTTTGTGTCTTTAACAGATCCAATAGTTGTACTTACAATAACCTTCTCTATTCGAGGAGCTTGTAGTTTGTTTGTGTACTTGAAATCCGGTTTAAGGTTTTCAAATGCTTTTTTAGCTTTTTCTTTTACAGTGATGTGTTTCATATGTTTTATATGTGTATTATGTCCGCAAGCGGACTAGTGTTCCCTTATGATTATTTTGCTTCTCTAACGTTTGATATATGAATAGGTGTTGCAACCTCTACTACTTGTCCTTTTGCACCAGCTTTTGTTCCTTTCTTGTGAACTTTCTTTAGGTTGATTCCTTCAACAAGAACTTTACCTTCTGAAGCGAACACTTTCAAAACAGTGGCTGTTTTGCCTTTATCATCACCTGCAAGTATTTTTACTTTTTGTCCTTTTTTTATCATATAGTACGTTTATATTTTATTCTTAATTAATTTACACTATTTCTGGTGCTTTAGATGCAATAGTCTGGTAACCTCGTTCTGCAATCTCTCGAGGAATAGGACCGAAGATTCGCCCTGCTATAGGCTCACCTTTTGTCTTATCGATAAGTACAACTGCATTTTCATCAAATCGTACATATGATCCATCTTTTCTTCGTATTGCTTTACGAGTTCGAACAACAACAGCCTTGTGAACATCTTTTTTCTTAGTTCCTTTTCGAGGCTCTGCTTTTTGAACAGCAAGGATAACAGTATCTCCGATATGTGCATATCGTTTCTTTGAAGAACCTAGCACCTTAAAAACCTTTCCGATTTTTGCGCCAGAGTTATCTGCTATTGTTACTATTGATTGTGCTTGTATCATATATTTTTTATAATTATATTTTTCTTATTATTTCACAAGAGTGAATCTTTTATCTTTTGATATTGGTGCTGTTTCTATGATTTGAACTTTGTCACCAATCTTTTTTGTATTACCAGCATCATGTGCTTTATACTTTTTTGAGATTGTAACGAACTTCTCATACTTTGACATCTTTACATATCGATCAACTTTAACCACGATAGTATCCTTCATCTTGTCAGATGTTACAGTTCCTTCTAGTATTCTTTTTTTTGATTTTACTTCTTTTTGCATATGTTTTATATAAATGATTATCGTGATACTACTTTTGTTTTTACTGGAAGTTTAGAGTTTGCTTTTCTAAATGCTTCTTTTGCAACCTCAGCTGTTACTCCATCGATTTCAAACAACATACGACCAGCATATGTTTCAAAACAAAATCCTTCTGGCTCTCCTTTTCCTGAACCCATCGGTACTTCAGCAGCTTTCTTTGTATATGGTCTATCAGGGAAGATTCGTGTCCAGATTCTACCAGTTTTACCAACAGTTTTTGCAATAACTTTTCGAGCAGATTCAATCTGATTTGAAGTTATACGTGATTGTGTCACAGCCATAAGACCGTGAGAACCGTTTGCAAGTGTAAGACCTCGTGTTTCAATTTTAGACACGAGAACTTTTGGATTACGTCGAGTAACTTGCCATTTTCGATGTTTTACTTTTTTTGGGAATAACATATATGTATCTTTATTTTAAAATTTATGTAAATCTGAACGATTATCGTGTTAATCCTTTTTCAAAGATATCACCTTTATAAATCCACACTTTTATACCGATATCTCCGTACAACATGTGTGCTTTGTTTCGAGCGAAGTCGATGTTAGCTCGAAGTGTTTGTAGAGGCACTCGTCCTCGTTTTATCTCTTCACTTCGTGCCATATCTGCTCCACCAAGTCGTCCTCCTAGATAGATTCGAACTCCTTGAATATCCTTCACTGCCATAACTTTCTCAACGATTTGCTTTAGAACTCGTCGGTATGGTAGACGCTTCTCGATACCTTCAGCAATCATTTGACTTACGATTGAAGCGTTTGCTTCAGCATTCTTAATCTCAACAACTTCTATTTGTAGGTTTGGATTAATCTCTTTAGCTTGTTTTACAAGTATTTTTTCTAGTGCTGCCTTTATCTTGATCACTCCTTCTCCACTTTTACCGATAACGATACCTGGTCGTGATGTGTTGATTATAACCTTGATAGTTTTTGAAGTTCTCTCGATTTCGATAAGTCCTACGAATTGACCTTTTAGATTTTTCTCAAGCCATTCTCTCATAAGAATATCTCCTTTAAAATGTTTTCGGAAATCAGCATTAAGAGAAAACCATCGAGATTTCCAATCTTTCGTGATACCGAGTCTATGTGCGTATGGGTGAACAATTTTTGTCATAGTGTGATGTTATGTGTATGAATTATTTTTGTGTTTTCTTTGTACTTTTTTTACTTGCAGTTTGTGTACCTGAAGTTTTTTTTGCAACTTTTTTTGCATCAGCCGCAGCTTTCTCAGCACCAACCAAACCAAGAGTAACTTCGATATGAGATGTTCTCTTATTGATTCGAGCTCCTACTCCACGTGCTCGAGGCATCATCCGTTTTAAAACAAAACCTTCATTTACAGTGATGTTTTTAATCTTAAGAGTATCTTTATTAACTCCTGCATGTACAGCGTTTGCGATAGCACTTTCAACAAGCTTCTTGATAACTGGAACAATTCTCTTAGGAGTAAACGTTAGTTGATGTAATGCTTGATCAACTTTTTTACCTTTAACAAGATCCGTTACGAGACGAACTTTTCTAGGTGATTGTCGATAATTTTTAAGTATTGCTTTCATAAATTTTAGATATTAACAGTTGTTGAAATTATTTTTTCTTAGCAGCATCAGGAGCGGCTTTTGCAGACTTTGCAGCTGTGATTTCAGCTTGTTTCTTGGCTGCATCTTGTTCCTTCTGCATCTTACCTCCATGTCGTGTAAACTTACGTGTTGGTGAGAACTCTCCAAGTCTGTGACCTACCATATCTTCTGTAACAAGAACTTCGACATGCACTCGTCCGTTATGTACACCAAAAGTAAAACCGATCATCTCAGGTGAGATAACACTACTTCGATACCAAGTTTTAATAACACCTGTTTGTGCAGGAGTTTTACCTTCTATTTTCTTAAGAAGTCTTTCTGCGATATACGGGCCTTTTGAGAGTGATCTTGTCATATTTTTTGTCTTTTATGTCTTTTTATATTAGCAATTTATTACGATTTAGTCAATGTTATTTCTTCTTTCGTCTTGAAACGATAAGGCGATTTGAGTATTTCTTTGGAGTTCTAGACTTCTGACCCTTACCTGTTGGTCGTCCGTATACTGAGATGGCTCGTCTTCGTCCTCGTCCTTGTCGACCTTCACCTCCTCCGTGTGGGTGATCTACAGGGTTCATGGCTGTACCTCGTACTGTTGGTCTGATACCTTTCCATCGACTTTTACCAGCTTTACCGAAGTTTTGTAGATGACTTTCTTCATTTGAAACTTCTCCGATAGAAGCCCATGCAGTATCAATAATCTTCCGAACTTCAGATGAAGGCATTTTTACAAGAGCATATCCTGTATCGTGAGCAATGATTTGAGCATAGTTACCAGCTGATCGAACAAGCTTTCCTCCTCCTTGTGGTTTGATTTCTAGGTTATAGATGTTTGTTCCAACAGGGATGTTTTTCAAAATCATTCGGCAAGCTATCTTGACTTCAGTTTTTTCAGCAACTGTAAATGTATCACCTACTTTAATAGTTCGTGGAGCGATAATATATCGTTTTTCACCATCAGCATATTGTACAAGAGAAATAAATGCTGTTCGGTTTGGATCATATTCGATAGAAACTACCTTTGCTGGAATATTTTTCTTGTCGTATGTAAAATCAATATCTCGGAAGTTTTTCTTGTTTCCTCCTCCTTGATGTCGAGTTGTGATTCGACCAGTGTTGTTTCTTCCACCATTTTTCTTAAGACCTTTTGTTAAAGCCTTATGTGGTGTAGAAGTTGTCAGAAGATCTTTATACGGTATTGTTACCATATTTCTTCTTGAAGCTGATCGTGGATTATATCTTTTCATATGTGTATAGTTAAATGATTACGTGTGTGATTATGCGATATCTATCTTGTCACCTTTTTTCAAAGTTACAATTGCTTTTTTAAATGCAGACACTGTTCCTGGACGACCTTTTCGCATAACAGTTCGAGCACTTGTATTTACAATGTTAATCTTTGTAGGAACAACTTTATATGTAAGCTTTACTTCTTGTGCCAAGTTGTCTTTGTTGGCATTTTTAGATACTAGAAATACATACTTGTTTTTGTCTGTACTTACAATCGCTTTCTCAGTAACTCTTGGTTTGATGATATAGGTTTCTTTTTTCATATATTTTATGTGTACGTATAACTAAGTTACTTATGCTTTGTTAAATCTTGTTACAAGACTTTCGATAGTCTCTTTTGGAGACACGAAAACAATGTATTTATACTTTGATACAATAACAGGGTTAATACTTGAAACTGTTTGTACTTCAATGTTCTTAAAGTTTCGCGCACTCAAGATAGTGTTTGTATCATGTGTTGGAGTAACGATAAGTGCAGCGTTGTGCTTTTTGTGTGCAAGAGTTGCAAAAGCATTATCAGCTTTTGCAAGATTAGCAATCAAGTTCTTAACTTCGATTGTCTTTGGAGTAGTAAGCGCAAATGAATCAAGGAAAATAATCTCTGAATCAATAAACTTCTTTGAAAGAACAGTTGCAATAGCTTTATCTTTAGTCTTCTTGTTAACCTTTCGGTCAAAGTTTTTATCTTTTCGAGGACCGTGAGCTACACCTCCACCAACCCAGATAGGTGATCGTGATGAACCGTGTCGAGCTCGACCTGTACCTTTTTGTCTCCAAGGCTTCTTTCCTCCTCCAGAGACTTCACCTCGTGTTCGAACGTGTGCAAATGGATGCCGAGCAGCTGTTTGAAGAGAAGTGATTACTTGGTGTACCAAGTCTCCATTCCAAGACACTCCGAAACATGATTCAGGGAGTGTGATTGTACCTGCTTTTTTTCCTTCTTTAGAGAAAATGTTTGCATTAAAATCTACTGCTACTTTTTCTTTTTTTGTTTTTGTTACTTTTGTCATATGTTTATTGAAATACTATGTAATGCTATCTGACTATTTTTGTACGATTTCTACGACAGTACCCCGTCGACCTGGAACAGCGCCTTTGATATAAATCAAATTGTTTTCTGTATCCACTGATACGATTGTCATATTTTTAAATGTCATCTTGTCTCCACCCATACGTCCTGCCATACGTGTACCTTTGAAAACTCTTTGGTAACCACCGGCACCAGATGAACCTCGCTCTCTTTCAGAGTGCTTTTGTCCGTGTGATCCAGGACCTCCTTTGAAGTTATATCGTTTTACAACACCTGCAAAACCTTTAGATTTTGTTGTTCCAGAAACTGTAACAAGGTCGCCTGAAACAAAATCAAATGGCAATGTATCACCCTTTTCACCAAAAAGACCTTGTACTTCTTTAAGAAGCGCAAAGCCTTTTTTAGCATCATGAGCAATACCTGAGTGTGCGAGTACAGACTTAGATAGTTGGTTTACAGACTTAGAACCAAATCCTACTTGTACTGCATCATACCCGTCAATTGATTTAACTTTCTTTTGAGTAATTGTGAGTGGACCATATGACAAAACAGTTGCAGGATAAACCTTCCCTTGTTCGTCAAATAGCTGCGTCATATTCTTTTTTGTTGCAATGATATACTTCATATGTTTATTGTGTATCTTTACAAGATATGTTTCGAGTTACTCTTTCAAGTATCGAAGTTCAGAGCAGGTGAATTTGTCTAGTAACTCTCTCGAGTCTTTGACATAAGCCTGATGATCATATTGTAAGGATGGTAAGGTTGAATTAATACTTTATCTTTTTTGATGATTTATTTCCGAGCCAAGGAGTTAACAGGCTTTGTTTACATCATCTTCACGTCAACGTTCACTCCTGATGGAAGTGTCATGTTTGTGAGTGACTCTATCACCTTCGCAGATGGATTGATAATGTCAATCAATCTTCTGTGAGTTCGTGATTCGAATTGCTCTCGTGAGTTTTTGTAAATGAACGCTGAACGGTTAACTGTATACTTCTTAATCTCTGTAGGTAGTGGCACAGGTCCATGCACGATAGCATCATGTTTTAGAGCTGTTTCTACAATCTGTTTTACAGATGTATCAAGTAGTCTAGCATCGTATGCTCTCACTCGAATTCGAAGTTTTGAAGTAACTTCTACCCCAGCTAATTTAGTTTTTTTTGTGGTGCTTTTTATGGCGGTTGACATAAGTTTGGATATTACACTATTTTATCAAAAAATGCAATGACTAGTTATAGTGCACTGCATTTTTTGTCGATAATGCGTACTTTAGCTAAATAATGCTTATATTTACGCAATAATCTTTGTTACAACTCCAGCTCCTACAGTTTTACCTCCTTCTCGGATAGCAAATCGTGTATTATCTTCTAGAGCGATTGGGGCTACTAGTTTTACTTTGAAAGTAACTGTATCTCCTGGCATAACCATCTTTCCTTCTTCAGCAAGTGTTACCTCACCTGTAACGTCAGTTGTTCGAACGTAAAATTGTGGCTTATAACCTGAGAAGAATGGTGTATGTCGTCCTCCTTCTTCTTTCTTCAAGATATATACTTCAGCTTCAAAGTCTGTATGAGGTTTTACTGAACCTGGTTTACATAGAACTTGTCCTCGTGAAATATCCTCTTTTTTAACTGATCGTAGAAGTAGTCCAGCGTTATCTCCAGCTTGTCCTTCTGATAGAGATTTGTTGAACATTTCAACTCCAGTAACAATAGTTTTTACAGTATCTTTAAGACCTACGATTTCGATTTCCTCACCAATCTTGATGATTCCTTTTTCGATTCGTCCTGTAACTACAGTTCCTCGTCCTTCGATTGAGAACACGTCTTCAACAGGCATCAAAAATGGTTTATCAGTCTCACGTACAGGTGTTGGGATAAATGAATCGATAGCATCTGCTAGATCGATAATCTTTTGTGCCCACTCATCTGAAACATCTGCTGCGTTCAGGGCTTTTAGAGCTGAACCTCGGATGATAGGAGTGTTTGCTCCGTCGTATCCGTTCTTTGTTAGAAGTTCACGTATCTCCTCTTCTACAAGCTCAAGCATGTCTTGGTCCTCAACCATATCACACTTGTTCATGAATACTAGGATTTTAGGTACTCCAATCTGTTTTGCAAGAAGAACGTGCTCACGTGTTTGTGGCATAGGTCCATCTGTTGCAGCTACTACAAGTACAGCACCGTCCATCTGTGCGGCTCCTGTAATCATGTTTTTGATATAGTCGGCGTGGCCTGGAGCATCAACGTGTGCATAGTGTCGGTTAGGAGTCTCGTATTCACAGTGAGCTAGAGAGATAGTAATACCTCGAGCTTTTTCTTCAGGGGCTTTATCAATACCATCGATACCAACAAGCTTAGCGTTATATCCGTTTCCTTTTTTTGCTAAAGTTGAAAGAATAGCCGCTGTAAGAGTTGTCTTACCGTGGTCTACGTGTCCAATTGTACCTACGTTTACGTGAGGTTTTGATCGATCGAATTCTGACATATGTTTAATATTTTGAAAATTTTAATTAAATTAAATAAATTATTTTGCGAACTTTTTGTCTTGAAGTAAATGTACGTGAATAACTTACTTCAAAGCAAAAACATAAAACGCAATGAGACAAGTTTAGCAAAGAGTATATATAATGTCAATGGAGAATATACTTTAATTTTCTAGGTATATTTCATAAAAGACATAGAATGTATACATGTCCTTTAGATTCTGATTGCGGTTTTATACCCTACAACGTATAATCAGACTATGATTGAGTTATATTACAAATACAGAAAGCTATTAATCATTTTACTTATACTTATCGTAGGTGGAGGTACTTTTTATGTATTTAGAGGGCAAACTGATGAAGCTGACCTAGCCAAGAAAGAAGCGACTGAGGTAAAAAAGATGTTAAGTAGACATCTAGTCCTTCCGGAGGGTGAGGAACCGGATATTCGGAAAATTAACCAGAAACTTGAAGATCCTTTCTTTGCAAATGCTAACATTGGGGATTACCTCATTATTTTCTATAAAAGTCGTATTGCCTATACCTACTCTCCTGAGCAAGATAAGATTACAAACGCCGGGGTCGTATTTATAAATCCACAACAAGCCACTAGTACTGCAACTTCAGGAACTAGATAACGCATTATGATTTCATACATAGAAGGAACTATTCGAGACATAGATACGAAACATGTCTGTGTTATGACAGGTAGCGGTGTTGGATATGAAGTGCAACTAGGTAAAAGTGATATTGAGCAACTGGAGGAGGGTCAAAGCACTTCTTTTTACATATACACACATGTTCGCGAAGATGTTCTTGAACTTTTTGGATTCGCTCAAAAGTCAGACAAGATTATGTTTGAGCAGCTAACGTCTATCTCAGGAATCGGCCCACGGTCTGCACTGAGTATACTTTCCCTCTCTGGTAGTGAGGTTTTGTATGAACATGTAGTTAAAAACAACACTGCGTACCTAACTCAAATCTCTGGTATCGGTAAAAAAATTGCTGAGAAAATAGTCTTGGAACTCCGAGATAAACTTCCAAAGATTGCGTTTGATTTCAATACTGCTGGTGGTTCTGATAAGGTTGCTCAGGGTGCAGATCTTGAAGTGTTTGAAGCACTTAAAGCTATGGGTTACTCACATAAGGAAGCCAAAGATGCACTTGATACTATTCCTCCCGAGCTCACCTCTACAAGTGATAAGATCAAGGCGGCTCTCAGAATTGTGGCACGAGGGATGTAAAAACCCTCGTCCGAGACTAGCTCGGAGCGAGGGGGATATTTTGGTCATAAAAGGGTGTAAGACTAGAAGAGCTTGCCAGTCTCTTCATCAGCTCCAGGACCTGGGAGAAAGGATTGAGAGGTATCGGACTGTTCCTGAGATTCAAACGGAGGGAGTGGGAGCAAACCGGTGTTCGGTTGGTCAAAAAGATCGTTGGGATTCATAGTATCGAGGGAAGGTTCAGGGTTACTTGAATTAATTGATTGCTGACTCTTTTATTTTAATACTAATATCATTTTCAGTAACATTGAAGAACTAAAATTCATGTGTTACACTTACGATATATGATGTTAACAAACAAAGTACAAACTTGGTCAAGCTTCACAAGCTAAATAATTCATTTTATTTACCAGTTTTAACTTTAATTTGTAACACCAACATGACACTCATACTCGACGGAAAGAAACTCTCTGAAACCATACGAGAGCAGATGAAACAAGAAATTGTTCAGCACGAAACCAAACCAACTTTGGTCATTATTCAAATCGGCAATACGCCTGAATCTAATATTTACATAAAATATAAGAAGATTTTTGCCACACATATTGGAGCAAAAGTAATTTTAAAAAAATATGAAGAGACTGTAACTGAACAAGAAGTAATTCTTGATATCCAAAAATTCAACGATGATAAAGCAATTAACGGCATTATCGTCCAACAACCAATTCCGAAGAATTTACACAAAGACACCATCATCGATACAATACTACCCTCTAAGGATGTTGATGGAATGTCAGCTTCAAATATGAAAAGTCAGAACATCCTCCCTGCAACAACAAAAGGAATACTGACACTACTTGAACATTATGAAATCTCTATTGAAGGTAAAAAGGTTGTTGTAGTTGGAAGATCTGCGCTTGTTGGTAAACCGACAGCAATTGCATTTCTAAACAAAGATGCAACAGTGACACTGTGTCATAGCCACACTCAAAATCTAGAAGAAGAGACGAAACGCGCTGATATACTCATAGTAGCGATTGGTACACAAAAATTTATCGGAGAGAACCATGTATCACCGGGGCAGACCGTTATAGATGTGGGCATCAATGCAGAAGATGATTCTCGAGTATTATCAGGAGATGTTGATTATGAACATGTAAAACCAATTGTGTCTGCAATCACCCCTGTACCAGGTGGTGTTGGACCTATGACCGTCGCTTCCTTGTTTCAAAATCTACTTCAACAATTCGTACATCACAACTCCAGCACAAACAGAAACATTTAAGGATTCTTTTTCTCCGTGCATTGGGATTTCTAAAACATAATCAGAAAGTTTAAGAATTTCTTTTGATATGCCTTCCACTTCATTTCCCATGATGATAAGTATGTTTTGTATTTTTTCTGCTTTAAGTATTTTTTTAAATGTAGTGATGTTTGTAGATATTTCTGATTGTTCTACAGCTATTATGATAAACCCCTCCTTCTTTGCTCTCTTTATAACATCACTTACCTTCTCGATATATTCCCACGGAACACTTTTTTCAGCTCCGAGGGCGGTTTTTGCAATCTCTTTTTGCGGACCTGAAGTTGACCGTCCAAATCGGTCGGTCGGTCGTGGTGTTGTAGTTGATAGATATATCTTTTGTACTCCGAAACAGTCTGCAGATCGAAAAATCGATCCCACGTTGTAGGCACTTCGTATATCTGGAAGTAATATGTGGACAACCTGTGTCATAAGTGCTATTATACACAAATACAAGTTTTATGCGTCCGTAGCTCAGTCGGTAGAGCACCTGCCTTTTAAGCAGAGGGTCGTAGGTTCGATTCCTACCGGACGCACATACAGAAACAAAACACCTCTTAGGTGTTTTGTTTTCGTTTTGTCCGAGTAGGCCGAGAGGCTTACATGTAATGAACTTCGGGACTGGGACCCGAAGTGCGATATGCAGCAAGCTGCGTGGTATTAACCCTTAAAGCCAGAGATTTACGGACCATCGGTCTTTGTGAGTCTTGAAAGGATAGGGATATTTTTTTGTAAAAATTCAAAAATAATAACAACCTGCTTTTGAAAAAATTTATGTTGCTTGTTCTGAACTTAAAAAGTTATACGCCGCAGAATATCTAGTACTGCTAGTACACAGTGGTAAAATTGTGGGTGTGAAAGAGGATAAAAATTAGAAAACTTCTATAGGCACGAGATAGGTTTGATGAGAAAAAGTAAGAATATATATAATGTGAACTATCATGAGTATAGAGTCATAGAGGTCTGGAATGTAAGTATACATCTTATTGGTAGTAGTTGTAGTGCTGTCCATTACGACACATCTCCAAAAAAAGTTTTAATTATGGTATGATTTTTCTATGAAAGAATCTTTTACCGTAAACGAGCATGAACTAGTACAAATAGCCGATAGAGATTTTCTTTTACAAGCGAATCCAGACCAAATAGCGGATTATTTTTCCCAGTTTGTTAATAAAGATGACCTTGAAAGAGTACTGCACGAAGTGTGCAGTGATCCTGATTTATTAGCAAAAATTGCTTATTGGGAAAAATGGCTCAAGAAGGATCAGTTTGAATTATTAGAGTCGATCAGGGATAAACAAAGAGAACGACATGCGAATACACCCGACACACTTCCGCTGGGAATAGAAAAAAGATTTACAGAAAAAGAACTTCAGCTTATTTTTGAAAACATTAGTGCCATACAACTTACATATGGTTGTTCAGCAGGCTGTCCACACTGCGGATTTGATGCAATAAAAGGTGTTAGGGAACATATTCCATATCCTGAGCTTGAGACACTGTATAAAAAATATGGACATCTTATGGGGAAAAGTAAGGCCTTCTTATATTGGGCTTCGGAGCCTTCTGATTACAGATCGGAAGATAGTAAGGGTCAAAAAAAAGTGTATGCTGATGTCCATGAGCTTGCGGTGAAGTATGCGGGATATCATCCACAAGTAACTACTATAAGAAGAGAGGAGGAATGGCTAGATCAGCTTAAGGAGTTTGCCTCAGGAAGACCACGTATTAGTACCCAAGGATTGGGAAAAGAGGATCTTGCTGAACTGAAAGAAAAAGCTGATTTGAGAGAAATAAAAATGACAACCGCTGACGGTTTAAGACATTTTTCTGGTATGGGTATTAGTGAGAAAAAACAGAGAGATATTGATCCGGAAATACTAAAATCTGGTATTGCTTGTAAAGATGGAATACTACTAACCCCAAGAGGTCTCTATAGTATAGTGGTGACTCCAATAAGTAAAAAATTTCCACAAGGGACGATTATAGTTCCTCTTGAAGGGGTATCCGATCGTACCATCGAGCCTGGTGAGAATATGGAAGATGTCTTAAGAAGGTCTGTAGCAGAGACAAAGTATTCCCATAAAGGTGCTCCATGGTACGGAGATAAAAAATCGTACCAAGAGTACTATGGCGGAAAAATAAAAACAATAAAGATTCATACTTCTGATAGTCTTTATGTATGCACTTTTGATAGTCTTGATGGAAATATATTAAATTCTGTAAAAATTATTGATGAAGATCCTTTTAAGATTCTACAGGATAGGTGGGACGATTTCAATAGAGTGCCAGAGACACAAGAAGGAATTGATAAGGCTATTAAAGAAGTTTGTTCGATGATACTAAGCACAGAAATAGCTTACGGACCATATAAAGGTATCAGTTTTTCTTGGTTTGCTGAAGAAATAGCAAATCTTCAAAATGGTGGTAGTGCTGCAGAGTTCTTTAATAAGGTGTCTAAAAATCTCTACATACGGGAAGGGTTTGATGGTGGTGACGAACAATGGCAAAAATGGGCTACCTGTCTAAATAATTTATGTGCTTTATTAAAAATTTTAATCCGTGAAAGAAATTTATTTAAAAATGTCGAAGGAATTCCCCAGAATTGAATCACTTGATAGTTATGAAGTAAATATAAATCTTCCCACTCTCGAAGAGAGAAAAGAGGTTGCCTGTAGGTTTATTGATTCACTACCATCAAAGCCTATAAAATGGAGCATCTCAGGAAGTACAAGGAGTGGTAAATTTAGGGCAGACAGTGATGTTGATATTGACGCGCTGTATGAACAAAATGATGATGTACCCTACGATAATTTATTTAAAAGACAGGATCCTAAAAACGGGTTGATTGACGGATGTATTGATTTTCACTATTTTTCCAGGGACGCCTTGGTGTATAAGGTAAATCCTGATCTGTTAGAGGAATTTGAGAGGTCGCTTACAAATCTTGGCACATGAATATACCCTTTATTTTCTTTTCCTGTTCGCTAACGAATCTCTTATTATTCATTGCCTTGCACCAAATATGTGAGACTTTTGTAAAAAGTTGAGCATATGGAAAGTCACCTGCCGACGTAGTCGGAGATTCCAAGGAAGCACATATTGACACAAAATATAATAGTGCTACTCTAACGGGTAGTATTTTTATATTTTTATCGAGACTTAACTGTATCTTCGAGGACTTCATGAGTTTTCAAAGATGCAGTTAAGACAGGCTTATCTGTTTCATATATGGGTAGAGATACCCTCTCAAACAACGCCAGAGATGGCAACTTAGAGATAAGGAGAAATACTATGAAAAAAAGAAAAGGTTTAGCTCAGCAAGTGCTTCAAGGCTCACATGAACTTGATAGAATGAGGGAAGAGATTCAAACAATCATATGCATTCTTGCGAGCTGGGTACCAAACTTGAGTGTAGGAAGCGCAAAGATAAATAAAGATTGGGATCTTGGACACTTTTGGAGTATTCAAAGTTGTCAAATAAATCTAAGAACGAGAGTAGGCTTAGAGTTTAACTTTCAAAAGGTTTTTGACAAAGCAGCAGGACATACAATAGTTCTCTACTCAACCTTAAGACCTGAATCAATAAAAGTGGAACATCTTATTTTGATTCACGGTAATCTTCACAGGTTGGTCGAATTGGTTCTCACAACATTCCCTCAGATAAAACAGAAACCTGAAGTCAAAGCTATCTTGGAAGCAGGGGAACTTCCGGACGACTGATCTTTGTTAGACATTTTAAAAACCCATTCTGGCCTGATGGCTGGAATGGGTTTTCTTTATATCTTCCTCTCGTACCTGTATTATACCAAATAATCGACACATTACAAGGGGAGTTGTCAATAGGTAGTTTTTTCTATATAGTAATGAAATATGAAATATTTTTACGTCATCAAAGAGTATTTACAAGTAGCATGGCAATGTCTGGCCTATATATATAAGTTTGATCGAAAAGGTACCATTAGTCGTCTGAGTATTCTCCTCATATTCCCCATCATTGCCAATGTTTTAAGCTTAGCAAATGCTCATCTTGCAGACACACTCCAAAAAAACTTTGGGACCGGTGTTATGTCTTATGTCTTACCTGTGTTTTTGGTTGTTATGGTTATAGAGATTACAGACATGCTTTTCAGATACCTAAACAGGACTATCAATTATAGATGGCATTCACAATTAAGACTTATTATTGATATTGAGAGACAAAAAAAGAAAGCTCAATTTACACTTCCTTTCATAGATTCAGGAGATTATGAAGAACTTAATCAACGTATATCTTTTAGTGGTGATGGTTTCAATTCTCAATTAACTCTTTTAAACTCGATACCAGACTTTTTTCGTATGTGTATCAACATAGTTTTCTCTGTATACGTAGTTATGTCATTTAGTGTTGTGTATGCTGCGATTATACTCTTAACTACATTACCTAAGTTTTTCATATCGTTTACAGAATCTTTTGCACGAAGAAAAACTTTTGAGAAATATCTAACGTATCAAAGAGTAACAGGACAGTATGGAAATCAATTTGGAAATTATACAAACCTAAAAGACAGTAAAGCCTCTGGATCAATACCTGCAACGCTTGAAATATTCAGCAACAGAAGAAAGTTTTATACGGATATTCAGTATGGTGTATTTAAAAAATATTTAAATTTAAGCTTTATAGCAAACTTTATAACATTACTTGTAGGATTTGTTGTACAATACGCTGTTATACAAGATGTCATATTTGGAACACTACTTATAGGACAAGCAACTTTGATCGTAACACAATCTTTTAGGTTTCAAGACACAGTGATCGAGTTCTCAAACTTCCTTCCAGGTCAATATGAAAACATTGTCAGTGCAAAATATCTTTTCCTATATCTTGCTACACAAGAAAATGTTGAAAAACATAATGCAGATTCTGTGACAACTCAAGAACATACAACCAATAATGACATCGAACTTAAAAACGTTGTCTTCACCTACCCGGACGTTCACTTCGAAGAGATGCGAAAACTTATGCATGAGATGGATACTGTTTCTGAAAAGTTTTTTGGTCTCAAGAAAGAAGATGAAGCTATTTCAAAAAAGAAAAACACTGACTTCACCCTCACTATCCCCTCACTCACAATCACTAAAGGAGAGCGTGTTGCTATCGTAGGTAAAAATGGAAATGGTAAAACAACATTCTTACAACTTGTACTGAATCTATATCAGCCGGAGCAAGGTAGTGTATCTATATTTGGAAACAGTCTACACGATATGAATCAAGTAGATGTGCAAAAGTATTTTTCTACTCTCTTTCAAGATTATGGACAGACAAACTTCAAAGTCAATGAATACATAGGACTCTCAGAGATCAACAATCCAAACATGGATAAAGTAAAAGAATCCGCAAAACAAGCAACAGCATCAGAGTTTATAGAAAAATGGAAAGACGGATACGAACAACAACTAGGCATATCTTTCAAAGGAGTTAAGCCATCAAAAGGACAGTGGCAAAAACTTGCCCTTGCTCGAGCTTTGTATAAAGATGCTCCGATCCTTGTACTCGATGAACCTACTGCAGCTATCGATGCAGTATCTGCAAAGAAGATATTCGAAAATCTTTCAAAGTTTGATCCAGAAAAAATACTATTGTTTGTGTGTCATAACATGGTGGACATTCCTCTAGTTGCTACCCGTATCCTTGTGTTTAGTGAAGGGAAAATTGTTGGTGATGGAACACACGAGGAATTACTTAAAAATTCTCCAGTATATAAAGAGTTATATGATAGTGAGGTGCGAGGGTAAAAAATACTTGCTACAATTGTAGCTATATGGCAGAAGCGGTTAATATGTTTCTATTACTAGTACTACATCATCCGATTTTTTCTCTTATAGCGATTGGATGTATTGTTCTCTGTATAAAAGTTCAAGGTCTCTGGGATTTTGTAGTATTTGGAATACTTTTTGTTACAGCCTTTTATCATGACAAAGTTGTAAGCGCGAAGAAGTAAATTACTTAAGAACAAACCCCTCCAACTCCTCCCACATATCACACTCCCCCATATGAGCTTCGTGATATATATCGAGAAGTAATCCTAGATCCGCATGAACTCTCGGACCATATGCATCTGCGAGTTTTTTTGCTTGCGTATATGCATATGGAGTTAATCCACTTTCCTTTTGTGTGGAACCGAGGGCTTGCACTATGGTCTTGTATTTCCACCACAGTATGCCGAAAAACTCTTCAGGAGGGACGTTTAACACTCGTATACTATCAACTCCCTGCCATGCCTTATACTTTTGTACAGCTGTTCGTTTTTCACGTGGAATACTTAAAAGCTCTGCATATGTTTGCACGATTGGGAATGCCCGAGTAGACATATCTTCTTTCTCTACTTTTCTGCCACCTGTGTACTCTTTAACTTTTACTTCTTCATACTTAGTTACTGCATCAACCGTTTTCTGATCTAAATCCTCTTCAACAAAAAGATATATGTGAGGTGATGCAATATAATCCTTGATATGTTTAAGGGCATAATCTTTAATCTCTTTTTTTGCTTGAAGCAATCCTCTACACACCACAACATGTTTATCAAAAAATAATCCCTGCGATGTTGTGACACCTTCAAAATCTTCTATAGAAAAATTATCAGCATGTATTTGAAATACTTGAGCAAATTCTCGTTTTGCTTTAAGGGTGTCCACAAGTGTTTGCACTTGGTCTTGTATCTTTTTAGAGTTTGTTCCGTGTATGAGGTAGAGCATAGGGTATTACAGATATTATACAGCACCTCCCCAACTCTTTCCTCTCTTCACACTTGTCTCGATCGGTACAAGTTTATCTTTTCCAAGTGTATCCAAAACCCCCTCCATAATCTTACGAATATGCACGACAGATTCTTCGATAAACCTTTCACCCTCAGTGGTTCCCTTATCCTCGATCTCAAAGATAAGCTCATCATGCACAGTTGCAACAATACCAATCTTATCGCTCAACCCCTCTTTTTTAATCCACATATCTATCTGGACCAATGCGATCTTGATCATATCCGCACTTGTTCCTTGTATCGGCGCATTGATAGCCATACGCTCTGCAGCAGCTTTGATAAATGGAATTGGTGACTTTATATCTGGAAAATATCGCCGTCGCCCAAAGAGAGTTAGCGTATACCCCTTCTGCTCTGCTTCTTGCTTACAATCCATAAGGTACTTTGAGAGATCTGCGAAAGTAGAATAATAGTTCAGATAAAAATCCTGTGCCTCTGCGGTTTTTACACCAAGACCTTTTGCAAGCGCCTGCACTCCCATACCATAAAGAATTCCGAAGTTAATAGTCTTAGCATGACGTCGCATATCAGGTGTTACATCTTTAATATCAACCTTGTACATACGAGCAGCAACTCCAGAGTGAATATCCTCGCCTTTTGTGAAGATATCTACAAGCTCTTTATCCTTAGATAGGATAGCGGCTATACGAAGTTCAACTTGTGAATAATCAACACTGACAAGTGTATATCCGTCTTTTGCTATAAATCCATTGCGGATAGCTCGCCCAAGAGCTGTCTTGATAGGAATGTTTTGTATGCTTGGGTTCTCACATGCAATTCGTCCAGTTACAGCACCTGTCTGAATGTAGTTCGGATGCAATCTGTCATCTCCGTCGATCAACGCTGGAAATGGTTCAATATATGTCCCGAGCAATTTACTATACTCTCTAAACTCTAGAATCTTCGAAACAACAGGGTGAGCATCAACTAATTTTTCTAGTTCTGATTCTTTTGTTGATCGAGCTCCACCTGCAGTTTTTTTAATTCGCACTCCACTTCCCTTTGTGATATCAAGTTTATCATACAAAACTTCAGCAAGTTGTTTAGGTGATGCGACATTAAACTCTTGTCCTGTGAGCTCGTGTATTTCTTTTTCAAGATTTGCAAGATATGCTTTATACTCAGTCTCAAGTTTTTTAAAATACGTTACATCAATCTTAATTCCTCTATCATGCATGTCTTTGAGTATGGTGATGAGTGGTTTTTCGATCTTCTCATACAACTCAGACACACCCTCTTTTTTTAAAAGATCATCAAGAGTTTTATCTCCGCTACCGAGCAAATCCTCAACATCGTCTTGTGTGGGTTTACTTATGTACGATCGAAGAAGCCATACCTTAATTTTGTCTTCCTCAGTTATTGGTACAGAAGGTTTCCTTTCAACTCCGTCCATTGCATCAAAAGCTTGTTGTGCTGTTGCATCCTTTGACCATACATCTGGAACTGACTTGAGAGGCTTCTTTCCCATTTGAATATCTATAACTCGCTCAAGTTTTCCTCGAATACTTCGAAGCTCGTATTCCTCTATCATTTTATGAAAATCTTCAATCTTAACACACTCGTACCAAGGTTTTATTTTTTCAAATTCTAGTTGTATCGGTGCATCAAGACGAATCGTTGCAAGTGCTTTACTGAAGAATGCATCGTCTCTATGAGTTACAAGAAGATTATATATTCGCTCAGTTATAGATGCATTTTTAAATCTAACGTCTGTTTTTGTAAATGAACCAACTGCATCCATGTACTCATACAAACCTTCTATATTTGTAAATTCTTTTATAATTGCTGTGGCAGTTTTTTCTCCAATTCCTGGAACACCAATAATGTTATCTGACGTATCACCTCGAAGACCTTTATAATCTACAAGTTGCATCGGTGAGAATCCAAACTTTTCGTTTACCGCTTTTTCATTAAACACAACAGTATCAGTTAAACTTTTTCGAAGTGTGTACACAACCACATCATCACCTGATACAAGCTGCATCGTATCCATATCTCCTGATGCAATGATGATCTTATACTCTGGATGATCTCGACGAACATCGTTTACAATAGTTCCAAGAATATCATCGGCTTCAAATCCAGCTTTATCAAAAATAGGAACACACAGTGCCTCAAAGATTTTTCTTGAACTTATGATCTGAGCAACAAGAGCATCGTCACTTTTCTTTCTGTTACTTTTATACCCTTCGTAAATCTCGTGCCTGTATGTTGGATGTGGAAGGTCATAACACGCTATAACAGCATCAGGCTTGAAACGCTCAAGTATACCGAAGAACATGTTTATGATGCCGAACAGCGCCCCTGTAGGCACTCCTTTTGAGTTCTGGAGGTTAGGAACAGCATGATAGGCACGGTGAATGATAGCGTGAGAATCCAACAGAAGAAGGATTTTTGACCCGTCTTTGACGTTTATAGAGGTATTGTCCATAAGGGTATTATAGCACGGGTTTAGAGACTACTCTGTTGACAAAATATTCCACACATATATAATACATCTCATAACTTAACGACAGAAAATGGATCTTTGATCTATCGGCCGCTGCGGGCATTAACGAAAGTTAATGTACTCATGAATGAAACGGTATCTCACGATACCCGAGTCGTCATTCTAAGTTATATATAAAAAAGTCACCTATTCGGTGGCTTTTTTATTTTTCTGAAAATGTATTGACTTAACCTCTTGATGGGAATCTATCATCTCCGTTACAATTCTAATTGATGATTTTAGTTCTGATCCAAAATGCTTAGAATATATGTACTTCGTCTCGATATTTTGTTTGATTAAACTATCATAATTGAGTATAACCGATTCGGCAGACTCAACTGCAAAATATAAGTAATATAATACTTCTTCTTTACTTTTTAGTTTCATTTCTCTACTCCTACTTTCTACAAAATGCTTTAATGCTCTTCGAGAAATATATACCTCAGGTTTAAAACAGATACAAAGTAATTCTTTATATTTTTCGATTGGTTCTCCGGGATTTAATTCTAAATATTGAAAAATCAATAATTTTATTTTTTCTAAGGTTATGTTTTGAATAATTTACCATACCAAAACACTCATAAAGTTCTCATAAAGAAAAGTTAAAATTAAACATAATATATTTATAAGACGCAAAAAACCGCACCACTACAAAGCAGTACGGTTTTTCATGTACATTTCAAGGTTTCTTATTTACCCTTCTTCCCATCCTTCCCTGCCATAGTCACAAGCAATGGTGAACCCACAAAGATAGAAGAATATGTTCCGGCGATAATTCCCACAATCAACACCAGCGCAAAGTTTCGAGTTGTCTCTGGACCCCACACAAACACTGCAATAAGAGCAAGTACTGTTGTAAGAGATGTATTGATAGATCGTACAAATGTCTCTGAGATAGAGATACCTACAATTTCCTCAAATGTCTTTCCTTTATCTGAGCCAAGATGTAGATGCTCTCGAACTCGGTCAAACACCACAATAGTATCGTGAATAGAAAAACCTAGAACCACAAGAATAGCTGTTACAAATAGCGCATCAACTTCATATCCACCAAAGAAGTGTGCCATGATTGAAAAGAATCCGACTGGAATAATCACATCGTGGAACAATGCAATAATTGCGGCGAGACCATATTTCCATGAAGAAACTGGCCGAGATACTTGTCGAAATGCAAAAGTAATAAACAACACGATTGCAATAAGAATCAAAATCACAGATGTGTATGATTTCTTTTTAAGCTCAGCTCCGAGAACTGGACCAATAGTGTCAAATCGAGAAACTTCATATTGTCCTTTTAGATTAGTTGCAATATTTGCCTTTACAGCAGCCTGATCAGTTACACTCAACTCTTTTGTGTTAATAAGAAAGCCTTTCTCTCCGTATGCTCGAACAGTACTTTCTGGAAATGCTTTTGCAAGTATCTCTTTTACTTCTGCAGAAGAGATTGTAGCTGTAGCGGTAGTAGAAGCTACTGGTTGAAGTTCTACACTAGACCCCCCTGTAAAATCTATACCTTGATTGAGTCCCCACATAGAAAGACTTACCACGGATGCAATAAGTAGTACGATTGATAGTGTGTAGAATATGATTCTATTTTTTACGATAAACATATGGTTGTATTATTTATTTTTTTTAGTGATAGCTCCGAGTAATGTTCGAGAAACTGTAATAGCTGTAAACATAGATACCGCTACACCAATCAAGAACACAACTGCAAATCCTTTGATAAGTGGTGATGCTGCAAATGTATATAGAATAATCGCAGTGATCATACTTGAAATGTTACTATCTCGAATAGACGGCCACGCTCGTGCGAATCCTGCAGTTAAAGCTTCTGCTTTTGATTTACCTCGTTTCAACTCTTCTTTCATACGCTCAAAGATAAGGATATTTCCATCTACCGCCATACCTATAGAGATGATAAATGCAGCAAGACCAGCTGATGTAAGAACAATTCCTCCAATCTTAAAGATAATCAAGTTAATGATTACATAAATCATAAGTGCAATTGCAGCAACAACACCTCGAACTCGATACCAAAGAATCAAGAACAACGCTACGATAAGAAGTCCGTATATACCAGCAGTCACACTAGCATCAAGAGCATCACTACCAAGTGATGCACCGATAGTTTGTGTACCGATAAGTTCTATGGAAACAGGAAGCGCTCCATACTTGAGACTTCGTGCAAGCTGATTGGCTTCTTGTACAGAATATTGTCCAGTGATCTGTGCTTTTCCTCCAAGAATTTCTCCTTGTATTGTAGGAGCTGTTATCACTTGTCCATCAAGCAAGATAGCTAGTTGTTTTCCAACATTTTCTTTTGTAATTTTTGCAAATAAATCACCACCCTCTTCGTTAAACACCATACCTATCTGTGGTCGACCAGTTTGACCATCATACTCAACCTGTGCAGTTGTGATATATCTTCCTGTTAGACCTGTTGGGATAAGTATTGTCTCTTGTGTTGTTGAACCTGTTTTTGTTGTTGTGGCAACAGTTTCTAGAAGTTCAAATTCAAGAACGGGAGTTTGACCAATAAGCTCTGTAGCTTTATCTGTATCATTTACACCAGGAAGCTCTACGATAAGTTTATGAACTTTCTCGTTACCAATAGTAGACTCTTCTGTTTGTACGACAGGCTCAGAAACACCGAAGGCATTCACACGTGATTCAATCACGTTTTTAAGTGTTGCCATAGCTCCAGGAACCTCAGCACTTGGAAGTTTTGAAGTGTCCGCTTTATATACAAGATGTATACCTCCGTTAAGATCAAGACCTAGTTTAAAAGGGTTTGTTTTATAAGTAGTATTAAGATAGAAAGCCCCTAATCCTGCAAGGACTAGTATTATAAGGGCCCATAGTCGTGTTCGTGTCATAGGGGGTATTATACTGATTTTTTAGGTAAATGGTAGACTCTTCTTGTTGACATTCTATTGACAAAGTGGGCATGCAGGAATATACTATTTTTTAAGTTCGTTCTAAGTGGAATGAGCCGATAGTGTCAGCTCTGTAAAATATATCATCCTACCCATCCTCCTGATTACATGAAACACAAGACACCTAGCAATAACGATAAGTCTCAAAAGGCAAAACGTATCACCCCAGGTGATCGCCAAGAAGCCGACAGTCTGCTTCGCAAGTCAAACTTCGAAAAAGGTCGGCGGGTGACGAGGAAGTAGCTAGTGCTGACCGAAACTGAACCCTTTCGCCTGCAAGCCCACATGATGGGCTTGCAGGCAATTTTTTCTTTATACAGACCTCTTAGGAAACAACTCCTCATTCAACTTAACCTGGGCATTCCTTCCACTACCCTCTCGATACATTGCATAGTGTACGGGATTTTTTTCGTGATATTTTTGATGCTCTTCTTCAGCAGGAAAAAAATTTTTGTACGGAAGAACTTTCACAGCGAGAGGTTTTCGATAAATCTTTTTATCATCCCAAAGTTGAATTACTTTTTCTGCAATCCGTTTTTCTTCATCATTCATATAAAAAACAGCAGGAGTATAACTTTCTCCTTTATCATAAAACGATCCAGTAGCATCAGTTGGGTTAATAATCCGTATAAGATGATCAACAAGATATTCGTAACTTACAATACTTGGATCATATACAACCTCAACAGATTCCCTGTGTCCTGTAGTTTCAGAAGCAACCTCATAGTATGTTGGATTATCCGTATGACCACCAGCATATCCAGATGTCACCTTACTAACACCTACAACTTTTTCAAAATCGTATTCAGTACACCAGAAACATCCTCCTGCGAATACCGCTGTTTTCATATTGTTTAAAAAGTTAATTTATAAAATCTCTTCTTCCCTACTTGGAAAATCATCTCTGCACTTTCCGGCTTCGCAACAACAATATCTGTCAAAGTTTTACCATCAACTGATAATCCATTTGAAGATAGTAGTTCTCGGAATTTTCCTTTTGATTCTATAATCTTTTTGTCAACAACTAAGTCAAGTATTTTTACATTACCATCTACGATATATGTATCCTCAACCGCAAACGTATTCTCTGCGGGAATATGTGAAAAATCTCCAGAAAACACTGCCTCCGCTTGAGCTTTAGCACTGTCAGCATTTTCCTTACCGTGCACAAGTTTTGTGACGTGATACGCGAGATACTTTTGTACAAGTCGTGAACTTGGATTTGCTTTAAAATCAGCAACAAGCTTGTCATACTCTTCTTTCTCTATCTCTGTAAATATCTTTACATAATCCTGAGAACTTTCATCATCTGTATTAAGCCAAAATTGATAGAAATCAAAAACACTTGTTTTCTCTTCATCGAGCCAGATAGCACCACCTTCACTCTTACCAAACTTTTTTCCTGTTGCTTTGTTTATAATAAGCGGAAGCGTAATCACATGTGTCTCTGCACCTTTTTTCTTTCGTATGAGATCAACACCTGAAAGACAGTTAGACCACTGGTCAGAACCACCTATCTGAAGAGTACAGTTATATGTTTCAAAAAGATGCAAGTAATCAAATCCTTGTAGAAGTGAGTAACTAAACTCTGTATAACTAATACCAGCACCACCCTCCCCAAGTCGAGTTGCGATGTAATCACGTTTTATCAAATCCCCGATACTAAAATATTTTCCAATCTCACGAAGAAACTCGAGTGCCGTCATATCTTTGGTCCAATCAAGATTATTTACAAGCGTAAAAGGTCTATCACCATACACTTTTTGAATCTGTTTTTTAGCTTGCTCAACGTTATACGCAATAGTTTCAACAGTCTGCATCGGTCGTTCTGTATCTTTTCCACCCGGATCACCTACAAGACTCGTAGAACCACCAGCTAAGATAAAGGCCTTATGCCCGTGTCGAATAAATACCAAGTCAACCATCATGGCAGCTAAGTTTCCTACAGTTTGAGACGGAGCTGAGGCATCAAATCCATGATAAAACGTAACCTTGTTTGTATCAAGATATGTAAGGTCTTTGAGAGTTGTTTGTTGTACCAATCCCCTCCATGCAAGTTCTTCGCTGATTTTCATGAGGTAAATATAGCACAGATTTAGGCTTATTTACATGATCTAAAACCCTACAAACTCGTTATACACCTTCCGTCTCTCCACCCCTCTTCTCGACGAAGATATCGCTGATACTATACCAAGCACTATAAACTCAACGAGTATGTGTGAACCACCATAACTCATGAACGGTAAAGGTATACCGGTAACCGGCATAACCCCGAGATTCATACCTATATTGATACACATGTGCACTCCGAAAAACACCACAACACCTGTTATGAACAACACATCAAAATTTGTTGCAGCTCGTCGAGCAACGTACAACATGCGGAGAAGCATTGTTGCACATAACCCAAGCACAAGAAGAACACCTGCAAATCCCCACTCTTCTGCAAAAGCAGCGAAGATAAAGTCTGTCTGGTATTCAGGCAAAAACTTCAACTTTGATTGTGTACCGTATCCAATACCTTTTCCCCACAACTGTCCTGAACCAACAGCTATGACTGCTTGATATTGGTTATATCCAGACCCACGTATATCAGCAAGAGGGTGTATGAAGTTTATAATACGCTGTTTTTGATATTCTTTGAATGCAAAATTCCATGCGCCAACACCTGCAAGCAATACAGCAATACCAAGAATAGTAATATGTTTCTTTGATATACCTGACACAAAAACCATACCTGCCCATATCGTAAACACCGTTACTGCAGATCCAAAATCAGGCTGTAGCAACACAAGTATTCCAAGAATACCTGCATACAATCCAGAAACAAACACATGTTTAAATGCAAATATTTCCATGTGGCGTTTTGAAAAATATTTTGCAAGTAAAAGTATCAATGCAATCTTTGCGGGATCTGTCGGCTGTATAGAGAGAAAACCAAGACGGATCCAACTTTGTGCCCCTTTAGCGACATTTCCCGCAACAAAAAGAAGAAGAAGAGACACAACAGCAAATCCATATATGATGAGAGTCAGTCTTCTCTCACGCAGATAAGATAGGTCAACTTTATGTATGAGAAAAAAAACTACGATACCGATAGCAACCCATGCTGCTTGTTTTATAAACCGAGTTTGCACTTCACCAAAAGATGCAAGAGTAAAAAGTGCCAACGCAGCAAGTATGATAGCAGGAATACATATATACCAGTCAACATGTATGGATTTTATATATCTTTGCATGCGTACACTATACACTACTATTTATAAGCCTGTATATCTAACTTTGGTATAATCTCAATCTTAGATGAACTTGCAACAAACGGTTCAGGCCATGTAAAACGAATTTTTACATCTTGTCTATCTCCAATCTTGTCGATAAACGTTCGTGATGACGCAAATCCATTTCCCTCTTTATCGTACACAACCGCAACAACCTCAACATCTGTATACGTATGCAATGTTTTGTTTCGAACTGTCGCCTCTATAAGAGGATTTTCATCTTCTCCTGAGAGTTTTCTATCTATCACCTCTAGTTCTGGTTTTTCACCATCAAATTCAAGCCATGTGATAGGCTCTAAAAACTCAAAAGATACTCGCTTAGGAATTCGTTCACCTACTTGTACACTTGGTGCAAATATTGGAAATAATTTTGTTGTTGGAAAAGACACAGAACCTTCTTTTGTTGCAAGGAGAACATTTTTATCATCGTACACATTAAACACATATCGAACAGGATTACTAATGTACCCAGTATTTGGATTTTGTAAATATGCAACAAGATTATATATCCCCTTACTTACGTAGTATCCTCGAGACCATTGTATAGTTGGATATGCTTGAACTTCATACATACACGCAACAAGACAGATACCACCACAATCAGGTCCATGTTCGTTTTGGTTTCGTATACCATCCTGACATGAAGGTGGTTGTTTGATAAATTCAAAATACACAAACAAAGCTGCGGGTGGTACTAATACTAAAAATATAATACTTAGATATAAAAATCTTCTACGAAATGCCCATGAAAACATAATGAGTATATTGTATCACATTCCCTTTCTCTTCTATATATAAAAAACCGCCTCAACTTGAGTGCGGCGGTGATCCTTACAAGAATCGAACTTGTTTCTCTTCTGTTAAGGAGGCTAGTATTATCTATGCCTCAAATCGGAGCAGAAGTATTCTACCATTGAACTATAGGACCAAAAAAATATAAAAAACAAAAGTGCAAACCTCCGGTAGGATTCGAACCTACGACCTGATGAATTAATCAATCACCTGCTCTTACCGCTGAGCTACGGAGGCTTTTTAAAGGGGTGTACCTCAAGAACCAAACAAGGTCTACTTTCGTTCGCCACTACCGGTAGACAGAAATGAGGGATCGTTATAGTTACGACCGACATTCATCCTGTATCTCAAAGTACACCCACCTATAGAAGGTAGCACAACACAAAACATATTGCAAGCACATATCTAGATCAAATACACTTAGCAAAAAACTACCACTTTCGTGATAGTTTTTTCTTTAACTTCTTTGTCCTGGCGACAAGCTACTCTCCTTGCTTACGCTTGTACCATCGCCTCAAGAGGGCTTAACTTCTGAGTTCGAAATGAGATCAGGTGTGACCCCTCCGATGAGTCACCAAGACAAAAAAGTCAATAAAATATTCGCTTACTCAGAAAAGTTCAGAATAATTTCCTTCGGAAATTTTCTTCTGACTTAGACCTAAAGGTCATCCATCAAGCCTTTTCTTCATTAGCTCATATTTTAAATACACAAATTGCAACAACACACACTTTCACGATTGGATATACATATTTCCTAATAGTATGGGATAATTAGTACACCTCGACTGAACATATTGCTATGCTTACATCTGGTGCCTATCAACGTGATCATCTCTCACGGTCCTCATAACGATATCTAATCTTGGGGCTGGCTTCGCTCTTAGATGCTTTCAGAGCTTATCCATTCCCGACGTAGCTACCCAGCCGTGCCACTGACGTGACAACTGGTAGACCAGAGGTCGGTTCATCTCGGTCCTCTCGTACTAGAGACAAATCCCCTCAAATATCAACGCCTGCAGTAGATAGGAGACCAACCTGTCTTGCGCATGTTTTCATATATTTCTATATGCATTGGACTATATCATCATCTCTTGCGAGATGGTTAACGTGTAGTCTCTACGGGTAATCTAGACTTTTAACAGTTTCAATCTTCCCTCGGTATTGCCTTCACCATATACGTGTTAAGGTTTTACCGAAATTAGTTAACTAAATCAATATGTATCACTACATATGACCGCCGCAGTAATTATTCGCATGCTCCTAAGCATGGATAATATGTTTGGAATTAACAGTTTTCTTAGTTCATTTTATATTCTCTCGCGGATTCAGACTGTGCAAACTCTGATAAATCAGAATCTACACGGTCTGAACCCAGCTCGCGTGGCTTTTTAATTGGCGAACAGCCAAACCCTTGGGACCTTCTCCAGCCCCAGGATAAGCCGAGCCGACATCGAGGTGCCGAACTCCGCCGTCGATAAGGACTCTTAGGCGGAACTAGCCTGTTATCCCTAGAGTAGCTTTTGTCAGATGAGCTTCCACCGCATCTAATGCGTATGGTCGGATCACTATGTTCTGCTTTCGCATCTGCTCGACATTAACGTCTTACAGTTAAGCCCCCTTATGCCATTGCGCTATCGGCACGGTTTCCATTCGCGCCTAGGGGACCTTAGTAAACTCCTCCGTTACAATTTGGGAGGATAGCGCCCCACTAAAACTACCCACCAGATACTGTTCCTAAACGTTTTTTCCGTTCAGGTTAGAATATACACTTGTACAGAGAGGTATTTCACTTGTCGAGTCCACGGAAACCAAAATCTCCGCTTCAACCTCTACCTCCTATGCTACGCAGTACAAACGTATAGTCAATACCAAGTTGTAGTAAAGCTTCTAGGGTCTTTTCGTCTAGCTGCAGGTAAGAGGCATCTTCACCTCTAT
>JACCDV011037799.1_pt1 | contig 90303 bp, 79 predicted proteins | sample 7446131 | NCBI WGS metagenome assembly JACCDV01 (sample SAMN15323448, study PRJNA562643) | freshwater metagenome | isolation source: river surface water | place: USA:Blue River Watershed | collected 2017-08-17 | reverse complement strand
TTAGTTATTAGCTCTCTTTTCATTATGGCAATACATTATTGTACTATAGGAGAGTGCCTAAGATATAATATGTCGAGGCCATGCTCCTGTAGCTCAGTTGGTTAGAGCAGTCGACTCATAATCGATTGGTCGAGTGTTCAAGTCACTCCGGGAGCACCATTTAATGTCAAATATCTGGAAAACTTATACTCGCCAGAACATCCCTAATGATTTACTCTCTTTAGTTGCTGGAGACACTCTTCTAGCGCGGCTCTTGATTAACCGCAATGTTATTGATGCTAGGTATTTTACTAATCTTAGTGAGCTTACAGAGACTGATCCTTTAGAGATTCCAGAAATGGATAAAGCTTTTGCTCGAGTGATTAAGGCTATAGACCATCACGAGAAGATAGTTGTCTATGGTGACTATGACGTGGATGGCACTAGCTCAGTGGCTCTGCTTTACCGGGCTTTTGCTTTATTAGGTACTAAGATTTCTTACTATATTCCTAGCCGCCACTCAGAAGGCTACGGGCTTAATAAAGCAGCCGTCTATAAAATTCGTGATCAGGGTGCAAGCTTGATGATTACTTGCGACTGCGGTATTAGTAACCAGGCGGAAGTTGCTTATGCTAATTCGCTTGGACTTGATGTCATTGTTACTGATCATCACTGCATTCCAGAGATTACTCCACCAAGTATAGCGAATTGCAATCCTAAGACTCTTCCTCTAGATCATCCTTTGCACTACCTGCCTGGTGTTGGTGTTGCTTATAAATTAGCTTCATTATTACTAGACCATTACTTGCCTAGACTATCTAAGGCTTTGAAACTTTCATTATTAGATTTAGTAGCTCTTGGCATGGTTGCTGATATGGCTGAACTTAAAGCTGAGAATCGTTTGTTAACGGTGCGTGGGCTTGAAGTCTTGGCTAGAACTGAGAAAGCTGGTCTAAGAGAGTTACTGAAACTGGCTGGAGTTTTTAAGACTGATGCTAATGCTGACCATATAGGTTTCGGTATAGCTCCACGTATTAACGCTGCTGGCAGGCTGGCTGATGCGACTAGAGCCGTTGAATTAATGATTACTGATGATGCGGCTAGAGCTTTGGAGTTAGCTACTGCACTTGATCATGAGAATCGTGAGCGTCAACTACTCTGCGAGCAGCATACAGAGGAAGCTTTTGATTTAATAGCGGAGACTTTAGACCTGAACATAGACTCTTGTATTCCTATTGCTAAGAGTGATTGGCATCATGGAGTTATAGGTATAGTTGCTAGTCGTATAGTTGATAAATTTCATTTACCAGTTTTTATCATGGCTATAGAAGGTGATAAAGCCCGCGGTTCTGTGCGTGGTATTAATGTTGACAACTTAGATATTTTCGATGAGATGTCTTTGATTCAAGCTCAACATAGTATCTTTGATAAATTTGGTGGTCATAAGATGGCAGCAGGTTTCTCACTACAAGCCACTCGCGTGCCTGAATTAATAAATATTCTTCGCGAACATTTTAAAGTGAGATTGAGCGAACAGAATCTAGCTAAGACCATGAAAATCGATTCGGCTTTATTATTAAGCGAGCTTGGCTTTGAATTTATAGAGCGGCTGGAGCGCTTGGCGCCTTTCGGTATTGGTAATGCTACGCCATTATTCGTTGCTGGTCCCTTGAAGATTCGTTCTTGGCGTAGTATTGGTAAAGATGGCAAACACCTTAAAATCTATCTAAGTCAAGAAACTACTATTGGTGGTATTAAGATTCCTCTGAACAACAAAACTTATGAAGCGTTATTGTGGAATAGAGCGGAGGAGTTCTTAAGCTATGTAGCGAGCGGACAGCAAGAGATAGCAGCAGTCTTTACTGTGCGAGTTTCTGAGTATCAGGGGGAAAGGTCACTTCAGTTAGAGATCAAGGACTGGAAAGCGGTAGCTGAAGTTTCAAGTGAGATTTTTTCAAGGTTTATGATTAATACAACCGTTTAGGGATAACGTGCGTGGCGCGCCCGGTGCTCCGAGCGTAGCAGAAACGTGACTTGTGTCACGTTTCTGCTACGCCGTGGGTGAGTTATAATTACATTTCGTATGACTTCCGCATTTGTATTCCCCGGCCAAGGTTCCCAATCAGTAGCGATGGGCAAAGCCCTTTATGAAGCTAGCGCTGAGGCACGTAATATATATGCTTTAGCTGATGAAATTTTCGCTAAACAGAATCTTGAGATCAAGACTAAACTCTCAGATATAGTTTTTAATGGTCCAGAAGAAGAACTTAAACGTACGGTTTATACACAGATAGCTATTCTTACTCTTAGTATTGCTTTAGCGACTCTGCTTAAGACCAAGATTACTAGTGGAGAAATTGCTAAACCAAGTTATCTAGCTGGTCATAGCCTTGGTGAGTTCTCAGCTTTATATATGGCTGATGTTCTTAGTCTAGAAGATACTCTTAAACTAGTAGCTCTTAGAGGAGCCTTAATGGAGACTGCTCCAGCGGGTGCTATGTCTGCTGTTGTTGGGCTTGATGAAGCGAGATTGAATCTAATCCTTTCAAACATAGAAGGTGTAAGCGTTGCTAACTACAATGCGCCTGATCAGATAGTTATTACTGGTACTAGTGCCGGAGTTAAAGCCGCTGAAGAAGCGATTAATAATATTGCGACTGCTGAATCACTTAAAGTTAGAGTGATAGCTCTTGCTGTTGGTGGAGCTTTCCACTCGCCACTGATGCAAGAAGCTGCTACTAAGTTCGCTGCAGCGATTGATGCTGCTAGTTTTAATGATGCGACTATTCCAGTTATCCAAAATATCAATGCTCAAGCTGTAACTAAGGCTGAAGAGCTGAAAAGTAACCTGAAACAACAAATGACCGGTGCCGTGCAGTGGACTAGTACAGTTAAGTTCTTATTAGCTAATGTGGCTAATATAGTTGAAATTGGTCCTGGTAAAGTGCTTAATGGTTTAGTGAAGAAGCAAGATAGAAGATTTCCTGTTAGCAATGTTGAAGATTTAGCTTCGCTTGAACAGTTATTAGCTGTGAGGGTTTAATGGCTAATTACAATTGGTACCCAGGGCACATAGCCAAAGCTGAAAAAGAACTTAAAGAGAAACTCAAACTTATAGATATAGTTATTGAGCTAAGAGACGCTCGTGCTCCTTATTCTACGGCTCATAGAGAATTGAGAGCTTGGGCGGGGTCTAAACCTATTCTTTTAGTGCTTAATAAATCTGATCTTGCTGATCCTAAAGCGCTTAAGAAGTTTAAAGAAGAATTTAATAGAGTTAAAGATGATTACGCCGCAGAGCCGTTTTTTTTCAACGCTAGGAATTTTACTGCTGATAATGTGAAAGTAGCTAAGGTGGCAGATATAATCAAAGTCTTAGATCGGCTCTCTGTGCCGCTTAGAGCTAAATTCACTGATAAAGGTGTGCGTAGTAGACCAGTTAGAGTAATGGTGGTGGGTTATCCTAATACTGGTAAATCTACTCTGATCAATAAACTTTCGAATAGTAAAAAAGCAAAAACCCAAAATAAACCTGGTGTTACTAGAACTCAACAGTGGGTAGATGTGCTTAAAGGTGATAATGTTGAAATTAAACTACTTGATACGCCAGGGATAATCCCACCTAAGTTTTATTCTGATGAGCAAGCTTTGATGCTTGCGCTTTGTAATTGTCTTGGTGATAAAGCTTTTGACCACGTACTGGTTGCTAAAGAGGCGCTTAAACATCTTGATCGCTGTTATCACGATAGGTTATCTAAGCTCTATAAGTCTGATGATGGGCTTAATTTAGAAGCTATGGCAGATAAAGCTACGCTAGATCTTGATCAGATGGGACGTAAGCTGATTCAGGATTTTAGAGACGGGCGTATAGGGCTTATTAGTCTTGAGTAGAGATTAGTTTATCGAAGTATTTATTGAAATCAGCAGTATCAAAGTTGTAACCACTAATCACATGATTGTAAGGTAGATTGGATAGGTCTGATCTTTGACTGAAATTGAAACCCTCTAGGACAGCTTGGTAACCTTCTAAAGTCCTTACGAATTTACCACGGTCAAGATCTTTAAGTAATTTTGCGATAGGATTTTGTTTTGGTACGCGAATCCCGTCTAGGCACAGTATTGAAGCTGCTGGGTTCATCTGCTTAATCTTGGCTATTAGATCTTTTACATGGTTATCATCAAGATGATGCACTACTCCTAGGAGTAAATAAATAACTTTACCAGAGCTAGTATCTATATCTAAGACATCAGCGACTTTAAATTTTAAATGTGGATATTTTTTTTGGGCAGCTTCTATGTATTTATGATTATAGTCAAGCCCGATATAATCCGTATCGGTTCTGAAGTATCCTGCGATCGGCGCATCTCCGCAACCAATGTCTATGATTTTATAGTCGGGATATTTTTCATTTATATAACGAGCGAAGGCCTCTTGCAGGCTGATTTTATGCTTTATTAATAGGTTTTGAAATGACCTATAAGCAGAAGGGAAATCTAATATGTGTCTATAGAGCTGTGACATTTTCTTTTGATTTTATACCCCAAAACAGATCTATTGCATAGCCTATTAGCGCTATCAGGCTGCTAAATACATATGTTAATAAGGCATAAGAGACTGCAGCTGCTGAATTTATGCCCAAGAAGCTAAACATGGCGGTAATACCCCCTTCTCTAACTCCTATTCCACCAATCGAAATTGGCAGCACTAATAAGATAGCCATTAGGGCTGTTATCCAAAACCAATCGATATAAGGAATATTTATATTCAATGATTTTGCAATTATATAGTTGTTCGCAAAGCAAACGCTTTGAAATATTAGACTGGTTATAAATGAATAAATTAGATTGATTTTCTTATTATTAATAATGCTTAGATATTCGTCATAGTACTCATTGATGAATTGAAAATGATCTTTAGTTAGCCATTTAACTATTTTAGGTAGTCCGAAGCCAGAGAAGAGTACTACTAATACTATTCCAGTGAGCATAGCTGTTTGCAAAATTAACATAGTGTCAAAAGCTTTTCCTGGATGCTGACTGATTAATAAAGCTGTTACGCCTAAGGTTAAGACCGCACTATAGGCAATAAATTTATCAAGTATTATTGAGCTTACTATTTGACTAGGTTTATGTCCTATTGCTGTTAAGCGCGCACCTTTAACTCCCTCTGAAGCAAGCTGACCTGGCATAAACACTTGGTAGTAAGCGAATATAAAATTAGACCTTAATAGTTCGTTGAATTTGAATTGTGGGGCTATAAGCCACCAACGATAAGTCCCTATATATACACTTAGAATGTAAATAGGTAAACAGAGAAGAAAGAGTGGAATATTGATGTTAACTAGGGTCTGGTAGAGAGATTCTAGGTTAGTGTTTTTGGCTACCAGTATTAGCAAAGCAATACCAATAGCTATTTTTATAGAAGTACTAAGAGCTTTATTTTTGATAATATTTAAAAACCTTTCTCGTAGCAGCGATCACATCATCCACGTCGCTATCGCTGAGTTTTGGAAATATTGGTAATGAGAGTATTCTGCTTGAGAGTTTAGAAGAGTGTGGAAGACTGTCGTAGTTAATGTCTAGAGTCTCTCTGTAATATTTATGTTCGTGCAGAGCTTTATAGTGAATGCCACATCCTATGCCTTCTGCTTGCATAGCTTGTAATATTTGATCCCGATCGCATTTGAGCGCTTCTAAGTCTAAGTTGATGATATATAGATGACGAGCGTGTTTATAACTACTATTGGTGTAGCTAGCATCTTGCAGATCTGGTGGTAGCTTAAGTGCTAAGCCGGCTAGCCCTTCGTTGTAGCGCTGCCAGACTTGATTGCGTCTTTCCCAGTACTCATTGATTTTGGCTAGATGAGCGATACCAAGGGCTGCTTGTATATCGGTCATATTGTATTTGTAACCAAGGGTCACTACTTCATAGGGTTTGAAGCCTGTGCTTGAGAAACGTTTCCAAGCATCAGCACTTAGACCGTGCAGAGCTGTTTGTTGAATTATTTCTGTTAAATTATCGTTGCTATGAGCAAGTAAGCCGCCTTCAGCAGTAGTAAGGTTCTTATTAACGTAGAAACTATAACAAGCAATATCAGCCCTTGAACCGGTGATTACTCCTTCGTATTTAGATTCCACGGCATGAGCAGTATCTTCTACGAAAAACAATTTATGTTTCTCGGCTATAGCTTTAATGGCTTTAATATTAATCGGGAAACCAGCAAGGTCAACGGCAATAATAGCCTTGGTTTTAGGGCTTATAGCTTTCTCTATCGCTTCAGGACAGATATTATAAGTCTTAGGATCTATATCAACTATTACTGGCTTAGCACCAGCGTATAAAACACAATTTATAGTTGCGCAGAAAGTTAGATCAGGTACTATAACTTCATCACCAGCACCTATACCTAAAGCAAGCAGTGCTATATGAAGTGCGGCGGTGCAAGAATTCATCGCATGGCTATGTTTGATGCCAAGATGCGCTGACATTTGTTTTTCGAATTCTTTGACCTTAGGTCCTGTGCCTATCCAACCAGAACGCAGAGTCTCAACAACTGAAGCGATAGCATCTTCTTCTACTATCGGAGAGCCGAAGGGTATAAATTTTTCTCTAGTAGCTTTGCCACCTTCAAGAGCTGGGGTATGAATGTCTATGGTCATTTATTTAAGTAGGGGAACGGCTTTTTTAACCATTAACCAGTCCTTATTGTTTTTATACCACTCAATGGTCTTAGATAAATTCTCTTCAAACGTTGTGCTTATCTTAAAGCCCAGCTTCTCTAGCTTAGTACCATCCATAGAATACCTAAAATCGTGTCCTTTGCGATCTTCTACGTAGCAGATAAGGCTTTCAGGTTTGCCAAGTATCTTAAGTATGGTTTTGCAAATATCTATATTAGCTATTTCTCTATGTCCTGGGATATTGTAGACTTCACCGATTTTGCCATGCTGTCTAACGTAGTCAACTGCCTTGCAGTTCTCTTCAACGTATATCCAGTCTCTAATATTAAGTCCAGCACCATAGACAGGTATAGCTTGGTCATTAAGTGCGTTGCTAAGAATTACTGGAATAAATTTTTCAGGGTATTGATAAGGTCCAAAGTTATTACTAGACCTAGTGGTTACTACCGGTAAGCCGAAAGTCTTATTATAGGCACGTACAAGACAGTCTGCACCTGCTTTAGATGCTGAATAAGGGTTGTTAGGTTGTATAGCTGTTAGTTCAGTGGTGGACGGATCCCCATGCTGCAGTGAGCCGTAAACCTCATCGGTACTGATATGTAAGAAGCGATCTACTCCGTACTTCAGCGCGGCATCAAGTAAGGTCTGAGTTCCAATAATATTGTTAGTAGTAAAGATACCAGGATCTGAGATCGAGGTATCTACGTGTGATTTAGCGGCGAAATTAATTACTTGGCTAAATTTATATTTAGCAAACAAGTCTTCTACTAATTTTTTATCAAGTATAGAACCGTGAACAAAATGGTAACGCTTAGGGTCTAGATTATTGTGGTTATTAGCGCAAATAGGAAAGTCTAAACTATCAAGATTTACTATCTCTAGATCGCTTGTTGAATAGATATGATGGATAAAATTAGTGCCAATAAAGCCTAAAGCGCCGGTGATAAGGATAGTTTTAGCCATCTTGAGATTATTTTAGCACTGATCGATTAATCTAAAACTTTATATAAGCCAACAAAAGCTGCAAGACGACCTGATCTGGATTGAAAATCTACCACTTTATCATTATCAACATCATCTACTCCATGAACAATTGAACCGTCGAAATATGCAATTTTGCCAAGAGAATTCTGGTCTTCATATAGTATTTTTTCGCCACTGCGATTGACTACAAACCCCCCTCCTTTATTGAAGTCTTCTCCTCTATTACAAAGCATTACTAAGATTTGTAGAAATGGGAAACCTGATTCTGCCAAGAGAGAGGGGAAGTGTGTATCCCTATGTCCTATCATAAAACCGCCACCACTTGGATAGTGATGTATGCGGCAAGCATTCCAGAATCCATCTCGCTTGGGATTGTTACCAAAGTCAAGATCTATGCCTACTATTTCATTGCGCAATTTAATTAGTTCAGCAAATATTTTTCCTAGATTAGGATACTTCGGGTCATTCATTGAGAAATAGGTTGTTTGTAAGAACTGAGCATAGGGATCACCGATGCCATTAGTGCTACCTATGGCTAGCTTGCGGTGTGGTTTCTTCTCTAAGTCACTATAATGGAATTGTTGCTTCTGGGGAGCTAAGCTACATTCCTGCATTGAATGAAAATATTCTTCACGGGCTAATTTAGCTAGAGATTGCATTTGCCAATCACCTATAACACCGCAACCATCTTGTCTTAGATTGATTTTTATTTGTTCTATGTCAACTTGCTTTGCCGTCATGCATTGATTATATTATCTATCTTATACTTGTGTTTAAATTCAAGTATATATGGGGTAGAATAAGCTTGTATGAAAGGTGTAATTTTATCTGGTGGTAAGGGTTCTAGGTTATCACCGATTACTGATAACTATCCTAAGCAGCTTATTCCTATTATTGGTAGACCAATACTATTTCATTGTATTGATTATCTAAGGCAAGCTGGTATTACTGATATTTGTATTATCATCAGCCCTGAGACTGGTCCAACTATTCAGAAAGAACTTAAAAACTATAATTACGACGTACAAATTACTTTTATAGTGCAAGACGAACCCAAAGGTTTGGCGCATGCAATTAATCTGAGCAAAGCTTTCGTTGGAGATGATGATTTCACTGTTTTACTTGGTGATAATTTGTTTGATAAACCGCTTAGTGAGTTGATTGAGTCATTTAATAAAACAGATTCTGATAGTTTGATTTTACTTAAGGAAGTTGATAGACCTTATGATTTCGGCGTTGTTAAGTTTGGTGCGAATGGTAAGGCTGAGAAGATAGTTGAAAAACCAAAAGAATTGATTTCTAATTTTGCAATTGTGGGTGTTTATTTATTCAACCCACTGATTTTTGATTCTATAGCTAAGATAGCCCCTTCACCTAGAGGCGAGCTTGAAATTACTGATGCCGTTGCCTTGCAAGTTGCTGAAGGTAGAGATGTTCAGACAAGTATCTTAGAGTCGTATTGGTTTGATTCTGGTACCAGAGAGGGTTTGCTTGATGCTAATAAACGCTACTTAATCGCTGCTAAGAAGTTTGACAATATCAACTCTAATATTAAGGACTCCTATCTGCTTGGTAATGTTGCTATTGGAGAAGGTTCGTATATAGAGAATTCTAATATTATGGGTCCTATTTTTATTGGTAAGAATACTAGAATCGTTAATTCTGTGATTGGACCTTATACGACTATTGCTGCTAATTGCACTATCACTAATTCCGAGTTGCAAGAAACAGTGGTAATGGAAAATACTAAGATTATCAACTCAAACGTAACATCTTCATTAATTTTCAAGGATCTTAGTATTAAAGACCAGAGCTTGATCATTAATAAATTGATAGCTTAGTTTTTTTGACAGGTAACCCAGTAAAGTCTTTCATCTATCCCGTAGTAATTGTTTTGCGCCCAGGCAAAACCAAAATTACTAAAATAAGGACTTAGTTCTGCTTCTATCTCTTCTTCGTTAGCAAAAGGTCTCAGTTTATAACCTATTCGGTTGTTGTAAGGGTCGTTTTTGATACGCATGCAGCCGTCATCTAATTGTTCTGCTCCGTCAAAAATATAACTTTTTTTCATGGGTAAGCTAGTAGTTAAGTAGCCTCCTTTTTTAAGTACTCTTGCGAACTCTTTTACGTTATCGGCGAAGGATTCTCCTTCATCGCAGTAATATGTAACGTGACAACCAAGCAGCACGTCAAAATATTCACCTGGAAATGGTAATTTACTGTTTCTGCCGACCTTAAGATCTGCAGTCATACCGAATTTCTTTAATCGTTCTTTAGATAGATTGACTATTTCTTCAGTTATTTCAGTACCGCTAACTTCATAACCTTTCTCAATTAAGAACATTGTGTTCCTAGCATCACCAAAACCAATATCTAAGACCTTATCGCCTTTGTTTAATTTGATATGAAGATTAGGATATTTAGCAAGGAAAGTTCTAACCACAAATTCTGTAGGGTATACCCGATCAGGATTTCTACTAGCGTAGAAATCAGTGTAATGTGAGTTGATATCTAATTGTGAGTTTGTCATTGTTTGATTTATGCCTCTATTTGTAATGAGTTGGGTGTATCGTCGTTCGCAGTAGTTTTAATAATAGAAGCTATCATTATCCAGCGCCCCTGAAAATCAAGCCAATTCAGCTTTTCATCAGGGTCTATAGGTTTTACTCCGTGTATTACTTCGGCGTTGAAAAATACAGCGTCACCTTTGTCCATTAGTGAATCGGTATCGATTAGCTCATTGTTTTCATTGAGAGCAGAACCCCCACCTTGTTGGTAATCTATACCTTTTTTGCTCATCATTAAAACCGGCACAGATACTTGATGAGATCCAACAGGGTCTGCGTGCATTTTGATACATCCACCACCCTTAGGGTAGAACTGGAATGCCAATCTTGCTATATGTCCATCTTGAGGAGTATTGTTCAAAAACGCATTAGGTTCTAAACCGCTTAGTTGGTTTTTGATTTGATATAAGCCTTTCATTTTTTCAAATAGCCCAAACATATTTTGGTTCCATGGGTGAAAATTAAACTGCAGCATTTGAGCTTTAACGTAAGAGCGTTCATCAAGGTTATTAATTCTATAGAAATCTGGACAGCCATTTACTAGTGGATGCCACGAAGGCAGTGAGCCACGTGCAACTGATTCTAAGTAATTGATTATTTGATTAACTAGCTCAGGACTGATAACGTTTTTTAGTACATAGCCATTGTAATTAGCTATATCTTCTCTCATTTTCTGCATCTGAGCCTTATCATAAGCAAGACTGTCACTATAATTAATGGTAAATATTTTTTTGGCTTTTCTAGGGGTGACTTGCCTGGTTGCTGTCATATTATTAGATCATATCAAACTCATCATCAGCTTTATCCTTACGATAGATTTTGATATAAACTTTTTGTCCATCAAGCGTAAAATACGCTGGGTATAAGTCTGGATCACAGCATCGAATCTCATAGAATAGCTGCTTTAGGCTTTTTTCTGGGTTTATTTCTGAATCTTCTGGAACTCTTTGCTTAAAATAAGAGCTAGAGCTATATTCATCTTGCGCTATTGCTGATAGTCGGTTTTGTTTGGCATCCTCTAAGACATCTAACATCAATTTGATCTCAGCGTCTATATTTTTACGGTTTAGGCTTTTAATTGTGTCAAAAGTTTGAACGGGATATTTTATTTGTTTTACTATAGGGCCAGTATCATAGTTGGCATCAATAAGATGGGCGCTAACACCTGTTTCCTTGTCATTGTTGATAAGTATAGGGTGTAAGTATCTGCCTCGATATTTTGGAAGTAGTGTTGGGTGAAAATTTAGGGCGGTTTTGGCTTTTGAAAATACTTCAGTTGGAATTATAAATGGGTAGCCTGATGAGATTAATATATCGAAGTTTAAATCTTGAGTCTGTTTATTAAGTTCATTTGCTGGGGTGATAACAACTGGTATTTGGGCTTTATTAGCCAGCTCAATCATTTGTGCATAGTTTTTTTCGTATTTTTTACTTAGTGGTAAGACTAAGGCTACTATATTATGTCCATGTTTGATTAACTGGTCTAATAACTTGGATTTATCAGCAGCTCCAGTTAGAAATATTATTTTTTCAGCTGCTCTGCTCATTTTTTAACTACGAGTCCTTCTAAACCTAGGAATTTAATGATATTTAAGTGAGCTATGTTATTTTTTTTCTCTTGGCTAATACCCTCACTGAAAAATTCAAATCGTTCCTGTAGCTGTTCCAGAGTGTATTCTGGGTGATCTGAACCGATGCAGATTCTGCGATCGAACTTCTCAAAAAGAAACCTAAGATCTTGGTCTATAGAGCTGCCTTGATACTTGATTATAGTCATCGATAAATCTAAAAGCACATTAGGGTAAGCTCTTGCTAGCTCCATGTATTTTAAGAGCTCTACAGCGCCGGCATGAACTAGTAAGAGTTTTAGACTTCTAAATTTACTCAAGAGAGTAGTAAGGGTATCGAAGAGAGCGCATGTTTCAAGCGAGCCGTAGTGATAGGTACAGAGAAATACTGGCATCTCTATTTCCTGACATGCCGCTAGCAGCTTATCAACTTCTGGACTCGCTACTTTAAATTTAGATATTCTTGGATGTAGTTTAATAGCCTTATAACCAAGTGCTCTTAGGTAATTGATGTCGTTTTTGATTTGCTCAGAGTCCTTCTCTAAGCAGGGTTTAGGATTAAAGGCTGCTACTGGAATAATATTAGGATACTTCTTGCACTCGGCAGCGAAACTCTCATGCTCATATCCACCGATGCCCTCTAAGCCTACAGCGCAACACCATTTGACATTAGTTTTTCTAAGTGATTGAGCGAGCGCAGTAAAAGAGCATTCTATATTTCTGCCTTGATAATCATTATTAAGGCAGGGATGAGCTAGCACATCGAATATATACGTTTTAGCCATTGTAGCCTTCTAAGACCGCTAGTCCAAGACCTTCTTTACCGTAGTGATTGCCATTGTAGATCATGTAGATTTTATCATCATGCTTGAATACGTGAGGATAACAAACGGCTTCTGAATCCCAACCAGTCTCAGAGACTGTAATTCCAGCTAACTCATCCTGTCTGTTCCAGTTAATGCCATCGTCAGAACTAGCGTAGCCAATTCTATATTCTTTACCTCTATAAGCGAACCACATATGATATTTGCCATTTAGTTTAATTACGCTAGGGCGAGATATTGCAAACTCCGAGTCATTTTTATAGTTAATGCAAATATGACTATCTCTAGTCCAGTTCTTAGCATCAGTGGATTCAGCGTATCTAATTACGTAGTAATGTTTGATACCATCGATATCATTTTTCTCCCACCTAATAAAGGATGTGTACCACATCTTCATTACTGAGCCTTCAGTCATCATGTAAGCTGAGCCGGTGCCAGAATATTCTAAATCTGTTCTTGGCAGTATTGGTGCTTTAGAGACTCTCTCAAAATGATTAGGACTGCTTTCGTAAGCAAGTCCAGCATGGTTCTGAAAGCGTGATAAGACAGTTGGCATCCAACCGACATAGGACATGTAGGTAGTACCCTTAAACTCATTTAAAGAGGGATAGGAAACACCGTTCTCATCAAAGGCAGCAAGTTGACCTATATCAAATATAGGTTTCGGGCTAATTGAAAGTATTTTATCGGGTTCATTAATATCCAGGGTTACTATGCCGATAGTTGATCTGTTGGTGCTATCTCTACCCGTTACATAGATGTCATAAATGGAACTCTCAGCTCTGCGCCTAGCAAATGAAGGGCCAGCAAAGTTACTCATCCAATAGATAGCTGGTTCGGGTTTAACTATGCGACCAATTTTGTTAAATTTAAATCCTTGACTCATCTCTATCACTTTAATATAATTCCTCGGCTTTCGATTTACAATACTTAAATACTTCTTTTTCAGGTTTATAATAGGGCTTGCCTAGTATTTTATGAGCAAAGAACATATCTCTGTCGTTATACCTATTTATCGTTGTGAGTCTACTCTCAATGAGTTGTATCAGCGTTTGGTTAAAGCACTGGAAACTATTAATCCTGCTTTTGAAATTATCTTTGTCAATGATTCTAGCCCAGCTAATGACTGGCAGATTATCGAATCTTTAGCCGCTAAAGATCCTAGAGTAAAAGGACTTAGTTTCTCTAGAAACTTTGGTCAACATTACGCTGTTACAGCTGGCTTGCATTATAGTTCTGGCGATTGGGTAATTGTTATGGATGGTGATCTTGAAGATGATCCTGCCGATATTGCTAAATTATACGCTAAGGCACAAGAAGGTTTTGATATTGTGTATGGGGCGTATATTGAAAGTAGCAAACCCTGGTTGATTAGAATTTGCTCTGGGCTTTATCATAAGATTTTTAATTTTTTAGCTAATAATACTGAAGAGAAGGGAAACGCACGTTTTGTGATTCTTAAGCGAATTGTTGTCGATAATTATAATCGTCTTAGTGATAGAAAACGTCATTTTGGTCCGCTTATACACACTCTTGGTTTTAAAGACTACAAGCTTCCTCTTAAAGTTACCAAACTAAGTGAGCATACTACTTACAGCTTGTTGAAAAAATTCAACTTAGCCATTACCAGTATTATTTCTCACTCAACTGTCTTATTGAGGCTTGGTATTTTTGTTGGCTTTTTCTTTTCTTTTTGTGCTTTTGGTTATGCTGGCTATGTCGCCTTCAAGAAAATCATCGGACTTCCAGTTGAACTTGGTTGGAGTAGTATTATGACTTCAATTTATTTTGTTGGTGGACTGGTTATGATTATTATTGGCATCTTAGGTATGTATATTGAAAATATCACCTATGAGGTGAAAAACATTCCATTATATATAGTCAAAGATAAACTAAATTTCAAAGAAGATTAATGCTTCTTGTGGTTTTCTTTTATCGCTTCAGTGTTGATAGTGCTTGCTTTTTTGAAAATATTACCGTTGGTTTCTTTATTAGATTTAGCTACAAACTGCTTGATACGATCAAGATTCTTATAGCAAGCACCAGCAATCTTCTTGCTCAGTTCAAAGCTAGGTTGACGGCAATTGTCTCCAGTGAGGTAAAGAGCTGTATAACTATTTAATTCTTCAAAGGAAGCATCATCAATAGGTGAGCTTGAATATTTACTTTGACTAGCTATTCTTTCGCTACCTAGCTTCGCTTCTAAGGAATCTAGTGACCACTCAAGTAAGAGCAGCATGTTCTTAGCGAAATTATACATATTAGGACCTTCTTCGTAGGCTTCCTGCAAGTAACTGCGCATGCCTTGTTGGTCCGCTCTATAGTTAGCAAACTCTAATAAGTTTTGTTTGTTAAAGCCAAGTAATTTCAGCACATAAGCCAGCTCAACCATAGATAGGGTTTTAGTATCGAATCTACTAAGCATGTAACCTGAGAGTGATGTAGATCCTGCTGGCTCTGGTTTTCTAGAGTATTGAAGTATACCTTCGACTAATTTATCACTGAAAGCTGGAGTACCAGCGTGATCGATATAACGTAGCATGTCTTCAGCGAACATCAATGCTTGTGAGAACGGGTTAATAGTGTGAGTAGCAACGTGGAAAGCTTTTTTACCAGCGAAGGCACCACCGCTTGAGATACTGTCCTTGAGGATTTCGTAGCATCTATTACCGTTAGCATAAGAGCTAGAACCTAAGCCGACGAAGGCCGTGCCTCTGCCAGAGGAGTGATTCTCAACTACTACGCCTAATAACTGTGCTAGTGATTGTAAGTTGGCAAGATCAAATACTCCATGGATGCGGGTTTTAACATCAAAGCCTAGTGATTTAGAATCTAGGAATTTGCTGATGCCAGGAAATAAACTATTGAGATCACTTCTAACATCATCATTAATCTTAGTTGGATCATGTAAAATCGCGTCAGCTAGAACGATTGCTGCTAAGGCGGCTCCAATCGAAGCTTGGTTCCAGACGGAGATAGCCTCAGCTTTAAAGTTTTTAAGAAACTCTTCAAGCACTATAAAGTATGGCGCCATTAGACCATAGAGTCCGCTCTCAACACCACGGTTTATTACTACTTTGCCATCATCAGTAGTACTTACACCAATAGTTCTAAAAGTTTGTTTGATATTAGTTTGCTTAATAAACTCAGCAATAGTTGTTTTTTGTTCTTTCTCAACTGCTTTTAGGGCAACGAACATTAAGTTCTGCATCTCATCTACAGATTGCGGGTTGGTTGGGAAAAAGTAGCCACCAAGCATTAATGCGTCAGTTAGGGCACCAGGGTCTCTTTGCTGACGGTTGATATAGGTTCTAAGCTTGGTAATCTTAGGTTCTTCATTTTCAAGTTGTCTTAAGAAGAAGGTTTTCTCTTCATTCATAAAGTCAGCTCTCTCATCAGGGCACCAGATTATAAGTGAGCCTTCATTGTTATTAAGAAGGGTGAATGATTTACCGTTGAACTCAAGAACTCTGTTTTGCATCATGCGCAAAGCCTGATGGCAAGAGATTCCCATGTTGGAGGAGGTTGAACAAACTATAGTCTTAGTAGCGAAACATGACCAGATAGCTACATCTTCTATGCTTAGCTTAAGTAGCTTGCTAGCATCTACTGTAGCTAGCTCTGCTTCTGTAAAAATCTTATTGCCACTAGTATCTTTGCGTGATCTTAAGAAATCTAGATTGATCTCTACTAAATCTATAACTGAAAGAGCAGTAATTCTATCGATCTCAGCGAGCACGTGCTCAGCCATTAGCCCAAGCGAGTTGAAACCTTTTACACAGCTATCGAATTGCTTCCAACCTCTAAGGAATAGAATGTTTTTACCAAGCAAGGCTGATATGGTCGGTGCACTAAAAACCAAGGTGTCACTATTGTCATAGGGTAAAGCATTAGCTTCAGCTGCGTTAGCTGGTTTAATACCTAGTAGGTTAGCCATGCGTACTGTAAACATGGCAATTTTAGTAGCTTTAGATAAACTGTATCCTTCGTCTTGGCCTATCTTTACGGTTTCTTCTTCTAAAAAGCCACCAGAAAGTTCAGGTATTTCATTGTGTAGATAATTTAATTTCATAGCCAGGGATTCGTATTATGTATTAACTGTATTCCACCCTTACTGACGATAGTAACACTTTTTCCATCTTCAGGACAGTATCCCTGTCTTCGCTAACTACTACGAAATAGCCAGGTCTATCCCTGCTATCTTTCACAGTTTTAATAGTATCGCCTTCCTTAGTCTCTAGAGTGAATACTAGGGTCTCCTTAATCAGAGTTTCATCCTTGTATATCTTTTTAACTTTGCCGGCAGGGAAATTAAAGAATCTTAGAACTGCAAATTTCTTTTTGTAATCACTGTATTTAATTTCAACTTTTTCGCCCATTAATTGCTTAATTAAAGTCTCAGTTGGATTAAACCCAGTTAGGTATGGAATGATGTGGCTAGCTATAGAACCACCAGCTCCTCTAGCGGCTATTTCAATTAGATAAACATGGTTCTTGTCCACTTTATATTCAGCATGAGTTGAACCAAAACTTAAACCTAGCTTCTGGATTATTTTAGTGTTGAGATCGAAGATTTTTTGCTCTAATTCACTATCAACATCGCCCAGGTAAGTGTTACGTTCATCTATGCAAGGATTGCTGCCATAGTGATATTTCTTGGTAAGAGTGAGATTGTGAACCTTACCCTCATTAACAAAGGCTTCAACAGAGAATTCAAAACCGCCAATGAATTTCTCAACCATAATGCCTCTTTCTTTACTCTCATCGAAGGCTACTTTAATTAGGCGCACATAGTCTTTGCTTAATCTGCTAACACCTTTACTACCTTGAGAGTTAATAGGTTTAACCAAGTAATCATCTATATCAGCTAGACCTTCACAAAATCCAATCGCGGCTGAAACTTCATCGAAGTAATAATTCTCAGGTATATTTGCTTGCAGCTCTCCAGCTAGAGCTCTTCTCATAATATATTTATTGGTGAAATTAAGTGAGGTTTGATAGCCCATGCCTTTTAAGCCAAGCATCTCAGCTATATAAGCGACGGTTGGCATTGCAACGTCAGTTTGGTCGCTAGTCACATAATCTATATTGTATTTTTTGGCAGCCTCTAAACTTAGTTCTTTATTGGTAGTGTCTACTTGCTCATAGTAATCAGCAAACTCTCTGCAAGGCGGATTCTCATTGTAGTCAGTTACCAGAACCTCTAGACCTAGCTTCTTAGCAGTTTTAACTAAGGTTAATTGGTTGAAACCACCACCAACTATATGTATTATTTTCTTCTTTTTGCTCATGATTTTAGACTTAGACAGCCATTGCTTATTGTAGCAAGCTTGGCGACTAGCTTCTCTATAAAATTAGCGGTCATGGCACAGACAGGTATCCTTAAATATTTACCCGAAATAATTGGAATATATAGATGTTCAGCTAACATCGCATCATAAAGTCTTGCAGCGAAACTTGGGTCATTGATCTTTAGTGCAGTAAAAAACACCCCATCAGGTTTTATATATTGAAAAGGAGTGTTTTTGCCATCTTTAATATCTGAGAATATTTCGTATTTTTGCAATTCTCTTAGTAAAACTTCTTGTCTGCTTTGTATTAGTGTAACTGTATCAGCTTGATACTTATGTATATTCGCTAATTTCAAGGGATCTTGCAGAATGTTTAGTGCTAATTCTTGCCCTGGTCTTGAAGCAGAACTATAAGTGCCCCTAATAATGCCACCAGCTATATCAGTCCAATTAGCTAATTTGTCTTTATTTTTGCTAAGCAGAGATGAGATCGCTATTCTAGCTCCATACATGGCAAAGCTCTTAGATAAAGTGCTTGCAATAATGAGGCTGAAATTATCATCCAATGAATTAAATAAATCAAGAATAAAATCTAATCTATTGTAATCCTTGCCGCCTGGACCAAAATCCATATAAGCAGTATCAAGAATTATTACAATTTCTTTTGCCTGATTGGTTTTGATGCCTTGCAGAAATTTGATAATTTCTAACCAAGATTCTTTTTTGATTTCTTTGGCTAGAGGGTTATCGTATGGTGTATTGAGGATAATGACTAATCTGGACTTAGAATTAGGCAGTTCATTGTTAACCACTTGTTTGAAAGACTCTAAATCAAAATCGCCAGACTTGTTAATAAACTCGAAATTTGCTAAAGGTTTATGACCAAGTGCAAGCGCAATACTATCGTAACCAGACCAGTGTGGGTTCTGCACTATAATACTGTCACCAGCTTTAGCGCAGGCGGCTAGAGGGACACTTAAAGCATTGGTGCCACCAGAACAGATTAATCCAGCATTGTTAACCCCTTGTTTTTCCAATTTCTCTAAAGTTTTAGCACCTACTGTCTCTTGTAGGATTAAACGAGCTAAGCCTGCAATACCAATACTTGGACAGTAAGCCGTGTTTAAGCCATTAGCAGCAATTTCATGACTTGCCCACTTGATCGCATCTGGCACTATGAGATTGCCATTATCATCAACTGCAGCTCCTTCTACTGCCATCATTTTATTTGGGCTAGTATCGGCACTTGCTTTTACAGATAGGTCAACAATTGCGTCTTTAGAGATTGCAGCATTGGTTACATAGAAGTCTAAGATTGATTCTTGCATTGTTTAATTAGTGTATCATTTGGTGGCTACACAGAATAGTGAACTGCCAAGTCCCAGTCGCTTAGTGACTTTAAGTATTGTGAAATCTAGCATTGTCAGTCCGTATAGGATCGCATTAAGAATGGGATTGATTTCTAAATGTGAGTTACTGGCTGATTTACCATGCTGCTTTAATAGTAAGTAACGTTGAGCGATATAAAAAGGTAGAACTGCTAAAAACATATAACTAGTGTATTCAACTTTAAAGCCATTATCCGTTAAGACTTGCTCTAATGATTTATTATCAAATCTACGAAAGTGTCCAGCTTGTTCGTCGATGCTAGTCCATAGCCATTGAAAAGCTGGTACGGTAATTACGATTTTGCCATTTGAGCTTAGATTTTCTTTGATGATTTTTAAGGCTAAGTCTAATTCCTTAGGTTCTATATGCTCGATAACGTCAAAGGCGAAGACTAAGTCGTATTGCTTACTAAACTTATACTTAGTTATGTCTGCAACAGTTAAGGTATATTTGCTAGGGTTAATATTATCAGCGTTAAGCCTCTCTTGCATATTTCCAATAGCTGATTCTGTGCCTTCAATTGCATGATAGTGTGAATAGTAATTGATTAGTTTTGAGCTGGTATATCCATTGCCACAACCAATCTCTGCTACCTCAAATTCCGCATTTAGTAATCCTAAGTTTTTGAGTCGATTAATTATAAACTTAGCTCTAGTCTTAAACCAAAAATGCTTATCTTCGCTCTTGTAAAGTTGCGCTTGAGAATCTGCTGAAAATACACTCTCTGCCATAATTCTTATTTATAACACTTTATTATTATTCAGTTATAATTTTATTAGTCTAATGCAATACATTAATAAATATAAATTCCAACTCTTATCAATATTTGCCTTGTTGATTGGTCTTTATATTGCATTGCAAGTAGTTGGACCTGTTTTATCAAATAACAATGTTATTCAAGATGACTTTCGCCAAACCAATTTTTGGTTTTGGCGATTCTGGGATCCCAAACTTTTCCCTAATGATTATTTTGTGAAAATTTATGAGACTAACTTTTTTGCTCTCGCACCTATCTATGCCTTGCTTTGGCGTAGTATGCCTTTATTTTCTGACAATCTAATACATGCTAGCAAGCTATATGCTCTGGGCTTGTCTGTACTAAGTGCTTTTGCTGCTTTTTATTTTATTGATAGATTTACTAAAAGCCGTAACTCATTCTTATCACTTGCATTTGTTCTTGCAATGACTGTCACTTTTTGGTGTACCGATCATCTTTCAGCGGCGCATATGCGTTCTAGCGTTTGGTTGCTTTTGTTTAGCTACATGGGTTTTAAAGCTGCTAAGCGTGATATTGCAGCTAGTGTCACTTGCCTTGTAGGTCTTTTTTATAATCCGACTGCTTTTGTTCTATGTATGGGTATGGAGGGTTTTTCATGGTTGTTTAACATTAGAAATAAAGTCTTAAGCACTACGTTCTATGGTTTTTCTATTAACGCTTTAATTACCCTTCTGTATCATTTTGTTTTCTTGAAAGGCATTAAATACGCTGGTGAAGGTCATCATCTTAGCCGCAGCGAAATGATGGCTTTGCCCGAATTTAACGTTGGAGGTCGTATCCCGATCTTTGGCTTCTCCGGTACAGAATCTTGGTGGATGAATGAGAATTGGGGTTTGGGTATTGGCTATTTGCCTATTAGCCAGGTGATAGGGATTGCAGTGGTGATGCTATTCCTCTATGTTGCTATAGTTCAACCTAGTTTAGATTCAATTAAATCTAGTCTTAGTTCTGTTCCAGCTTTGCTAGTTTATTCCTCTATTGCTTTGTATGGCATTTCTAGTGCAGTTTTTCCTTTGCTTTATTTTCCAAGTAGGTACTTAGGTATTAGTAGTTTGATACTTTCGGTATTCTTGATTTTCTATTTTCTTTTTGCTATTTTGAGTAAAATTCTTGACAAGCAGATCCTTATTATCAACTTATTGATTGCGATTGCTGCTTTTGGCTTTTGGGCTTATTTCAAGAAAGATTATCATCCAAGATTCGTATCAGTTAATCCACAAGTTACTAACTATGTTAAAGCTCTTCCGCTTGATAGTATGATCGCTGGTCATCCACTTTTGCCTGATATGAATATTGTTTATGCGACTGCCAAGCGTAAGGTCTTTATTGATTGTGAGCGTAGTGCTGGATTCACAATGAAGTCAGTGGAGGAAATTCGCAGAAGAACTGTAATTTCGCTAGATATGACTTATGCTAAATCCCGTGAAGATTTTCTGCGCCTAGCTAAAGCGAATGGAATTACTCATTTCATGGCATTAGCCGATTTTTATGCACCGGGCTACCTTAACAGTCCTAAAAAATATATTGAACCTTTTAATGCTCATTTGAATGAATTGGTTGTTTTGGCTCCTGGACAGCAGTTCTTTATTTTTGATCATTTAAAGAAGAATAAATCTAGATATATGATTATTGATATCTCTAAGTTATAATTCAGTTTGATGACTTTTGATCCTACTGCATATAGGTGTTCAACTATTGGCTTTCCTGCCATTGAGCTTAAGGCTTTACCGGGTCTGAAAGCTGCTTTGCTTGACTTCGATAATACTCTTTATCCTTATTATCCAGCTCACTATCATGCTATGGATAAATGTGCTGAGCGTCTAGAACATATAGCTCCTGGTCATAACTTAAATGATCTTTATGAAGCGGCGAAGGCTGAAGTGCATATAGAGTTGCACACTCAAGCTGCTTCACACTCGCGTCATCTTTATTTCCAAAGGGTCTTTGAAAAACTATTTAATAAATCTTGCTTGGAACTGGCTATTGAGTTTGAAGAATTATACTGGCAGAGTTTTTTGCCAGCTATGAAGGTAGATGCTAAGGCTATGCAGTTTATTAGAGATTGTAAGTCCAATAACATTAGGACTTGTATAGTTACAGATCTTACGGCTCGTATTCAAGCTAAAAAGCTAGTACATCTAGGTTTAGCTGAGTATATTGATTATTTAGTAAGCTCTGAAGAAGCTGGAGTTGAGAAGCCTGATCCCCGTATATTTACCCTTGCTCTTGCTAAGCTGGGTCTAAAGCCTGAGCAAGTGATAATGGTGGGTGACAGTCCTGAGCGAGATATAGCTGGCGCTGAAGGCTTGGGAATCCAGGCTTATCATGTTGCTGTCGATATGGTCTATCCTGATAATCGGCAGCCAGCATAGCTTTTCGCTGCTGCTAATTTCCTGCTAAAATTAGTCTTGATGTTTAATTTATTACTTACTGTTCAGGTTCTTAGCGGTCTTATTACTGCTTTTTTTATTCTTATTCATGAACCGAAATCTGAAGGTCTAGGTTCTATTGGTAGTTCAGCTAGTCACTTTCGTGGTGTTCGTACTAGTGCTGATGAAAAACTTGATACGTTGACTTGGTTCTTTGCGATTATATTTCTAGTCAGTTCTGCTGTTTTAGGTTTATTCTTTGGACTTAAGCCAGCAGGCTTAGTTTAAAACTGTACTTTTAAAATCTTCCTGTCGAAATCACAGGTAACAGCTTCGCTGTTTTCTTGTATCAATAGGTATAAGATTGAGTTTTCCTCATCAAACTCACTGCTTTCAATTAAACTTAAGCAACCACTATTATTATAATCATCCAGGCTTAGTACTAAAGATTTCGCACCATCTTTTATCTCATAAACTTCATCATATGAACTGAATAGTGAAGTGTTCGCAAGATTAGCCAGATGCTCGTAGTAACTGCGTTTGCCAGTTTCTTCGTAATTCACTTTAAATTTATTACCGACATTTGTCATCAGTTTGTAATTTATGTTGGCACTACTGTAGTCAAAGTCAAAGAACCCTATTGATACTGTATTGTTATGACTTAGAAATAACTTCGACCCATGATTTAGTTTATTGTCTTGATACAATTTATTGAATTTCGATGATGTTGGATTATATGAGTATATATAACTATTGTATGTTGTAGTAATTGAATGGGGAAAGTTTAATGTACTGCAGGATTCAAAGAAAAATATTTGGTTCCCTTTGTTTAAAGTTGTGGCATATGAGCAGGAGTTGTTTTTTATTTTGCTAATAGATTCTTTGCTTATTGTTCCACTTTTGATATTGTTGAGCTTGTAGATTGAAACCCCTTCTTGAACTATAAGGCTATCTCCAATGGGTTTTATGATTTCTATAGAACTTGAGTCAAGGTCCCAGATCTTTCTACTTTCTCCAGTAGAGTTAATTTGCATTATCGAGTAATCTTTTTTGCTTAAGTTGTAAGCCAAGAAATATATAGCTCTATCATCGCTAGTTATCATTGTAACAGTATTTTTGCGATTATCAATAATTAGTTGGGGTTCTTGATTGATGCTAATTTTATAGACACTATCTACGGGGCTTGGATATTCTTCGTCTTCATATGAACAAAATGCGTATAAGTTATTGTTCATTGATATCACCTCTGCTACTTTGCAATCTATTTTGCCCAGATTGTTAATACTGTTGTCTGAATTAATTTGAATAATATGAGTATTGAGATTATCGTCGTTAGCGTCTTCATAGAAAACGAATTCATTAGTCGCTAGATTATTAATTTCAGTTATTGATCCATTGAAGCTGGTGATCTCAGTATCATCATTTAGTGAATAGATTGCAGTTCTATTTTCATTCTCAGTGCTATATATTAATTTTGTGTCGTGTAAGTGAGATTTGTTAAGGTTGCTAGGTGTGTAAGTATCTACGCTAATTACTTCGATTGCTTTGGCAGGTATGAGTGTTATTAGAGTAAAGGCAAGTATGGTGCAGTATTTTTTCATGACTTATAAAAAATATTATAGAGACTAGCTTAATTTTTTGCTTATAATTTCTCCACACAAATAAAGTGACCCCGTGATGATTGTTATCTCCTGGGGGATCGCTTCGTCACTGTGTTCCTCGCGATGACGATTCTTGTTATCAAAAGTCGTGTTAGCAGCGTCGCTATCCCATAATGATTCTGTAAGGCTGTTACTGGTTAAAACTCTAATATTTGGGTATATAGTAAGTATATATTCTTTTAAAACCTGAGGATCTTTACTACGACTATTATTCACGCGCGTGAATATAATCTGGTCTAATTCAGGGTTCAGCAGCTTATAGAACAAGTTATCTAAGAACGACTCGTGATCTTTATCAAGCATGCCTATTATCCATATTTTTGGTTGGCTAGGATATTTATTGCGTAGATAACGATTTAGCTCTTTGGCACCGTCTGGGTTATGGGCGCCATCGATAATTAATCCAGGCTGACTCTCGTCGAAGCGTGCTTTGTAGCGTTGATTGAAGCGCTCTGTCATCCCGAGTGAAGCGAAGGGATCCCCATGCTTTGTACAAGGGATTGCTTCGTCACTTCGTTCCTCGCAATGACTACTTAGCTTCAATGACGAGTCGGTTATTGCCTCGAATATCTGCTTAGCTAGAAGAAAATTAGATCCTTGGATATCATTAGGAGCTTGAGCGGTTAACATGCCCTCATAGTGCGGCACTGAGGGCTTCATAATCCCACGTTTCTCTTTAGTGATTTCTTCTATTGTATTGCCGAGATAATCCTGGTGATCCAATCCTATATTAGTAATTGCTGTTGCTAAACAATGCTCTGGACTTAGTATATTAGTAGCGTCGAGTCTGCCACCTAGACCCACTTCTATGATGCCTAGATTGACCCCAGCGCGCTTAAAATGCTCGAAAGCTAAAAGAGTTAGTTTCTCGAATTCAGTTAGTGACTGACCGTATAAGCGTGCTTGAGGGTCTTGAATTTCACTTTGATAGGCATTAGTATCGTAGCTGCCACCAAATAACTCAGCCCATATCAACCCGAAATCTTCTTCACTTATATCTTTGCCGTTCACTGAGATGCGCTCGGTGACACTGATCAGGTGCGGGCTAATATACTTGCCGATAGTCCTAGGGATTGTTTCGTCGTGCTGTCGCACTCCTTGCAATGACAATAACATCAACTCTAACCATGTGCAAACTGAACCTTTACCATTAGTACCAGTCACGTGAATAGATTTGAAACTATCCTGAGGGTTGCCTAAGATGGCAGCCGCTGTTTTGACATTGCTAAGACCGAGTTTTATCACAGTGTAAAACTAAATACGTTTCTCGGTAACATATTTAGTTGCCCTAGTGTGATAATATCTCTGCCTATTATGATGTCATAATATTCATTACCATTAAATTCTACGACTTCGTCACATTCAATTTCATGATATTCATCGTTGTCAAAACATAGAAATAAATCGAGAGTATATATTTTGACTAATGTGCTGTTCAGAGGTGTCTTAGCGTTCATTTCGTATTCAGTTTTAAGGTCTAATTTTTCAGCTAATGATTTAGAGATGCAGGTTGTATTAGCACCAGTATCAAGCAGTGCTTTACATTTTTGTAAATCATGAATAGTTTTGATTTTTTTGCCAGATTTGTTTACGGGAACTACATCCATTAGTGGTCCAATCTCATGATGAAATCTCTTTAAAAGTGCGTACATCTATCCCCCTTTGTGTTTATCAGAGACAGTCAACTGTAACTTTATATTTGCCATCTGAATATAGTAAATTGGCAGCCTTATAAGCGTCATCCATTGTGTCAAACTGTTCAACTAATTTATCCTCTCTAATTAAGTAATAAAAGTAATTACTTTTTATTTTAAAATTTGGATCTGAGCTTCCAACTATTCTTGGCTTTTTCCAGTTTTTAATATCTTTTTTTTCTACGTATAACATAATAAAGATTTTAGCAAAATCCTTATTTATTTAATTTGAATCTTAATATTCACCCGCGCATACCGTAATACCTATTCGCCTACTGGCTCCACCGGTGCCGCCGGCGCCGTTCCTGCTACCGGTGGACGTTTTTGTCTTTCACGTAGTTTTTGCAGTGTTTTAGAGTTGCGCAATCTACGAACTTGTTTATTGCGATCATCTTTAGCTTCGCCACCTTCGTTTTCTTTAGACTCATTAACTGATTCTTTAACAACTGGCTCTGGATGTGGCTCAGGGTTAGCATTAGGCGCTGCGAAATTGCTAGTAAGAGCTGCTTGTGGATCGCTCTCTGTAGCTGCTGGCTTAGCCCAACCTTGTTGTCTATCACGGTTCTGATGTCTATCGCGTCTATCGTTACGACCACGATTGCGATCATTACGGTCACGTCTGTCACCGCGATCTCCGCCACGTTCATCGTTACGCGGTCCGCGATCTTCGCGAGGACCTCTGTCTTCACGTGGAGCACGATCTTCGCGTGGACCTCTGTCTTCACGATCTCTGTTACGGTCATCGTTACGTGGACCACGATCTTCGCGCGGACCTCTGTCTTCACGATCACGATTGCGATCATCATTGCGCGGACCTCTGTCCTCACGATCACGATCTCTATTGCCACCACGTTCTCTATCGCGTCTATCACGATCACGATTACGATTGTCACGTTGATTATTATAACGTTGATTGCCACCTTGTTGATGACTATGTTTACGCTCAGTGCCGCGCAAGTAGAAATTAACTCCTAAACCTTCACAATGTGAACATGGCTTACCGAATATCTCAGACAATGCTTGTCCAGAGCGTTTACGGGTAATCTCGGCTAAGCAAAGATCTGATAATTGACCTAATTGTGGTTTAGCTTTATCTGTTTTAAGAGCAGCTTCCATGGTTTCCATCACGGTGATGCGATCCATACGGTTACTCATATCGATGAAATCGACGATAATCATACCGCCGATATTACGCAAGCGCATTTGCCTAGCGATCTCAACAGCCGCTTCCATATTAGTGCGACGTACAGTCTCGCGCAGTGTAGTACTGCTAGTGAAACGCCCTGAGTTAATGTCTATAGAAGTTAGAGCTTCAGTAGTTTGGATAATAATATAACCGCCGCTAGGTAGATCCACACGATTATAGAGACAGTTACGTAGTTCAGCTTCAACACCAGAATCACTAAGCACGCGCTCTTGATCTATATGTTTTACTACTATTTCTCTGCCAGTCCAGCCTTTAAGGAACTCTTCAGCACGGTATTTACCTTGCATAGTATCAACGATAAGTTCGTCAACACCACTATTAAAGAAGTCACGCAAAGTAGAGTACAAGAAATCTTGCTCTTTATAGATTAAGCCTGGCTCACTATTGCGCTCATGCTTATCGACAGCATTTTTCCAACGCTCCCAAAGGTTGACGAAATCTTCTTCTAATTCTTCTTGGCTATGTCCAGATGCTTCAGTACGAATTACTATACCTATATCTTCTGGCTTCATTAAGTTCGCTATAGATTTGAGGCGATTGCGCTCAGCACCCTCGGCGATCTTACGACTAATAGCGATACCGCTACTATCATTGCTTAGTACAAAATATCTGCCCGGTATGCTGATACTAAGATTAACCCTAGGACCTTTTTTACCTGTTGGCTCTTTAACTATCTGTACAAGTAGCTTTTGACCTGGATAAACTCTATCGAAGAGGTTACCTGAGCCCGGCACATCGTTAGCATGCAAGAAGCCCATACGACCGTCTTCTAGTTTAACGAAGACCGCGTCGATGGCTGGCATGATGTTCTCTACTTTTACTGTGTAGATATCTCCTACTCCATACTCATGTTTGGAGATTAAAAAATCTATCGCCTTACCGTCTTCCAGTAGAGCTGCTATTTTGTCGAATTCTGATATTACTAATGAACGCATATATTTTCCTTATATAAATGCAAGTTTGCAGGCTTGCTTAATTGCTTAACTGAGCTAGCTTAACGCCGACTCCTAATAAAATTTTTAGCTGATGGACTAGTGCACTAATAGCGCCGGCTGTTCTAGCTTTTGCTGAGTTTTAGTTATTCGCCATTTGCTACCAGGCGCTATCGCATTAAGAATATCGGCCACTTTAATTTGTGGTTTTACTCGTATTGAGATTTCGTCGGCTGCTAAAAATTTCATTTCTACTATTCGAGCTAGGCTTTGGCTATCTAGTTTTCCCTGAAGCTCCAGCGAGGCTGGCAGTCTATCCGGACTGATTAGTTTTGCTTTATAACTTAACTCTAAAATTTTGTTAATTGAGCTCTTGTCGTCTGACTGAACCGCCTCAACAAACTTTATTCTAGCTTGTTCTGGTAGTTCTTGGTTTAGAATATTCTTTAAATCTTCTAAATCCGTATAGGCTTCAGCGAGCTCTATTTCTATATATTCCCACTCTGACTCGATAAATAACCCCAGAGCGGCTCCCCAAGTTATCTTAAATCTTTGATTAAAGCCGTTACTATGTACTATTTGTAAACCTGTCTTACGCAATGCTCTTTCGAATAATCTTTGGAAATCCAGATTGCCTATAAAACGTAAATCTTCTAGTTTAGTAATAACTAATCTGTATTTATGGCCTTTTTCGGTTTGAGGTTTCATGTCTTTGCGAGGCGAAGTAACGCCCTCATCTTTGCACTCGCTGTTAGAGCGCAAACTTGTGACGTCAGTCACAAGTTTGCTACCAGCACAACTCATCTTACGCTTCTCAATATCTATCTCTGTAACGAAAGGATTGTTGTTAGAGCGGTCATTTGTAACCACGTTCTTGGTATCGAGCCTGAAGCATACTCCGCAGGCGTGACACTTATTCTCAGTGCAGGCTTCAGTCTCAGCAGCTTCTAAGGATTTCTGCCACTCATCAGGGAAAAACTTATCAGTAAAACCTAAATCCAATACTTCCCAGCAATTAGGCTCATAAGGAGTACGTTGGTGATAGGCTTCAGTTTCGAGATCTAAACTACAATCACTAGCAGCTTGAGCCCAGCGCTCTATATTCATATTTTCAGACCAAGAGTCCATGCGTGATCCAGCTTGCCAAACCTTCTCTATAACCTGACCCCAGCGTCTGTCACCACGTGACATTACTGCTTCTAACAAAGCAATTTCTGAGTCAGTACAGTTGAGTTTAACGTTGCGTTTTAGTTTGCGCGCGTAGATACCATCTTGCAGGTACTTAGACTTGCGTTTGAATTCTGATTGGCTGCATTGACCGTAATACTGGAATGCCGTAAAAGTCTTAGGAACGAAAGTCGATATAGTACATGTGATATTGATGTTCTTGTGATTCTTAGCGCGGTAGTCTTCGCCCAGCTCTCTAGCTAAATGTGCGCGGGCGCGCTCCTCGCGTCTGACATCTTCAGCCATATTAAGAGTCCAGCTAAGAGTGTCGAGTATGCCATCGAGATCCTCATCAGTCTCTGTCGGCAAGCCGATCATAAAATATAGTTTGATGTGATCCCAACCAGCTTCGTAGCTACCTCTAATCGCTTTATATATATCTTCTTGAGTAAGTCCCTTGTTAACTACTTTGCGCATGCGCTCTGTACCCGCTTCTGGCGCGAAGGTCATCCCGGATTTACGCACACGCTGGATCTCAGTTGCCATCTCGACATTGAACCTATCAGCTCTCTGGCTAGGCATAGACATAGAGACGCCAGCAGCAGCGTGATTATCATTAAGTGCTTTAGCGGTCTCGGTTAGGCAAGTATAGTCACTTGCTGAAAGCGAGAGCATAGTATAGCTATCGTAACCAGTGTTCTTAATAGCTTCAGTACTAAGCCTGAGTAGATCCTCTGGACTACGCTCACGCACCGGCAGATAGACATAGCCGACCTGGCAAAATCTACAGCCTCTATCGCAACCACGACGTATCTCCATGGTTTGTTTGTCTTGCACAGTGCTAATGTGGGCGACTGGGCTTTGGGTTGGTTGGTTGCGGTCTTCTAGTTGAGCTATACGTTTGCGTACTCGCAGTGGAATATCATCGCGCGTAGCTTTAGGCAAGTAGTTGGCGCTTGGATCTGGCTTATATAGACTTGGTACGTAAACTCCTGGAATCTGCGCTAGCTTAATCAATAATTCTTGACGCTTGAACCCAGGTGAGGCAACCAAACAATCTTGCACTTCTGTAATGAGATCCTCACCATCTCCAATGAGATAGAAGTCCATAAAATCCGCCATCGGCTCAGGGTTATGCACCGCTGGTCCGCCAGCGAATATCAGTGGGTGAGAGTCTTCACGATCAGAGCTGTGAATAGGTATCTGAGCTAGATCTAGAATATTGAGCACATTGGTGTAACAAAGCTCATAACCTAGTGAGAAGCCGATAAAATTAAATTCTTTAAGTGGTCTATAGCTTTCCCAAGCCCATAGTGGGATATTGCGCTTGCGCAGTATAGTCTCCATATCTGCCATCGGGGCGAAGGCTCTATCACAGAGATAATCAGGATGCGCATTAACTATGCTGTAGAGAATCTTGGTGCCGAAATTAGACATGCCCAGCTCATAGAGATCTGGATATATAATTGCCATGCGTGATTTAGCTGAGTCCCAATCCTTGCGCGCGGCGCCTTGTTCTATGCCTAGATACTGTCCAGGCTTCTGTACCAGAGGTAAGATTTCATTGCGTAGCAGATCAATTAACATTTTTTGACGCAGCGCTCCATGCTGCAAAGTTTTTACTTCACTCTAAGAGCCTTTGATTCTTTTAGAACTAAATCTTGATAGAAATATCTACACCTGCTGGCAGATCTAAACCTTTAAGCGCGTCAGTAGTCTCAGAAGTAGGATCTAGAATATCTAGAAGTCTAGAATGAGTAGCGATCTGGAAATGCTCGCGAGACTTCTTATCGACGTGCGGTGATCTTAGTACGCAATATCTGCGAATAGAAGTTGGAAGAGGGATTGGACCTGCGACGCTAGCGCCAGTGCGCTCAGCAGCATCAGCGATTTGCTTAGCCGATTGGTCAAGATTTACAGTATCGTAGCTTCTAAGCTTGATACGGATGCGATTGATTGTCTTTTTACGAGTTTTTGTAGCCACGAAGAAGAATTATAGCGTGGTGATAGTATTTTTTGGCTTTTTAGAAATTTTTTAAGAATTGGTCTTAATGTTTTAAATCTCTGTAGAAATTCTCATGGCTGCCTATAGCCAGCATGGTTAGGGTAATCTGTGCTTCGTTATAGACGTAGGCAAGTAATGTTAATTGCTTTTGCATCTGAAATTTGTATACTTTAACCCCAGCTAAATCTCCCAATTTCTCTTCACCGATATCAGGATCATTACTAATGGCTTTTATAGCCTTATCGAGCTCTTCTTTTTGGTTTTTATGAAGCTTTTTGACTGCTTTAGCGAACCTGTTGGTTTGCAGTATTTTCATTGTAGTATCCCCTCTCTGAAACTAAGTCCCAAACTGGTATTCAGTGACTGCTGACATCTCATATTCTTGCATTGAGATCATAATTTCTCTAATAAATCTATAGCTTAGATCGGGGTTTTCTTCAGCTATCTTGCCAATACTTGACCAATATTCTATCTGTTTTGGCACAGATCTTTTGGATATTTTAGCGTGCGACTTAGCCTGTTCAAAGGCTGAATCTGAAATTTTGATTGTTTTAGCCATATGCAACCTATTATACCCATTATGCAACCTTTTTACACCTATTTGCCATTAAAATGCACTTTTTTTATAAATTGTTGTGTCCAGATGATTCAGTAAGACCTGAATAATAAAAAACCCCAGCTCTCGCCGGGGTCTTTTACGTTAACTCCTTAACTATATTTCTTACTGAACGATAGAAGAAACAACACCCGCTCCAACGGTTCTACCGCCTTCACGAATTGCGAATCTCATACCATCTTCAATAGCAACTGGAGAGATCAACTCAACAGTCATCTCGATGTTGTCGCCTGGCATAACCATCTCAACACCATCAGGAAGATATACGTTACCAGTTACGTCTGTAGTTCTGATGTAGAACTGTGGACGGTAACCTTTGAAGAATGGAGTGTGACGTCCGCCTTCTTCTTTGTTCAACACGTATACGCTACCAACGAATTTAGTGTGTGGTTTGATTGAACCTGGTTTAGCGATAACTTGACCGCGCTCGATCTCAGTTTTCTCAATACCACGCAACAATACACCAGCATTATCACCAGCTTGTACTGAATCAAGAGACTTACGGAACATCTCACAACCAGTAACAACTGTCTTTTTAGGGATTTCAGTGTAACCAACGATTTCAACTTCATCGCCAACTTTAGCTTGACCGCGCTCAACGCGACCAGTTGCTACAGTACCGCGACCAGTGATAGTGAACACGTCCTCAACAGCCATCAAGAATGATTTCTCGATATCACGTTGTGGAGTAGGAATACTTGCGTCAACAGCGTCAACTAGATCAAATATTTTGTCAGCCCACTCATTATCGCCTCTCTTAAGTTTAGGACTTGCGATTGCAGCTTCAACTGCTTTAAGTGCTGAACCTTTGATGAAAGTGATGTTGTCACCATCGAACTCATATTTAGATAGAAGCTCACGAGTTTCCATCTCAACTAGTTCAAGTAACTCAGCATCATCCACCATGTCACATTTGTTCATGAATACAACGATGTGCGGAACGCCTACCTGACGAGCAAGTAGAATGTGCTCGCGAGTTTGTGGCATTGGACCATCAGCAGCAGATACTACTAGTATCGCTCCGTCCATCTGCGCCGCACCAGTGATCATGTTTTTAACATAGTCAGCGTGACCCGGACAGTCAACGTGCGCGTAGTGACGAGTCTCTGACTCATACTCTACGTGTGCTGTGTTGATAGTAATACCGCGTGCCTTCTCCTCTGGAGCTGCATCGATATCTTCGTATTTTTTAGCTGTTGCTTGACCAACTGCTGCAAGCACTGAACACAGTGCTGCTGTTAAAGTAGTTTTACCGTGGTCAACGTGACCAATAGTTCCTACGTTTACGTTCGGTTTATTTCTTTCGTATTTTGCTCTTGCCATTTTTTATCCTTTATTTTGCTTGATTTTTTTACGGTGTCGCTGCTATACACGTAGGTGTACATACATAGCTCCAAGCAACATCAAAAATACTATCAGATACAGGATATAAAGTGATATTTAATCATTAAAATACCTTAAAATAGAACTATTGCTAAATGTATTACTAGCTTTGCTAATTATTTTTCTTGCAATTAAAGCTGGAACTTTTATTGCTGATAAATTTAAGCAGCCTCGAGTCTTAGTTGAGCTTTTGATCGGGGTTTTGTTAGGTAATACTTATCTTTTTAATTTCATGCATGAGCTTAAGTTTATTGAGCTTATGGCAGCTTTAGGTGTAATTATCCTGCTGTTCGAAGTTGGTCTGGAATCTAATCTTGATGATATGCAGGCGCTTGGACGAGAGTCTGTTTTGGTTGCTGTTATTGGTGTGATTTTACCTTTTGTAGCAGGTTATTATGTCTCGGGTTTTTTAATACCAGAACTTAGTGAAATAACTAGAGTTTTTGTAGGTGCCACGCTGACTGCTACTTCTGTAGGCATCACTGCTAGGGTTTTTAAGGATCTCGAGGTTCTGCAAAGTCCTGAAGCGCGCATAGTGCTTGGGGCGGCGGTTATAGATGATGTTCTAGGTTTAATTATTCTTGCTGTGGTTTCAGCTTTAGTTAGTGGCGCTGAGTTTAGTTTGATGGCGGTTGGCTTTATTAGTTTTAAAGCCTTATTTTTCCTATTTAGTTCTATCGCTGCTGGGCGCATGGTTGTAGATCATAGTTTTAAAGGGCTCGCTACTTTTAAAATCCCGACCTTGGTTCCGATTGCTTCTCTGGTTTTTTGCGGACTTATGTCTTACTTCGCTACTATTGCAGGACTCGCTCCTATAGTGGGAGCTTTCGCTGCTGGACTCTTACTTGATCCTATGCATTTCCATGGAATGGGCACTAAGACTAGTGTTCAGGACTATATCCGTCCTGTTAGTTCGTTTTTGATTCCTCTCTTTTTTGTGGTGATAGGCTTGAAAGTCAATCTAGCTGTGTTTAATTCTTTCGAGATTGTAGTTGTAGGCTTAGTTATAACGTTAGTAGCTATTGTCGGTAAAATCCTTAGTGGCTGGTCTTTCGCTCTTAGGCAGCCGCTTTCAAGGCTACTCATCGGGCTTGGTATGATACCGCGCGGTGAAGTGGGTTTGATATTCGCTAGTACTGGACTGGCTCTCGGGGTCTTGGATGATAAACTTTATGCTGTCGCTGTAATGGTGGTGTTCTTGACTACTTTTATTAGTCCGCCGCTGCTATCTCTAGTCATTAAACGCAATGCAAGTCGAAACTAAACTAAAACACGCAGCAATAGTAATTGATAGCTTAGATTTTAGCCTAGGCGCGGCTATTGTTGAGTGTGCTTCTGACTATGGTTTGGAGGTATTGGATTTTTTTACTGAGTCTCGTAGTAGTTTAGATCTTCTCTGTTCAGGGTGTTTGAAAGTGAATTTCATTGATAACTCTGGCACCGAGCCAGCGCGCGCGCGCCTAGTATCTAAATTAAAATCTCTAGCCGAGCAAGAATTAGACTACGAGTCATTTGTCGAGACTCTTGTACCAAACCCTCCTGATTTAATTATTGTCGTTGGAAATAAACTTGCCAGCAGAGTTATAGAAGAAGCTAGTTATGCTGAACTTGTTTTTATTAATGACTCAGGGCTAAGTAGCATCAAGTCTGCCTTTGATGAGTTTGCGCGCAGGAAGCGTAACTTTGGTATTTAGCTATTCCACTGAAGCGTAATAGGGTTAATCTCTTCAAAGCCCTTATCCGAGAACAGCACACTGTTAGGGTATCTATAACAAGACTCCGGTAGAGTGTTGCCGTTGAAATTAGAAATTACTAGATCAATGTTGGAGAGTTGTTGTGCGCTAATAGTCTCTGAGAGCTTTAAATGCAACTCGGCTTTGATGCGCTCTGCGAATTCAAGATCACCCTCGACATCACTGTTGTAATAGATTAGGGCTTCGACGCGTCCGCCACGGCTTAGTAGATCTAGATCAACTAAGAGCTTCTCTATATGCAGATCGTAGTTGTATTTGCCGTTAGCAAAGGGTCTGATCTCGCGCGGTACTGAGAGTACTATCGCTTCACCACTGTTGCCAGATGGGTAGTAATAGCGGCGGTATTTAGGTTCTAGCTTACCTAGTTCTTCTATTTGCCAGCGACTGCGCTCTGATTTCCAGTTACCTGTGGTGCAGATAGGCGTAATAATCTCGTGACCCAGATCAATAGCTGCACGTACAGTGTCAGCGAAACTAGCATCTAGCTTGTCTGAATAGCTGACGAAGACAGGATCGTAGCCTTCTACTTTTGTGATGCGCATTTTAACGCCTAGATCTTTAGCTTCGCGATAGATACCGATTAATTCATTAAACTTAATAGAGCCCTTATTAGTGGTACTAGCAGAGACGGCGCAGCCATCACAACCGATGGGACAAGAATTCATATGCCGTTCATGAAACACATGTTCAGCATAAAACTGCTTTTTGGTTTCAAGGCTTATGCTTGGTTCGGCTACTTGGACGTTCACTGGGAATATAATACTACAGATTCGGAAATAAGCCTTTTGTCCGCTCTTAATGCTAAAATCTGAGCCCGTGAGCCTAGCAAAAATGTGACTTACGTCACATTTTTGCGCTCTCGACGTGAGTGATACAATCATGTGTTGTTATGGCTGTGACTGACACAAGGTTGGCGATTATTGAAGCTTCTATTAGAGAGATCCCAGATTTCCCTAAGCCTGGCATTTTATTTAGAGATATAACTACACTTTTGGCTAAGCCAGAAGCTCTAAGAGCCACTATCGATATGATAGTTGAGCATTATAAGGATATGAATATTGGTTATGTTGCTGGACTTGAGTCACGTGGCTTTATATTCGGCTCAGCGGTAGCTGAGCGTCTTGGTGCTGGACTAATATTAGTGCGCAAGCCTGGTAAGCTGCCAGCGACCGTTAAGCGTCATGAATACACCTTAGAATATGGCACAGACGCTCTAGAGATTCACGAGGACGCTTTTACTTATCATAAAGACCAAACTAATAAGCGCGTGCTTATTTGTGACGATCTATTAGCTACTGGCGGCACGGCTTCAGCAGCAGCTCAGCTAATCACTAAAGTTGGCGGCGATTTAGTCGGTGCAGCTTTCGTAATAGAACTGACTGGACTCAATGGTAGAGCTAAATTACCAGCAATGGATATTTATTCGCTGATTAAAGCTTAACTTTCTTGTTTTTCTTAGAGTAAACTATTGCAAGCACCTCAGCAACCGCAATATAGAGCTCGGGTGATATTTCTCTATCGACACCTACTTTCTTGTATAGTGCACGTGCCACAGGAATATTCTGGATTATATCTATTCCTGATTCTCTAGCGAATTCTTTAATACGCTCAGCTAATAATCTGGCGCCTTTAGCAACCACTATCGGTGCTGATTTGGAACTACTGCGATCGTATTTAATAGCGACTGCGATGTGGAATGGATTGGTAACAACTACGTCAGCCATTTTTACCGATTCTTTAAGTCCTCGTTTCTGCGAGAAACTTCTTTGCCTTGCTTTGATTTGTCCTTTGAGGAATGGATTACCTTCGAGTTGTTTGTATTCGTCTTTGACTTCTTGTTTAGTCATTTTTTGATCATCGTTATACTGCCAGCGTTGATAGATATAATCGACTAGACCTAAGACCAGCAGTGTCATTGCGGCTTTAAGGCTGATCTCCCAAATCATGGCGCCAGATTCTTTTAGTATCTGGGGCAGATCTTGGAAGTTCATAGTAATAAAGACATGACGGTTATTCCACAGTACTGAACCTGCTACTAAAATCACCAGTAACATTTTGATCAGACCTAAGATAGTCGCCATGGTCGAGCGCATCGAGAATAGTCTTTGAAAGCCATTAATCGGATTTACTTTATCGAGGTTGGGTTCTAGTGGTTTGAATGATACTTGGAAACCTACCTGCGCGGTGGTGGCGATAAATGTCGCTAGCCAAGTGATAAGCAGTACTGGTAGAGCGGCTTTAGCAAAACTAATAGCAACATAGACTAAGACAGCTTGAATACCATTAACGCTAATTTCGTTTAGCGAAACATCTTGCATTAACTGCACGAAGAGAATACTTATTTCGCGAGAGATATGCGGCAAAAATATAGCTGAAGCGAAGATAGCAGCTATTAAGCCTGACATCCCCGAGAGATCTTGCGAGCGCGCCACTTGACCAGCCTCTCTGCTTTTACGCAGTTTGTGCTGGGAGGCGGTTTCGGTTTTCTGGTCCTTGTCTGCTTCTGAGGCCATTAACTAAAGAGCTGACTGAAATTATCAAGGAAACCCTCATTGACATACTCTTCTATGCCAGAGGATAAACCTCCTAAAGTCAGGCTCATTATTATCATTCCCAGAATCAGCTTATTAGGCATGATTAGAAAGTAAATATTGGCTTGGGGAAGCACTTTAGCCACTAAAGCAACGAAAATATCAGCTATAGTCATGACGGCTAGAAGCGGCATCATTAGCTTAAGTGAGCTGATAAATATCCCGCTAAATATACCTAGATAGTTAGATGCCATAGCTCCGTAGTTGAAGCCCAAAGCCCCTAGGGGAGCTAGGCTAAAGCTTTTAGAGAGTACAGCAAAGACGTTATAAAACCCACCTAGTATAAGAAATATACTTAAGGACGCGTAGAGATAGAACTGAGCGACTGGATTGGCTCCAGTGTTAAGAGATGGCTCAAAAACATTACTTGCACTACCACCCATCTGTACACCTACTACTTGCGCGAAGGTGGCGATACCATCGAAAAGTAAACTCATTAACATTCCCAGCAAAGCACCGATCAATATCTCAAAAGCAATGACAATGCTAAGTAGCCAAGGATTAGTGGGGATGAGGTTTGCGCTGTAACTAATAACTTCATTGAAAAGTGAAAAACTCATCACCCCAGCAAAACCAATTTTTACCATAATCGGAAATTCATTACGCGAAAGCACCGGCGCGGTCATCATCATCGCCATCACTCTAAACATAATTAGAATGAATGCGATAAGCATTTGCGTGGTGATGGTATCGAAACTTATTGGCACTTATTAGAGATTAACTCTATTCCATTAACTTGTATATTTTGATTCCGCCGATAAGCGTAGTCGCCATAGTATCGATTGATTTATATTTGAGATAAGTATCTAAATAGTAAAAGTGATATTATAATAATGTTATAATACGTTTGTTTTATATTAGTCGATTCTTTTGGATTTTATAAGTTCCGCGGAATACCGCTATACAGCATAGTATAATTCCATACTGGGTAATCCGTATTACCCGTCTGATAATAAATTGGTAGCAGCTAAAGACATACTGCCCCAAACTGGACCAGCTCTCACTGGCCCTGATAGAGGCACGCCTGTTACAGCAGTCGCGCCTGAAGCGCCGCGCTATGAGATTTCCTCATCAGATAGTCGTAAAGTTAACGACCCACTATTCTCTAAACCAGTATTACCAAAAATTGAGGCTAACGATTCTACGGTGATGCCGAAAGAAGAGCTTGATAAGGCTCTAAGTTCTACTACTAAATCTTCAAAAGATGAACCCAAGGGTATTGCTAAATGGATTTCTTCTGTAGCGCAATATGGTGTACCTAAATGGCTAAGAGATACTGTGCCACTAGCTGGTACTTTTATTGCTTCGTTTATGCACCTTGCTACTGGTTTAGGTAGGGTGAAAGCGTTTTTCCCAAAACCAATTCAGAGTTTTTTAGAGCGTTTTTCTTTACCTATTTCTAAGACGGTAAACGCTATTAATTATTTAGCTAAGAGTGTTGACGCCTCCGCCGCTGTGAATAAGCGTGGTTATGATGCTTTGGGGCGCATGATGCACGTACTGCTTGTACCTTTTGCGCCTCTAGAAGATATATTTCTTGCTAGTGGTATTAGTAGCGGTTTAACTCAAACGATGATCGGGGTAAGTCGTGAAAAGAGTGATGATCCTACACCTAAGTCAGCTTGGGAAGATATTGTTTTTCACTTTCGTCGAATTATATCGATGCTTAAAGATTTGATGAAACCTGGTGCTCTATGGGGTAAGGATCGCTTGATTTTCAAAAAGTCAGTTCCTGGCTCTGAGAAGAAAGATGAAGCGCATTTGTTGATTCTGTCTGCGATGATGAACATAGGTTCGACCATTATTGGTATTGGTCCTAAATTATTAGGCTTGCCAGAATTCATCAGATCTCCATTGCGTAAGTTTGCAGCATTGGTGCGTAACGCTGGTTCTATTCTATCTGACTATGGTAAGTATAAAGATCCTAGCCTTCTAGTTAAAGCTGTTGGAGGAGCCTATCTTGGTGTATCTGCTTTAGACATTAGTCAAACATTTATCAAGGATAAGGAGCTTAAAACTACTGTTAATCACTTCTTGCAACCGATCACTAATTTTGCGAATTTCCTTTACGCTATGATTTCTAGTGATAAAACTGATAAAGCTAAAGCACGTGATAACAATGGTGGCGTGAAGCTTAGTACGGAACAAATTCACAAAGCGCCTGCTAATGAAGAGATGGCGTTTGCGGCGTAGGACTTAATTGTTACAATGGTTGTAGATCTTTCTCGATTAGTTCTTGAAAATCTTCTGAGCACTTGTTGTAATCAACTAGATCTACTTTGAATGGTAGGTTTGAGTTCTCTAGATCTTCTTGAAGTTGCCATTTTAACTCTTTAGATAGCGGCTCCTTGTAACAAATATCAATATCAGAGAATTTAGAGCTAGTACCCTTTGCTCTTGAGCCATAGATATAGAAATTAATACTGGCTTTCTCTAGTATCGTGCGTATTGTATTTAAGTCTTCGCTAGCTATGTTAATCATGCGAGTTCTTCTAGTTTAAAGAGTAATCTGGCTATCTCTTCTTCAAAATCCTTTAAGACAGAGTAAATATCTGCTACTGTATTTTCGTCATAAGTGTGAACTGTTAGATTCCGTTTCTCAAGGTATTCAAACCATTCTTTTGGATCATCTATTAGTCCTTGTGCGGCTGCATCTCTGAAAATATCTCTTGGAGCCGTGCTTTTAACACCTTTATAATCAAGAACTTTTTTAAGTGTTTTCCAAGCAAGTTCATAGGTGAACTCGAATCTTTGTATTACTCCATCACGTTCCAGCTCTGATTCTGCTTCTTTAAGAGCAGATGCTAGTTTTATATAAGCTTTTTTAAGAGGGCTTATATCAATTGTGCCTGAGCAAATAAGAGATTTTGGGCTCATAGTTTCATTATACTAAGTGATTAGTGGTGGACGGTACAAGACTTGAACTTGTGACCACCAGCGTGTCGAGCTGATGCTCTACCAACTGAGCTAACCGTCCATTCCAATGGCTTAATCTAGCATATTTTGAGCTTTTTTGAGAATTTAACTAAAGTTCTTAGTCTATTTGCCGATTGATCTAGTTGCTAGGTAATTGATTTACCTCGCACCCCCCCCCGCAATTAATTAAGGAACACCCCCATGATAAACAGACGTTTTACGACTATAGCGATAGCATTGGCTGCAATTTCGGCTTCTGCAAGTATTGAAGTTTCTGCTAAGAATTCAAAACCTTATGTGACTAGAAATAAATCAGGTTTAGCTATCTGCCGTAATATCGGTGCTGCTCCTAAACTGACAGTTTGTGTTAGCGGTAAGCCTGGTAGCGGGCGTGTCAGCGATGCTGCGATTAAATCAGCCGCACTAAGCATTAAAAAAATGGCGCTAGTTTATGGAGCTAAATATTCTACTTTATCTTCTAGTCAAGTTTCTAAGTTCTCTACTGCAAGCTGTGGTGATGTTCCTACTGATAGTGAAATTACAACTACTGAATCTACTAGTTCAGAGACAAGTTCGTCATCAGAAGAAGATTCTAGTACTGAAGCTACTTACGAGGATTTAATGAGTACTGATCCTGCTACTACTGAGGAGTCTCCTGTAACTGAATCATCAGAGGATAGTTCAAGTACTTCTGAGTCAAGCGATTCAAGTTCTACTGAGTCATCTGATAGTTCAAGTACTTCTGAATCAAGCGATTCAAGTTCTACTGAGTCATCTGATAGTTCAAGTACTTCTGAATCAAGCGATTCAAGTTCTACTGAGTCATCTGATAGTTCAAGTACTTCTGAGTCAAGCGATTCAAGTTCTACTGAGTCGTCTGATAGTTCAAGCACTTCTGAGTCAAGCGATTCAAGTTCTGCTGAATCATCTGATAGTTCAAGTACTTCTGATTCAAGTGACTCAAGTTCTACTGAGTCAAGCGACTTTAGTTCAAGTGAGTTATCAAGTGATTCAACTTTTACTACATCATCGGTTGCAGATAGTGATGACATGACTGACGGTGATAGTGATGATATGACTGACGATGATGGTGATGATATGACTGACGATGATAGTGATGATATGACCAGTCCAGGTTATTCAGGATATTATATTCCAGGCTTGTACCCTGATAGTGATGATATGTCTTAATTTGATGATGTCATAATCTTTGTAATTCTTTTGTCTATGTCGTAAATTTTGACTTCCTTGCCTCCTATAGTAGTAGTTCTATAGGCTGGTATTAGCTTAGGATAGGCTGTCTTTAGATCTCTAAGGAGTCCGGTGTAATCACCATTATTTTTTGCTTTTTCGATTGCAGATCGGTTTAGGACTATTACAAGAGCATCTGGTCCATCACCTTCTGTTCTGTTTTTTGCATTCAATACATAGGCTGCAAGATCCCTATTTTGTAGTGCAAGGTGTCCAGGAGCTGCTATGCAGGTTGAAATGCTTAGGTTGTTTACATTGGTAGTCTCTGCGATAATACTTCGCACAGCTCCTATGAATTTTATGACTAGTGATGTTTCAGTATCTTCAGCTTTGTAATCTGATATTTGTAGTGCTTTGATACCAGAAGCATTAGTCCTTGAAAATACAGTGTAGTTTGCTAGCTTATCATCTTTGGTTTGGGTTAGTAGTTGGAAATTTATTGTTTTTTGATCTGGTTTCAGTTTAACCCATGTTACAGCTGCACCTTCTGGTAATTTACTGTTGTTGTAATTAGTGTTGCTTGGCTTGATACTTTGGGTGTTAGTGGTGGTATTTGTTGTTGGGGTGTTAGCATCTTTATATTTATCTGAAGCAATATTTACGAGAAAGGCTAAGAGTATCGAGCCAACTGCTGCGACATAACGATTTTCTAATAAGGCATATACTGGTTTCTTTAAGAAGCCTGAAATCTTAGCAATTTCATCTTTGATTTTTTCTTGGATCATTCTTAATCCAATCCTATTCCTTAGCAACATTGTAGAATCTCTGTCATCGGCATAAGAGTTTAGCTGTATATTTTGTTCGTTAATAATATTTGTGATACAAAGATTAATCGTTGAGCCAGGTCTTTGCGCCAATTCATCTGAGTAAAGCCTAGTAAGTAATTGAAGAATTTTAGGGCATTCTTCTTCAGTTATTTCTGGAGGTTTTTCGTCAATATCATGCTTCTTCTTCCATTCTATGTTGCGTATTAGTTCGAAATCATCTGTGATATCTTCGTGTCCCTGTCTTAATACCCTACGAGGATGTAAGCTGCGTTCTATTACGGCGTTAATGAGTAATAGTTTGTTGAGTTTTTTTACGTAACTTTTCTTTGGCAGATCATTACGCATAGCTAATTGATGGAATTCTTCTCCTTTGCCTGTTGGCCAATTGCTATTTGTAAGTTCCTCTATTAAAGCATTTAGTTCTTTGTTGAGTTCTTTTTGTTGTTCAGTTTTTTGTTTATTCTTTCCTAGAATTCTTGTGGCAAGATCCTTTTCTAATTCTATTAATTGGTGGTCAGCATTAAGCTGATTACGAGTTCCAGGATTATGGTCATCAATTAAGTTTCTTGCACGTGAATAATAGTCTGTGATATTTATTATTGGTCTAAAGGGTGCTTTAGCAAAATCTGGCTTATCTACTGTTTGTGTAGTGCTGGCAACTTCCATCCTCCTTGCTGGATCACTATGCCCAGGAGGAGTAGTTACTGGTGTTGGTGTGATTGGTTCGACCATCTTGCTGAAACCTTTTCCTCCTCTGATATCAAGCTGGCTTGTTTCCTGTTTTTGGTATATTAATTACAACATTAAACCTTTCGTCTCTGTAGTCAACCTGTACAAGAGCTCCCATATATATAGCCATGGCTTTAACTAGATGTAAGCCCCTTCTCTTAAGATTTGGGGCTGTTGGTTTATCTAAGTCTGAGTGTTTAGAGCTTGCGCGCATTAGATCTTCTAGGTTCTTGCCTTTTAGTGATTCTAGGTTAGGGACAGCATTGCTGACTATTAATTGCATTTGATCACGGTTCAGAGGATTCTCTCTTAGTAATATTTTTATATCAGGATTGCTTGGATTAATATTAAACTCAACAGCATTTTCATAGAGGACGTTCAGAATATCAGGTAGACATTCATCAACTTCATGATCTTTAAATTGCTCATCGATGTCATGTACTATATTTGTAGATTCTCCACCCATCTGTCTTCTTGAATTTTCAAAAATATCTTTCATATTATTGATAACTCCCCCGATGTCTGATTGGGTACTAGTCTCCGGAATGAAATGTGCTAAATAATTAGTCATTTCTTCTTTGATACGTATAGCTTCTGGGTTTATGCAGTAATCAGCTTCTTTACCATTTGCTGGTTTTTGGGTAACTAGAAAGTTAAACATTCTTTGCACTATTGTTTTTGATTTTGCTAGTGCAGCTTCCGATACTGGTGCTTTATCTTTAATAGCAGTAGCAGCTCTGGTTAATATAGCTTTATCATTGAAAACAAAGTAACTTGCTAAATCTATTACCCCTTCGATTGCTGCATCTAGTTTTTGATGTTGATTCCTGGTAACAGGATTGAGTATTTTTTCTAGATCATGTTCTATACCTGCAATTTCATCTTTCAAGGAGTCGTAATGGTGAATAGGAATTGATCTCCATAGTTTTAACCAGTTCTCTAAGTCGAAGTTCTTTTCTGCGTATTTTACTCCAACTTCTCGCGGAGCAGCTACTGCTTTAGCTTTGGGCAGGATACCCTTTGCTCTAAGTGCTTCAACGAATTTTGAGAACGCTTCTCTTGGTCTAAGGCTTGATAGAATTACAGCTTTCATAAGACCGATCTTACCTTAATTTCATTGCTTTATCAAGATATAATTGTTAATAAAATGAACTTTAACTAGATTTATGGTTTTAAACTCGCAAACCCTGCCGGCAAATCCCCTTTACTACGGTTCTTGGCATCGACAAGTATAACTTTAGGCTCGTGTTCATCAATCTCAGTAGATTCCAATGATACGTATGAACATATTATAACCTTGTCGCCTACTTCGAATAAATGCGCTGCTGCTCCATTAATACCTATAATGCCAGAACCTGCTTTAGCTGGGATCGCATAAGTAACTATGCGCTGACCATTCTCTAGATTAAGCACGTGAACTTGTTCGTTAGGATAGATCTGAGCTTCTTCTAGCAGAGCAGTATCAATACTAATGCTACCTACATAGTTTAGGTCTGACTGTGTGACAGTCGCTCTATGGATTTTGGAGCTCAGCATCGTTCGCTGCATCTTCAAGTTCCTTCTTCTCTTTGGCTTTCTTGACCCTAACTTTATCCGGTCCAGGGTGCACAAACAATATTATAGACCTACCTTGCATTCTTGAGGGAACGCCGCTGTCAGAGTGCCCTTCTAGCATTAGATCGTCTAGGTACTTCTCAGCAAGCTTTTTAGCCAGCTCAGAGTGTTGCATCTCGCGTCCGCGCAGGGTGATATTGAGCTTCACATTCTTGCCTTTAGCGAGGAAATCTTTACTCTGTTTTAACCTTGTGTTGTAATCACCGATGCCTATGTTGTAGTGCATCTTGATTTCTTTAAGTTCGCCGCCAGTGTTTTTCTTCTGACCTTTTTCTTTTTTACTTAGTTCGTATTTGTACTTGCCATAGTCCATTATTTTGGCTATAGGTGGTTCAGTTTTCTCGTTGATGACGTAGATATCAAGACCCACTTCTTGTGCGCGTTTGAGAGCGTCATCACGATTCATCTCACCAAGGTTAGTACCCTCTTCATCGATTACTCTAAGTGTGTGCGCTCTAATGCCCTCATTGAGAGGGATATTAGGTTTACCTCGTCTGCCACCACCACGATTATATGGAGGTCTACCAGAGGGATTAAAAGGTCTTGAGCCGAAGGAGCCTTGCCCACCACCGGGGCTAAAGGGCCGATTAAAATTACTATTCAAACATTGTTTCCTTCGTTACTCTCACATTCAGTATTCTACCCTATTCCAGCGGCTTTTTCACAGATTACTAAGCTTGCAAGAAGCTCCATACAAGCCACTAAACCATCCTGGGAAGCTATATTTCGCCCAGCTATATCGAATCCAGTGCCATGATCCATACTGACCCTGATATAGGGTAAGCCATAGCTAAGATTCACTGCTCCGAAGCCCGAGATGCCCTTGATTAGTGGCAGGGCTTGGTCGTGATAAGCGGCGACATATATATCGTAATCAGGTTTTTCGCCCCTAAATATATTTTGCGCAGCTTTAGCTAGGAATGAATCTGCTGACATAAAATCACTGATCTGAGCTTGCGGATATTTCTTTCTTAAATCTTCTAGGGTGCTTGCAAGTTGATTCTCTTCGTTACCGAATAAACCACCCTCGCCAGCATGTGGGTTAAGTCCAGCAAGTCCGACGCGTGGATTCTTAATGTCAAATAAATCTTGCATAGCAGTTACAGCGTGTTCAATTGCCGATGGTGCACGCTTAAGAAATTTACTTGGTACTTCAGTAATAGCTATATGACGAGTAGCTAGTAGTGTTCTAAATTCTTTATAGATAAATATCATTTCTATATCATTGTTACTAAGTCCATTTAGATGAGCTAACACTTCTGTTTGTCCGCTGAATTTATAGCCCGCCATATTGAGTGAACCCTTAGCGACAGGACCTGTGATGATCGCTTCGACTTCATTGCTTAATGCCATTTTATGAGCCTGCTTTAATGTTTGGTACGCGTGTTTCCCAGCCGCTGCTGAAGGACCAGGTTTTAGTTTGCTGAATTTTTTTAGTTCTTCTAGGTCGTCTACTAATATCAATTCAATGCCCAAGTTACGGTCAAGACCATGGCTAATAGTTTTATTAAAAATTTCATATCCGATTCCAGCTGGATCACCGGCTGTATAAGCGATTCTCATTGCATCTAATACTAGCAAAATGCTAGGATTAGCTATTATTAACCAAGTTTATTAAAGGAGAATATTTATGTCCACAACCGAGTCTATGGGTTCTAGAACTGTTATTGAAGGTAAAAATATAGAGGTTACTGATGCGATTAGAGACTACGCTGAAACTAAATTAAAGCGAGTGCATAAGCATTTCGACTCTATTATTAACAACAACAGTATTCGTGTAATTTTAAGTGTTGTTAAAGGTGGTGGTGACGCTAAGCGTACTCAAAAAGCAGAGATCACTATTAACCTTAAGGGCGGGCATGTAATTCGCTGTGAAGCTGCTGAAGAGAATGTTTATGCTGCTCTTGATTTAGCTATCGATAAAATTGAGAAGCAGTTTCGTAAGTACAAAACCAGAGTTTACGGTAAAGTTCACAGTGGTAAAAGCGTTAAACACTTCGGTATTGAAGATCTAAGTCCTGAACTTATACCTCTTGAATCTCGCGATGAGGCTAAGACTTATCAAGCTCCCAAGATTATCAAAACCAAGCGTTATTCTATGAAGCCACTTAGTCCAGAGCAAGCAGTTGGCATGCTTGAAGATTGCGGACATGATTTCTATATGTTCTTGAATGTGTTTACTGATGAAATTGCTTGTGTTTATCTTAGAGATGATGGGCAGTATGGGTTAATCGAGCCTGAGAGTCCGGAAGTCTAAATTAGTTTAAGTCTTAGATTTTGCACTCGATGTTACAGCGCAAAAACGACCCGTTGGGGTCGTTTTTGCTATCATTGACAAGCTCAGTCAACTCCGGTCGTTCGGGCTTGGGCGCCTAGTATACGAGCCAAAATCCCTATTTCTATAGTAATTGTTCTAATAATATAATAATACGTAATACGTTATGCTAGAATTTATTTAGTATTACGGGTTCTTGTAGCCCTAATACTATTCATGTCCGAAATAGTCAGCGACATCTTAACGGAACAAGTGGTGTTTCCTACCATGCTGCGTGGCCTTGCCAGCGTGGATACGCCGCTGCCTGAAATTAAAGAGCCTGTTAGAGACCAATATCAACTTCATGATACGCATCCTGATAAAGTCTCAATAAGCAAATTAAGATCTGAAATGTCTAATAAATTAACTTATATGGAAACTAATCTGAAAGTTAAGTTTCCTAAATGGTTTAGAACTTTTACTGATAAAGCTTGTCTTACTATGCAAACTACTAACCCCACCCGTATGCTTGCACTTTGTAATGAAGCTGCTGAAGCTTTTAGAGATCACTTTAAGGCTTATGCTCCATGGTTAGAGAAGCCATTTTATTTTTCTATGTGGGGACTTACTATCGGATATTTAGTAGCACGTAATCTTATGGTTGCTATTAGAGGTGGAGGAGTAGCCTTGGCTAAAACAGCTATTCATGACTTCTGTTCTGAAGCTATTATCCCCCCATTGATTGTCCAGTGGGCTAACCGCGTGCAGGATGGTATTTCTAAAAAGCTTTTTGGTATTAAGTCGGCATCTTTTCTCGGTCAAGCAATTCATTTGTTTAGACCTTTCACTTCAATGGGTTTTGGAGCCACGGTTATGAAGCATTTGGATAAGCTTATGGTCGAATGGATTCCTAAGTTTTTTAGTAAATTACCTCACACCATGCTTAGCGCTATAAACAAGCTGGGTGGTGATATTGGTGGAAGTATTGTTACGAAGCTGTTTATAGCAAAATCGTGACCAATGTCACGATTTTGCGCTGCCGTGGGCGAGTGCACCATGTAATGGATAGCTTTGTCGCTATGCTCCTCGCAATAACTAGACCAAACCGTCTATATAACCAAGATACGGCAACTGTCTAAATTTTTGTTCGTAATCTAAACCATAGCCAAGAATAAATTTATCATCAACGGTGAAGCAACTGTAATCGGGCTTAATATGCTTTAGGTGTTCTAGTCTCTTGGAAGGTTTATCTAATAGAGATACTATTCGCATAGATTTAACACCGACTTGTTCTTGGAAAAAATTAATTAGAAATTCAGCTGTGCGTCCAGAATCAACTATATCTTCTGCGATTAATATATCTTTGTCTTTAAGGTTAGGTACTGATAGATCGAATACTCTAATCTCACCTGAACTCTGAGTGCCAGTTTGATAGCTAGCCAATCTAATGAATTCAAGTTGGCAAGGTATGCTGAGCTTGCGAATTAGGTCTGAAGTGAATAGTGCTGCACCTTTAAGCACACCTATCACTACCAGTTCATTACAGTTTCTATAATCGTTTGATATTTGCTCAGCAAGATCTGCGATTCTTGATTGAATTTCTTCTTGGCTGAATAATACTTCTATACTCTCTTTAGCTATCACTGCGTTCATGCATCCTCTTCTAGGCGTATTCGTTTTTGTCTAATACAAAAATACTTGCCATCTGTGAAGTTTATCCTATGGAAGCCCCCTTTGGCAATTGCTGCAAGAAAATCGCTGGAAAAGCTTATATTGGTGCTGATATATTTCTCTATGAGTTTTCGTTGTATAACTTTTGGAACCTGCCTAAACTCTGTTAAAGCCCAGTTTAGCTCTGGATCTTGGTTATTAAATTTAAACTCATATTTGCTAAGTTCGTTATTTATAAAATCATTTTGTTCAGCTATTAAAGCCGCGAAATTATCAATATTCACCAGGGCTTTAAGGTTCACCTTTAGCGTTTCTGGCAATATATTGATCCTAATATGATTGCGTGCATATTTAGGGTTTTGATTACTTGAATCCTCTATATGCTTGGTGCCTAATTCTTGGGCATAGCTTTCTATCTCGCTACGACTAAGTTTTAGCCAAGGTCTATGTACTACTACTCCATAGCTAAGTTCTCTGCGCTCGGGTATGCCAGTGATGCCAGCAACTCCAGTGCCCCTGAATAGTCTGAATAAGACAGTTTCAGCATTGTCATTGAGATTATGTGCAACTAATATATCTGAGAGATTTAGTTTAGTGGCGGCTCTAACATAGAATAGATAGCGCAGAGCTCTAAGACTATCTTCATCGCTAGCTAAAGGATGAGGATTGCGCTCAGAGTAGTAATTAATATTCAGTTCGAGGCAGAGCTTAGCTAGGGTTTGATCAGCGAGGGCAGAATCTTCACGTATTCCATGATCATAATGGATACAATGTACTTGCTTGTGAAGTCTTACGGCAGCTTGTAATAGGCTTATTGAGTCGATTCCCGCTGAGCAGGCAATAGCAATAGCTTTATTACTTAGAGAATGCTTTTCTAGATATTTAGCTAGTAATTGCTCAGCTTTATTCTTCGACTTTTGTTTCTGCGGCATTTTCTTTTACTGCTTCCGGACTTTCTTTCTCTTGTGATTTAGCGTATGGCTTTTTAACAATCTCAACTTTTTTGATTGATTCTCTTTTACTAAGTACGTTGACTCGTTTAGAGATATAAAGTATACCTTCTAACTTCGGCTCGATTATGCCTTTGGTAAGGATTATGGTAGAGCTTACTAGTTCGTTATGATTGGTTTCATTAGCGCCAAATAACCTTTCAAGTTTGTTGCTAGAAGCTGATTGATAAGATTCTTCAACTGAGTCATCGTGTGGATAGGTTATTTGCTCATGGTTAATAGTTGCTGTAGCTTGAACGCTCTCAGGGAGTATGAAGTATAGAGTTGCGGTGTACTGCTCGCCAGCATGCACTTGCTCGGGAGCACCGAAATAAATCTGGTGGCTGTCTAAATATTGTTTAGCATTGCCATAGTAGATAGTTACTAGTTCGAAATATACTCGATCGGACTCTACTTTCCATTCATTACCGTATTTCTTGAAGAAAATTTGTCCTTGTGAAATGGCATTTAGCTTACCTGTCTCAGCCATTTGTTCGTTTTTGTCCTTACTCTCACCGTAGAATAAATCTATAACTGATGCAGTGGCATATTGATCCTGGCTTCTAATAGTTTTTTTCTCATTTTTAATTTGCACATTTGGGTAGGTTTCCCAAAGTGCTTTAGTCAATTCTTTATATCCTTCTTTATCAATACCATCACCAGTAACGAAGTTATTACTATAGTAGGAGAATAATTTTTCTATATCATGGGCGTTCCAAGCAGCATAAACCTGGTTGATGATAGTTTCTATTGGATCAGTTTCTGCTTTTACACTATTTAGTGAAAGTATTAGACAAACTAAGCTAAGGACTAAGGTTTTACGCATTACGGTTATATTATAGTTTAGTGCCAGAAATTCAGGTATATAGAGGCGATAAATTAGAGAGTAGTCATTCTTTTGTGGCTGTCTTGGCTGATCTTAATGGTCTAGCTAAGAGCTGGGCTGATCCTGAGCATAAAATATTCACAAGATCTTTAATTAAGCCTTTGCAAGCTAAGGTCTCACTTGATTTCATTAGAAATTCTGGTCGCAATTTAAGTCCAGAACAAATTGCTATAAGCTGTGCCTCTCATAATGCTGAAGTTAATCAATTGAGTGCTGTAGATGGCTTACTAAAAGATTTTAATCTTGATCAATCCAAGATAGCTTGTGGTTATAAGCATAATTGCTCTGGTAAGCATTCGGCTATTTTAGCCGCTTGCTCGGTGGCAGTTTTAGATTTTGATTATATAAACTCTGGTCATCCTTATCATCAAGCTATGCTTACTGAATTAAAGCGTTTAGGCTTGAATCGTACTCCTTATAGTTATTCTGATGGTTGTGGCTTGCAAACATATTATCTCAGTATGATTGAGCTAGCTACTATATTTCAACGTATGATTTGTGATGTTAGTTACGCTGAGATTATTGCTGCGATGAATAAGTATCCATTGCTTATAGGTGGTGAGAATCAGTTTGATTCGCAATTAATGTTTAATTACCCGAGTCAATTTATAGCTAAAGCCGGTGCTGAGGGATTGATGATGGTCGGGCACTTAGAATCTAAACAGGTGCTAGTAGTTAAGCTACTTGATGGAGCTAGAAGAGCCAAGGCTTTTGCAATTGCCGCTCTAATGAAAGAGTTAGGCTGGATCCCTTATGACTACAGTGTTGCTACTGGTGAACTCTTAACTAATGCTCAAGGACTTAAGGTTGGTCACTTAAGATGCAGCTAAAGCTTCAGCTCTAGCTAGTGCTTCTGGATGATCGTAAGTAACGCTCTTATCATGCGTTAGTATTTTGAATGGCAGGCTTAACACATCAGAGATGCCTATATGTTTTTCAGCTGCTTTACGCTCTGCATAACCAGCAGTACTTGCTTCAGCTTTGTAACTATTCTTGAGGCTGACATTTCTATTAACTGACCAGAATAATAAGAATAATGGGTCTAATAAATTATCAATTCTTGAATGTAGTACTTTCTTGCATAAATCACCCAGTGGTTTAAAGATCATGCCAGGTATTGCTAAGGTTGAGAACACACCTTTAACTATGCGCCAGCCCATGCCAAAAACACCAATACCTAATGTTGCAAGATTGTCTAATCTAATTTCACCGTTTTTATATTTCTGTTGCACTGTTGAAGCGTGTCCTAATACTTCACCTAGCATATAAACTATTGACATTGTTCCATTTGCCAAATCCATTAGATTTTGTGAGATGCTTAATAGGGCTTTTGATTTATCTTTGGTGAATTCACCAAGTACACCTGTAACCATGCTACCTGTGTTGATGATTGCAGATCCAAGACCAATAAATGGATTTAGTATGTTTGCAATAAGTTTTGATTTTAAGTACCACATTGGAGTGTTAGGTTCTTCTTTCCTGAGATCCTGAATTTCACCTGTAAGCATGGATTTATGTTTTCCCGTGAGTAATGCGTTCTTATTATTCTTAATATTTTCCCAACCCACTTTTAGAATTGCTGTAAGTGGATTTATATCCCCTCCAGGTTCTGACATTGCTTTACGGTTAGCTTCCCTTAAATTTTGGAAATTAAATCCAAGTTTGGTTTCGATAAAGTTCATTATCGGTCTTGGCAAAATTTTCTCTAAAGCTCTATGTAGAGCTGCTTTGAGTAGTATTGTCCATTTGTTCATGGTGGTTCTAACTGGTGCGGAGGCTTCTCTGAGTTTTTTATAGGCTTCGCTATTTGGGCTACACATGCTGATTAGGTCATTGTTGAGATATGGTAATAAACCTAGTGTTATTCTTCGAATGTTCCAGAACATGTTCGTTCCAATTCTTCTCACTCTATCGAAGGCTTTAATTATGCTGTTAGGTATTTTGCTAAGAGGATGTTTTCCTGTGAAAACAAAGTTTTGTAATAGCCATGATGGTAGAGACCAGAACGCATGGTACTTGTACGAACTCATTCCAAATTTTTGCGCGGTGATATTATGTAAGTTGCTCATTGCAACGTCGTCACCAACTAGCTTTGTGTTACCTGGATCTGCGTGCAGAGTCATCTGCCCCATCATCCTTAATCTAAGGAAGAAGTCTTGAGCCATGCCAATGATACCGGCACGTTTGGTATGAATTGGATTTTCTGATTCAAATGATCTTGATGGTGAATTAGGGTTTAGCCAACTGAGTAATGTCGTTGCCCACATTGACCAGGTTGATAGTTTTGCGTATTTCCAGTCCTTGGCTATTTCTTCAAGTCTTGATGCTTCGCTTGTTGCTGTTGGTGCTTTGTGTAAATCCTCTTGATTTATCGTTTCTTGTTTTGCCGTTTGTTCAGTAGTTATTGCTAAGGGATTTGTGTTTCTTGGTGTTGTTGGCAATGCGGTAGCTGCCACATTTATATTTGGCGGCTGAATGACTGTATTTATGCTGTTATTCTGGCCTTCTATAGGCAACTCCCAAGCTGGCTAGCTTATCGCTTTGTTATTCGATTTTTCTTCCAGCTATTTGTTAATACATTATTAATTCTAGCTAATTCGTAATACATTTGTCAAAAACCCAAAAAATCTTTAATTTTCGGGCTTTTAAGGCTATTTTGGCTAGGTTAAGAAGATTAAGAGCTCTAGATTTGCTAGGATATCTAAACTGTAATGCCAAAGAGTAAAACTAATAAATCAGCTAAAAAACGCTTTAAATTAACCGCTAAAGGCAAGTTAATTCATAAGAGAAGCGGAATTAAGCACATCAATACGCATATGTCGTCTAAGCGTAAACGTAACTTACGTAAGCACGGTCAAGTTGACGATACTCAAGTGGTAAATGTTATGGCTATGTTTCCATACGCTAAGTACGCAAGATAGAGGTTTTTCATGAGAATCAAAAGAGGTAATGTCAACAACAAGAAGCACAAGAAGGTACTTGGTTTAACCAAGGGCTTCAAGGGCGGTCAAAGCAAAATTTTCGTTGCGGCTCAGCAAGCGATGATGAAAGCGTTAGCTAGATCATACGTTGGTCGCAAACTTAAAAAACGCGACATGCGTGGTCTCTGGATCCAACGTATCAATGCTCAAGCTACAGCAGAAGGCATTAGCTATTCAGTTTTAATGGGTGGACTTAAAAAAGCAAATATCAACTTGAATCGTAAGATGCTCGCTGAGATTGCTATTAATGACACAGCAACTTTTGCTAAGCTTTGTGAGTTTGCTAAAGTAGCAGCTTAGATTCTGCACTCGTGTTGAAAGCGCAATAACGTGACCTAAGTCACGTTATTGCTATGTTTCTGTTTATTAAGGAATTTAACGAATAGATATTGCCCCCAACGATCTGAAGCTAGAGCAAGCTCGTGGATACAGTCTCTAATTTTGCCAAATATACCATTGCTAGTTCCTTTGCTCTGACCATATTTACCGACAGCGTTCGCTGCTAAGTCTATGGTCGATCCACCAAAGTAATATTGACCTGATTTAATACCTTCTTTATCGCCACTGAATAATAGGGCAAAGTCATTGAATATAGCGCCTATATCCCTGACACCGCCACCAAGAGTATCTTTGCCAAAAGCAGCAATAATATTACCCAATATCGATAAAGCAGCTCCAGCTATGGGAACGTGGGTATTCAAGAAATCCATAATGCCTTCTTTGCTCATGAATTTTTGTGGATTCTTCCATAAATCTTTTATAGCAGACCATATACCGTTGAAAGTTTTAGGTAAGCTCTCACCAAAAGTTTTGAATTCATCTTTGCTGTATTTTTTAATTGCTGTAGGAAGTATATCTAGGGCACTAGCCATTCCTCTAAAGAGATAAATTTTTCTTAGTGGTAAGAGTCCAGCTATAGCTTCTAATCCAAAGGATAGTACGTAGAATAAATTTTTCTTAGTAAGTGCTGTGCCGATACCTGTTGCAGCATAACCAAGTTGATGTAGTTTAGTAAATCCTATACTAAGTTTGTTTAGAAGTTTTGCTATTGGGTTGTCCTGTCCAAGTAGTCTTAAAGGTGCACTAATTAAATTGAATAGAACTGATACTTTAGTTGATTTTGGCAGTAGATGAGTTTCTGAGAACTCTTTCCATTTGTGTGCATTTTTTTCAAAATTTGATTTTTCAGGTCCGTCGGTTGCTTTATTGTTACCATCCCCGTTTTGTGGTCCGTCTGTTGCTTTGTTGTTGCCGTCTCCGCTGATTGGTCCGTCTTTAGCTAGATTATTGCCGACACCATTAATTTTTAGTTGTCCGTTGGCTGCTAATTCTGGACCGTCACGTTTAACTTGGTTACCTATTAATTGGTTACCTGTATCTCTATGAATATTAGATGTGTTTTGTCCTGCACGGCCAGCATTGGTCTGATTTGGTTTTATATCAACTGCTAGTGGGCTTGGACTTATCAAGATTCAGTACTATATTTTGATATATTATGACAGATTCAATGGTTAATTGATAGCTAAAATTGGGTGTTGTTATAATTTTATTATAACTTTTCTAGCTCTAATAACGATGTATAAGTTGGAAGTATATAAAGCCTTCTAGACTGGTTTTTAGCCTTATTTAGAGCCTGTTTAAGCCCTTGACTGATCTTAGATACAGTAGTTATTTGGTTTAGCGCTATGCCAGCGTAGTTAAGCCTTAGTGCCATATCTTCGGCTCTATGCCCGCTACAAATGAAATTAGCCGTTTTAGCTTGGCTAAGGCGTTGCCACTCAGCATCCCAGAGCCATGAGACATCTCTGCCATCAGCGTAGTTATCGTTGATAGCAACAAAGAAATCTGCATCTTGGTTGTTTTCTAGGAGTTTAAGAACCTCAGTGCAGCCAGTTGGGTTTTTAATTAAGAAGGTTTGAACTTCTACTCCTTGAACAGTTTGAGTTTCAGCTCTGCCAAAGCTACAGTGATAGTGATCAAGACTAGATTTGATCTGTTCTGGGCTAAGACCTAGTAGCTTGGCTGCTGTAGCTGCTGCAGCAAAATTATAAGCGTTATAAAGTCCAGGCAATCTAAGATGCAGTTCATAATCCTGAGAGTCAAAAATACTAGAACTGATCTTAAGATCACTGCCATCAAGTCCCTCATGTTCTACTTGAACTGTAGTTAGTGTCTCATTGTTTTCTGTATGAGCTTGGTAATTCTTGTCTGCGGAATCCAAATTACTAATAGCAGTTGTTGCTTTAAGACTGAACAAGTGTCTTTGCTTTAGTTCCTTGGCAATTTCATATACCCTCTTGTCATCGGCATTAAGTACTAAAGCTGGCGCTGAGTCGCTCGTAGTATAACTTGCTTCAATGCCTTTAGTAATGAGCTTTTGGGTGCTATCAAGCTCACCAAACCTATCTAACTGGTCTCTAAATAAATTAGTAACTATAATGATTTTAGGTTTAATCACTGCGCTAATAGCAGCGAGCGCGGCTTCATCAGCTTCGATAATATAGTGCGGGCTTTTAAGTTTGCCGTTAAGGCTTGTATTCATTACGAAAGCAGCTACTACTCCATAGTAGAGATTAGCTCCTTCATGATTGCAAGTGATATTGCTGTATCCAGAATCTTGCAGCATCTGCTCTAAGAGTCCAGTCGTGGTGGTTTTGCCGTTGGTGCCAGTTACTACTACAGAAATAGTTTTGATAGTTTGAGCATGAGCGGTTTTATTTATTTCTTCTTTAAAGTCTTTGAGTAAATTTGGATATATTAATAAGGCTACTCGTCCAGGCAAAGCTGAGCCCGAACCTAGATTTAGCGTTTTAGATAGTTTTGCAACGGCTTTGGCTGCTGTGATAGCTATGATTTTTCGCATTGATTTATCCTGGCGGCCAGTGATGGGCTCTGCCACCGAGCAAGTGTAAGTGTAGGTGCTCTACAGTCTGCCCGCCATCTTTGCCGGTGTTAATTACAGTCCTGAAACCTGTTTCGCTAATGCCTAGATCTTTAGCCAGTTCTTTAGCTCTATAAAGTAACTCGCCTAATATATTTTTATCTGCCTCTCTTAAAGAGTCGTAGTGGGTTTTAGGAATAATTAGTACATGAGTTTTACTAGCTGGACTAATATCGTGAAAAGCAAAGACTTGCTCATCTTCATAAACTTTAGAAGAGGGGATTTCGCCTTTGATGATTTTGCAAAAAATGCAATCGTGCATAAGACTTCATTATACTAGCGAAGTCTTACATTATGCACTCGTCCACGCATGCGCATAATCGACACGTCGGTGTCGATTATGCTACCCCTGAGAACCTCACTATATTAATGCCATAACCATCTAGTCCATGGAATTTACGAGGTTTATTACTTAGCAGATCAATATTGCTTAGCCCCAAGTCAGAGAGTATCTGCGCACCGACACCATAGTCTTTGAATTCGCCGAAATGCTTGGCACTATCACCAGTACCCTTAGTAGCATTACGCATATCTTCTAAGTAAACCACCACGCCTGAGCCTTTTTGTTTAATGGCGCGCAGGGACTTAGCTAATAGACTTGAGTGTTCGCTCATAATGCCGAATAAGTCTTTAGGGCTGCTCGCTTGATGTATGCGCACTAAAGCTGGCTCATTATTAGATACAATTTCCATTAAATTACCGTAAATAAAAGCCAGATGCTCAGTATCTGAAATACTGTCGCGATAATTATATACAGTGCAATTGTCATCAAGCTTAGTCTCTGATACTCTGTGCACGAAACGCTCACGTTTAAGTCTGTATGAGACAAGGTCAGCGATGGTTATAAATTTTAGATTATGCTTAGCAGCGAACTGGAATAAATCATCACGGCGTGCCATCTCCCCGTCGTCTTTAAGGATTTCGCAAATAACTCCACTAGGTTTAAGACCAGCTAAGCGAGCTAAATCGACAGCCGCTTCAGTGTGACCGATTCTGCGTAAGACCCCACCATCAACAGCTTGTAAAGGAAATATATGTCCTGGTTTATTTAGGTCACGTCCGCTAGATCTAGGATCAACAGCTACTTGAATAGTGGTTGCTCTATCAGCAGCACTGATACCAGTTTTAATGCCTTCTTTAGCGTCGATACTTACAGTAAAAGCAGTTTTCATACTCTCACTGTTTGCGCTAACCATTTGATTTAAACCTAATCTTGAGGTGCTGGCAGAATCTAGAGCCAGGCAGATTAATCCACGTCCGTGATTAGCCATAAAATTGACAATCTCTGGACTGATTTTCTCAGCGGCACAAATCAAGTCACCTTCATTCTCTCTGTCGCTATCATCAGCAACTATAATCATGCGACCTTCAGCTAGCTCCCTGAGGGCGCTTTCGATCGTGTCGAATTCTTGCAAAACTTGCTTCACTAGTCAAAATTCTAGCATTCATAATGAGCAATATCTCATTTAATCCTTAACCCAGCCTTAACCTAATTCTGGTTAATTAGGGCATGGATTCAAGCAATAAGTCATCAAAAAAATTACCAAAAGCAAAGATTAATTCTGAGCTTCACCTGAACAAGCATGGTACTGGCGAACAGATGGTATTAGTAACTAGATTCTTTGAATCTTGTACTAAAAAAGCTACTGGCTTATATGCCTCTATGGCGCTTGATCTTTATAGAGCAATTACTTGTTATAGATACTATGACAGTTTGCAAGAATTTTTAGACACTAATCCAGAACTCGACGAACATAAACAAGACATCGTAGAACTGTGGACAGAATTCGATACTTTAAGTTCTCAAGAGCTTGCTGAAATATCTTTAAAGCTACTTGAAGATCTGTAATTATGATAGGCTCTGCCAAGCACAGCCAAGTCTATAGTCCATTCTAAAAATAAATCTTTATTCTCCGGGCAAGCCTCTTCTATTGCGTTTTGTAATAGATTCGCTTGACCTAGTCCGCTATTAAGTTCTATAACAGCTAGTCCAATATCTATATAGCTATTGTCACTGCGCTCTTTCATTAAGTCTTCTAATGCTAAATGTGAGCTTACTATATCTTCTCCGCGGCATAGGCTAATGCGTTGACCATTTTTGATGTAGTAGTAATTTAGACCACCTGCTGAGTTGTCTTCGGCGATGATTTTATAGTTGCGACCAGTATCGTGGATATAGAAATAAGGTATATAGTCGAATAAACCATTAAGCATGAATTTATTACTGAAACCATGATTCTCAGTAATTTTTAGATTGTTAGCAGCCGCGAAGTCTTCGGCATGCAGAGGTATAGCTTGTTTAAGTAGAGTTTCACCATATTCATCCATTAGCTTTTGTACTTTACCAGCGAAATACAGAGGCATGATACCTATCGGTTCACCGTAGAACATTTTGGCTCCCTGACCAGCGTTGACAGTAGCTGAGCCGATATTAACTGAGAATAAATAACCTTTAATACCACTTAAGCTTTGGAAGCTGCGCATGGCGAAGAACATTTTTTCATAGGGAGTGATTTGCTCTATAGCCACGCCCTGTTCAACGAATTTCTCTTCTATGCTATCTAGGAAATGCGCAGCTGTGAAAGACCTAGCATTATTAGGCACGAACTCTTGCATTACCACATCATCAGTGCGAGTCTTGGTGTAGATAAATTCTGCCATCTCTTTTAACTCGCGGCTTAAACTGAGTTGATTACTAATACCTCTACCACCAGAATCTTTGCTGGCTTTTAAAATCCAAGTATCCAAATGCTCAGATTTGGCTCTAGTCAATCTTGGGATAATTTCAGCAGCTACAGCATCGATACTATTAAACTCTTTCTCGTAGAATTCAATCTGAGAGAGACTTTCAAGCCCTGATTTCTCTAGTATTTTAGCTAGCTCGGTTTTATAATACATCTGTCTCATGCTAAGGAAAGACCAAGTCTCAGGTATGCCCCAATCTAAAGTTTGCATGCTGATATATTGCGGGTGAGTGTGCGCTGACATAGTTAAATCAGCTAGAGGTAGTTTCTCATCTTCAAGCAAGATTAAAGCATGGACGAAACCTTCGTAGTTAAGATCGAAATCTTTAGGTCTATCAGCGTATGGAGAAATAAACTCTAGATTCTGCTCTTGAATAATAGTTGGGTTAAAGGCTGTGTAGATTTGTTTGATTTCACCATTGGTGCCCAAGTATGGAGTGAAAACAGAAACTGCTATATGTTCTCTACCAGTCTCTTCGTCTGGGATTGGTAATTCACGGAGTAATGGTGATCTAATGACACAATTGAGATCCCAAGAGTGTTTACCTATATTGCTCAATCCAGCCAACCAAGTTAAATCTCTAGCACCAATATTATATTTAAATAGCTTGTCAACAGTGGCATCTTTACCCTTAATGATGATAGGTAAAGGGTGTCTATCGTGGTAATTGCGCACGAAATTACGCAAAGCACGCATGCAATCCCACATTCTCTCTTCGAGGCAAATAGTCTCGTGTTGATATCCAATAGGAATAATGCCATTCTCATGATCGCCGATAAGCGCATCACGATACTCTCTAGTGCTAGCTTTCAGTACTGAGCGCTTAGCTAATAGATGATGTAATATTCTATAAATTTTGATACCAGTACTATGCGCCAGTTTAAACATTTTCTCGCGCAGATTAGGGCTCATAAAGTAGTTAATATTAAATCCATAAGATTCCCCAGCGCAAAGCTTATGGAACATATAAGGTGGATAATCTTCCTCGTGAACGTTTAGATACTGATCGAAGAACACTGAGAGTTGGTTAATCAGTTCATTCTCGTCATTAATCGTGATAGTCATTATGCCAAGCTGAGCATAGTAGAGCATCTCGCCGAGCTTGCTAAGTTCGCCAAATTCAGTCTCTGACTGGCATTTAGCTGCTATGCGAGCGAAGAGACCGCCATCGTGCCTATGATCACCGAATAATTTTTTGACTATCTCATCATTGGCTATTTTTTGGCTAGTAAAGAGACTAAGTATCTGTCTTTCTTCTTTAGTTGCTAGGTTTTTAGTTTCAAGTAAATTAGTTGCTAGTTTCTCGGCTGCGAATAATATTTGTCCTAAACTGTCAGAGGCTGATTCACTGTTGCCTTTGATAAACTCGGCTTCATATTTACTGGAGGCTTGTTCGTATAACTTGATTAGATCTGCATTGTTTAAATTTTGACTGCTAGCAGCTTTTCTGTAACTAGCTAGCCTAGTGCTAACTAATTTACTATTCTTAAATCCTGCTGCTCTGAATTCTAAGCTATCAGCCGCTGAGCTGCTAATAAGATCAGCTTCTTTAGTGGAACCGGCATTAACAACCATTCTAAGCTGCTGCTCAAGTGGGATTGCTCTATCGTGAATAACGAAGAGACTCATGATGTCATGAGCTCTTTTGCTGATATTACTAAGTTGCTCAGAATTGTCGAAAAGTCTGAGTATATATTCTATGTTTTCTTTGCTCTCACCATTAAGTATCCAGCGACCGCCAAGTATTAGCCAGTCACCAAAATCCATCTCATCTATTGATTTATAGTTAGCAACCTTGCCTAAGACTTCAAGTATTTCTCTATATCTGTTTAGTGATTTAGTGCTAGCTGCCATTTCTTTGGCTTCGTAGTATTTTTCGGCAATAAAGTCACGTTTAATATCGATAAAGCGAATAGTAGTTTCTAGTTCGCTTTGTAGTTCGATGCTAAGAGCTCTTAATTCGCTTAAATCAGCTTCTTCACCATTCTTGACTTGGTTCTCTAGTATGACTTTGCGAATAAACTTACGTGCCCAAATGGATTGATCGTGGATAGTCTTGCGCCATTCTTCATAGCGATCAGAAGCGATCATATGCGAGCCGACTGTGCCGCCTAGTGCTAACCACTCAAGACTACTATCGTAATCAAGCAGTGGCTTCTTGCCCTGTTGAGGATTGTCGATCAAGACTAGTAGCGAATTAGCTTTATTGGAGTGCATCACTTTGCGCACCATTACTAAATCTTGCATGAAGCTTAACAAGTCATCATGCTCAGCGTTTAATTGAATTACATCAACGCCTTGATAGGCTTTAAGTGGATTTTTGTAGAATCCCTTATTGTATAACTCGTAGTATTTAAGGCTGGAGCCGAGAGATTTTATTGTGGCTTCTATATCATTGTGAGCGGAGCGAAGCAATCCATCTGCTGATAATCTACGCTTCACGCATGGCCAATTAAGCGCATCAGAACCGTAAGTCTTAGCTGAGGCTTTTAAGGTCTCAGCTTCAAGAGCTTTAGTTGAGCCTTGGAATAGCTTTAATAGCTCTTGCTCGCAGGCTTCCGCTCTGGCTTTAAGTTCGCCGCCCATAAAAACATCTGGATCAACTAGAGGGTCATAGACTCTAATCTCACCTGGTAGTGGGTATTTGCTGAATTGGTGCTCAAGTAATTTAGCTACGCTTGGCTCGCTGGCGTTCTTGATATAACGACTTTCATGTAGAAGTACAGCGATTAAATATTGGTTTGCGTTTTCTCTCTCGTCAGAAACGTTACCCTTATAAGCAGCATTAAAAGCTATACTCAGCTCTGGATAAGCCTCTTGGGCACTGTGTTTAGAGCCTTGCAATATTAGTGCGCGGCGAATAGCATCGTTCATGATCTGGGTGCGTTGTATTACGCCAGTCTCATTGAGTAGCCTAGAGTATTCGATTAACTTAGCAGCGAGCTGTGAGTATTCACGCTCAGCTAGAGCATCGCCATTGCTGCCGATTTGTTTAACTAATGCTGTTAGAGCATAAGTGTTAGGCAACCAAGGTAATTCTGGATCGCTAAGATATTTTCTAACGGTAGCCGAATTAAGCATTTCTTCATAAGCGAAGATCTGCCAATCTATGCTTGATATAAACTCTTGTTTTCGCGCTAGTATGCTTTCTATTAGTTCTCTTAGTTCGTCTCTAGCAGCTTTATCGCTGATACCGAGTTTCTCTAGCAGTCCGTCAGCATCTAGGTTTAAGGCGAGGATGATAAATAAAGGTTCTTTGGTGATGCAATAACCAGTGGATGCCATGGTGCCATGCTCCATCACATGCAAACCAACAGATTTATTGTCTCTAGTGTTGATGGTGGCTCTTATAGTTTGACCGTCACAGCCTAGTGACTGGAACATACCTTGGAAGCTTATAGCTTTAGCGTACTGCACTGCGCGGCAACTGTTCTCAGCTACCTTAGCTGAGCCCGCTTCAGCGCTGCTCTCGAACATACTGTTGCGGCACTTGCTCACTAGATCTATATAGTGTTTACCGACACTAAGAGACTCAAGATCATCTGCTCCAAGCATGCGTCCCATCAGGGTTGTAACTGAGGCGACTACGTGCTTGCCGAAGTCGATACGACTTGGCGCTACGGTGAAATCGTAATAGTAATCAGCATCTGCATTGTGCTTATCACTAGTAACTATGATCCTGGCGAAGTGCTTATTAGCAGCTAGTAATTCTTTGCGAGCGGTGGACTCCGGGTAGCGAATATATTGCTTGATAAAAACTCTAGTTTCAGACTTGTTGGCATAGCTGCTTAGTTGCTGCGATATAACTTTGGCTTTAGCGCTGTAACTTATGTCTTGCTTTTGAATTTCAGCTTTGAAATCTTTTATTTCTTGGCTTAAACCTTTACGCGCGGCTATAGAATAAGCAGCCACATCTCTCTGTAAATCACTAAGCTGCGGCAGTATTTCATAGATAGCTTCTGTTCTGCTTAAACCCTCACGATTAATATACTCATCGAGGTAATCTTCTAGCAAGTAATAATCTAGGCAGAACTCAGTAGCCGTGATTATTTCATCTTGGTAAGCTTTAGTTAGTTTGCTAAGTTCAGTTTGGGCACCAGCTGCTTCTATGCTCGCTAGATTACTGATCTCAAATTCTAGTAAGTATCTAAATAAATCTATTAGTGGACCTATCAGTGTAGTCTCAAGCTGGTAGTGGAATCTTCTGCCATTATCACTAGCAGTTTTAATTGCTTGATAAAAATCTGGCGCCAGGCTAATAGCAAGATCTTCAGCGTTAGCCCATTTGATATCAGGTTTACCTGTGTCTTTATCGGTAACTATGGAAATAGAAGCATTCTCGAAGAATGAATCTATGCCAGTTGCTACATTGGTGAAACTTGGACAAACGAAATTAAATGGCAAAGCCTTAAGTCTATGCTCTTCAGACTCTAGGTCAGTCTCCACATATAGGTTCTCACCTAATAATATTCTTGGGATGAAGTGTCCTGATCTTGATGAGGGTCTCTGCACGAAAATTACTGCGCAGTTACGGTGCTCAGGGCTATTAGCTAAGCCTTGTTTAAGATCGACGAATGAGTGTAATAGACCGCGTTCTAGTTCTCTGATCTCATCGTAGATATTTAGTAGGTCATTAGCTTCTAAACTCACCCTAACTAAAGCGATAAGCTTGGTAAAATATTTTTCAATTTTAGATTCTAATTGTATTAGTACTTTATCGTAGCGAGACCTTGGGCTGTAAGCTTGACTACTTAGATAACTAAGCTCATCTAAGAAGATATTAAAATCAATTTCATCGCGATTGAAATCATCATCAATCTTGAGATTAGCTTCTGTCAGAAGCTCAGTACTCTTGACTAAGGTAGAAATAAGGTTTGATTTAAATTTTTTGATTTCAAGTTCTAAATCCTGAGCAAGACTAATAGTGCCGGAATTAATCAGTATAGGACCCTGTTCATGAGCCACTCTTGAGCCGCGTTGGGCAACTATTTTCAAGTCTAAAATTTTAAGAGCTCGAATTAGATGTTCGTAGTATTGCTGTACATCATTCTCACCAGAAGCAAGGTCTTCTTTAAGGGCTTCATAGTATTCGGTAACCGCATCGCTGCTGAAGCAACCTAGCTCACCAGCTTCATTAATCTCAGTTATCTCTTCATAGCGTTCAAGCCTGTAAGGCATTTTGCCAGCTAGGGCGCGGTTGCGTAATAATTGGGTTAGCTTATAAGTGTTAGCTGCTGGATTGCTAATTTTGCTTAAAAAATTAACTAAATGTCCACCAGCATCGTATTCAGGCAACTCTTCTAAATTGCTTTTAAGGTTAGCTAGAACCTTCTCATCAAGAGCAGCAAGGAACTCTGGTAGCTTAGTGTAGATTTCATCTTCAGATAGTTTGCCTATATTACGTGCTAAGTAGAAATAGAATGAGAATAGATAAAGCGGAGCAAGCTTGAGATTAAGCTCAGAGTCTAGTATTAGCCGCTTCAATTCTGGCTTATAGATAGCTAAGTGGTGATAATCATCCTCTAGGCTAATAAAAATACTGGAGTTGAAATAAGCTTTAAAAAATCCAATTAGTTTTGGATTGTCTCTAAACTGCTGCGAGAGATTGTTGAGAAAATCGCTTAACTGCGGCAGATCACTGCGCCTAGCTTTAAATTTATTGCTGCTATAGAGAATTTCTATAGGCTGACTCTCGTCAGCTTTTAGATCCCAGCGTGCAAGACCCTTATTATTAGCTTTATTAAATATATAGAGCTCGTAGCGCACTTACTAATTCTAAGCCCAAATAGCCACCCTATCAAACTAATAAACAAGCTGAGTCAGATGATTCGCTAATATGAACTTCTCTTGCTGCTTGTTCTGCTAAGCCTTTGCTTTGATAATATCTTTCTATTAATTGAGTCTTGATATTATTTGCTTGATTTTTTGAGCATAGGATAATATTATTACCGCCCAAACCAGCACCACTTATAGATGAGCCATAAACTCCATCCAGGCTGGTCGCTAAGCTCTGTAGTTCGTCATTAGCCTTAGTACTGGCTCCATAATAGCCATGGTGCTCAGCTAGGCTTAATTCCGGGATAATATCGCATTGACGCATATTATCTGCGCAGAGTCTCTCTCCAGCGTGCGAAGAATTCAGATGTTTGCCTAGTGCTTGGAGTAAGTCAGCGGCATCGTAACTATTAGCATTTTCTTTTAGAGCTTTAAGTCTAGCGCCTTCGCTGAGTGCGTAAATAGCTAAGCCCCTTAATCGTTTATCACTAATACTTGTGATTGCAGTTTTAATTTCAGCTTCTGATGATTTTAGTAGAGCATCACCAAGATACTTAGTCTTGAATAGTTTTTCTGATAAATCATTGAGGGTTTTGTATGCGGCGATATTAGCGTTCGCTTCGGCGAACTCTGGCAAGCTTTTGTCAGCATGAATAAAACTAGGTGCGGTTATCACTGCCATGTTTTCTGGCATTAATTGGTAGCTGTATTTAAGCTCAGGTTCTAGTCTTACTAGTACCAATTCACCGCTGCGTGAAAGCATTTGTGCGGCTGGATCTCCAAGTCCAGAATTAAATCCTCTAGCAATTTCTACTCTCTGTAATAGTTTTAATATGACAGCATCTTTATCTTTCAGTGCCTTCAATAAAGGTTGAATCTGAAGGCGATTAGCTATAGCGATAACAAGAGCTAGTAATAGTGCATGCGAAGAGCTAAGACCGCCAGCAGCGGGTATTTCACTAGTCACTACTATCGCTAAATCTATATCATCTAAGTCCAATGAGTAGTCTTCTCTAAGTATTCTTAGTAAAGCAATTGGATAGCTTAGCCAGGAGTTTTTCTCAATCTCCTCAGAGAGTTTATTGCTAGTGAAATTTGGATATTTAGTATCGGTATTATAAAATTCTATAAGTCCTGTGCCTGGTTTAGAGCTGATTGCGACGTAGGTACTTCTATCATCAGCAAAATACATTAGATCGTTATTTACATAGTCACAATGCTTACTAAAACTAATACGACCAGGGGCGCGAGCGACATTGAAATCTAGCCCTTGGATGGCGGGGTGCTTGCTTAGTAATTCTTTCATTGAATAATACGCGACGATGCCTAAAAACTAAAGTTTATGGCTGCTTGATTTCTCACCTGACCTGTTCACAGGTCTTTACCATCGTCGCGATAAATATTCTAGCAGCGAATGCCTTAAAGGTTTTTATATAACTGTGCAGCCTTAATTTTAAGTAGTTCAATTTTGAGCTGGTGTTCCATTAGTATTAGCTGTTTCTCTTCTTCAGAAGATTTAGGCTTGTCACGTATTTCTAGTTCTTTCTTGGCTTTTTGAGCGGCTTGCTCAGAAGCTGCCGCGTCAATATCTATTCCTAATATTGCGAAATCAGTAATCACTGTGATTCGGTTGTCTTTAACTTCTAAGACTCCACCTAGTACCGCAACTACATTTTCTACTCCATCTTGTCCCCAGTATCTAAGGGGAGCTGAGTCAAGCTTAACTACCATGTCAGCGTGATCAGGCAAGATACCGAACTCGCCAGTTTCCCCAACTGCTACTACTTGCAATACGTTTTCACTGATTAGTTGCTTATCTGGGCTAATAAGCTCGAAATGTATTGTCTTAATCTTGCTAGTTACTGTCATAAGGTTAATATTGTAATGTTAGCAAATGCAGAGAGTCATGAATAAATATAAAAAGCTTTTTACTTATGTTTTTACATTTTTACTGCTGTTTACGCTATTAAATCAAGGAAAAGTTATGGCAAAAGTCACTCACGTTAAGTCTTATGGCGCTATTGAAGAGTATAAGCTCGATAATGGTCTCAAGATTCTCTTAAAACAAAACTCTGAAGCACCCTTGGTTAGTTTTCAAGTTTGGTACAGAGCTGGTAGTAGAAATGAACGTAATGGCTACACTGGTCTAGCGCACTATCTAGAACATATGATGTTTAAAGGTACTAAACAATTCCGTAAAGGTGAGATTGCTCAATCTATAGAACTTAAAGGTGGGCTCTTCAACGCTTTTACTAGTGATGACTATACGGCTTATTATGAGAATTTCGCGCCTGAGTATCTAGAGCTAGCGATGAAAATAGAATCTGACCGTATGCGCAATGCTCAGCTTAATCAAGATGAATTGAAGCTTGAGCGTAGTGTGGTGATCTCTGAGCTTGAAGGTAGAGACAATAGCCCAAGTAGTATTGTTTATCGTAGTCTTAAAGCTGCAGCCTATGATGTGCATCCTTACCACAATCCAATCATTGGCTGGATTGATGATTTGCATAATATTGATTCTAAGATTATGCGCGAGTTCTATGAGACTTTTTACCATCCTAATAACGCGTTAGTAGTTCTAGTAGGTAATTTTGAAAAAACTACAGCACTAAGTCTTATTGATAGATATTTTTCGCCACATAAAGCTAGTACTCTTGCTAAGCCACCAGTAGCTAAAGAGCCAGAGCAAATAGCTTATAAAGAAGTTGATATTCACGAGGAAGGTTTTGTGAAATTGCTAGCAATGGCTTTCCATGTGCCTGAATTCGCACACGCTGATACTGCTGCTTTGCAATTGTTCGGTGATATAGGTTTTGGTGGTACTAGTAGCAGACTCTATAAGAAACTAGTAGATACCGGACTTGCGCTTAGTGTTTCTGGTTATTCTGAATCTAATCTAGACCCTACAGTCTTTAGAATTATGGTTAATTTAAGCCCAGAAGCTGATATTAAACAGGTTCAAAGCATCATAGAAGCTGAGCTTGAAGCGATGAAGACTAATATTACGGCAGAAGAACTCAGTCGTGCCAAATCTAGAATTGAAGCATCTAGTATTTATGAGCGCGATGGTGCTTATGAAGAAGGTTTACAGATAGCTTATTTCGAAATGGTAGCTAATGACTGGACTAAGTATGTAGATTGGGTGGACATAATTAATAAAGTAAAACTTGAAGATCTTAGTAGGATTGCTTCCAAGTATTTTGTTAGAACTAATGAGACGATAGCTAGATATTTGCCAACTAAAGCTCCAATCTCACTAGTGGCTGAAGATAGTGAAGCAGCGATACTCAATTCTGGTAAGCATCGTAGTTACGCTTCTGGTGCTGGCACTGTTGAACGTATAGATCCTAAGCAGATGAAACGTTTACTAGCTCTAACTAAGCCTCAATACGCTAAAGATTACGCTAAGAAACTTAGTAAATCTAGTTTGCATATTAAGAGCTTCCCGCTTTATGAAGGTGGACCGATGGTGATATTTAAAGAGGATCATAATCTTCCTATTGTCTACACTTCGGCTATGGTTATGGCGGGCTCAGTGACTGATGGTGCTAGCACCCTAGGACGTGCTTACCTAACGGCTCAGATGCTTGATAGAGGTAGTACTAAGCATGATAAGTTTGAGATTAGTGATTTGCTAGATACTTATGGTTCTGAGATAGATTTTAGATCTGATAAAGAATATGCTGAGATTGGCATTAGTTCACTTAGTAAAAATCTTGATCCAACCTTAACACTGGTAGATGAGATCCTTAAAAGCCCAGCTTTCAGTAATGAAGAGTTATCTAAGCTGAAACTTGAAACTATATCTTCTATTAAACAAGAAGATGAATACCCATCTCGCATCGCCTCTAGAGAGCTTGCTAGATTAGTTTTCCCAGCTAATCACCCATACTACTCTAACTCTATTGTAGAGAGGGTTGCAGCTGTTAATGGAACAACAATAGAACAGCTTAAAGACTTTTATGCTAATAAGTACACAGCATCTAATATGTTGATTTCTGTAGTTGGTGATATTACTGAGGGTGAGATTAAGGCAAAACTAGGTAGAGTGTTTAAAACTCTGAATCCGGGTGGTACCAGTGCGCTAGAGAAGCCAACTATAAACAATGTGGCAGCAGCCAATGGCACTGAAACCGTGTTCCTTATGCCTAAGAAAGAGCAAACAGAAATTAATATGGGGCATAGTACCGAGATTAGTCGTAGCCATCCTGATTTCTATTCAACTCTACTAGCTAATTACAGCTTAGGTGGTAGACCACTGTCTTCGAAGCTGGGATTAGTAGTTAGAGACGAGCATGGACTGGTTTATAACATTCGCTCTAACTTCAAAGCTAGTCTGGGAGCTGGTGGTTTCACTATTAGTCTTGGTTGTAATCCGTTTAATGTTGATAAAGCAATTAAGCTGACTAAAGATACTTTGGCTCAATTCTTAGCTGAAGGCGTTAACGAAACTGACCTGGAGGCTAATAAATTATATCTAACTGGTTCTTTTGCTGCGCGCAATCTAAGTAGTAATGAAGAGTTGTTAGGCGTGCTTTCAGGCATACAGTTGCATGGCTTAGGTAATGATTATATAGAGAATTATTCTAAGCTTATTAATGCTGTGACTCTTGAGCAGGTTAATGCGGCAGCACGCAAACATATACATCCAGATAAGCTAAACGTAGTTATTGCTGGACCCTATATAAAGCAGTAGCGAAATGGTTTAAAGCAGTTTTATTAATTAAAAACCTTATCCCCTCAGCATCCCAAGTATATTCCAGCTTAGTGCTGTTACCACCATCTATCCATAGATAAACTTTGTATTCTTCTTCGCTAAGATCTAGTAATTCATTAGCCCCATCGCTATGTCTAGTGCGTTCTATACGCAGTTCAAAGCTGGGATCAGCTGGCTCAAAAAACATTTCTGAGCGCTTAGGGTTATTAATAAAATCATTGATATGTTTGCTTAGTTTTTCTATTTCGTTATGTGGCTGAATATTAAAACTAAATCTACCAACAGTCTGGTTATTAAGTTCTACTAAGTGAGGGGTCGGTCTTGTAATAACAGGCTGGTTACTAAATACTCTGGTCTTGCCATTTACATGAAATATTAGTTCGTAATCTTGCAAGCTTTGCCCAGCTTCTTCTCTAAGCTCGGTGAGCTTTAATTCGAAGCCAATATTCTCGTTGCCGATAAGCGTGGGCATAGTCTGTAGTTATATCATGGCTAGAATCTCTTCAGCAACCAGCTTTTGTGTCTCATAGCCACTAAGCTTGGACTTAAGTTCGCTCAGTTCCTGGCTTTGTTGTTTATAGTAATCACTGAACTCTAAATCACCACCGTTAATATAACTAGGACTTAACCAGCTAAGTGTTTCTTTAATAAAATTATCAGCGTTAGCGTCATCTTGCAGAAATTCTCGTACTATAAATTTCCGCGCAATAATGTTAGCTAGTCCAGCCATATCTATAGTTCTAAAGATCTTATAAAGCCTATAGCTAAGTGCGTCTCCCTTGTAAGTAAGTAAATGTGGTTTAGAGTAGAGAGCTGCTTCAAGAGTCACTGTTCCTGAGCATAGCCAAAGTACGTCAGCGGCTGATAGTAACTTCTGGTTAGCATTAAACATCATCTTAGGCTCTAGAATCTCTATTAAAGTATTGCCATTGTGATCAGTGTTGTTGTTCAGCCCGGCTTCAAAGAGCTGAGACATAGATATAGTCGGGGCTTTAGCGAGCACGAATCTGCTATTGGGTAGCTTCTCTCTTAGTGCGCGCGCGCCACTAACAAAGCTTGGTAGTAGCTGTTTTATCTCAGAGCCGCGACTACCCGGAAATATTCCTAATAGTAGTTGTTTCTCGTCGATGTACTGCTCTGTCGTGCCACCGCTGGATTTTAAAAATGCTTGCAGGAATTCTTCTTTCGTAGTTGCTGGTATTAATGAACTAGCAACTGGATTACCAACGTAAGTTACTGCTACTCCATGCCTAGTATATAGATCTTGTTCGAAGGGTAAAGTGCAGAGAACTTTATCGACATTGCGTTTAACTTTAGCAATGCGATAAGGTCGTGATGCCCAAAGTTGCGGTGCGATATACTGCACGAATTTAGGACGCTTATCACCAAGTTTACGTTTAAGAGCTGCTGCTATCTCAAGATTGAGTCCACTGTAATCCACTCCTAGAACGAGATCTGGCTTGAATTTCTCTATTTCGTCAAGTAATTGTTGTTTGAGCTTAATGATGCGTGGTAAATTGCGAATAATTTCAGTAAAACCACTGAAACTATAAGTCTTGTAATCCACTACTATTTTGGCTCCCATTTCGTTGAGTAAGTTTGAGCCCATGGCGTGGACTTTTAGTCCTGGTTGAAGTTTTAGTAATTCATAGAGCACTCTAGCTGCGTGTGATTCGCCGCTTAGTTCTCCGCAAATTATAAAAATCTTTTTATGCATATTTGCGCGCGATATTCTGCATCATCGCTAGTGTGTTACCGAAGCCATTAGCTCTAGACATGGTGAGAGCTTCAGCTAGTCCCATGCCTTCGACGAATTTAGGATCTATAGCTGATACCTCTTCGGGTTTCATACCTGAGCATGATTCTACTAGTAAGGCTAGGAGCCCGCGCACAAGGGTGGAATTAGAATCACCTTGATATTGCATTAGTCCGTCCTTATAATCGCCGTGTACATAAGTAACAGAGGTGCAGCCCTTAACTTGGTTCTCATCAGTGCGCAGGCTATCAGGGTAGGCTGGCAGGCGTTTACCTAGCTCTATAATGCGCTCAAACTTGGTAGTAGTATCCTGGATGCGGGCGAATTGTTCGCTGCGCTTGAGGAGTAGTGGGGGTAGGTGGTAAGGGTTGTTGGGCATTGATACCCTGTAGATTATAGCTTTATGGGCTATTAGCTTGTACTAACGCTAGCTTCCCGCCTCTTAGCTCTAATCTTCTCCGCTTGGCGCTTACGCAGTATCATTCGTTGTTTAAGTCTCTTAAATAAGTTGATAATGGCAGTCTTAAGTTCGAACCCTGAACTTAGTGAAATATAGTTATTTAGCCCTGCTTGCATCTCAACATCTACTAAGTCTCCCTCACCATCAAAAACTGCTCTAAACTTACTAGCATCGTATTTATAGTCTTTAAAATTAATTTGATGCTCAGCCGTTATGAATTCGATAAACTTAGTAACCTCTGAGCTGCTCATATTCCTGTCAAATCTAATCAAGTTCTTCACTGAGCGAGGCAAGCGTTGAAACTCAGCGTAGTTATAATCTCTCTCTAAAGTTTGTTTAAGTAGTTTACCGCTAAGTAATCTGCGCGTAGTCTTACCTAGCTGCGCTCGATAGTTGTCGTTAATAAGCTGTGCAATAGGACCATGCTTACTAGGATCAACGTATTCAAGCTTAGAAGAACTAAAATCTGCTATTGGAGCTACGCTCTCAGCGCGCCTAGTCTCTTTAATAGCTGGCGCGTCAGTATTCCTGATAGCTGGGCTACTGCGCCGAGTGGGACTTAGATTAGTGGTCTTGCTGATATCCATTAGCCCGTTATATCTAAGACGCGCTAAGTAGTTTAAGGTTCAATTAAGTATGCTTAATTAGCAGAAATTTAAGTTTCAGGTGCGCTAGAATAAGCAAGTCTCTTGTTAGACGGCTTGTTTTAGGCGTGCCGGGCTTTATCTTGAGGTACAACGGCGGCATAGCCAAGTGGTAAGGCAGAGGTCTGCAACACCTTTATCCCCAGTTCAAATCTGGGTGCCGCCTCCAATTTATTCAGAGAATTTATATTGAAAGGGTTGAATTTGAGAGTTAAATCTTTTGAATTTTATTTCATTGGATATTTGATTTAAATTCTCTTTACTGTTTAATTTCTTAGATAGCTTTTCTTGTGGCGATTCCACATTTTCATTTATCTCATGCTCTTCAATTTCATCTATAAAGCTTTTATATTTACCATCAAGTAACTTTTTAAACTGTCTCTTGATTATATAGCTAGTCTCTTGTTCGTAGAGATATTCTAATTTTCTTCTGAGATCAGGCTCCTCCATGTAGTGAGATAGATATTCAATAGCAACATATTTTATAGCAATGTCAGTTGCTGGTAAGTACAAGTCCTTGATAGCTTGCTCTATTTTAGCTTTGTTACTATTGTATTTAATTAAGTGTTGTTTGTTCATTAATTTAATGCGATGCGACTTTCTTTGATTTTATCAGCAATAGCCTGGATAATTTTAAGGAATATCTCCATGAATGAGTTGCCAGCTATTCCGTTGTAATTCATTTCACCTTGTAAAAGCATGGCTGGATGCGCGTAACCGAGGTGTTCTTCTATTAACCCAGCGTTGCTTAAGTCTTTAGCGTCTATTCCTAGGGCTGCTAATTTAGCTGAGCTAGTAGCATCTATTGATCCATTATTTTTTCTTATTGATGTACTAACCTCGTGTAGTTGAGACTGCGATATTGCGGCTAATTTAGTTATTGTCTCTAAATGCTCAGTATTTACTAAGCCACCAAGCAAAGCTCCTATAAAATTTGATGTGTTTTTCATTGAACGCTCAAATGCTTCTTCATTTTGGTTGTGTATCCATATCTGTTGGCGCAGTGATTTTTCTAGGTCAACCCTGGTGAAATTGCTATCTACAGCATTGTTTATTAGATTTGCGTGATTAGCAGTTAAATCTACACCATATTTTGTTCTTAACTCGTTGCCAAGGCATCTATCGTTTATATATTTTAGTGCTGACTCTTTAGCCTTGGTGTCTGATGATTTTTCAATCTCGGCTATTAACATTGCAAGTCCAGCGATACGTGCTTCAGCTGTGTTAGTAGGATGATTAGTTTCCAAGAGATGACGTAATGAACCGTGGTCAGCACCATGTTTGTGAGATTGAGCATCATTCTCTGCAAGTATCGATTGGATTAATTTTACACCACTAGAATGTTTGCTGTCGCTTTGATAGTCTTGCAGATCACCTGCCGTTAGTGGAGCTACTAGTGAACCTGTTTTAGCTCTCGTGTCAAGTATTGTTCCCTGCTCATTACTTGGTAGCATTGAAGCATCTAGTCTTCCGCTTAAATCTTGCAGTGTTAAAGTGGGGTCAGCTTTTGCTGCTACGGCTACTCTCATTGATTTATCAACGTCTAGTTTGAAGAAGTTTAGACCTGATGCTTCACTTGTTTTAATACTTTGAAGACTTGCTTCGTTAGTGTTAATAAATTCATCATACCTTTTTTGGATTACTTGATTCAGTGCATTAGTGATCCAACCTTTCTCATCTTTATTTGTGTTGCCCTCTTGTATTTTTATTTTTATATCGCTAGGGAGTATTCCTGGATAAGTTTTGTTAAATAAATCTATGAATTGTCCTTGGGTTTCTGGATTACTATTTGCGAGTTCTTTTTGATATTTTTCAATTTCTACTTTAGTTTCACTAATAAAGTTTTTAAAATTTTGTTTCAAGTCTTCTAGGTGGCTATAGTCTGTAACGTTAACTCCTAATGCTGATCTTACTGCGTTAGCAAGTGCTTTAGTCTTTTCATCTTCATTTTGTTTTACAGCTTCAACGTGTTTTTCCACTTCTCCGTGATCACGGGGTGCTCTTAAACTCTTGGTTCCGTCGTAGTTTGTAACTTCAATTTGAAATGGTGTATCTGAGAATAAATGTGCTTTATCCCTTAGTTCTTTATCCATTAGTCCTATGCTAGCTTTGGTGCCATCGTGAATGATTATTCTTGCTGTTGCAGCTATATTCATTAGTAGATTTGGTAGTACTTTTGGATCAGCGAATGTAGCTCTAACGAGTTCAGCGACCTCTGGACCAGAGACCGAAGTTACTTTTAAGAGTTCTCTCATGTACTTTTGTTGAGTCTCAATTTTTTTTGCTTCTGCTATCTGGTCGGTATCTCCACTTGCTATTTTTTCTAATCTTCTAACTTCTAGAGTTGTATATGCTTTGACATAACCTTCTATAGCTTTAGCTCTTTCGTCTCTATCTGGACTGATTAATTTATCTAAATATTGTCTGTATGTCCAGGTTGCTTGGTTGCTTTCATTGTATGTAAAACCATAATCCTTTAGTCTTTCAGGATCATTATTACTTTGCCCAAATAATACGGCTGCGTTTTTCTCATCGATTATAATAGGTTCTAATTGACCACTGAATAAGCCCATATCAGTAGCTGATTTATTTACTTTAGAATGCATTTCGAAATACTTTGCTTTGACTGCCTCTGTTAAAACCCTACCTTCTTGCGAATTATAGTTAAATGCTCCAGCGACTGCTCCTACTTTTTGAAACAATCCATCAATAGCTGTTTGATTTCCTGAGTATATTGTTTTTTCGACATTGGTCATAGAACTTACTAACTCTGTTCTAGATTGAGCTACAAGCTCTGAAAGCATAGTCATTGCTGGAGAATTGGTTTTTTGTGTTACATAACCAATAAAATTTGGCACTCTGTGTTCATCTGTCGCTAGTCCAAGTAATCTTTTATCATCGCTTCTTCCTGTATAGGTGTAACCTATATTTATTGCTAAATTGGCTGCGGATTTATCACTAGGTTCTTTAAAGTATCCATGTAAGGCTGTTAAGGCGTTATCAATTTTGCCAGTTGTTACAGCTTTGTAACCAGTTCCATCTCTGTAATTGAGTTGATGGTTATGATCTTCTTGTATATTACTAAATAGTAGATCTAGAATAGCTACTCTAACTTCGTTATCTCCATTTGCTTTAGCTTGTTTGTATATATCGGCTAAATGCCTAACAGCTTTCTCATCTTTCATGAATGATGTTCTTAATGATTGATGATCGGCTCTTAGGTTTTTAGTACGTTCTAATAATGCTGCGCGATCGGCACTTGCGAGACCTGTTGCAGCTGCAGTTTTATAGAAGTCGGTATAAGCTTTTAGTGATCCTGCAGGTACTCTAGCTTCGTACTCTTCTGGCTTTCTGAATATTCTTGTAAGAAGTCCAGGTTGAGCTCCAGGTACTGGATCAGGTCTTAAATCTCTGTTTGGTAGCGTTGAGTAGAACATTCTATGTACATACAAAGCCTTTTAAGCAAGCTATTTGATAGCAACTAGGTTAAGAGCTGGTTAAGAAAAAAGCCGCATAGGTTTTATGCGGCTTTTAAACTTTATGAGTGATTTCAGCTATTTAGGCTGTTTTTTGTAGCTCTTTCTTATCTTCTGTTAAGACACCATGATAGTTGGCTGTTGTACTAGAGTCCTTAGATGAAATACCGAGAACACTAGCTGCTATTGAGGCAAAAACATGGATCTTTTGTAATATGGTCATTAGCATGTTGCCTTTGATGCGTCCTCGCTTGTTTTCATCGAATTGATTAGTTCCACCCAATTGTTGTTCTAATATGCTCTTAGCAAAAGGATTGGTTAATCCTTCTTGCAATTCAGCAACTGCTGAAGTGTAGGTCATGTTTCCACCATTAGCTTTTTCCATCACCTGACTAATTCTGTCGCTAAGCTCTTTACATCCATCTTTAACACTGGTTGATTCGCCTTTGTAATTTAGTCTACCGAAGAAATCTGCAAACTGGACTGCTGATTTCTCTTGTAGGTCAAATCCAATTGCTACATTTGCTTGAGCTAGAGTTTTGATTTGATCTGAAACTTTGGTGAAACCTATGAACTGTGTAGAGTACTCTTTACCACTCATGTTCTCTGTTCCAATTGTTTTTGCTAAAGTTTGTAATCTTTCACCAGCACTATTAATATCTGTTATCTTAGTAGGATCTAGCGACAATAATTCGCGAGCTACTAATCGATAAATATTTTTTTGTTGAGCCGGATCTTTACCTTTTGCTGCCTTTCTAGCAATCTCAAGAATGGCTTGATATCTCAATTTATAGTTAATATCGTCACCATTCTCTTCTTTGGTAAGTAATATTCTTGCTAAAGGACCAGCTGAATCAGGTCTAGCTAAGTGCAGTATATCGTTCACATCATTAATATCCTTAAGATGTGCGGAGTCAGCTTTTAATACATCAGCCATTGCTTTAGAAGCAGCTTTATAATCAGGATCAGTGCTGGTAAATATTTTCATAATACCATCACGTTTCAGGCTCTCTGTAACTACGTCTTGTTCTATGTTTTGTGGTACTAGTTTATTTAAATACTCTTCCGTGCCTTCTTTAACTTGTTGTAGTGAATCTTTGGCAAACTTACTTGCGTCTAACTTTTTAACTACTTCCGCAAGGTCATCAGCATCTGGTTTTGGATTCGACAAGAATGCTTTTGCTGTAGTGATAATAGCTTTATTGTCAGTGTCATCATATGATCCAAAGGCATTCGCTGCAACTATGGCTACTTGAAGTTTGACAATCGAATCTTCATCCAGGGATTTTGTAGGATTAGTTGCAATTGATTTTATTGATTTTAAAATTTGCAATAAATCTTTTTGTTCTGTGTTGCTCTTAGATCCTAGATCTGTTATCTCTTTGATTCTTTCGTTAACACCATCTAGTCCTGATCCACCAATTACATCAGAACTAAGGGTTGCATTTATTAAACCCTTAAGTGTAGTATTGTCTTTAACACTTATTCCTGTTTTCCCAAACAGTTTAGCTAAGTTAGCTGAGTCTTTGAATAGATCTTTGTATTTACTTGCAGCACTTTGTTCGCTAAATTTAGCTAAATCATCTTTGTAGTCAGTCAGCTTTTGAGCATCCTGAGCTGGATTACCAGTAAGTTCTTCCACTGCATGATTGTAGATATTAGTGGTAGTTGTTTCTAAATTAGTTCTTAGTAAATCAAGAGCATGCTCTAATGATTCTTCACCACTAGCTTTGTTACCATTTTCGTCTTGTTTCTTAAGACCTTTCACTGTTACGGTTGCAGTACCAGTACTAGGGACGGTTGAGGTTACATTACCATCTTTATCAAAATAGGTAATTGCAATTTTACTGCCCTTAATAAATTTATCACCACCAACGTTCGTATTGGCAAATTTAGTAATATCATTTAAAGCTTCATTTACCAATTGCAATTCTTCTTCTTTGTTGGCTCCAGCAGCAAAGAAGATTTTGAGGTCGCCAAGATTTTGCAGACCTGATGAAATCAATTTGCCAACTTGCTCGTTGATACCAAAACCATCTGAGAAGACTTTTTTGACTGCTTTCATTTGTTTTGCTAGGCTTGCAATTTCTTTTTTGGCAGCTTCTGCAGTTGCTAAATTACCGCTACTGATAGCAGCAGTTTTAGTTTCTATAAGTTTATTGAATCTGTTGAGTAATATTGAATAGTAGCCAACAAATTTACCTACTCTCTCAGCTAAGCTTTCAGCATTTCCTTCATGGGTTAGGATTCCTTTTACCCAATCATCGAATTTAAATACATCACCCACGTTTAGGGTTCTTTTTAGTGGAGAATCTGCTGGAACTTTATCAAGATCTTCTTTTGATACAGTTATCGGTTCTACTTTTACATCACCATACAACAAGCCACCATCTCTAGTGAAAGTGTCTCTCATCTTATCCATGATCAACTCTGCTTGAACTAAGCCTACAGATGTTGGCATCTGAGCTGTTGATTTTCTTTCTATAGTTGCTGAATGGAATTCATCTTTAAACGCTTGCGCATCTGGGCTTACCCATTTAAAGGCTGTAGCAGAGAGTACTGAAAGCAAAGGATCTCTTGATGCTTTAAGTTTAGAAATCTCAGGACCATAAGTAGTTACTCCTACTCCTTCTTGAGTGTAGAATTTACTTAGAGTTTTTGCAAAATATTGTTTACGTGCAGCTTCATCATTGTCACCAACTAATGTTAAATATTCTAGAAGTGCTTTTGCTGGTTCTTTTAAGTTTGGTGAGCTATCAACTAATTTCTTGATTAATGCAGAATTAGCTATTGCTGCTAATTTACTTTTTGATTCAGCGCTACCATCATTAGCTAATTTGAGAAAATATTCACCAAGTAATTTTTTAGCTTTATTACTTACTTTTGAAGTGTCTGCTGTTGCAAGAAAAGGAAGCCAATCTTCCTTTAATCTTGCATCTATTTGTGCATCCTTGCCATCGAGATATGCTTGCAGCATCCCTTCAACCTGCAGTGAAGTTTCTATAATCGCGCCTTTGTTGCCGCGTTGCACTCCTTGTAGAGTTGGCTCTTTGTATGCGGTTTGTTGGTTTGCTGCGAATATGTCTTGTACTACAGTCATTTTTTCTCCTAGATGGTCTTCTTCGACTCTACAAGGTTAAATATCATTACATTTTGATATTTTTTCCTTGATTTGGTTAAGAACCTTAATATAAGATTTCTTATCCTTGAGCTTTCAGCTAATATGATAGCTTTGGCTCAGACCTTAAGAGCTTAGAATACTCTTAAAATCATGGAGTTAATCCTAGCAATACACATTACAACCTGTCAAGCATATTTATTAAATAAATCTGTAAATAGTATTAACTTTTTTTAATATAACTGGCAAAAGTAGCCATCAGTCTATAAATAGGTATTTCTACCTAGTTTGGGGCATATTATAGTATGTGTGATGCAGGGGGATTGCTTCGTCGCTGCGCTCCTCGCAATGACCACGGCTACGCTTCTCGCAATGACCAATAAATGACTGTAAAACCCACCCGCGACCCTAATGACCCAATCAAATCGCTAGTGATTAACTCTAGTACTACGCCGCGTGGTAAGGATATAGCTAAATTCATGCCTATTGTCGAGATGATCGCGCGTAAGGAGCTACGATCGAGTTCTGGACAGTACCTTAACTATGATGAGCTGGTAAACACTGGTTTAATTACCATCAATAAACTAATCGAGAATGCGCGTAACGGACAGAATCTAGAGTACAACTCAAGTTATATAGCTCAGTCTGTGAAGTGGGCGATGAAGGATGAGATGCGTTCACGTCAGACTTGGTATGGGGTGCGCCGTACTGAGATTATTCATACTACAACTGATCCCAAGACTGCTGAAACTGATGCTGAAGATTCTGATGAACTGAAGATCGAAGATATCCATAGTATGGATGATGCTCGTAGAGCGGTCTTCGAGGTTATCATGTCGGTTGAGACTCTGGAAGATGAAGCTGGTTTCTCACCATCTGATACTAGTGATCCTAGGATGCTTGATTACCTGGAGATGGTAGAGATGAAGCAAGCACTGGTAAAAGCAGTCTCTAAACTTCCTGATAATCTTAAGCGCGTGGTGCAGATGAGGTTCATTGATGAACTGAGTGGTAATGAGGTTGCTGATAAGCTAGGCGTTACACCTTCACGCATCTCACACATGATTAACGAAGCTGTACGTAAGCTTAGAGTGCTGATGGCGGCGGAAGGCTATCGCGACGCGGTTTAATTTTTAGTAATTTATTGAGCATTTCGGCTGGTATCACTTCTTTTGGTGGATTTACTACTTGACCATTGCTTGCTCCGCCTGCTTGTGACATGAATTTCTGGTAGAGTATTTGTTTTACTAGCTGCTGACCGGTTTGGGTGGCGAAGGATTTTACATCAGCTTTGATAGTAGGTTTAGCACTATCACCGCGTACCATCAATGGCACAGCCGGTAAGGTTCCTACTTCAAGATTCATGTCGTAGTTGATCTTCGGATTCTTGGCATTACCATTAACTACAGGTCTGAAATTAAAAAATCCAGAACCATGTAATTGAGCTAGAGGAGTATTGATAGCTAGATCAGGAGTGTTGAATTTAGCATCTGAGATATTAAAACTAGAATTGAGTTTACCGATTACATGTTCTTTAACCGCTGGTATACCATTGCCAATATCTCGAGTTTTAACAAAATCTTTGAAAGCTAGAAGCTTGTCTATCAATGGAGCATTAACATTATCAATGCTCATGCTGCCAGATCCTGTTAGCGATTCCATTTGCTCAGGGTTGGTAACTCCGTGCATGTCTAGCCTGAAACTTGGTACTGTGAAGATGCCGTAAATAACATCTTCGGTTGGGGTGAAGCTGCTAATAAGTTCATTAATATCTATGTTTTTGAGGTTACCTGTGATGGTGCTATAGAGCATGCCTGTTGGTAGATCACTAGTGTAGCGAGCTTGCATATTGATTTCGCCACTTTGGCGAGATCCTCGCACAGCTGTTAATACTATGCGTGCTGAGTTGATATTAAAATATGCTTTTTGAGTTTCTATCGCGTTAATACTTAGGTTAAAAGGCATCTGAGCCGTAGCTATCATATGTCTTTCAGGGCTTTTACCCAATCTAACTCTATCGAGCTTAGCTATACCACTACCTAGAATTATATGTAGTATATCTCCGCGCAGCTGAGCATTCATAGTCACTTTATCGGAGCTGTGTGGACTCATTAAGATAGCGCCAAATAATTTTTGCCTAACTTTAAGTGGTATTTCTGTGAATACTAGTGTTAGATTAGCTTTGCCATCTAAAGGCAGCTCTTTTATAAGAGCAAGTTTGTCTAGGTCTGGAATAGGACCAATACTGCCTTCATACTCAAACTTGGAAATTTTACTACCGTAAATGTTTGCCCAGATTTTTATCTCAGCTTTCTTGCCACTACTTATATTTTTAATCTCTGCGTTAAGACTAGGAATTACTATTTCCTTTTGTCTTGGTGGTTTGAGGGTAAGTGTCATGTCGCGGATATGAACGCTCGTTAGATCCAGTCTTTTACTGAATAGTGGTATTAGTTCTACAGCGATATCTAGCTCTTTAGCTTGGAAGCCATAGCTGTGTTTTATGTCTTTGATTTGAATTACCGGATTAAGTTTAAGTATATTAACCAAACTGAAACCAATATCGCCTATTTCTAGTTGGGCTTTAGGATCTGATTTAGAGATATTGGTCTCTATTGCTGTGATGATTTGTTCTTTAATGGTGTCTTTAAGACCGAACTCGAGGGCGATATAAAGCAATACTATTAAAGTGGCAAAGATTGCAATGCAAATGAGAATTAGTTTTTTGATTGAGGGGGAGATAGTTGGAGTCTTTGGTTTAGCTTTCATTAAATGTATAACTTTGTTATTACTCTAGATGTAATGTTAGGCTAGTTTGCTGCATTGAGCTTTACTGCCCTATATTTTATATTGTGCACCCGCAATTGAGAGCACAATTTTGTGACGTAAGTCACAAAATTGTTATGGTAGCTGAGGGCAGATTTGAACTGCCGGCCTGTGGGTTATGAATCCACCGCTCTCACCAACTGAGCTACTCAGCCATAGCGCATACAATGGTCGCATGTAAGTACTATTTATGGCAATAGTTGCCGATTCTAGGCACTAAATGCAATTTCTGCATCTTGTCCTGTTGCTTCTTTAGCTTTTTTTGCTGTTAGTTCTGGACTTTGCATGAATTCTTCAATTTGATTTTTGTTTAGGCGTAAATGTTGAGATTTTATTGCCCTAGTAGGTGTTATTCCTAAATTATTTAGTTCTGCGTAATTAGCATTGGTGTGTTTAAGTTTAATTGATAAAGCTTCGTTTTTATCTGTTATTTCTGTTCTATCTATTGCAATAAACTGAGCATTAAGTATTGCTCTGGTTTGAGCTAAAGCTGGTTGACTAAGTATGGCGTTAATTGTACTTGGGAAGGTTTTAGCTAATACAAGAACATCTTCATAGATATTTTGTATTGTGTTTATTTCTTCTTCATTTTTGCTATCGACAATTAAGTGTCCTCCATTATTTTTGAATGGTGTAATTCCTCTCATGGTTTCTTGCTTCATTACTTGTTGATGTACTATTGCTTGTACTTCAGGTTTGAGATTTGTTTTTGAAAGTCTAACTCTCATAGCATGGTCTCTGAGCTTATTGTATAAGACGCCGTATCGCTCATTAGTCATCAAGACACCATCTTCTTTAGCAGCATCATCGACTATAGAGTTTATTGAATTATCAATTTTAATTAGATTTTGATTTTCTTTTAATCGTTTTACGACGTGTTGTCCCAAGACTTGTCCAGCACCTTTAAGCGCTTCAGTATTTACTTTTCCATCTTGGCTTCTGCAGGTTGCATAGTATTCGTATAGTTTGAGTGCTAAGTTTTTATTATGGTCATAGAGTTTTGGTAGCAGTTGCTCAAAGCCAATCATTGTGTATTGATTAGCTTTATTTTCTTTGGTATTGCCAATGTTTATTTCACCTTTGTGATCTTTATCGGTAGCAAGAAGACTCAAATCATGTTCTAACTTGATATATTCTTCGCATAGTTTGTATATCTCTTTATTACCAGCTTTTTGGTCAAGTTTAGATGCTATATCTTCTTCTAATGCTTTCGCTAACTGGTTTACCTTGAGTCTGTGAGCGCTGTCTATTTGATCTATTAAATTGTATTTTTCTTTAGTTTCTGCTTCAGTATCGCTTAGCTCCTCTTTGAGTTGCTTTCTGAAATTTGGGTCAAGGTATAGTTTGGAGAATAGCCTCATATAGTGTAAATTGTTACTGTCTTTAGAGTCTACAGGCATATAGCGCATTACTAAGTAGTAGAGGTATAGTGCATATTTTTCTGCTCTTTGTAGGGTTTTTTCTTTGTCCGGATCTTTTGCAAGTGATTGATCTTCGATCATACTGGACTTAATAAAGTTAAATAGTATGTTTAGTGCTGGATTTGCTTCTTCACCGTGTTTGTTGTGCATTAAATCTTTAATGAATTTCTCTAAGCTTTCTTGATTAAATCCTTTAGTCTTAGAAGCATTAATTAATTTATTCTGGAACAAGCTTTCAAACATCCATAAAGCAGCCTTGGCGTCTTCTTCATGTTGCTTTTTGTTATGAGATTTTGGATCATCTTGACGGTTGAATATGTGCGCGGTGTGCGCACTGGTAGTGGAGAACACTGAACTTAAGAGGCTTAGAGCCATGTTAATTTGTTGAGGTTCTGTCGAGTGCAGGCACTGTTTTAGCAAGTTTGCTAGCTCTGCTTCGAATTTCCTGTTTTTTGCAAATCTATGTAATCTGAAAGGATCTTGGCTATTAGCCCTTAATTCATTGGCAACTATGCTCAATTCCCTTAGAATAGATTCTTCAGCATTTTTGACTTCATTAGGATTACTGCTGGTTAATCCAGCTTGATACTTACGGTTTATACTTTCATAAATTAGTTTTTGCCATAAAGGTTCTGTGCCATTTTCATCTTGACTATAATGTGGGTTTTCTGAGAAGTTTCGATTGTATGCCATTACCAGTGCGTGCAATCCTGTTTTAGCAGTGGCTCGTCTCATCTCGGCTAGACTACTATGTGATTGTCTTAATAGAATTTCATTAACACTTGCTCTATGTTTTTCTGTGAATACTGTACCCAGTGTTCGCTCTACAATTTTTCTTATTTCGCTTATTTCATTTCCAATGTTTTGTACTAGATCTGGTTTTAGTCCAAGAGCTAATGTTATTTTTAAGACTTGTTCATAATTTTGTGTTAGTACTTGTGATCTTGTATCTAATCTTTTGAAGAATTCGGCAACCTTAGTAATTGCTATTGGTGGATTGTCAGTCTTGATACCTATGACCCTGCTGTAATCAACCTGGGTCATAAAGTTAACTAGTTCTGTTGCGATTCTCGACGTCTCTCCTCGATTTATATAATCACCTTCTAATGCACCGCAGTTAATATCTAAGGTTCTTTCTATGGTATCCATTCTTCTTTCGTTATCAATGGTCATGCTCTGTTTGTTATGCGGTGATTGATATTCAGCATCTGAATTAAACTGTTTATCAGTATCTAAGGCTTTGCGCATTACGTCAGCAACCTTAGTGCTTACGAGTCCTCCAACGGCTATAGCTGCAATCTTTGTGAATAAGGTTTGATCAATATTGTTTTCTATATCAGAGTTAGATCTATCTATGTTGGCAATCTTGTTTAAAAAACTCATTGCTTGTTCTTGGCTGATGGTTTTGGCGGTGAATGCTGCTCCACGATTTTTTCTCATCGCAGTACTGTCTATAACTTCCTCCATAGCTTTAATTAAGTTATCTAAGCTATTTAGCTCCTCTTTCATTAATTTATTTAATCTTGCTGCAATTTCTGCTTTTATTTGAGCTTTTTTATTTAGGTCTTCAGTATTTTTATAAACTTCCCTAAGTTGTTTTATTTGATTTTCAAAAGCTTCAACTCTGCTATCTTGCTCTGATTTCGATTTATCTCTAGCTTTTGCTATTCTTAATTCTCTTGGATCTACGGCAAATGATTGTAAGTAACTATAATTTGTGCTTGAAGTATTGTTGGATGGAATAGCTTTGTGTAGATTAATTGTATTTGTGGTCTGCGTGTTTCCTGTGTTTGAGTTTTGGTTATTGTTTTGATTGGTAATACTTATTGTGGAGTTATTATTTGACTGTGCAGTAGCTGAGCTAGTGCTCTGATTGGCCATGGCTAAGGCTGCAGCTTGCTGCGGTCCTGTAGATATTGAGTTGGAAGCCATTATGACGCTTTACATTTTAGCAAATATAGAATTACTTATTATTATATTATTGCAATCTTTGCTAGAATAGCCCAAGAATGCCTCAACAGAGCCATAAAATAACTGCTTTAGGTCTAATTTCAAGGACCCAGGTCTCAGCTTGTATAGTGCCTAGTGCTAATCCTGGTATTTATTTTAGCCTTGAGCCTCAAGGGCTTGATTACCGCCCACTAATTAAGGCAGATGTCTCCGCTGTTTCTAGTACTCAGCGTAATACGGTCTTAGAGGACCCTGTCAGCACTCGTTCATTGTGCTTAGTAGAGCATTTTATGGCAGCTTCTGCCTTATTAGGTTTGCATAATATTAAAGTGGAGCTAAGTGCTGATGAATTACCTTTCGGTGATGGTTCCGCATTATTTTGGTTGCAAGCGTTAAAAGATTATGCTGCAATACCTAAGTGCTCTAATCGTCAGTTAAAGCATGAGATTTATGTAGAAGATCCTAATAATCCTAATCGCAATATACGTGCAATACCTAGTAATGATAATTTTCAAATTTCTTATGTCTTAGACATGCGACATATTAGTTCAGTGATTGGTCTTATGGAATATAGTTGGCAACTAGGTCTTAATAGTATTGAAGAAATTGCCAGTGCTAGAACTTTTAGTAGTGAGGCAGAGAATATTATGCTTGCTCTTAATGGTACTGTGCTTGGTTATACTGATACTGGCTTTACTATGCCATTAAGACACCCACTTGAACCTGCTCAGCATAAAGCTCTTGATTTATTGGGTGACATGTATTTGTCTGGTATTAACCCACTTGATATTAAGATGCATGTGATTAGTAATCAAGCTGGTCATAGTCTTAATGTTGAACTGGCTCAGCAATTGCAACTTAGCTGTTAGTATGTATCTTGTGAGGCTATTTTGTTTAGCCCTTTTAGGGTTTATTTTTTTAAAGGCTAATGCCGAAGTCTTTGATATTAGTATCAAAGGATCTAAGCAGCTTACCAATTTAGCTGCTATTGAAATTACTTTTGGTTTTGAACCTAACTCTTTTCAAGTTGATAAGGACTTTAGCGTAGATTTGCCTAATGTTTTATTTAAGACTGTAGATCAAACTCATTCTGTTTTGAGAGCTTTTTTTAATGCCAGACCTGCTAATTATCAGATGCCTAAGGAAGTTCATATTAAGGGAAAGCTTAGTAGAGTGAATTACAACGGTGAGATCAAAACTTATATCAAGTCTGTTAAGTATATTTCTGATTTCTCTAAGCAAATTAATGTTAATGATATTGAAACTACTATTGTCGTTAGTTCTGAGCTGGAAGATGCACCTATCCCATATATTGGCATTAGTAGTGCTAGGATTTTGGGACCTAGTCAGCGAATGTCTTTTAATCCATTATTAATTGCTGTTGGTGATATTGAGACTTATGGTTTTAAGCTTGATAAATCTGTTACTGAAGTTTTAATCAATGGACAAAAAGCTAGATTTGTTTCTGACAAAATTATAGCTGCGACCATCCCTATACCGCCTGATTTGGTTGATGGTGTGATGCCAATAGAGTTATCAGTCAAGGTACACAATACTGAAGTGAAGAAGAGTCTTGGATCTATCAAATTAATAGAAGTTTTTCAATAGCAAAAACGACACCGACGTGTCGATTTTGCGCTTTCAACCACGAGTGCAAAAACTAAGCTATCACAAAATTACTAAACTGTTACTGGCAGCTTCGCACCAACAATCACAGCTAAATCACAAAGCCTATTAGAGTAACCATACTCATTGTCGTACCAGCTTAGTACTTTAGCCTGCTTGTCACCGATAACCATAGTGGTTTCAGCATCGATAATAGAAGAGCGTGCATCACCAGAGAAATCGATTGATACTAGTTCATCAGCTTCGTATCCTAGAATGCCTTTAAGTTTGCCTTCAGCAGCTTCTTTAAGAGCAGCATTGATAGTCTCTTTAGTTACTGATTTTTCGAAGGTGTAAACGCAATCAACTACGGACACGTTAGGGGTAGGTACTCGCATCGCGAAACCATTAAGTTTGCCAGCAAGATGCGGTAATACTAAACTAATCGCTTTAGCAGCACCTGTAGTAGTAGGAATCATAGAAGCCGCTGCAGCGCGCGCACGACGCGGATCGCTGTGAGCGTTATCAAGTAGTCTTTGGTCAGAAGTATATGAGTGGATAGTAGTCATAAAACCACTAATAACTCCGAACTTCTCATCAAGAACTTTAGTCATAGGCGCTAAGCAGTTAGTAGTACAGCTCGCGTTAGAAATAATATTGTGTTTAGATGGATCGTATTTATCATCATTAACACCAACAACTATAGTTATATCTTCGTTCTTAGCAGGAGCTGAGATTAGAACTTTCTTAGCACCAGCTTCTAAGTGAGCTTTAGCTTTATTAGCGTCAGTGTAAACACCAGAACACTCAAGTACTATATCTACACCTTTAGCTCCCCAAGCGATATTTTTCGGGTCGAACTCTTTAGAGTAGACGGACTTCCTTCCATTAACAGTAATGCTGTCTGCTGTAGCTTCTACAGTGCCTTGAAATCTACCAAGTACGCTATCGTACTTAATTAAATGTGCTGACATCAACGGATCTGAAACCGGATCATTGATCGCAAGGACCTCAATCTTATCAGCGAAATTTTCGCAGAGAACTCTGAAGACGTTACGTCCTATTCTGCCGAAACCATTAATACCAACTTTTACTTTACTCATACGAAGTGAAATTATAACACTGCTATATGAGGCTTATAGGGACTGTCTTGCCGCAGCCTCATATTCATATTTATTTCAAATTGATATGAAAAAATTATTAAAGATAGTAGAATGTGTATTAATGTCTGGCTCAGGGCTTAAAACTTGGCTTCCTGCGGAAGTAAAAAAACAACTCTATGTACGCGAGAAGCTCGTAGAGTCTTTTAGGGCGAGCGGTTATGAACCGATAATTATTCCTTCATTGGTTGATCTTGAGTCTGTTGATAGATCTCTAGAAACTAGTTTTAAGGTAGTGGATAGAGACGGCAAGCTTCTAGCGCTGCGCACGGATCTTACTCACCCAATAGCTAAAGCTGTAGCTAGTAGAAGCTCAGAGCTAGAGTTCCCGCTCAGACTTTATTACGCTTCTGCTGTTTGGCGTTACAGTACTAGGCAGACTGACGACTCACGTGAGATTCAACAGACCGGCATAGAACTAATAGGCGAAGCTGAAGGAGAGGCTGACTTAGGAGTGGTGCAACTACTTATTACGTCACTAGAGGCTCTTGGTCTTAAGGATTGGACTTTAAGTATTAGTCACTCGAGTATTTGGCAGGCGGCTTTCGCTAAGTACCCTGGGCTCGCTAAAGAAGCTTATAACTATTTAGCTAATGGTGATTTGGTTGCTTTTAATTCTCGCGTCGCTAAGCACCCGCTGCAATCTTTATTGAATGCTGATATCTCTGCTGTCGAGAAAATTCTAGATATAGATTTATCACTGTTAACTAAGATCAAGAAACTTAGTAAGAATATAGTCTTCGACTCTAGCCAAACTCCAGATCTTAAACTTTATACTGGCTTGCATTTCACTTTGCATGTGCCGGGTGAAGGTAATCATGTCGCCCAAGGAGGACGTTACGATAAGCTCTATCCTAGTTTTGGAGCGGATCTTAGTGCGATTGGTTTCGCTTATTATATGCCGGGTTTAGTTTCGGCGATGATTTCACGCGGGCTGATCGATTCTAGTAAAGCTAAGTCTAAAGCCGCTAAACCCTTCCGCATAGCTCTTACTAAAGGCACTCTTCTTGATGGTGCTTTTAAATATCTTTCTAGTCTTGGTGTTAGCTCATCTGATGTTGATATGGCTAATTTCGATAAAGAGAAATTGCCGAAGCACAAACTTATTCTTGAAGCTAAAGCTAAAGACGGTTCGCCTATAGAGATACTACTAGTGCGCGGACATGATGTACCAGCTTACATAGAGCATGGCGCTGCGGATATTGGTGTAGTTGGTATTGATGTGGTGGTGGATGCTGCCGCTGACGTGATTAAGCTTAAGAACTTAGATTACGGTCATTGTAGACTTGCTGTTGCTGTACCGCAGGGTAAATATAAATCTGTTACTGATTTACCTAATTATGCGCGCGTGGCTACTAGCTTCCCTAATCTTGCGCGTAAATTCTTCTCGTCTAAGGGCATTGAAGTGGAGATTATTAATCTCTACGGCTCAGTGGAGATAGCACCATTAACTAACCTTAGCGATATTATCGTCGATCTGGTCGCTAGTGGTAAAACCCTCAAGGAGAACGGGCTTGAGCCTATCGCTAATATTATGGATTGCTCTGCGTATCTAATCGCTAACAAATCTAGCTATAAGCTGAATAAAACTAAATTCTTGGAGCTAGCTGGTGGTATCTGAAATAACTAAGTTCGTAGATACTATCATCGCTCTTAGAGATCCTGAGACTGGTTGTCCTTGGAATAGGGCTCAGACTCATGGTTCGCTTAAGCGTTATCTCATCGAAGAGATGTACGAATGTCTTGAAGTTATAGATGCTATTGATGAGCTTGAAGCTGGATCTTCGGTGTTCAAAGCTGCTAAAGCTGGGCGTAGTCTATCTGACTATAATATTGAACTCTGCGAAGAGCTTGGTGACTTGCTTTTACAGATACTTCTTCATGCGCGCATAGCAGAGGAGAAAGGTAATTTTAATTTCGAAGATGTAGCTAGAGTCTGCAACGAGAAGATGATCTTAAGGCACCCGCATGTTTTTAAAACTGGTATTAAGGCTAGCTCAGCAGAGGAAGTAGATAAGCACTGGGACGCAGCTAAGAAATCAGAGAAAGCTCAGCGCAAATCTATATTCGAAGGTATCCCCATGGAGATGCCAGCACTTGCTCGTGCTTGGAAAATCTCCAAGAAAGCTGTGCGTGAGAGCTTCGAGTGGGATAGAGAGGAGCAGCTCTATGCTCAATTAGCTTCTGAGCTTGAGGAGTTTAAGGTTGCAG
>JACCDV010167450.1_pt1 | contig 91286 bp, 88 predicted proteins | sample 7446131 | NCBI WGS metagenome assembly JACCDV01 (sample SAMN15323448, study PRJNA562643) | freshwater metagenome | isolation source: river surface water | place: USA:Blue River Watershed | collected 2017-08-17 | reverse complement strand
GTCGCCTTCATGAGTTTGTTGTCCCACACTAACAGTCACGAGGCAATGCGAGTCTTTAAAAGTATTTTTCACATTTTTTGGAACAGACTTAAAAACTGCTTTAACTAATGCCATCGGGTATTTGCCTTGTTAATATAGGGATGTGTAAATCGCAGGATTCTAACTGAACTCTTTCTAAATAACAATAATGTGTTACCCTATAATAAAACTATAATTTTATTGCAGCTACACGAGGGTATCAGTCTCATCAGCAGGCAATAACGATTTTTCTTGGCTAATTTGCTGCCGGGTAAGCGCAGCCGGTAATGCTTGGCTGACACCTATGTAGAAAATAACGGTAGCAAATACCGCGATCATCGCCATATCCCAGCCAAATGGCAAACTATTGCGACCACCACCAAAATTACCAAAATAAGAAAATAATGCCATACCGCCAAAATAAGGGATTAACCAGAGGGCATTTTTCACATATAACCTGGGTTTATCTTTTTGAAATAAGCGATACACACCTAATATGACTAAGCTAATCAATGCGGCTGCGAACATTTTCCACATCGTATCCCAACCTGTCCAATAAGCCAAAAAGTTTAAGACGATAAAGGCCAACAAACTTAATCCATGTGCATACGGTAATTTAAAGGGGCGTTTTTGTGCTGGAATTTGTTTACGCAGGGCAATTAAACTAATCGGCGCAATCGAATGCGAAACAACTAAAGCTGAAATAATAAACGTCGCTAATTTCTGCCAACCAGGAAATGGCAACAATAACAATAGTCCAACAATGAAATTTACCCAAATCGCCCAATACGGTACCTGTTGTTTATTAAGATGCGTTAAAAATTTTGGCGCATAGCCGCTCATTGCCATGGCATAATTTAAACGCGAAGTGGTTGTCACCACCATCAAGGCGCTGCCAAACGGCGAAACCACTGCATCGATATATAAAATAACGACTAACCATACTAACCCTAATCCCGCCGCAACCCCAACAAAAGGACCATAATCGCCAGCAAAACTTAAATGGTTCCAGCCATTGACTAAATTTACTGGGTTCAATGCGCCGATGAATGCGGTTTGTACTACCGTATATAGAACGATACAAATAGTAATCGAACCTAATAATGCTAACGGTAAAGCGCGCTGAGGATTATGAGCTTCTCCGGCTAATTCAATAGACATACGAAAGCCAAAAAAAGAAAAAACTACCCCGGCTAACGGTAAACTCATAAATAATTCTTTCATGCCATGCGATTGCGTCACTGCCGTTTCAGTAAAATTACTGCTATGAAATGCTACAATAAATAATACGATAGCGGTAAATAAGGGAATGATAATTTTTACGAAAACTAAAACATTGTTAAACCGTGTCACGAGTTTAATCCCAATCACATTTAACCAACTCATCAATAACAATAAGATAGCGGCGATAATTAAACCATGACTACTTAATTCCGGCGTACCGTTTATCGTATGAATCAACCACGGTAGATAATTAGCCGCATATTGTAATAACGCTTGAACTTCAATAGGCGGCAATAAGACATACGCTAACCAGGCTATCCACGTCATCACATAACTCGTCATAGGCCCATGACTAAATTGCGGAAAACGGGCAATCCCTCCCGTAATAGGTAACATAGCGGCTAGTTCGGCAAAATTTAATGCCACCAACATCATCAATACACCGCCCAATATCCAGGAAAAAATAGCTAAGGGGCCAGCAATTTGTGCCGCATACAAAGCACCAAATAACCATCCTGAACCTACCATAGCGCCGACTGAAACAGCGAGCATACTAAATTTATTTAGACTACGTTGTAATGCCATCGTTATGGTCCTTTAAAATAATTGCGAAAATAAAGAGTCAACCGATAAGCCGGGTTCTGTCATGGACAATCATTCATCTGCGATGAGTGTCACCACTCACCTGTAGCAACCTACCCGTTCTCAATGCGGGCCGCACTTAAGAGAACCTATTTGGTCTTGCTCCGAGTGGGGTTTACCGTGCCGCTCATTGTTACCAATGGCGCGGTGAGCTCTTACCTCACCATTTCACCCTTACCATATTGCTATGGCGGTATACTTTCTGTTGCACTATCCGTCGATTCACACCGCCCAGGCGTTACCTGGCACTCTGCCCTATGGAGCCCGGACTTTCCTCCCCCAGAAGGAGCGATTGTCTAGTTGACTCAAGGGTATTATACGGAACTTCTGCTTAGAATACAAAGAAGCCGTGGATTATTAGATTAGACTTCTTTTCAAGCTGTCAATAACGAGTAGAGGTCAAAGCAGAATTTCCCGAGAAGCGCGCAGTGTATATGAACATACATGAGCACTTTGAGGGAAATTCTGCGAAGAGATCTGCCGTTAGCGGCAGCTTGGAAAGAAGTCTACTATTAGAATTGGTAAGTAATCCCTGCCGTCAATGCCATCATCGAAGGCACCCCACCGCTGATACGGTGACCGGCTTGCCATGTACCAGCTAATTCTAAATTGGCAGAAACATGGTCAGTAAAGGCATATGCACCGCCGATAGCAAAATAAGGACGAATACGGCGCTGAATCGATGACGGACCGGTACAATTCCCATAATAATCGAGCCCTGGACATTGAACTTGACTATACACATACGCGGCTCCGGCTTTACCATAGATGGAAGCTTGCTCACCGAATAATACACTACCTTTCAAGGCTAATTGCGCATAAAAGTTATTTTGGCTAATCGTCGTGTAATGCGACGCGACTTCTGGCATCCCCATAATTCCTGCTTCTATAGCAAAGAAACGGTTGAAGTTAACCCCCATATCCACGCCATAAGCTAAACCTCCATTATTGGTGTGATAACCCACAATATGTTCACCCAAGCCCCCTAAACCCACATTGGCAGAAACGTATAACCCCGGTAAATTGATATGCGGACCATAATAACTATTAGCAATAGCTTGGCTAGTTGATTGATCAGAGCCGGCTAATTCGGGATTAACAGCGGGAGCAGCAACCGCTTTGCCCCCGCTGATGATAGCTAAAATAGCTAATAATATGATGATAGTTATTTTTGTTTTTATTTTCATTTCTTTTCTCCTCAGAAAATTATTTATTTAGCTATTTTATGAGAAGAATGTAACAAGATAATGAATAATAACGGTTATTTTGTAACAGTTGCGTTACCTAAAGAAGTGTCAATGGGTAGTTTAATAATAACTTGTAACCCATTACGATTATGCAATTCAATTTCACCACTTTGAGAACGAATAATATCGCGGGCACTGGTTAAACCTAAGCCCGTCCCTGGAATCGTCGGCGTTCGAGCATTATTCACTCGGTAAAAAGGATCAAATACCCGCTCTTTATGCTCTTCAGCAATACCCGGGCCGTGATCTTGAACGATGATATTGATATAGTCCTTATCCATTGCGAGGCTCACTTCGCAGGATTGACCATATTTAATGGCATTCTCAATGATGTTTTGTATCGCACGCTTTATCGCTAACATCCGCCCATTGAAAGAAACCGACACAGCATTCTCATCGAATTTAACGTCTTTACCCATGTCGACCATATCACTGCAAATCGATTCCACCAATACCGTCATATTAAAAGTCTGTCTTTCTTCATCATCTAAACTATAACGAGCAAACCGCATAATAGAATTAATCATTTGTTCCATTTCATCTAAATCCGCTACAATTTTTTCATATTGTTTTTCATCACTCATCATCTCTGCTCGCAATTTCAAGCGAGTAATCGGCGTACGCAAATCATGAGAAATCGCCGCGAGCATGTGAGTTCGATCGTCGAGTAAACGCCGAATTTGCCGCTGCATGCTATTAAATGCCTTAGCTACTTGCACGACATCTTCCGGACCTTGCTCGGCAATAGGTGCTGGCTGTAAATCTCGGCCAAACCGTTCCGCTGCTTTAGCAAATTGTTTAAATGGCACATTAAGATAACGCACAACTGTGAAACAAAAAATTAACAATAATCCCACGATTCCCAGCGCTGCAATGAAGAAACCCATATTACGCCACATGTTGATGGGGTGATGGCCTTGGATCAATAAATATTGGTTATCTTGTAAAGGTATTGCCATGTTAATATGCCGTTCTTGTGTCTGCAATAGCGTATCTAATCCATTGGTATCACCTGCTGCTACCGTCGATATACCATCAGACAAGTCTGGACGAATACGGATATGTAGCCAATCTTGGTCTTGAAAATGAATCACGGTATCTAAATCAGAATTAGGGATTTGTGCGGCTAAAATAACTAGCCGATGAATATTTTTTTTCGCTTGATCATATGTTAAATGACTGCGATCAGCCGTTAAATAAAAGTAAAATAATAATAATGATATGATCAATATCGTCAATAAACTGATAAATAAACTGAAAAAAGCAACTCTCTTTCTATTCCTAAATGGCATGATAGCTATCATTCTTCCTGTGTTACCTTCGTATCGAATTGATAACCGCCATTACGTACTGTTTTAATAATCTGTGGATCTTTAGGATTATTTTCTATCTTTTTACGCAACCGGCCTATTTGCACATCGATCGTGCGATCATAGGGACCTGCTTCACGATTATGCGTAATCGACAATAGTTGATCGCGATTAAGAACCCGTCCCGGATTATCTAAAAATACTAACAATAATTGATATTCACCTTTAGTCAACGGGACCGTCACCCCTTGAGGTGAAATTAAACGTTGACGATTACGTTCTACTTTCCAATTAAGGAAATATAAGTTAGGGATTGCTGTCAAAGCATGGGTTTTTTCTTTTATTTCACCGATATTACGCCGCAATAACGCTTTGATGCTGGCTAATAATTCACGCGGAGAAAAGGGTTTAGGTAAATAAATATCTGCTCCCACTTCTAAACCAACAATACGATCGCTTTCTTCACCTAAGGCACTGATCATAATAATCAACAATTCTGATTCATTTTGTAATTTCTTACATAAACTTAAACCATCTTCTCCTGGCAACATCACGTCTAGCACCACAAGGTCAATGGCATGGAGACGCAAAACTTCATTCATTTCTACGCCATTATTAGCGGTACTGACTTGGTAACCATGCTTACTCAAATAGTCTTGAACCAACCCACAAATTTGTGGGTCATCATCGACGATCAAAATATGAGGTGTTTTCTCTACTTTATTCATGCAGAAAATTATAACATAACTATTTGCTTCTTCTATTAGACTTCTTTCCATTGTGTAACAACACTGTTACACAATGGTCGAATCTTGTCATTATCCTGTTACATCCCCTCGCTATACTGTAACAACAGTAAAGCATTGGGATTTGCCCAAAGAGGAGAAAAAATAATGAAAAGAACAATAACACTAATTAGTACGGCTATTCTTTGCTGTCTATTGAGCAGTTGCATGATCCAACCAAGTGACGGATATGTCCCCGTTTCTACGACCACTTATTCTACAGATGCGGGTTACTATTACCCACCGGCACCTGCTACTTACTACGGTAGCTCGACGACCATTGTCGTCGATCATGGTTGCTACTATTGTGGCTATCACCATCATGACCATTTATATGGCGCTGGCGTATTAAGTTAAATGAGAAAAAACATCATTGGAGAATATTGTGAAAATAAAATTAACAAAACTGAATAAAATATTGATTTTGTTTACCTTGGCGATGGGCATGGTAGCGAATCTGCAAGCCGCGACATCAAGTAATGTTGGGCATACTCATCATCATAGCCATCACTCGCACCATAATCAACATCATCGTCGCTACCCACGACATCATGGAGCTTATTGCCGTCATGATGGTTGCCATCGCCAACGGCCGTTATATGCAAAAGGATCGGCACATTAATAGAAGTGGCTAATAAACCTAAATTAAATTTAAAAATAATGGGAGAACTTTATGAAAATAAAGAAAAATTTACGCAACAGTTTAATCATCATCACCAGTTTAATTGGCCTTAGCTTGGGGTCTAATGCTTATGCCTGGGGTGGCTGGCATCATGGCGGCGGTTGGTACCATCATTGGGGTTATCCAGTGGTCGTGACAGTACCCACTCCTGTCATTTATCCACCACCTGTTGTATATGCGCCTCCCGTCGTCTATGCACCAGCACCTGTACCGGTATATAGCTGTCCATCGGTGGTTATGCAACGCCAATGTTTTAGCAATGGCTTTAGTACTTATTGTCAAGTGATCCCCGTTCATAATTGGGGTTGTTAACGGCTTGCTCGTCGTTATTGAGAAAGAAATCTAAGCTCCTCCTCAGTTTAAGACTCCTATCAATAACGACGAACTTTTTAGTGGATTAGGGCGTGTCTCTAATAGAGTTCTTTCCAAACTGTCTGTAACGAGCAGAGGTCAAGTGGATTAATAAACTTGAGTCAGCGCCCAATCATATAAGACATTTTTCTTTTTATTCGTTATTTCGGCTGCTAATTTTGCCGCTTGCTTTACCGGTAACTCATTTAATAAAATCTGCATAATACGTTGTGTTTCTTCATCCAATATCGTCGGTTCTTCACCTAACCCTTGAATAACAATAACAAATTCACCTTTTTGTTGGTGAACATCATTTTTAACAAAATCATTCAACTCCGCTAAACCAGCAACTTTGATAGTTTCAAATTGCTTAGTCAATTCTCGGGCTAAAACAGCGCGACGTTCAGCCCCAAAAATCGTTTGCATAGCTTGCAAAGTATCGAGAATACGATGAGGACTTTCATAAAAGATTAAGGTGCGAGTTTCCCGTTGCAAATGGCTTAATTGTTTTTCGCGTGCGACGGCTTTAGCCGATAAAAATCCTTCAAAACAAAAACGGTCAGTTGGCAAACCCGCTGCTGATAAAGCCGTGATTAATGCACAAGCGCCAGGAATAGGAATGACTTTGATCCCTTGTTGATGCGCTAACTGGACTAAATGATAACCCGGATCGCTAATCAATGGCGTTCCCGCATCTGAAATTAATGCCACTGATTGACCCGCGAGGATTTTATTTAACAAGGTTTGACTGACCAATTGTTCATTATGATCATATAAAGCGTGCAGCGGAGTATTAATAGTAAATTGACGCAATAATACTTTGCTATGCCGCGTATCTTCTGCTGCGATCATATCGACATTGTTCAATATTTCAACAGAGCGATAAGTCATATCCCCTAAATTGCCAATAGGCGTCGCAACAATATATAACGCATTTTCGATATTAACCACTTCACCTGCCATCTTAACTCCAGTACAATAGGTTCTTATGAGAATTAACAAACAATTTATTATTCTTGTCATTATATCGGGTTTATTAACTAGTTGCGCCTCTAGTGGTGTAAATACTAGCAACGAACAATTATCGGTCACTCCCGAACACTATATTCAATTAGCGGCCGAGTCGACAGGAGAGCAACAAACCCAATACCATTTATTAGCGGCAGAACAGTATTTGAATAATAAACAATACTTAGAAGCCCAAAATGTATTAAACAATATCGGTGAGCAAGCGTTAAATGCCACTGACTTTGCCCAATTGCAAATCTTGTTATCGCAATTATCCTTGATCAATAATCAACCCCAAGAAGCGTTAGCGCAATTACAACGCATACCCGCTGCCGAACAATTGCCAACTCATTTGCAAATACAACATCAGCAAATGCTAGCCGAAACGTATCAAGCCTTAAATCAGCCCACTCAAGCGATTAACCAACGTTTAGCGTTAGCCACTTTATTGACGGATAGTGAATCTGCAAAAATCAATAATCAAACTATTTGGCAATTATCGCAATCCTTGCCCGATAATGTGGTGCAACAATTAGCACAAGATAAAAGTTCAGAAGTTTTACGCGGCTGGGCGAGCTTAACGTTAATCGCTCGCAATGCAAAAAGCGATCCAACCCAATTAGCCCATCAATTACATCAATGGCGCCAAGATTTCCCCAATCATCCTGCCGATATTTTGTTAGATTCTGTATTACCGAATGCTAACGCTACATTAACAATGCCGAAACAAATTGCGATTTTATTACCGACTTCAGGACCGTATGCGGAACCTGCAGCAGCGATTTTACACGGCATATTACAAGCTTATTATCAATTGCCAGCTGCACAACGCCCGATTATACGTTTTTATAATACGAATGATTCACAAGGAGTGCGTGATATTTATCACCAAGCACTTGAAGATGGCGCTAATTTTGTCATTGGCCCTTTAACTAAAACCGATGTAGAAAAAGTCGCTGATGATGCTGGGCAAGTACCTACCGTTGCATTAAATTATGGTCCGCGTGATCAAAGCTTACCGGCGAATTTTTATGAATTTGGTTTGTCGCCTGAAAATGAAGCGATACAAATAGCGAATTATCTCTGGCAAGCTGGCTTAACTAAAGTAGCACTCATCAGCCCTTTCGATGACAGAGGTCAAAGCGTTGCGACTAATTTTGCTAATCGTCTGCAAAATCTAGGCGGCCAAGTGTTAGTGAATTCTGCCATTAGCAAAAGCGATTTAGATTATGATGTCATGAAATTATTAAACATCGATAAAAGTAATGCCCGGGCTGATGCCTTGAAAAGGTTATTGCCGAGTAAATTTAAATTTTTACCTCGCCGTCGCCAAGATATTCAAGCTATTTTCTTAAATGCTTCACCAGAAGAAGCTCGGCAAATTATTCCTCGCTTACGTTTTTATTTTGCTGGTGATATTCCCGTTTACGCGACTTCTTTTATTTACACCGGTATGCCAGATGCTCGTCTCGATACTGATTTAAATGATGTGATATTTACAGATATGCCGTGGGTAGTAAACCCTAGCCCAGAAGCACAAACATTGCAAACTAATTTCAATCATTTATGGCCGCAAAATTATCGCAATTTTAATAAATTATATGCCTTAGGAATGGATAGCTTTAATTTAATTTACGAATTGATTCGCATTAAAGTTTTTCCGCAGAGTGGATTCCATGGTTACACGGGTGATTTATTATTAGAAAATAGCCATTACATTTATCGTCAACTACAATGGGCGAGTTTCGTTCATGGCGAACCTGCCCCCATCTATAAAAAACTGAAAACCATTGTACCGTTAAAATAATCGACTGTGAATTTTTTCACTTAAGGTGTAGATTAGCATTAATGAATACTGTAGAAATGGGTGCCCAGGCAGAGAATTTAGCGCGGGAATATTTGCAACGACAACAACTCACTTTTGTCGAAAAAAATTATCGCGCTAAGCAAGGCGAAATCGATTTAATTATGCAAGATGATGATGAATTAGTATTTGTAGAAGTACGCTATCGCACCCATCAAGATTATGGTAGCAGTATTGAAACAATCGATACCCATAAGTGTCGAAAATTAATAAAAACGGCTCAACGCTATTTGCAAGAACGTCAAATAGATGATACTGTTAGCTGCCGATTTGACGTGGTTGGCGTCGAACTACAAAACCAACAACCTCAATTTAATTGGCTTAAAAACGCTTTTCAGGTGATGACATGAATGACTTAAATAGAATTAGACAACATTTTAGTGACAGTATTCAAACCAAAATCGATGCGGCCGATCGGTTACCTGAAATCATTGAGCGCGCAGGGCAAATGATGGTAGAAGCCTTAGTGGCAGGCAATAAAATTATGGCTTGCGGCAATGGTGGTTCAGCCGCCGATGCTCAACATTTTTCTTCTGAATTATTAAACCGTTATCATCGTGACCGCCCTAGTCTGCCTGGCTTAGCGTTAACGACGGATAGTTCAACTTTAACTTCCATTGCTAATGATTTTCATTATGACGAAGTATTTTCCAAACAAATCCGCGGCTTAGGCCAAAGTGGTGATGTGTTATTAGCCATTACTACCAGCGGTAATTCACCCAGCATTATTGAAGCCATTAAAGCAGCGCATGACCGTCATATTAAAGTGATCGCCTTAACGGGTAAAGATGGTGGCAAATTAGTCAATCATTATCAAGAAGGCGATGTGGAAATCCGCGTTCCCTCTCATGTCACCGCTAGAATCCAAGAGGTCCATTTATTAGTTATTCATTGTTTATGTGACTATATTGATTGCCAATTATTTCCCGAGACTAATTAATGAAAAATAGCATGCGGTTTGGTCTAACAATATTATTGCTGATCGCCAGCATTAATTTACAATCTTGTGCGGTTGGCGCAGTAGCCGGCGTGGCTGTAACCGGTGCAGTATTAGTTTATGAACGCAATGATTTGCAAAAAGCCGTTTCTGACCGCCATTTACAATTTATTATCGCCGATAAAATTTATGATAATCGAGAATTATATGGTGACAATCATATTTCAGTGGCTGTTAAGAACGGTACGGTATTATTGATTGGCCAAGCTCAAAATGATGATTTCAAAACGGCGGCACAAAATATCGCTAAAAATACCGAAGGTGTCCAACGAATTTATAATGAAATCCTTATCGGGCCGTCAACTTCTCTATGGCGACAATTTACCGATGATGAAATCACCTCAAAAGTTGAAATTAAAATTTTAACGAAGAAAGAATTAGACCCCAGCGCTATTAAGGTTGTCACCGAAGATGCCGTAGTCTATCTTATGGGAGCAGTAACACCCAAAACAGCCGATACGATTACCAATATTACTCGCAAAATTAGCGGTGTGAAAAAAGTCGTGAAAGTATTCCAATATATTAATGATTAGTGGATGATGGATAACGTCGCTAACGGGCAGACACATAGGTCTACCCCTCCATTCATTCGATAAATTTGTAGGGGCACACCTGTGTGTGCGCCCGCAGCGTAATCCACCACTCCGCCCCTTCGTCTTTCCGGAATTGGCGTAGTCAATGTCCGGAATCCAGGAAAATATTTATTTTATCTCTGGATTCCCGCCTGCGCGGGAATGACGAGGAGAGAGTACGGGAATGACGAAAGAAAAGAACACTATCCAACAATAAACTCAAAGATAATCGCGCAGCAATAATTCAACTATCTGAATCGCATTCAATGCCGCACCTTTCCGCAAATTATCAGCCGCTACCCATAAATTCAAACCGCGAGGATGTGAAATATCTTCTCGTACTCGCCCGACATAAACGGCATCGTGACCATCGGCATGCACTCGTTGACTTGGAAAGTCATCTTCCATGACTTGCACTCCAGGCGCTTGCTTTAACAAAGCTAAGGCTTGTTGCTTAGTGATTTTATCGCGCGTTTCGATATGGATCGCTTCGGCGTGACCATTGATAACTGGCACTCGCACCGCTGTTGGATTAATTTGAATATGATCATCATGCAGAATTTTACGCGTTTCCCACACGATTTTCATTTCTTCTTGAGTGTAATCATTTTCCATATACCTATCGATGACGGGCAAACAATTAAAAGCTAATATCTGTGAATGCGTTTTACTCGGTGATGGCGTAGCATCGTTTAATATTGCCTGGGTTTGTTGACATAATTCTTCGATCGCTTCAAGTCCACTACCCGACACAGATTGGTAAGTACAGATATTGATTCTTTCGATACCGACTGCATCATAAATGGGCATTAATGCGACTAACATTTGGATGGTGGAACAATTAGGACTAGCAATAATATAACGCTTTTGATATAAGGCAATATCATCGGGATTAATTTCGGGAATGACTAAGGGAATATCGGGTTCATAACGAAATTGGGAAGATTTATCGATCACGATACAGCCAGCCGTCGTAGCTTTCGGAATAAATTCTGCTGCGATATTAGCAGCTACTGAAAAAATAGCGATATCTGCTTGGGAAAAATCGAAATCCGCTAAGTCTTCAATCCAATAAGTTTGATCCGCAAAAACGATCGATTGCCCTACTGAACGATGGCTCGCTAATAAATATAAATTGCCAATTGCCAAATTTCTTTCAGCCAAAATTTTTAGAATCTGTTGGCCAACGGCTCCGGTTACACCGACAATAGCTAAATTGAGTTTGGCTTTCATTTTATGCAATACCCTGTTACATCTATATTAATCCCTCTGGATTCTCGCCTGCGCGGGAATGACGAGAAAGAAAAAAATCGGAGGGTGGATTGCCTATGGGCAGACACATAGGTCTGCCCCTACAAGTATATCCACCCTTCCTTTCATTCGTCTTTCCGGAATTGGCGTAGCCAATATCCGGAATCCAGGAAATATTGATCTTATCTCCGGATTCTCGCCTGCGCGGGAATGACGAGAGAATAAAAAAATCGTAGGGTGGATGAGCGTAGCGTAATCCACCGTTCGCTAGAATATATAATTAAATCCTAACAAAGGAGTGGTGTAATGACCAAACGCATTACCCTGCCCCCATGCGGCGCCGATATTAATATCCACATGTGGATTAACGTTATAATGCAATCGAGTATATTGAGCTACTTTCGCATGATCAAATAATTGATCGATTTCATATTGTAATCTCATCCCCCACAGTAATGGAATATGGATACCCATATCATATTGGAATTGATCTTGTTTCTCTGCGACCAAGCTTTGTACGCTATCCACCCAAGAATAACCCATCTCTACATAAGGCATTACTTTGGTATTTCCGATAGGATGGGTATAACCCGCCATCACTGCATATGCGCCGCTACTATCGTGCACAAAGTATTTAATTTCTGGACCAAAGTACAAACCCATATCCATTTTGTAGAAAGCATCGATTTTGTGGTCCATTGATAGCCCATCAAAATTAGTAAAGAAGCCGGTATAACCTACACTAAAATTTCCTGCGAAGGTGCATAAAGGCAAAGATAGTAAAGCGATGATGAGTAAGTGACGTAATTTCATGAATTCCTCTTTAAAATGTCTATTAAGATTATTATTATGCGTCATTCTGCCTAAAAACTATTAAGAACGCAAATTCTATTTTATTTGAATACTTTGCCGTAATTCACGCGGTAAGGCAAAAGAAATCGTTTCTTTCACCCCCGACAATTCTTCTACGGTGCTGGCGCCCAATGCTTGTAAATGAGCAATGACTTGCTGCACCAATATTTCTGGTGCTGAAGCACCAGCCGTTACTCCGATAACTTCTTTATCTTTTAACCAGACAACATCAATATCTTCAGCACTATCAATTAAATACGCCTCACAATCCATGCGTTCTGCTAATTCACGTAACCGATTAGAGTTAGAACTCGTCACAGACCCCACCACCAATAATAAATCACTTTGTTGCGCCAAATTTTTTACTGCATCTTGCCGGTTTTGCGTGGCATAACAAATATCATCTTTCTTAGGGCCGTGAATATGCGGAAACTTTTTACGTAATGCCTCAATGATTTTACTAGTATCATCCACCGATAAAGTAGTCTGCGTTATATAATACAAAGACTCAGGATTTTTTACCGTCAATGCTTCGACATCGGCTTCATTCTCGACTAAATAAATACCACCTTCCCTATTATGGTATTGACCCATAGTCCCTTCTACTTCAGGGTGTCCTGCATGACCAATCAAAATACATTCCGTACCGCGACGGTCATACCGCGTCACTTCCATATGCACTTTCGTCACTAAAGGACAAGTGGCATCAAAAATATGAAAATTTCTTTCTTTCGCTTGCGCGCGAACTTCTTGAGAAACCCCATGCGCACTAAAAATTAAGACTGAACCTGTTGGCACTTCTGTTAAATCTTCAATAAAAATAGCACCCCGTTTCTTTAACCTTTCTACCACAAATTTATTATGCACAACTTCATGTTTGACATAAATGGGAGGGCCTAAATTATCCAGCGCTTTTTCGACAATAGCGATAGCACGATCGACACCGGCGCAAAAGCCGCGGGGATTAGCTAAAATAATCTTCAATGCTGTTCTCGAGTAAAAAATAAATGCCACAATACAATAGCAGCACCTACACAAACCGCGCTATCAGCCACATTGAATGCTGGCCAGCCATATTGGCCTAGATGAAAATATAAAAAATCCACTACATAACCATGTACAACACGGCCATATAAATTACCCAGTGCACCTCCCAAGACTAAAGCCAAAGCAGCTGCTAAAGTAGGTTTATTTTTTAAGGTCATTAACCAACTAATGATACCTACACAAATGAATATAGGGACAAGAACAAATAACCAGCGCTGCCACCCGCCTGCAACATCCAGAAAACTAAATGCAGCACCATAATTACGCGCATGAATCAACATAAAAAAAGACGAGACATTAATAGCGGAATTCAAGGGGATCAGTTTAACAATAAAACTCTTGCTGACATAATCTATAATAAATATTCCGATCGATAACCATAGCCATGGTAAATTCGTATTACGCAAAATATCTTACCTCACCTTCACCAGCAATATTTTCTACACAGCGACTGCAAATCAATGGATAATTTTTATTACTATCGACATCCGCACGACGATGCCAACAGCGTTCACATTTGGCATGTGGAGAAGCAAACACTTGCACATTGAATCCTTCTGCTACTTTAGTTAACGTAACTTGCGAAGTGATCAATACGAAACGTAATTCATCACCCAATTTAGACAGTGCTGCATAAGTGTTCGCCTCTACCTCAAGCTGCACTTCTGCTTCTAAACCAGAACCGATTGAACCTTGAGCACGGCTATCCTCTAACGCTTTATTCACTTCCGTACGAATTTGCATGATCTGCTGCCATGCTTCTTGAGTAAAAGCTGCTTTTTCATTTAACGTCGTTAATCTTGTATACCATGTCGCTAAATGCACCGATTCTTCGCGTTGCCCAGGTAAATACGACCATAATTCATCGGCAGTAAAGGCTAATACCGGTGCCATCCAACGCACTAAGGCTTCTACAATATGATAAATAGCCGTTTGCGTAGAACGACGGGCAAGACCATCCGTTTTACAGGTATATTGGCGATCTTTAATGATATCTAAATAAAAACTACCCATTTCAATTGAGCAAAAATGATGGATTTTTTGCATCGCGATATGAAATTGATATTGATCATAAGCATTGATAATTTGTTGTTGATAATCTAGCGCACAATCTATCGCCCACAGGTCTAGCGCTACCATTTTCTCGGCTGGGACAAGATGCTGCTTAGGATCAAAATCATATAAATTAGATAACAAAAACCGAGCCGTATTACGCAAGCGGCGATAAACATCAGCATTACGTTTAAATATTTCATCCGAAATCGTCATCTCGCCTGTGTAATCGGTCGAGGCAATCCATAGCCGCAAAATATCGGCACCTAAGGTTTGGTAAATTTTTTCTGGCTCAATCGTATTACCCAATGACTTAGACATTTTGCGGCCACTTGCATCCACCGTAAATCCATGGGTAATCAAAGCTTTATAAGGCGCTTCGCCAGTAATCGCTAAACGAGTTAACAATGCTGTTTGGAACCACCCGCGATATTGATCAGAGCCTTCTAAATATAAATCAGCCGGCGCATGTAATTCTTTACGCGCATCTAAGACGCAATAATGCGACAGGCCCGAATCAAACCACACATCCAATACATCGGTTAATTTATCGTAATCCTTAACCGCATCACCCAATAATTCTTGATCATCTAATTCATACCAGGCATCAATACCCGCTTGCTCAACTTGCGTCGCGACCTTTTCCATAATCGTTAACATGTCGGGATGCAACGCTTGTGTTTGTTTATGAATAAACAAAGGAATTGGCACTCCCCACGTACGCTGGCGGGAAATACACCAATCGGGTCGATCGACTAACATATTACGCATACGCTCTTGGCCCCAAGTTGGTAACCATTGAATTTTATCTAAAGCTTGTAATGCTTGTTGCTCTAAATGTTTGCGTTGCATACTCACAAACCATTGGGAAGTGGCACGAAAAATAATAGGGGTTTTATGTCGCCAACAATGCGGATAACTATGTTGCAACTGACAATATTGCAATAACTTATTGTTTTGTTTTAACAATTCAATAATGAGATGATTTGCTACAGTGATATGTTTACCACCCAATAACGGTAAATCTGTCACATAGCAACCATTACCTTGCACAATATTATCGATGACTAAATCGTAATGCAAACCGGCACGGTAATCATCGTCACCATGCGCAGGTGCGGTATGCACCGCCCCCGTACCCGCTTCCGTCGTCACATGTTCACCCATGATGATTAAACTATGACGATCGAGGAAAGGATGTTGCACTGTCAACCGATCGAACGCTTGGCCGCGCACCACGGCTAATACCGCATAATGCTCGATACCATAACGTTCCATGATGTGGCCCAGCATATCATGCGCAAAGAGATAACGTTCATCGGCTATTTGCACTAAGGCATAATCTAATTCCGGATGTAATGCCACCGCGCGATTAGCCGGTAAGGTCCACGGTGTCGTGGTCCAAATGACGATGGAAATAGGACCATGGCCGAGGTCAGCAGCTTTAAAATGGTGTAAAAATTCTGTTTCATCGACGATACTAAATTTCACATCGATAGACGCCGATTGCTTATCGCGATATTCTACTTCCGCTTCCGCTAACGAAGATTGGCAATCGAAACACCAATGCACTGGCTTGAAACCTTGTTGCAAATGACCATTAGCAAGAATATTTCTTAAAGCCCGAATCACATTGGCTTCAAATTGATAATCCATCGTCAAATACGGGTGTTGCCAATCACCGAGCACACCTAAGCGTTTAAAATCTTCGCGCTGTTTCTCGACTTGGCTTTGGGCATATTCCCGACATTTTTGTCGAAATTCTTGGGCAGAAATCTTTTGCCCCGCGCGCCCTACTTTCTTTTCAACATTGACTTCGATCGGTAAGCCATGACAATCCCAACCCGGAACATAGGGCGCATCAAAACCTGCTAAGGTTTTTACTTTAATAACAATATCCTTTAAGGTTTTGTTAACAGCATGACCTAAGTGAATATTACCATTGGCATACGGAGGGCCATCATGCAAAATAAAGCTTGGAGCGCCTTGGCGCGCCTGACGAATTTTGCCATATAAATTATTAGCTTCCCATTGTTTAAGGCGCAAGGGTTCGCTGCTGACTAAATTAGCTTTCATTGGGAAAGCGGTGGTCGGTAAATTTAAGGTATCTTTATAATCGCTCATGGGGAAAAATTATAGCATGTTAAGGCTCATTTGAACCAGAAAAATACGCTTTAGCTTGCTGAACATCAAGGGCAATTTGCTGCTTTAATAACGCTAATGAATCATAACGTTGTTCATCACGCAATTTTTTCCAAAACTCCACCTCCACATATTGGTCATAAATATCGGCATTAAATTCGAATAAATGGACTTCTAGCAACGTTCGCTGGCCATCCACTGTTGGACGAGTACCCAAATTTGCTACCCCTGTATAAATCCCAGTCGATAACCCACACATTTTTACGGCAAATACTCCGTGCAAAGGAATCATTTGACGATGCAAATAAAGATTAGCGGTAGGAAAACCGATGGTTCGTCCGCGTTTAGCACCATGCACTACCCGCCCCATCATACTGTAAGGACGGCCTAGTAAATGCTGAGCCATCGCCAACTCTCCTTTTGCTAAGACTGCACGAACGCGTGTACTACTGACTCGTTCATCTTGGTAATCGATAGTAGAGGCGATTTCTACCGATAAATATTGTTGCAATAATGGCACGTCACCGCTGCGATCTTTACCAAAGCGAAAATCTTCACCGACAATTAAATGTCGCACCTGTAATTGTTGTAATAATAACTCGCTAATAAAATCCGCAGCAGACATCGTCGCCAGCTGGACGTTAAACGGTAAGATAACAACACGGTCTATTCGCGTGTTTTTTAAAAAATGTAATTTTTCGCGCAACCGACATAAACGTGCCGGTGCGCTGTGCGGGGTAAAATATTCTAAGGGTTGCGGTTCAAATAAAATCAAGCAACTGGGCAAACCCAGAGATTCCGCTTTATTAATCAACCGTTCTATCAGCGCTTGATGGCCGATATGCATACCATCAAAATTACCAATCGTCGCCACACAAGCTGATTGCCGGTCTGCATGGAGGTGGCGAATTAAATCCACCTATAAATCCTTGGTTTTAAATTCGTGCAAACGAAATCCCATAATATATAACATAGCCATATAGACGACTACGCCTGCACACACTAAACCAAATAAAAACGGTACGCGATAATGCCAATTCCAACTAAACCAATGGCTCATCGGTGGCGAAAAATAAAATAAGAAAATAACCATAGCGATACTTGCTGTAGTTAACCGAATAAAGAATTTTAACCAACCCGCTTTAGCGCTATAGATGCCCTGTTTAATTAAACAATATAACAATAACGAAGAATTAATGACGGCTCCTAATGAGGATGCTAACGCTAAACCGGCGTGCTGCAATGGCACAATAAACGCAAAATTTAATAACATATTAGCCACTAAGGCAATGACGGCGATTTTTACTGGTGTTTTCACATTTTGTCGCGCATAAAAACCCGAAGCCAATATTTTTACCAGCATCATAAACGTCACACCAATGGCATAAGCCACCAAGCTACGTTGGGACATCAACACATCATATTGAGTAAATTTACCATAATTAAAGAAAGTCACTAACATAGGTCCAGATAACATCACTAACCCAATCGTCGCCGGCAAGCCAATAATTAATACTGAACGAATAGCCCAATCGATGGTATTAGAATAAGCATCGTGTGATTGATTAGCAAAACGATTAGATAAATGCGGCAATACGACTGTCGCTAAGGCAACTCCAAATACGCCCAATGGAAATAACATTAACCGTTCAGAATTATATAACCAGGTAATACTACCGGTTGGCAAAAACGACGCAAACATCGTGTCGATCAATGAGCTGATCTGCGCTACCGATACTCCAAAAATAGCCGGGATCATTAACTTTAAAACTTTCTGTACACCATCATCGCGCCAGGCCCATTTTAAACGGGGCAATAATTCAAGACGGTGTAAAAATGGCACTTGAAATAATAATTGCGTTGCACCACCCGCAAACACCCCCCACGCTAAAGCTTCGATCGGGTAATGAAAATAAGGGGCAAAAAATATCGCCGCGGTAATCATACAGATATTTAGCAATACCGGAGTAAACGCTGGCACGGCAAAACGATGATGGACATTCAATATACCGCCCGCTAATGCCGTTAATGAAATAAATAACAAATAAGGAAAAGTGATGCGCAACATATAACTGGCTAATTCATATTTTTCACCACTCAACGGAAACCCAGGGGCGAAAATCATGATGACAATCGGCGTTGCGATCATACCGATAGCCGTGACGATAAATAATATCATCGCTAAAGTACCTGAAATACGATCAACAAATGCTTTTAATTCTTTTTGTGAACGTGCCGTTTTATAATCTGCCAATATGGGAATAAACGCTTGTGAAAAGGCTCCTTCAGCAAATAAACGTCGCATAAAATTAGGGATTTTAAAGGCAACATAAAAAGCATCCGTATAACCCGTTGCACCGAAAATATGGGCAACCACCATATCACGCACAAAGCCCATCACTCTTGAAATAAAGGTCATGCCTGTCACAGTAGATGCTGATTTCACTAAACTTTTTGCCACTTTGTCTATCCTTTTAAAAGTTGTTAGAATGCCTACTCAATTTTTAACAAGAGGCATTTTATCATGAAGCTAAGAAAAGTACTCCTTCCTTCTTTACTATGTTTAACGATAGGTAACGCCTTTGCTGGCCAAGCCTTTATTTCTGCTGAAGGTAATTATGGTGGCCCGCAAACTCCGACTGAAGAATTATTGGCGGATTTAGATAAATACAATATTACGGTGGGCGCCAATGGTGACTCATTGGTCATTAGCACATCTGACAAAGATGGTAATAATTCTTTCGGTGGTGGCGCTGAAGGTGGTTATTTATTTGACACAGCGGTGCAATCCTTGAAAATAGGTGCTGCAGTAAATTTCCAATATTATGGGGATACTGTCTATAGTTCCACTCACACTATTACTGGTACTGTGACTTTTAATACCCCTGTTATTAGCGGTACAGCCATTGCGACAGGCGACCTTAAGGATAATGTTACTTATAGCGATTATTCTGCAGGTTTAGTCGGGGTAATGAATTACAGTTTTACTCAAGCTTTTTACACCCAAACCGAATTTGGTCTAGCCTTAGTGCACCAAGATACTAGTCATATAGCTACCATTGGTGATAACTTCGCATTTAATGGCCAGAGCCTTACTGAGGATCAACGCAGCCTCGTTAACGACAGTCAAACACGCAATATCGTGCGTCCAGAACTAGGCTTATCGGTAGGCTATAAATTTACCCAGCATATCGCTGCTTACGTCGGTTTTGACTATATTGCCGGTAGCGGTTCTAGCCCGAACCCGCGAGCCAGCAATATCAACGATATTTCCTTCGTTCCTGATATGATGAGCTACAAATTGGGCGCCACTTACTTTTTCTAAGCACCAGCCCGTGGTTAAACGCCTATCCACAGATAGGCTTTTTTAGTTGGCCATTCTCCCGCCCCCCTGCTGCTTGAAACCATTATGATTGTTACGCATTCAATGGAGTTGACTTTCCCTGCTAAACCAGGCAAAATGCGCATCCTTTTATCATATTAACTAAAAGAGAGATAATTCCTCATGGCCAATACAGCCCAAGCGAAAAAACGCGTTCGCCAAGCAGAAAAACGTCGTCAATTGAATGCCAGCCAACGCTCTATGATGCGTACTTTTTTAAAGAAAGTTAAAACCGCTATCCAAGCCGGTGACAAAACCATCGCAACTGAAGCCTTAGCGAAAGCTGCTTCTGCCGTTGATAAATTGGCAAATAAAGGTTTAATCCACAAGAATAAAGCGGCCCGTCATAAAAGCCGTTTAAGCGCTCAAATCAAAAAATTGGCCGCTTAAGGTACCCAGTTTACTAAAAAACCGGCTCTACGCCGGTTTTTTTATCATTCATGCTAATCTTTATATCCCAGTTAATAGTACGTTAAGCATTATTTCATACACTGTCAGTTCTTTAATAATAACCAAAAAAGCCCCTCTCATGTATTTTAAACCCGATATTGTTCTTGAAACTAAGGAAGAAATCGCCCGCCTCATTCAGAAGGCTAATATAAATGCTTCAGCCACTAACACTCAGGTTATTTGTCAACATCGGTATCACAAAGATTTTTTGAACATTAGGTGTTTTTTCTTGGGAAGCGCTAGGGGACTTCCCCCTTTACTCAAGATACTGGAACAAAAATTCGTCATCTTTCTAGAGAATTATTTTCCTAAGCAAGTAACAACGATGTCTTTTTCTCCACAGTTTTCCTATTGGTTATATGATCAGACGAAGGGCATACCGAGAGCTTTACCTATACCGACTAGTGTCGATATAGAAAAGGTTCAATCTTGGAAAGCCCATAGTGCCTTACTATTATTTTTTTATCAAGAATTATTAGAGCTAGGAATTTTATCGGCCGATAGCCCCTTGGATGAAACCTTAATGTATTGCTTAGGTTATGTCGATGGACCCGCTATGCAACAACAAATGCAGCAAGGCAAGTTATTTGTCGACACAGGTCCAGTCAATGTGGTGAGTCATGGCAAATATAGTCATTTACTACAGTTGATATTAATTGGTTTAGCACAACAACAAGAAATGCTTAACTTATCTTTCCCGCTTAATCAATTAGTTTCCATACTCATCGATCCTAAACATGATTTTATAAAAGATACACAACGAAGAAATGGTTGGGATTACTGCTTAGATTTAAGCTCCGATAATTTATTTGGCCCCTTTGGTTTAACCATTTTCATGTTATCTACCATCGCAAGAGAAGCCTGTCCCCGTTTACACAGTTACCTGGGATTCTCATATATTAAAAAAATTATGCAGCAAACCAAAGAGAATTATCCCGAACAAGACGTTAAGATCTCTACGATAAACGATGCCATCACAGAAGTGCTAAAGACTCACGCTCAATTAAAACCGGCTAAACAAAGTTATAGAGAAGATTACTCGCGTCGTTATGAAGCTACTGAAATTTCTGAAAAGCTTTTCCATAAAAATAAACGCAGCGAGGAATTTAAACAAAAAGCAGAAAAGATCCGCACTCATTACTATACTGCACCAGAAGAGAAAACTCCCTTATTATTATCATAAAGTGCGAAAGTCCTATTTAAATTTGCCGACTTGCCACATTTATCTGCCATAATACGCTCGACAATGTGTTTCATGCAAACAGCAAGCACTCACTAGCCAAGCAACCATTCCACTTAATGGCACTAACAATAGCGCCGTACGATAATTATCGATACTATAAAGGGGGATATTATTTTGCACGATATGCTGCCAATTCATTTTTAATAGGAATCCAGCCAAGGGCTGTAAAATAGCTCCACCCAATACCACTGCTAAATTATTAAAGCCCATCGCCGTACCCAAGACATTATTGCGGCTAGTGTCTTTCACCACGGCAAAAATCAACGTTTGCCCAGAAGGCCCCAGACCGAAAATAAACATAACGATATACATCACCCATAACGGCATAGCAATATATAACACGGCTAAACCCGCCGCGACACTGATAAAACCGGAAATGGACAAGGGTAAACAACGACGATTCAATTTAGCTGACCACCAACCAATCAATGGACTCCCTAAGGCTAAGCCTAGCCACGCCATCATTACCACTGAAGACGCCATTGGGGTAGAAATAGAGTATAGTGCCGTAATGTAAGGGATACCCCACAAATTAGTAAAGACGACGACAGGAACCCAAATAGCAAAAGAATATAAGGCTATCCACCACGTTTGTTTTTTGCTAAATACTTGGAGAAAAGTTTTGTGTAGTGAAATACGTTCTGTTTTATGTTGTTGATGTTGCGCTTCGCGCTGTTCTTTCGGCCAATCCCGCACAAATAGAAAAATAAAAAAAGTTAATAATGCACCGAGGGAGAATAACACATAAAAGCCTTGGCGCCACCCCCAAGCTTGCACCATAGCTGCCAATGGCACTTGGCCACCGATAGCGCCAAAACAGGCTAAGCTTTGCAATAAACCAGCGATCACCGCAAAATAACGTTCGGGAAACCAACGAGAGGTTAAGATTAAAACACCAACGAAAGAAAATGCACCCCCAATCCCCATGAGAAATCGCCCGGCCGCTAATTCCATCGTCGTGTGGCTAAGTGCAAATAACCCAGCGCCCATCGTACAAATTAAACAAGCGACACTAATCAATAAACGCGGACCAAATCGATCGTATAAAATGCCGCCGACTAATTGGGTCGGGGCATAGGCGTAAAAGAAAAATGCGACGATGACGCTCACGCTGGCAGCATCTAAACTAAAATCACGCAATAATTCTTGAGTAATAACGGCTGGCGATGATTGCAGAGAAAATTCATACGCATAAAACAACATCGCCAAAATGATAATAAAACTGGCATAAAAATGGCGCAGAAATAACTGTTTATTCATACTGTGCTTTACCATTTGTTTCACGAATAAACATCCAACTGAAAATGAATGCCACCCCATAACAAATCGGTAATAACAATAACGCATAACGGAAATCTGCTACTTGATACGCTGGCACTCCTGCCTGCATCAACCCTGACCAATGGAAATGAATCAAATAACCCGCTAACGGTTGCAACACAGCGCCCCCCGCTACCACCGCTAAATTATTAAAGCCCATCGCTGTCCCACTATATTTCGGTGAATTATTATCTTGCACCACCGCAAAAATTAATGATTGGCCAGAAGCACCTAGACCAAATACAAATAAGACGATATACATTGCCCATAATGGGATAGAGATATAAACGACGATAATCGCGCTGATCACACCTAATAAAGCCGACATCATCAAGGGTAATTTACGTTTACTTATTTTTGATGACCACCAACCAAAAAACGGGCTACCAAAAGCAACGCCTAACCACACCATCATACCCACTGTCGAAGCCACCGTCGTCGTTAATTGATAAGTCGCTTTAATAAATGGAATACCCCATAACGCTGCAAACACCACGATCGGTGCCCAAATAGCAAACGAATAAATCGCCATCCAATACGTTTGGGCTTTACTAAATACTACTCGTAAACTTTCCATTAACGGCACTTTAGCCGCTGGATTATTCATTTCCGCTTGTTCGCGCATAGCGGCTAAGGTAGCTTTTGGCCAATCGCGAATGAAAATAAACACACCAAAGATTAAAGCAATACCAAATACCAATAACACATGAAAACAAGGACGCCAACCCCATTCAGCCACGGCTGCTGCCAATGGCACTTGGCCACCGATGGCAGCGAAGGCACCTAGCATTTGTAAAATACCGGCAATCAAGGCGAAATGACGTAAAGGAAACCAACGCGCCGCTAAAATCAATACACCGACAAAGGAGAAAGCCCCACCCAGGCCCATACAAAAACGTCCGGCCGATAAGAAACCTACACTGTTACCAAAGGCAAAACAAGCTGTTCCGAGGGTACAAATCGTACAAGCAATCGTAATCAATAAGCGCGGTCCAAAGCGATCGTACAATACACCACCGACTAATTGGGTCGGCGCATACGCATAAAAGAAAAAGGCACTCATCACGCTTAAACTGGCTGCATCTAAATTAAAATCTTGTAATAATTCTTGAGTAATGACACCTGGTGATGATTGCAAAACGAATTCATACAAATAAAATAATATCGCCGCACCTAAAATTACCCAGGCTTGTAAACGACGTTCTTTAGGTACATTCAATGGATCAATAGACACACTACACCTCTTGCTTGATTATAGGGTGGATTACGCTCGGGCGCACACATAGGTGCGCCCCTACAAAAGAATATCTAATTTACCGTAGGGGCAGACCTATGTGTCTGCCCGTTAGCGATGCTATCCACCAATTTTTGAGAATATAAGAGAGAGATTACCGAGATTCGTTTTCAGCGTCAACCTTTGACTCAAGGTCTTGCATAATCGCATAACATAATTCGCTCAATCCTTGACCAGTTACTGCGGAAATAGGATACACAGGACCTTTCCAGCGTAAACCTTTGATGATTTTTTGACAAGTTGCGTGGACTTCATCGGCGGGGACTAAATCAATTTTATTCAATACTATCCAACGCTGTTTTTCCGCTAATTCTTCACTATATTTACCTAATTCTTTCACAATTTTTTTCGCCGTGTTCACTGGATCGCTGGCATCGATGGGAGCAATATCGATCACATGCAACAATAAACCGGTACGGCCTAAATGTTTGAGAAATTGAATACCTAAACCCGCCCCTTCAGCTGCACCTTCAATTAAACCGGGAATATCGGCCACCACAAAACTGCGCTGACTATCAACTTTCACTACCCCTAAATTAGGATATAAAGTCGTAAAGGGATAATCCGCTATTTTGGGTCGCGCAGAAGAAATAGCAGAAATTAACGTCGATTTACCGGCGTTGGGTAACCCTAATAAACCCACATCCGCCAGCAATTTCAATTCTAAACGTAAATGACGCTGTTCACCCATGCTGCCTTTGGTCGTTTGACGGGGCGCACGATTCACACTGCTTTTAAAGCGCGTATTCCCCAAACCATGAAAGCCACCTTGGGCAACTAAAATTTTTTGTCCCGCTGCAATGATATCACCCATCAACTCATCGGTTTCATCATCATAAATCAATGTACCGACTGGCACGGGAATAATAATGTCCTCGCCACTTTTACCCGAACAATTACTTCCTTCACCAGGACGACCGTTTTCAGCTCTAAATAAACGTTGATGACGATAATCGACAAGAGTATTTAAATTGACATCCCCCGCTACATAAACACTACCACCATCGCCACCATCTCCGCCATTAGGCCCGCCATAGGGTACATATTTTTCCCGACGAAAACTCAAGCAGCCATCTCCGCCTTTGCCGGCAATGATTTCAATGGTTGCTTCGTCAATAAATTTCATAAATGTGATTGAATAGTGAAAATAATTGTTATTTTTGTTTTAAGCATAACGCGGCATACGTAAATAACGTCGCCAGTAGACCCAGCCAAAAATAGCGATAATGAATAATAAACTATATAATCCTGCGGTTAAATATAAGCCTTTCATCAAATACATAGCGACAGAAATCACATCGACGATCATCCATAACCACCAGTTTTCTACCCATTTCTTTGCCATCATCCATTGCGCTACAATACTTAATGCCGTCGCACCAGTATCTAACGGAATTAACGTCGAATTAGTATAATCGCGCAATACATAGGCATATAAAGCAAAAATAGCTCCCGCAATGAGAATAGCGATGATAACAAGGGGCATGCCCGCATAACTAATTTCACGCCCTTTGTGTTGCGTACCGCCATAGCGCCATTGATACCAACCATAGGCTTGAAATCCGACAAAAATTAATTGTAGCGTCATATCGGCATAAATATTCACCCGCCAATTTAAAACAAAATAAATTGAACACATTAAAAAACCAAATAAGAAATTCCAAATATTTGCTCGTGCAGCTAAATAAATATTGATAATACCAAAAATAACAGCAGGAATTTCGAGGATGTGATTTAAAGTAAAATAATGCATTCTTTATTTCTCCCATTTAAAAAAACCGGCTATTGAGCCGGTTTAGTATATTACGCCGCTTCCGTTTGCATTTCTTCAATCATGACGTATTGACGTTTAGGCTTACCTTTCAATACAAATTTCACTTTACCGGCTACTTTAGCAAATAAAGTGTGGTCTGTTCCCATACCAACATTTTCAGACGCATGCACTTTCGTGCCACGTTGACGAATAATGATTTCGCCCGCTTTCACTACTTGGCCGCCATAACGTTTAACACCTAAATACTTAGGATTCGAATCGCGACCGTTACGGGTACTACCACCTGCTTTCTTATGTGCCATAATCCACTCTCCTAATTATGCGGCAATTTTGGTAATTTCTACCATCGTAAAATATTGACGATGACCCATTTGTCTATCGTAATGTTTACGACGCTTAAGTTTAATAATTTCAATTTTTTTATGTCGGCCTTGTTTCAATACCTTACCGCTGATTTTAGCGCCAGATAAATTAGGCGTCCCTACTTTGATGCTATCACCATCTTGAATCAACAAGACGTTATCAAATTCTACTGTTGTATCGACATCGGCGTTCAATTTTTCAATTTTAATGATATCGCCTTCAGTGACTCGATGTTGCTTACCGCCACTTACAAAAACCGCTTGCATGGTTGTTTTACCCCTAAAAATTCTATTAAAAGAGGCGCATTCTACGAAAAAAACCCAAAGAAAGCAAGTATTGTTGCGCAATTAAACCGCCCGCTCACTAGCGGACAAGATTTGCTATCTGAATAGTTAAATAGTATGATAAACCTATTCGACAAAAACAATTTCAGTGGTATTCAATGAATTATTATGCAGGTATTGAAACAGGCGGCACCAAAATTGTGTGCGCCATTGGCAATGAATTAGGCGAAATATTCGCTACCACGCGTATCCCAACAGGACAACCTGAAAAAAGTATAGGGCAAGTATTGGCTTTTTTACACAGCCAGCAGGAAACCTATCCTTTGCGAGGCATTGGCATTGGTTCATTTGGTCCCATCGATAACAATAAAAACTCTGCTAGCTACGGTTTTATTACCCAAAGTCCTAAAACGGCTTGGATTAATTTCGATATCGTTGGCCATATTCAGCAAGCTTTCAATTTACCCATCGGCTTTGAAACCGACGTCAGTGTAGCGGCTCTCGGTGAAGCGACCTGGGGAGCAGGACAAGGGTTACACAATATGATTTATATGACCGTTGGCACGGGCATAGGCGCCGCAGCGATCATCGATAATCAACTATTACATGGCTTTGCTAACCCTGAAATGGGACATATGCTCATTCCACAAGATATCCATCGCGATCCCTATCCAGGCAATTGCCCTTATCATGGTAATTGCCTAGAAGGATTAGCTTGCGGTCCCGCAATTAAACAACGCTGGCAAGTCAAGTCTGCTTTGGATTTACCAGCTGATCATATCGCTTGGGAAATCGAAGCCGATTATTTAGCGAGCGCGCTAATGAATATTTTATTGATTCTCTCCCCGCAACGAATGATTGTGGGTGGAGGAGTGATGAAACAGCAACAATTATTTGCTAAAATTCAAACTAAAGTTTTAGAAAAATTAAACGATTATCTCGGTATTGATATACTATATCAACAGATTGCTGAGATGATCGTACCACCTGCATTAGGCGATGAGTCGGGAGTCAAAGGCGCTCTAGCATTAGCTTGTCGCGTAAGCCAACAACAAGGAAATATCTCATGAAAGATACCGCTATCAACAATATTGGCGTAACTTATGAACGTCCCTGGGGAACTTATCGTACCTTAGATATGGCTGATGGTTATCAAGTTAAAATCATTTGTGTCAATCCCCGTGGCCGTTTATCGTTACAAAAACATTTCAAACGCGCCGAACATTGGGTAGTCATTAAAGGTACTGCTACCGTTACCGTCGACGATAAAGTCCATGAATATGCTGTTAATCAACATATCTTTATTCCTTTAGAAGCTAAACATCGCTTAGAAAATTTTACGGATACTGAAGTGCAAATTATTGAAGTCCAAGTCGGTAGTTATTTAGGCGAGGATGATATTGAACGCTTCGATGATATTTATAACCGCTCGACCCAAGCATGAGGTTAGAATCTATCCAACAATTGATTCAAGCCGAAATGGATGCTGTCAATGATTGCATTCGTGATTCGCTTTATTCTCAAGTTGAATTAATCAACACAATTAGTGAATATATTATCAATAGCGGTGGAAAACGCGCACGACCTATGCTCGTTATCTTAAGCGCTAAAGCGCTCTGTTGCGATAATATCTTATTTATTCAATTAGCTACGATTATTGAATTTATTCATACGGCCACCTTATTGCACGATGATGTCGTAGATGGTTCATTGCTGCGTCGTGGCGTCGATACTGCGAATGCGAAATGGGGCTCACAAGCCAGTGTCTTGGTAGGTGATTTTTTATATTCTCGCGCCTTTCAAATGATGGTAGCGTTAAATAATATGGCGGTTATGGATGTTTTAGCCAATACGACTAACACTATTTCGGAAGGTGAAGTATTGCAATTACTCAATGCTCACGATAGTGGTACCGATGAAAGCAATTATATGAAGGTTATTCGCTGTAAAACCGCTGAATTATTTCGGGCTGCGATGCAATTAGGCGCCATAGCCAGCGGTGTAGATACTCAGACCATTGCTGCCATGGCAGAGTATGGCTTGCAATTTGGTTTAGCTTATCAATTAATCGATGATGTCTTAGATTATTGTTCTGATGCCGAAACCATGGGTAAAAATGTGGGTGATGATTTAGCCGAAGGCAAGCCGACTTTACCGTTAATCTATGCTTTGCGTCACGGTAATGAACAGCAACGTCAAATTATTGCCGATGCGATTCAAAGGGGAACTAGTGCGGATTTATCGCTGATTCAACAAATCATTCAGGATACGGGCGCGTTAACTTATACACGCCAGCAAGCTCGGCTAGCGGCTGAACGCGCGATTGCTAGTTTAACCGTGGTCGCGGATTCTGCTTATAAACAGGCGTTAATTGCCTTAGCTGAGTTTGCGGTTAAGCGTAATTATTAATCATTCATTCGGTGGATAGCGTCATTACGGCAGACCGACACATAGGTCGGCCCCTACCAATCTGTCTAATAAGCGTAGGGGCGCACGGGCGTGTGCGCCCGCGGTGTCATCCATTATTCGTCTTTCCAGAATCCAAGAAATATATTTATTTAATCTCTAGTAACCGCACCTTCAACAGCTGCAAGAAGCGCTAATGGTTTTTGAAAGTGCCACTCTACTTTCGAATGGATCATATTTCTTTTTAGCATATTTTCGACGGCGGAGATTTCTTCTTCGGAGGGCCTGATATTACCAAAATATTCTAACACAACGATTGCCATTAAATTATATAAATCAACCAAATTAGTTTCCATTCATCACTCCTTTTTCTGCTTGAATGAGGTCATAAATTTCTTGACGATTAACAGCAATGTGCCTGAGCATTACAATCCCAATTTTGATTTGACCGCCTTGTGGACCACTTATAGTCACTGTAACATTACCACCAATAATTAATGACTCACTTATTTTCCTTGTCAGTATTAACATCAAATTTTCCTTACATTGCTTTACTGTTGCTTATCAGCACCACACTTCTTCCTCGATGCAGCACTGACCCTCGAGTAGGTGTTTTAGATACATGCCTTAAATTCGATTAAATTGTCTACTAAACATAATTGACCGTGTGACTAGAGACATTTAATCATTGACATACAAGAATTGGTACACAATAATTAATAGAATTTTTTAGTGTAAGAAGTTATCCGCATATTTTTATTGTAGAATTATTATTCCCAATATGCTAAAGAATGCAAAGATAAAAATGGGGAATTTCTTGCTATAAAAACAGTTGCAGCCTTTCCTTGAGTATGCTCAAATGGAAAGGCAGATAAAAAATTTTGCAGAAAAGGGGAAACATCATGAAAATAGTAGATTTTTTTGAAAAACTTGCGCAGACTGCATTTGATCCTTCAAAGGTTCAGACACTCATGAACGCTCAGCCTAACCTGGTAAAAGAGGCCCTAAATTTAAATGACGCTAATGCATTAAAAAGCCTAATGCGTCCAATTGATATTCAATGTGAGGCTAACCACTCATTTGTGGTTCATCTCGTTTAAATTGAATAAGAGAGTTATTGGGTTAAAGATTGAATAAACAGAGCGTACCATCCCTTGTTATCGTTGGCATGGGCATTAAGTTTTTATCACATTTGACCATAGAGGCCAAGGCTCATATTGAGCAAGCAGATAAGGTTTTATATCTAGTCAATAACCCAATGATGAAAGAATGGATTCAGAAAGCTAATGCCAACACTGAGAATCTAGACATAATTTATAAACAACATCCATTAAGACAAGATTGTTATAACGCAATTACTCACTATATATTAGAATCTATGAATAATAACCAAAATGTTTGTGTTGTTTTGTACGGCCACCCTACTGTATTCTCTGAGCCTGCTTTAAATGCGACAATCCTTGCAAAATCTAAAGGTTATGATACACAAATATTGCCAGGCATATCGGCAGAAGATTGTCTGTTTGCCGATCTAATGATTGACCCTGCTCGATCAGGTTGCCAATCTTTTGAGGCTACAGATTTTTTACTTTATAAACGTTCTTTTTCTCCTGAAAGTCATCTTATTTTATGGCAACCTAATATTATTGGAGAAATAGAACACCCTGTGGCCCATGATAATCAGAAAGGAATATTGTTGCTTTTTGAGTACTTAAGAACTAAATATGATTTAGAGCATGAGACTATTATTTATGAAGCCGCCCAACTTCCCATGTTTAAAGCGCAAATCACCAAATTCCCTTTAAAAGATTTACCAAAAGCCACATTGCCTAAGGTTTGCCTTCTGTATCTGCCGCCTCTTTGTAAGTCGAACATTGACTATGCTACACTCGAGTACCTGGGTATCGCCCCCTAGTTGTGTATAAACAATGTATAGCGGAGATTTCATGCAAAGGTATTTTTTGTTTTTTTTCAGGCTTTACTGTAGGCAATACTCCGGACTACCATATAACACATGGCACCATATTTTTCTCTCATTTATCGTAACAGCTGCAACAGGTATCTCCTTTTTTTTCTCCCTTTATTTAGTTAGTTTTCTGCATATTAACCTCGAGTTAACAGGACTCCTAATTACCTGCTTTGGATTAGGGACGATTTGTGGAGGAGTTATTGGTGGGCGACTATCTGATAGGCTAACACCTCATTTTGTATCATTTCTAAGCCTTTTTATCTTATTCTTCTGCTATATTGTGATTTTATTTTTAAAGAATTTGGAAATGCTAGGCTTACTCTTATTTGTAATGGGCTTCTTTTCAAATAGCTTTAGAACAGCCAACAATGCCAAAGCGTTAAGCTATGTTAAAGTAGAAAAACTGAAAGCCATTAATATTATGGCCATTTCATATAATCTCGGGTTGGCAGTATCAGGCGTTTTAGTTAGCTTCATAGGCGGGTTTGGACTCAAAAATGTTTTTATATTTTCATCGATCATGCTTTTTATGGCTATCCTTTACCTAATTTTTACTAAACGATGCAACAATAGGAGCGTTATACTACCATTAGCGACACGAATAGAAAATGAAACTCCACCTTTTACAGAAGAGAAGGCTGAAAAAAGCAAAATGGTATTACTGATTGCTTTAGCGACTTTACTGATTTTTGGTTTTTATATTGCCCAATTAAATACGACTTACCCTGTTTATCTTACCGATCAATTCCCTCGGTTTGGATTGAAAAGTTTTGGTTATTTATTTTTGCTCAATCCCATCATCGTCATATTTTTTCAGGCTCCAATTGGCAACTCATTTCAACATACTAGCAAGGTGATGATTATGGGTGGCGGCATTTTTCTCTATTCTGCTGGCCTATTCATGCTGAATCACCTCTTTGCAATGTATGTTTTGGCAATTTTCTCTTGTCTTTTTTACACTCTCGGAGAAATGTTATTCATGCCAAGAGCACAATTGCTAATTTATCTGCACGGTGCTGAAAATAAAAAAGGCTCAGCCTTAGGTTTGTTTCAGTCCGTGTATTCACTTGGAATTATTATCGGACCAATTACAGGAAGTTTTATCTATGCACGTCTAGGCGTTACAGCTCTATGGGATTTTTGCGGTATGCTGGGTCTTGCAGCATTGGTTCTATGCTTTTTTTACAGATCGCGAAACTGATCTATTTTTTTGAAATAGAAATACAACCTCGTAGAAATGGCGCATCTGCTGCAAATTTTGCCGAATCAAGTTTATATTTTTGATCAATGTTTTCAAAACGGTTATCTGTACCAGAGAGGCTACTTGAATTTGTGATCACTCCATGTGGATCAAGTTCATTATGGAAAAATTTAAAGTCAATGTCTCGCGCAATTTTGCCCATAATTGTGTCTGAGCACACTGTATCTTTCTTCCCAAGTTCGCAGGTGAAAATCTCCATAATATGCGACAACTCCCGCAAGTCCACCAGCGTACTGGAAACCTTCCTTGATTTTGGTGAAAACGTATAAGTGGTTGGGCAATGAAGCGAGTAATAAACTGGATCTTTATCATTTTCATAGCTAAAATGCGTTGGCTGCATAATGGTAGGGAAGTATTTTTTTAGATTATAGCCGTGCACAAACGCATCTTGAAGGAAATCAAGAGGCAGCATCTCGTCATCAATGGCTGGAGCATAACCTGGCACGACACCTAAGGCCGTTGTAAAAAGATGACGCGCTGTATCGACCAAATAAGGATTGGGTTTTAAATTACGCTTTTTTTGTATGACTGAGAATGCAAAATCATGATAGGCCTTGTTAATCGCATAATCGAAATGATTCCAAGCTACTTCATGCAAGTACAGTTTAAAGGGCAGCCATGCTGGGTCTTTGTGTAAATAGGTGACCCATTTTTCAGAAAAATAAATAAGGCAGTTCCGCCAATTACACTCCACAGTTCGGCTATCAAGAATTTCTTTAAAAATATTCCAATGTTCATATAGCGATTTTGGAGCGGCACTCTTTACATTAAACTCTCTTTGCAAGTTGGTATGATTGACGGTACAGCCAATGCTTGCCAGCACAGAAGCGGAACGTGCTCCAGAAACCGCGGTTAAAACTCCATTCGGCGCATAAACCCGACTGCTTAAACGGCTTAAATTTCTTCGGAATGAAAAAAACGACCCAGGCTTGTAAATCGCCCAGGGAATGGTTACATTTTCGTCTGGGAAGTCAATAAATTGCTCAAAGCTCTTCTCCAGTACCATCCCTAGGGGCGAGTCCTGAATCCCATAACCAAGATGAGAAACAATATCTTTTGGCGCATCGGAATCTGAGAGTTTATAGTATTTGCCTTCACGATGAGGTAAAAAAAACGTCTCTGTATCTCCAATATCCATTCCGTATGGATAGTAGGCAAGATAAATAGGAAATGTTTCATCTGGTGCAAGTTTGTCTACAATCGCAGCAAAATATGGCTCGACTGCGGCAACACGATCTCGAAGCTCGCTCCAATACGTTTTGACAACACCTTTTCCTTCGTCTCTTTCAGTAACCATATTTCCACCGCCTAAAGATGTGAAAATTAGTTTAGCATAACTTATTAATATGGCTCAATTGATATCAAAATTTATGCTATGAAAATGTTAGGTAAAATAATGCATATCATTTCTGTTCTGTAAAATCAGCATGCTCCTAGTTAGACCAAAGAACTTCATAGTCCGCCCCCCTTTGGAAACCCCTATTTTGTTGGGAGCAGCAACTTTCCTTCCTCCACTCTCACGGGCAAGAATGGAAAACACCTGTGTGCGCCCGCAGTATCATCCACCGATCAATTTTCCGTGCGCGCGCGTATCTCAGTAAATGTCCAATCTTTTAATAATTGCCCATCGCGATACACGGGTTGTAATAAATTCTCGCGCTCATTCAATTCATTCAGGTGGATCGTTTTAAATTTATTTTTCTCTTTCACTAAAGCTAAACGCCCTCGTTTCGAACCTTTGCCCAAATCGGTAATCGGTTGTTTATAAATATCCCGCCAAGTATTATCAATTTCTATCGCCGATGCTTTCATGGCAAAACTCATGGTATCACGATTAATTTTTTGTAATAAATCGCCTCCCATACCAAAAGCAATATTATCGGCACTTTGTTGTTCTGCTTGCATAGCTGATAAGACTTTGCGAATCATCGATGGTGACATGCCATCGCCTTGAATAACGCGCAAATAAGGAGGTAATACATGATAGCCTTTACTATTAGTATGATAACCGAATTTTGCCATCAAATGTCCAATCACTTCGGGAACAATCCGCATCGGCAAGCCGCTATCTGGGCGAATAACTAACGTACCGCCATTGTCGATCACTTGTTGACGTAAAGTCCCTCCCCAAAAATCTTCAATCGCTTGCCATAAGTCATAGGAATCACTCACGACCGCAAAGATTTTTCCTTCGCCCCCAAATTGATTAATCATATTACGATAAGCATCCACTTCATGGGCTTTTCCCCAACTCGTGATCGTCGAATGCTCCGCCGCGGGAATCGAAAAACCTGCCATTGCTTCATTATAAAATTGATTGGCGATTCTAATTCCTGGTACTGTATCAGAACCTAAAAAATTAACTAAATGCGCCGCTCCACCAATACATGCTGATTCATAAGAAGTCGTGGCACGGCAACCAAAATCATGCAGTTTATAAGCAAGCCCCTCTAAATTATCGGCAGTTTCTTGCAAAAATTCAGCAATCACTTGTTTACATTGCCAAGATAACGTCGCTACTGTGGTGGGATACCATGTCGCGCGTAAGATAGCGGTTTCTAAATAACCGGGTAACCATGCACAGGCTGGATCGGTATTGATCACTTGCACTAATGCATTACGGATAGGTAAAATCGTTCCTTCTGCTACTGCAGAAATTTCGAGGGGTAGAAAACCTTGATGCTGCTTTAGAATATGTTGCCATCCTAAGCGATTGAAAGGCAAGCCATGTTGCTGAAAAAATTCCGTCGCTTCATCAATATCTGCTAGCGTAATCGGTTGCAATAAACGTTGCTTAATAAATAATTGCAAGCCAAAAAATAATGTGTGGCTATATTCACCGCCTCGCGCTTCGATATAATTCGATAAACGTTGAATACCGGGTGGATATTGCAGATAATGTGACGCTTTATACGAATCCGTATCTAACAATAAATTATAATCATTATTCATATTCTTGCCTACTTTTTAGTCAGTCGTCACCATAAAAATTAATTGATCTCTTCCAACACCTTCGATACACTAGGGTCCGCCCCTATTATAACTAAGAGGTTCCATCATGACAAATTCTAACCACTCTCCTGTGAAAATTGAAAATAACCAACTGATCGTTTACGGTGTTGCCATTATCGCCGCCTTAGCTGGTTTATTATTTGGTATCGATATTGGCGTTATTTCTGGTGCTTTAAAATTTATTACTCAAGAATTTAATCTATCCTTAGGCCAACAACAATTTGTGGTTAGCTCGGTGTTAATTGGGGCCGTATTAGGAACGTTTATCAGTAATCCGATTTCTTATCATTACGGTCGACATAAAGCCATTTTGATTAGCGCGGTGATCTTCGGTGTGGGTGCGTTGCTTTCCGCTTTTGCACCTAATTATTATTTTCTGATAATCGTACGTATATTATTAGGGACTGCCTTAGGTATCGCTTCTTTTACTGCTCCCATTTATTTATCTGAAGTGTCACCTAAACGTATTCGGGGCGGTTTGATTTCTCTTTATCAATTAATGATTACTATCGGTATTCTGTGTGCGTTTGTTAGCGATACGTATTTCAGCGATACCGGTTCTTGGCGCTGGATGTTAGGTATTATTTTTATCCCTTCTTTCATTATGTTTGTCGGCGTATTAACGCTACCTCGCAGCCCACGTTGGTTAATGTTGATGGGGCATCGTGACCAAGCATTATCTGTATTGAAAAAAATTCTGCAAAATCCCCATGAAGTAGAAGAAGAAATGCGTGATATCGAAGAAAATTTGCGTCGAGCACAAGACACTAGCGGCTCAGCTTTACATCAACCCTATTTTAAACGTGTATTAGCGATGGGTATCGTCTTACAAACTATCCAAATTTTAACGGGTATGAATACCATGATGTATTATGCCCCTAAAATTTATCAATTAGCCGGTTTCGTGACGACTCATCAACAAATGTGGGGAACGGTATTACTGGGTGTATTGAATGTATTGACAACTATCTTAGCTTTATTCATGATCGACCGTTGGGGGCGTCGTCCATTGTGCTTCTTTGGTTTAACCTTAATGACGATCGGCATGAGTTTATTAGGTTTAGCTTTTTATTTAAACGTCACTTCAACCTTCTTACAATATATGGCCATCGCTGGCATGTTAGTTTTCGTCTTTGGTTTTGCCATCAGCTTAGGGCCGGTGATTTGGGTACTTTGTGCTGAAATTTTCCCCTTGCGTAATCGTGACTTTGGTGTTATGTGTACGACCGCCACTAACTGGTTATGCTGCGCCCTATTAGGTGGCACATTTTTAACGGTTATCAATTTACTCGGTACTGCAGGAACTTTCTGGATGTTGGCAGGTATTTGTTTAGTGAGCATGATTTTCATTTATTTCTTTGCTCCTGAAACTAAAAATATTTCTTTAGAAACATTAGAACGCCATTTAGTCGACGGTAAACCCTTGCGTCAATTAGGGCGCCATCATTAATGGCTAGTATTCTCGTTATTGGGGGCAGTGGTTATATTGGCAGCCATATGGTGGCTCGCTTATTAACCACTGACCACCCAACATGGATATTGGATAATTTCAGCACCGGTAAGAAAAAATTATTATTAACTGATAATTTCATCGAAGGCGATTATGGTGACGCTACATTGCTCGATGAGATTTTTACTCAACACTCTATCGATGCGGTGATGCATTTTGCGGCTAATAGCATCGTCGGTGAGTCGGTTACCACTCCTGATAAATATTATCAAAATAATGTCACTAAGACGTTCACCTTACTTAACAGTATGCGTAAACATCAAATTAATTATTTCATTTTTTCTTCCACCGCGGCTATCTTTGGTGAACCCCAATACACCCCTATCGACGAAGAACATCCCAAACATCCATTAAATCCGTATGGTCGTTCCAAGTGGATGATCGAACAAATCTTAGCAGATTACGATCAAGCCTATGGTATTAAGTCAGTTTGTTTACGTTATTTTAATGCCGCTGGTGCTGAACCTCTTGCTAGGATCGGTGAATGTCATACACCCGAAACGCATTTAATTCCGATTATTTTACAAACGGTACGCGGCCACCATTCTGCTGTCACTGTTTTTGGTGATGACTATGCAACCCCCGATGGCAGTTGCATTCGGGATTATATTCATGTCAGCGATTTAGCTGACGCACATTTATTAGCATTAGAATATTTATTGCAACAAAATACTAGCCAAGTATTTAATTTGGGCAATGGCAATGGTTTTTCCGTATACGAAATTATTGCGGCAGCAAAACAAGTGACGGGCCACGACTTTCCTGTTAAAATTGGTGCACGTCGAGCGGGTGATCCCGCACGATTAATTGCTAATGCTGACAAAGCCTCTCAATTATTAAATTGGCAACCGCAATATTCAGAATTAACTACTATCATCAAGCATGCGTGGCAATGGGAACAAAAGCAAAATTAACACAACAACCGCACCGCCGTTGGAATCCGTTGAAACAAGAATGGATCATCGTTTCACCTCATCGCACCCAACGACCCTGGCAAGGTGCTGAAGAAAATTCCTCTGCTACACCACGCCCCGCCCACGACCCTCATTGCTATTTATGTCCAGGAACGACTCGCGCTAATGGCGAAAAAAATGCAAATTATGCCGCCACTTATGTCTTCACTAATGATTTTCAGGCTTTATTACCGAATGATGAAACATGGCAAATGACTGATGATGATCTGTTGCAAGCTCATAGCCTCAATGGAACTTGCCGAGTATTATGTTTTTCTCCACGCCACGATTTAACCTTAGCGCAAATGTCTGAAGCCGATATCATGACAGTGATTGATACGTGGACACAACAAGCAACCGAATTAGGCCAATCTTATCGCTGGGTACAATTATTTGAAAATAAAGGCGCCATCATGGGTTGCTCTAACCCACATCCACACGGCCAAATTTGGGCAAGTGATTTTTTACCGAATGAAATTCAAAGAGAAGACCAAGCGCAACAATCTTATTTTGCTACGCATCACCACAGTTTATTAACTCACTATGTCGAGCAAGAGATTACTCAACAACAACGTATCGTCTGCGAAAATGATGATTGGCTAGTGGTTGTGCCTTTTTGGGCAACGTGGCCATTTGAAACATTATTACTCCCGAAACTCTCGGTCCACTATTTACAAGATTTAACTTCCGCACAAAGAAAAACCTTAGCGACGATATTAAAATCATTACTACAAAAATATGATGCTTTATTTAATATTTCTTTCCCTTATTCAATGGGTTGGCACACGGCTCCCTATCGACAAGAAAATATTGAACATTGGCTATTGCATGCGCATTTTTATCCGCCTTTATTGCGCTCTGCGAGTGTGAAAAAATTTATGGTAGGCTATGAATTATTAGCAGAGTCACAACGCGATATTACTCCTGAACAAGCAGCAGAATGCTTGAGAAACTGTTAAGATTGGAAATATTCATGATGTTATCTTCAGAAAAAATACTCTCTGCTTTTCACGATCACTTTGGCACTCGCGCCGAGAAAATGATTCTTACTCCTGGACGTGTCAATATTATTGGTGAACATACCGATTATAATGATGGTTTTGTCTTACCGATGGCTATCAATCGTTGTATACAATTAGCCATGAGTGCGCGGGATGATCATATTATTCAGATTTGTGCACACAATTTTAAAAACCAAATTTTACAATTTGATTTACAGGATTTGCACAACACTAAACAATCGTGGGGTGAATATGTCAAAGGCATGGCGTGGGTGTTACAAAATGAATTTAACACAACCTTGCACGGCTTCAATGCTTGTATTAACAGCGATATTCCTATTGGGGCTGGATTATCTTCTTCCGCAGCATTTGAATTAACGATTGCTCGAGCTTTAACCGATATCAATCAATTGCCCTGGGATGCCACGAAAATGGCGTTATTAGCACAACGCGCCGAAAATCAATGGGTGGGAGTGAATTGCGGCATTATGGATCAATTGATTTGTGCGAGAGGCCAAAAAGACCATGCCTTACTCATCGATTGCCGGAGTTTACACACGCAAGCTTTACCCTTGCCTACCGATACCGTCATCGTCATTATGGATACCGCTACCCGTCGTGGTTTAGTGGAGTCGGCTTATAATGAACGGCGTCATCAATGTGAACAAGCCGCTGATTTTTTTCACGTCAATAAATTACGAGATGTCACCTTAGAACAATTACAGGAAAATAAAGATCGAATAGACCCTATCGTTTATCGCCGAGCTCATCATGTCATCACTGAAAATAATCGCACGCTAGCTGCGAAAAATGCCATGCAGCAGAATGATGCACAGATGTTAGGCGAATTAATGCGTGCTAGTCATGTCAGTTTGCGTGATGATTATGCTGTTTCCTCTCCTGCTTTAGATTGCATTGTAAACCATGCTAATGCTCACTCCGCTTGCTTTGGCGCGCGCATGACCGGAGCTGGATTTGGCGGTTGTGCCGTCGCTTTAGTCCAACACCAAGCTATAGATGATTTTGTTGCTTATGTCACTGAGCATTATCAACAGGATCAACAATTAACGCCTTTGATCTATGTCACTCCGGCTGAAGGCGGTGTTAGCTTAAATTGGGTATCAAATTACCATTAACGATCGATATTTGAGCAATTTTTATCCCTTAAGAAGGTTTATTTTCTGCTATTTAAATTTTTATGTTAAACTGGCGCCAATTTTTTCATTCAGATGAGGAATTCCTTAGTGAAATCTCGGTTACACATCGTTAGTGTGTTATGTTTGCTCTTCATGTGTGCCGACAGCTATGCGGATGATGTCGATCAATATCCGAATTTTCCTTTTTATGTCGGTTTTGGTTTTGGCTATGGTGATACCGATTGGAATTCATTAATCGACCATGACCATATAGGCTTAGTCGAAATCTCTGCCCCTAGCAGCGCCAAAACTGGCGGCCTTAATATGCAAGGTTTCTTTGGTTATCATTTATCAAAATATTTCTCTCTAGAAGTTCGTTATGAACAATATCCCGATGCCACTGTCAACTTTGCTCATGTCGAAGTAAAAGATTTAGTGATTGATGGCGCTAGTTTGCCATTCAATATTCCAGTAGAAAATCCCTATAATTTATATAGCTTTAAAACTTCTACTGATCAAATCGCGATGGTCGGTAAAGCCTTTGTGACGGTATCAGAAGCATATCATATTTCTGTCTTCGCTGATTTTGGTCTCAGTTATGAGCATCGTTCTGATATATTAACGGATATGGGCATGTATATGCCAACATTTGGTGGTGGCATTATGTACCGCTTTGCCCCCCGCTTTCTTACCAGTTTGGATTATGAATATACGGTAGGTGAAGGCAAATCGGTAATGGACCCTGCTCGTTACTTTATGCCATTTTTATATTCTATAAACTTAAAAATAGCGTATTTATTTAAATTTTAGTGATTTATGAAACCATACTCATTACAAAAAATAGTTCTTCTTTCCCTGTTGCTCGGCAGCTTGGCCATTAACGTCAACGCTAAAGCAGATGATGCAGGGACAGTCAATAAAGACCCGTATCCCAATTTGCCTTATTATATTGGGGTGGGTGCCGGTTATGGTGATACCGACTGGGATCAATTAATCCCTACCGGGCCTAACGATATTCCCCGCATTGCCACCCCTGATAGCGCTATTTCTGGTGGCTTAACTACCACTGAATATTTGGGCGTGCATTTAATTCGGAATTTTTCGGTAGAGTTACGTGCAGCTCAATATCCCGATGCCACTATTAACTTTAAACATGTCCATCTTAGTGGTGTTATCATCAATGGACACACGATTGTAGCTCCCGGTTCTCCTTTGGATATCGCGATTCCAAACCCATATGGCCTTTTCGAATTCGAATCAAAAACTTCTGATTATCAATTAGTCGGTAATTTTATCGTACCGATGTCAGTCCGATTGCATATCGATGGCTTTATTGAATTAGGTGTGAATTATACTTATCGGCAAGACGTAGTGTCTACCAAAGGCTACTGGGGTCCTATGTTCGGTGGTGGTGTTAGCTATCGTTTTTCTCCGCGTTTCGGTACGGTATTTGATTTCCAATATGTACCCGGCACTGCGGCTGCCAGCGAAGGACCTGCCTTCCAATATATGCCGTATCTATATGCTGTTAACTTAAAATTGCAATATTATTTCGATTTATAGTAAGGCAATCGTGCTACATAATAATTTAGCACGTAATTGCGCTTTATCCGTGCAATCAAATTTTTCTTTTAACCGATTTAAATAATCTTCAATGGTACGGTGCGATAAGGATATTTTTTTGGCAATTTGTTTCGCCGTAAATCCTTTCGACGTATAAAATAAAATTTCTTTCTCGATATCAAGCAATGTCACTTGTTGACGTTCGCCATGGATTAAAAACGGATATTCTATAATACGCTCAAAAAAACGTTCTTTCGCAGATTGCAATACTGAACTTGAAATATTACGCGTCAATCCTTGCTCGGGTGTTTCAACATAATTAATTAAATGTTCACTAGTAAACCATACCTCAGCGACACTCTCATCTTCAAGGCGATAAACTACTAACAAATCCGGTTGCCACACCTCTTGAGTTTTGGCATGAGTTAAATGTTGACTCACACGAAAAAATAATAAATCTTGCGCAACAATAACTTCACGCAAAATATAACTACGTTGACTAAATACTTCTCGATTAAACTGTACACGATTAATTATTTCCCGTAAACCAAATGATAAGCCATCTAAATGCACAACGACATCAGGTTTATAAATTTTTTTAATGGTTTCTTCATCACAATTAACGACGATAGCATCCATTCTTGCTTTAATGAAGTCACGAGCTTGTTCATTCGTCATCATAAAATAAAATCTCCACAAATAGTGAACAACATTCACTGTTTAAAAGTTATTAATTAGCTATCGTTTACGCCAGGCCAGAAATATGGCAAAAAAACTAAAAATAATCGGTGGAATAATAGCGGCAATATACGGCGGCAATTGATACGCTAAACTAAAGGGCCCAAAGAATCGATTAAATAAATAAAATACTAATCCCACCATTACACCGGCTAAAATACGTAACCCCATGGTCACGGTTCTTAATGGGCCAAATACAAAAGGGATCGCTAACAATACCATAATGAGCGTAGTCAAGGGTTGCAATAAGCGTGTCCAAAATGCTAAAGAATAATCACTTTCTGCTAAACCATTGGCATGACGATAGTTAATTTGTTCATAGAGTTCCCACAAACTTAATTCCATCGGTTGTTGATCGCCCAGCGTATGAGGCGCTAAGGCAATATTCCATAGCTCATTATTGCTTTCACTCAACAACACGGCATCTTTTTTAAAATAACTGGTGTGAATATTATAAAAATACCAACCATTATCAATATACTTCGCACTTTCCGCATAACTAGCGGAAATCAACTGATGCTCAGCATTAAAATAATAACGAGTCACTCCATACAACTCGGTACCCGCTACGATTTTATCGATATGAATAAAACTATTTTCTTCACGCAGCCACGTACCGTATTGGGTTTCAATCGCTTGCCCAGCGGCTTTTTGCATATTTTTATGATGAGTCCCTATAGAAAAAAGACGAGGAGCAAATACTTCGCCTAAAATAGCCATAATCATCACCATGAGGATTGCTGCTTTGGTCACAGCCCAAATAATGCGGCCAATTGACATTCCTGAAGCTCGCATCACTGTCAATTCACTATTTTGCGCTAATAAACCCAAACTCATCAAGGCACCTAATAAAGCGATATTAGGAAATAATTGATAAATATTGGCAGGCAATGTCATGACAGCAAATTGTAATGCTTGTAATAAGCCATAATCACCTTGGCCTAATTGGGGAATTTCCGCAAATAGACTAATAAATACGCTGAGCCCCGCCATACCGATAAACACCATAGCGGTTAAGCCGATCACTGAATTCATGAGATAACGGTCTAATATTTTCATATGGTTTTCCGCGGTAACAAGGAGCGCCATCCATCCAGTGTAATAAATAAATATATCGCCACTAAAAATAACAATATGTGAATCCACCACATACCGATATAAATATTCAGTGTACCCGTTTTCACCCATTCTCGAGCAGCAAATAATACATTGGCATAGACTAAATAAATTAATACAGCAGGCAATAAAGGTTTATAACGCCCTTGACGAGGTCGAGTACGACTTAATGGTACAGCTAATAATGCTAAAATCAAGGTTTGCAAAGGAATCGAGATCCGCCACTGTAATTCGGCCGCATAATTTTTATATTGATGATAACGCGCTAACAAATCAGCCACCGACATAGAACGTTCATCTTGCGAAATATTAATTGCTTCTTCAGCTGAGGGTACGCGTACAGCATAAGTGCCGTATTTAATAATTAAAAAATCCGCTTCGCCAGGTTTCCCAATATAACGATAACCATTATTGCTTACTAAAAAATGTCCGCCTTTATCCGGCTCATACTGTTGATGGGCTTGTTTAGCATAAATCACATCCCACTCATGCAGAATGTTAGCTTGTCGTTGCGCTGCTTGATCATCACTACTCCCAACCACCATGGCTGGACTCGTTGCATCTTGTGATGCCATAAATAAATTTTCCAAACTTTTGCGATCACCGGCAATATTTTCTACATAAAAAATTTCTTTACCATTGCCTGCTTCTTGAAAGCGACCTGGAGCAATCGTTTCGAATAAGTTGCTGCTAGCACTACGAGCTAATAAATATTTTTGATAAGTCGTTAATTTCGGCGTAATCCATAGGGTTAACACGGCAACCAGCATTGTCACAATGATGGCAAGTATCATGACATAACTCAATAAACGCCATTTACTCATCCCGCAAGCATAGAGCACGGTCATTTCACTTTCCGCATACATACGGCCTAACCCTAATAGAACCGCGACAAAAAACGACATGGGTAATAATAGACCTGTCAAAATCGGAATAAATGTCGCAATTAACTGCATTAAGACACTGGTAGCTAATTGCCCTTCCGCCATTTTTTGCAAATAAATCGCCAATTGCGTACTTAAGAAGACGCAAAGAAAAATTAGCCAAACGGCTAACATAAGATAAATAATTTCTTTACTTAGGTATCGAAAAATAATCATAATTAATTTTTGCATCATAGCATGAAAGCTAGCCTAGCCCAACTGGGCGTATGCCAAAAGATGAGAGATGAGACAAAAACGAGCGTGGATAGCAATCTACACGGGCTTTCTTCAAGAGCTATCAGTCACGAGCAGAGGTTTTTCGCATTTATCCTGTTTAATTCCACACGATTTTCCACTAAAATGCGTCCATGCAAATCGATTTTTACATCAGTCCTGCTACTTCTTTTTCAGCCTGTTTAGCTTTAGTCAGTAAAATAGTCAAAAAAGCTTATGAGCAAGCGCTAACAGTTTACATTTATGCGCAAAATCAAGCACAAGCGCAACAAATCGATGATCAATTATGGAGTCATGACGACATTAGCTTTATGCCTCATGAAATTTTGCATCCTTCGCAATCCACCACGACTCGTATCCATATTGGTTATGACACGCTGGCTCCCTTGGCAGAAACTGCTGATATATTGATCAATTTGTCAACGGCCCTTCCGACATGGCATACTCAATTTCGCCGCATTATAGAAATTGTCTACCAAGACCCCCAGAGTAAAGCGATCAGTCGGCAACATTACCAATTTTACAAAGACCAAGGATATGATTTAAAATCGCACACCTTATAACGATAGTGAATAATATGATGGATAAAACTTACGACCCTGCCAGTATTGAACAAACGATTTACCAGCAATGGCAAACAGCGGATTACTTTGCACCGAGTGGCAAAGGTGAAAACTATTGTATCGTCATCCCGCCTCCCAATGTGACGGGTAGCTTACATATGGGACATGGTTTTCAGTTAACGCTGATGGATATGCTCGTGCGTTATCATCGGATGCAAGGTTATAATACTTTATGGCAAGTGGGCACGGATCATGCCGGAATCGCCACGCAAATGGTGGTAGAACGGCAATTATTAGCACAAGGCAAAACCCGCCATGACTTAGGACGAGAAACGTTTGTCGACCGCGTTTGGGAATGGAAAGAACAATCCGGCGGCATGATCACTGCACAAATGCGCCGCTTAGGTATTTCAGTTGATTGGTCACGTGAACATTTCAGCATGGATGCGCAATTATCCGCCGCTGTCCTCTATGCTTTTGAAAAACTTTATGATGATGGTTTAATTTATCGCGGTAAACGCTTAGTCAATTGGGACCCGAGTTTACATACCGCTGTTTCCGATTTAGAAGTGGTTAATGAAGAAAAAGCTGGCGAAATTTATTATATACGTTATCTATTAGTGGATAAAACTAATGAGTATATTGTCATCGCAACCACTCGCCCAGAAACATTATTTGGTGATGTGGCCGTCGCTGTGAATCCCAATGATGAGCGTTATCAACATCTCATTGGCCACTATTTACAGTTACCGTTAACTAACCGCACTATTCCTGTCATTGCCGATGATTACGTCGATGCTAGCTTTGGCTCTGGCTGTGTGAAAATCACCCCTGCGCATGATTTTAATGATTATGCACTGGCACAACGACACCAATTGCCCTTAATCAATATCTTTACTATGAGTGCCGAATTAAATGAAGAAGCTCCTGAAGATTATCGTGGCCTTGAGCGTTTTAGTGCGCGAAAACGTGTTATAACCGATTTAGAGACTGCTGGCTTCCTCGATGAAATCAAACCGCATACTTTAATGATTCCACGCAATGATCGTGGCAATACTATTTTAGAACCATATTTGACTGAACAATGGTATGTCAAAATGCAATCCTTAGCTGAGACGGCGATAGCGGCAGTGAAAGAAGAGAAAACTCGCTTTATTCCTGAAAATTGGAGTAAAACCTATTTTCAATGGTTAGAGAATATTCAAGATTGGTGTATCAGCCGTCAACTGTGGTGGGGACACCGCATTCCTGCTTGGTATGATGCCGATGGCAATGCCTATGTCGGTGCTGATGAAGCAGCGGTACGGAATAAATATCACTTAAGTGAAGAAGTGATATTACAGCAAGATAATGATGTGTTAGATACCTGGTTTTCAGCTGCCTTATGGCCATTTGCTAGCTTAGATTGGCCACAAGCAGACAATAAAATTTTTGAAACTTTTTACCCAACGAGCGTATTAATTACCGGTTTCGATATCATTTTCTTTTGGGTCGCGCGCATGATGATGTTCGGCTTATATTTCACCGGTACAGTGCCTTTCCGTGATGTGTATATTACGGGTTTGATTCGCGATGAAAAAGGCCAAAAAATGTCGAAATCTAAAGGGAATGTGTTAGACCCGATCGACTTAGTTGATGGTATTGATGTCGATAGTTTAGTCGCTAAACGTATTTATGGTTTAATGCAGCCAGCCATGTGCGAAAAAATTGAAAAAGCCACCCGGAAGCAATTTGCCGATGGCATTCCCTCTTCTGGTACCGATGCGCTACGTTTCACTTATTGTGCCCTGGCGAACACTGGCCGTGATATTAAGTTTGATTTACAACGTTTAGAAGGTTACCGCAATTTTTGTAATAAATTATGGAATGCTACACGCTTTGTCTTAATGAACATAGAAAACCAAACTTTAGCAGCTGAACATGAAGTACAATTGAGTTTGCCCGACCAATGGATTATCAGTTTATTACAACAAACGATTACTCAAGTAGAAGATTATTTAATTAAATATCGTTTCGATTTAGTCGCCCAAATTTTATATGAATTTGTATGGAATGAATATTGTGATTGGTATCTAGAATTAAGCAAATCTATATTAACGGGTAATGTTTCGGAGCGACAAAAAGCTAGCACTCGCCGAGTCTTGCTGACTGTGCTAGAAACTATTTTACGTTTATTGCATCCCATCATGCCCTTTATCACGGAATCTATTTGGCAAACTATCGCTCCCTTATTGAATATCCCAGGAAAAACCATTATGTTGCAGCCTTATCCTCGTGCCAATAATACCTTAGTGAATGCAGCGGCGATCGATGATGTCAACTGCCTGAAAAGAATGATCACGGGTATCCGTAATATCCGCGGTGAAATGAATATTTCGCCTGCTAAACAATTAACATTATTGATTGCCAAAGGCACTCTTCAAGAAAAAAATTGTGTAGAGAAAAATAATGACTTATTAAAAACCTTAGCTAAATTAGACACTATTGAATGGCTAAACGGCCCAGCTCCCGCTGCCGCCACGGCGTTAGCGGGCGATATGGAATTATTCATTCCATTGGCTGGCAATATTGATAAAGACGCAGAAATTCGGCGCTTACAAAAAGAAATTACTAAATTACAGCAAGATATTGAGCGCATCAAACAAAAATTAACTAACCCTCATTTTGTCGATAAAGCCCCTGCCGATGTTATTGAAAAAGAACAACAAAAACAAAAGATTGCAGCCGATAATTTAGAGAAGTTACAAGTACAATTAGCCAAAATGCAGCTACTGTAAACTTTCTACTCATTTAACGATTAACGACGAAAGTCGGCAAGGGATGCTGGAATTCATTTCCTTGTAAATCATGGTTGATAACATCAACCATCTGAATGATGCGTTTTATCGCATTGACCAGCGCACTAAAGCTTTGCAAGTTAAAATTTTTCCGTTCTTCTGCCGTGAACATTTGACTTAACTGGTGTTGTTGCCTATCTATTTCATTCAATAAATCTTCGGCGGAGAAATTCATCATATGATTTTTTCGCTGTAGCACGCATTTAATTAAGTGTTCTAACCATTGATATAATGATTGATTAACCGTTTGTATGCTAGTAACGAATTGTTGCTCCACGATAGAGATTTGATAATATAAAGTGATTTTTTGCATCGCAAATAACTCAGCAATTAACTTTTGCATATGAGTAGCCACAGCAATGATACGATGGATTTCAGCTGTACGATAAAAAAATTCATGTTGGGCTTGATCTAATAATAGCGGGTAATTCATTAAGGATTGCTCCAACAAATTATTTTCTTGCTCAATTTCCGCTTGGTAATTTTTCACACCTAAATATGTCTGTAAGCTATATTGATAAACCACCATCACTTGTTTTAAGTTATTGGCGATTTCTTCACGCAACATCATTACGGCACTTTTGGTTAACGTAAAACTAATTAAAAACCCAATGGCACCCCCCATCAAAATACTAAAGGTACGGATCACTCCATTACCAAACAATATATCTAAGGTGGGTGAAGGCAATGCCACGAAACAAAAAGCGGTAAATAATTGCAATAAAATCATTTGCTGTTTTTTGCCTAAACTCGCGTAATAACCCAAAGTAAATGATAAAACGCTGATCAACGCTATTAAAGTTAATAAATAAGGCACCACTGCCAACATATACAATCCAATGAATCCTACCAAGGTACCTAATAAAGCGCCCGTGGCACGCCATTTAATGATTTGCACGGTTTTACCCACATTAGTCCCAGCCACCACTAAGGCAGTAAAAATAGCACCACTCGCATGCTGCCAGTGAAAGTATTGAATAATATAAAAACTAGCAAATAATGATAATACGGCACTGGCTGCGATAAAAACTTGGTTTTTACTATAAGAAACCCTAAAATACTGCATTTTAAACAAATCTAACCAGCGAGGTTTGACAGCGATACGTGGCTGAGAAAATCGAATCTTCAAGTAATTAATAATATCCATTAAGTTGTCGACTATGTTTTTATTCACTAAAATAAATTCATTCACGGCCATGCTTTCATGTTGAGGATAGGATTGCATTTCTTCAGAATGGCGCAAGGCATGATGCCGTTTATCTAAAGCATCGATAGCAGCTATTAACTGGCTCATATCAATATCAGTCACGATTCTTGCTTTAAGCATTTTATTGATAGCAGAAAAAACTATGCGAAAAGATTGCTCGATCGCCTGAAATTGTTCCTTATATAAAGCCACTAAATTTTTACATTGTTCCAAATGAGTATGATGTAATCGTTCTAAATTTAAAAAACAAGCATTAAAGCGGCGATAAAAATTCATCGTGACTTCTTCTAGATATTGACCATCTTTGACTTCTAATTTCGCATCGAGTAATAATTGCTGTAATTTAGCGATCAATTCTTTTTCTTGCTGCTTCTCTTTGCTAATAACAGGTTTCTCGTTTTTTAAGAGTGCAGCATACATTTTTAAATACGTTTTCTCAAAATTATCCATAATGGCATAAATAGTTTGCGTAATGTCATGTAAAGCATAATGAGGCCACAAAGTCTTGCCAATAATAAAAAATAATATACCGCCTAAAAAAAACATAGTGGAAAAACTGAGAATAAATTGCAGCAATACTGTCGCTGTTGCCAAATAAGCATAGGATAAAGTCACCACTGCCATTCCGCTGGCCAATACCATCATCACAGATAAATTAGGATTGCTGGTAAAATAAAAACAGACAAATACCCACGCAGCAGTAATAATAATAGCTAAATCTGGAAATTCACCGAAATGATTAATCACTAAGAATTCAAAGAAAACGCCAGCCGCTATGCCAATGATAAAACTTAAAGCAACCCGTTTATTACTGCCATAACTGGGGAAAGTATAAATTAAGCCGGTTAATACTAACAGAAAACCAAGGTTTAAATTAAAGTAAAGATATAACCACAACCCTATTAAATTAGTCACCGTCACTTTCACTGCGATTTGTAAGCGGAGAGTGTCAAAATACCGCAATTGCATCATTATGCCATTTTAGTCGTATCAATCGTTACCCGGGCATTTGCACCCACTCGCAGAGGAAATTTAACATTCGGATTGAGAATTTTAATACGCACGGGGAAACGTTGTGCTAAACGAATCCAATTCAAAGAAGGATCGACATCCGGCAAAATATCTGCCGTGGTACCACTACCATTTTTTATACCATAACCGATACTCTCCACGACACCTTGAAAAGTGTGATGAGGATACATTAACAAATGAATGTTGGCAGTTTGTCCAGGACGGATTCTATCTAACTCAAATTCTAGATAATTGGCCGTAACCCAGGCGTGATCCATATCGATAATCGAAAATTGTAATTGATAGGCAGTGACGGGAGCTCCTTTGGTTAACAATAGATTCGTCACATAACCCGATGCAGGGGCGGACACTTGCGTGTGTATTAAATCCAATTTTGCTTGCGCCAATGCTGCTTGTGCCACCCGCAAAGCTGCCGTATTCCCCACCGTTAAGCTATTTTTATGCCGTAAACTGGCGATAGTATTTAATTGAGCGTTAACTGCTTGTTGCGCTTCATGCCATTGAGTTTGAATATTGTCAAAATCGCTGCCGGCGATGACTTTCGCTTTACGTAAATGGTCGTAGCGTTTGTATTGATTAGCTAAGCGTTGCTCAGCCAATTTTAAACTTTCTAATTTCGCGATAGCGCTGGATATTTCATCTTGGGAAGCCGTTAAATTTTGCATTACCAGTTGCAAATTAGCTTGTGCTTTATCAACCGCTAATTGATAGCTAGTCGGATCTAAACTAAATAATAATTGATCTTGCTTAACATATTGATCATTTTTCACATTAACAGTGGCAACAATACCTGAAACTTGCGACGCGATCGCCGTTACATTGGCACGCACATTAGCATCATTAGTAGAAGGGTATTTATATTGATAATGTAAATAAACACTGATAATAACCACAACTATTATCAGTAAAGCAAGAAATTTCCATATTCCTTGCAACCATCCCGGCGTGGCTATCTTTACTAATTTCATAATCTCTCTCTTATCTTCAGCTATTCGACTCTTTCAAACACAACCTCATCGTCTATAAGCTCTTCCTTAAGTGGTTCTTCTGGCATGCTAGAGTCCTCTAACAATTCGTCAATTTCTTCTTGTTTCGCTTCAATTTCCGCAATTTCAGTTTCAATTATTTCTTCATCAACTAATTCAACACCATATTTTTCGATTTCTGCCATAATTTCATCGGCAGCAGCTTTATCCTTGGCAATAGCTATTTCAGCTTGTTCTTGTAACAGTAATTGCATTTGCTTTTCTAATTCAGTACCAATTAAATCTAAGTTTTCTAACTCTTGTAAAGTCGGTAATTCACTCAAGCTTTTTAAATTAAAATAATCTAAAAACAGTTTAGTGGTCCCTAACAGTTCTGGACGCCCCGGTACTTCGCGGTGGCCGATGACTTTAATCCATTCGCGTTCTAATAAAGTTTTAATAATAATAGGATTAACTGCCACACCGCGCACATCTTCAATTTCCGCACGAGTAATCGGTTGTCGGTAAGCAATTAAAGCCAAAGTTTCTAAAAACGCTTTAGAATAACGTGAGGGACGTTCTTCCCACAATTTTTTCAACCAATTAGCCGTATCTTGTTTCGCTTGATAACGATAACCACTGGCAACTTGTTTCAATTCTACTCCACGAGTAGCACATTCTTCTTGCAAAGTCGTTAATGCCGTTTGCATCGCTTCTGCATCAGGCTGTTCTTCTTCGTCAAATAAACTTATTAACTTTTGCACGGATAATGGCTCATCATACGCCATTAATGCTGCTTCAATAATATTCTTTAATTGCTGTTGCTCAATTGCCATGACTAATTGCCCTTAGATAAATGGGTGCATAAGCTTCTGCCTGCACAATTTCAATCAACGTTTCTTTCAATAATTCTAAGACCGCGATTAAGGTTACAACAACTCCTTGGCGACCTTCTTTGATATTAAAAAAACTAGTAAATTCAGTGAAATCTTTATGGTTTTGAATCCGATTTAAAATACCGGTCATACGTTCTCGCACCGACAACGGTTCGGCTTTAATTTTATGATGTTGCGTAGCATCAGCGCGTTTTAATATATCTTTAAAGGCGCGTAATACTTCTTCTAATACAACCTCAGGTAAAGGACGGGTAATTTTTAAATTAGGTAATTCAGCATGCGCCTCAAAAAAGTCCCGTTCTAAACGCGGCATTTCTTCTAGATTAACCGCTGCATGTTTGAAACGCTCATATTCTTGTAAGCGACGCACTAATTCAGCCCGCGGATCATCTTCATCTTCTTCTTCGGTTTGTCGGGGCAATAACATGCGCGATTTGATTTCCGCTAGTGTCGCTGCCATGACTAAATATTCAGCAGCTAATTCCAAATGACAATTTTTCATCAATTCTACATATTGCATATATTGGGTCGTAATAGCCGCGATCGGAATATCGATAATATCGAGGTTATTGCGCTTAATTAAATACAATAATAAATCTAACGGCCCTGAAAAAGTTTCAAGAAAAACTTCCATCGCTTCAGGTGGAATAAATAAATCTTTCGGCAAATGGGTAATGGGTTTACCTTGCCACATGCCTAATACATCCGTCAAGCTTGGCTGCTCGACTAAAGGCTCTTCGATTAATGGTTCTGCAATGGTTTCACTCATTGATACAATAACCCCATGACTTGCTTAACATCTTGCATCGTTTCAGCGGCAATTTCTCTCGCTTTATCGACTCCTTCATTAACAATATGGCGCACTAAATTAGGGTTATCTTTAAACTCAATCACTTTCTCACGAATGGGCGCTAACTCATGGTTAATGCTGTCAATCAACGGTTGCTTGCACTCCAAACAACCAATACCAGCGCTGCGACAACCTTGCTCTACCCAAGTTTTGGTTTCTGTATTAGAATAAATTTTATGTAATCCCCACACGGGACATTTCTCTGGGTCACCCGGATCAGCACGACGAATACGCGCCGGATCAGTTTGCATGGTTTTAATTTTCTGCGTCACTGTCTCTGCATCATCACGTAACTCAATCGTATTGTGATAAGATTTTGACATTTTCTGCCCATCAAGACCGGGTAATTTAGGCGCTGAAGTCAATAACATTTCCGGTTCAGACAAAATCATTTTAGCGGAGCCTTCCACATAACCTAATAATAATTCACGTTCTGCCATATTTAAATTAGCTTGTGATTCAATTAAGGCGCGCCCAATATCTAAGGCTTGATGGTCACCTTGCTCTTGATAACTACGACGTAATTCACGGTAACTCTTAGCATTTTTCTTACCCATGCGATCAATAGCATTTTCAGCTTTTTGCTCAAAGCCTGGTTCACGACCATAGAAATGGTTAAACCGACGAGCAATTTCACGGATTAATTCCAAATGCGGAGCTTGGTCTTCACCCACTGGCACTAAACTGGCTCGATACAATAAAACATCGGCGCTCATTAAAACGGGGTAACCTAAGAAACCGTAAGTATTCAAATCGCGTTCTTTGAGCTTTTGGATTTGATCTTTATAAGTCGGTACTCGCTCCAACCAACTCAAAGGCGTATTCATTGACAACAACAAGTGTAATTCGGCATGTTCTATCACTCGTGACTGAATAAATATCGAACAAAACCCAGGATTCACTCCACAAGCTAACCAGTCGATAATCATTTCCCAAACATTTTGTTCGACAATTTCAGGATTTTCATAGTGGGTGGTTAAGGCATGCAAGTCAGCCGCAAAGAATAAACATTCATATTCATGCTGTAATTTGAGCCAATTTTTGATAACTCCATGATAATGCCCCAAATGCATTTTGCCGGTAGTCCGCATACCGGAAACAATCCGTTGATTTGATGAAATACTGCTCATATTATACCTTGATAAAAGCTAGATTTTATCATATTAACCCTGCATCGGCGCAGTTTTTTTCACGCTCGGCGCTGTGTGACAAATTCAGCAAAAAACGGTAACATTGCGTTTTAAATAGGTACTGTATGAAAATTTTATTCGATTTCTTTCCCATTATTATTTTTTTTATAGTTTATAAATTATTTGGCATCTACGCAGCTACAGGAGCAGCCATTGTCGCTTCTATCATCCAAGTGATTTACTACCGGATTCAACATGGTAAATTTGAACATTTGCAAATCGCCACCCTCGCCTTGATTATATTATTAGGTGGCGCCACGTTAATTTTTCACGAAGTAATTTTCATCAAATGGAAAATTACCATCGTTAATTGGCTATTTGCCATGATATTTCTAATCACTCAATTCTTTGGTAAAGAACCCTTAATCAAATCGATGATGAAAAAAAATATTCCTTTGCCTGACAAAATTTGGTGCCGTTTAAATTTAATGTGGATCATTTATTTTTTCGTATTAGGTACTGCAAATTTATATGTAATTTACCATTACACTACCGATATTTGGGTGGATTTTAAATTATTCGGTGTATTAACGTTGACTGTATTATTTGCATTAGGGCAAGGCTTATATCTCTACAAACATATGCAAAAAGAGGGAACACAATCTCATGAGTAATCGTATCGATAGCATGCGTGAAAAAATCACTACTGCATTAAATCCCACTCATTTAGAAATCATCGATGACAGCGCCGACCATTATGGTCATGCTGGCAGCGCTAATGGGGCTGGACATTATACCGTCAAGGTCGCTAGCGCGACTTTTCAAGATAAATCACCCGTCGCTTGCCATCGTTTAATTTATCATGCACTAGGCGATATGATGAAAGATGAAATTCATGCCTTACGGATTGAAATTTTATAACGCAAATTAATCTGGTAAAGGGACACCCAGTATTTCTGTAGGATCCAAATCGGGTCTTTCCTTAACCAATTCTTTATATACATAAGCATCAACATAACGACGCTGGCGTTGCTTGGTCCAAAAAAAGTAATACTTCGCACCTTCGGCCTGTTTATCTAAAAGTCGTTTCTTATCTTGCTGTGTCGCTGAAGCATCCTCAAATTTAGATCTATTTGCGTCGCTGATGGTAAATTTTCCATTTTTTGCTATAAGCAGAGGATAAACACGAGCGAGAATATTCACCCAAATATTATTCATACGTAAGTAACTCTGTAAGTTGGCAGCAAAACTACTGTAGGGATCTCCGACTTCTTTTCCTGCAGCACCATAGCAAACTAATAAAGAAATCGTTACATTTTTATTCGCTCGATTAAGATGAAATTCAAATTTTTTTAACAATTTAATCAAATCAAGCGCTATCTTTTTAAGAGTAATAGAGTTGGAAGGCTCACAATTTTTCTGAAATGCATCCACACCATCTGATCCTCGATAACCATGGCCTATAATATAAATCCGCCACTCCGGAGTAATAGTATCGGCAAGATGAGAAAAACGTTTTGCTATGTCTAGAGGAGTGCACAACCGATCATTTTTAGCAAAACTTATATAATTCTTTTCGTTGAACCATGGTTTTGCACCAAGCCACCCCTCTATTGCAGGCAATATGTCTTCTGCATAATTGATGATAACAGTTCCTGGATAACCATGACTATAACCGCTAGCTTTTGGATACATCTTTTCTTCTTCTTATTCTCTCTAAAAGGGAGTGCCTAACGTTTCTAAAAGAAAATCAGGCATTGATTGACTCACTTGTTTATAATAATATGCATCAACGTAATGACGCTTCCCACTACGAGTCCAGAAAAAATAGTATTTACTGTCTTTAGCTTTTTTATCCAAAAATAGCCTCGTATCTTCACCACTAGCCTGAGCAATATAGAATTTACGGCTATTATCTTCATTGATCGTGAATTTTCCTTTTTTATTTATTGTCACCATATATGGACGTGCAAGGATGTTTATCCAAACATTATATCTGTCACGTAAATAAATTTGCAGTTGTGCGGCAAAACTTTGATGCTGCTGGCGTATATCCTCACTCGCTGCACCATAACAAACGATTAAAGAGATAGTTAAATTTTTCAATCCCTGGTTAACAAAGAAAATTTGATTCATTAGTAATGAAGATAAATGTTTCGCTATCTCTTCCAAGCTTAATTCTTGGCCACCCTCTGCCGCACTTCCTAACCCTGCCACAGCAGTCATTCCATGACCTATTATATAAAGCCGAGAGCCGAGAGTAATGTTGCTCTTGATATTAGTAGTTCGATTAGGAATATCATGGGCATTACATCGTTTATCATCTTCTGAAAAACTCAAATAATTTTCGAGCTTAAACCACATTTTGCTCTCAAGCCATTCTTTAAGATTATTTAAGCCATCTTGAGCATAATTAATAACAAAAGTTTGCTCATAGCCTTTTGGCTTTGCATATCCGTAAGACATTTTTTTCTTCTTATTATTTTTTTTATCTTATTCTGGTGAAGAATGTATACTAAAAGGCTTAAGATAACCTTAAAAATAGTAGATTTTAAAGGCGAAATTACAGGTGTTTTATCAACCAGCCTAGCCATTGATGTTGCGTCAGCGTTAAATTTTCACTATTTAGTAAAGGCATGATAGCTGCAGCGCGATATTCACAACCGATTAATTGCTCAGCAAGCAAAGTTAAGTCTGGAATCTGAGGATGCCAATGGATATCGTGAATCATACCCTTATCTACACTGAAAATTGCTGTAACTTCACCCCAGCTAAATTGCTGTTGCCATTGTTGGGTAAAGGCAAAGGTTTTACCATATTGCCATTGCCAACCTTGTTGCATAGCCACATATTCTTGGATCGCAATAATTCCTTGCAGAGAGTCTTCAGCAAGTAACTCGACTTGCCCTTCCTCACCATAGAATGCAAAAAATTCTTTGGCAAGTACTTCACACAATATAGGGTAATCAATATGATGATTAATCTCTTGTAAATTGATCACTGAAGAACGAACGGATTTTACGCCCTTGCCTGTAATATTATCGCTATCTACATATAAATAGTCACTTAACCGTTGCAAATCGGTATTAATTAATAAAGTCCCATGATGAAAAGCGCGGTCTTGTTTTTCACGAAACGCATTGCCGGAAATTTTATAGATTTTCCCGGAATGATCGATTAACAAATCATTGCGTAACGACTTATAAGCACTAACTTTAAAATGTTTTAAGGCATTAATAATAATGGCAAAATTATTGTCTTTATTATATGCCGCTTTGCTAGACATAAAGCTAAAACATAAATTCCCTAAATCGTGGAATACGGTTCCTCCCCCACTTTGCCGACGGGCTAATTTAACCTTATCCTGTCGAATTTTGCGCGTATCGCATTCTAACCAAGGATTTTGTGAACGCCCCATGACGATGGCATCATTATTTCGATATAGCAATAATAAATGACTATCGGCTGGCAAGGTGCTAAATAACCAGTTTTCTATCGCTAAATTAAACCAAATATCATGACTAGGAGATAATAGGACACGTACATTCTTCATAAGCGCAATATCCATTGCGGATCGGGACAATTCGCTAAGTAATAAGAAGCTTCTTTTATAGAACAAACACCAAGATAATCCCCTTCATATTCAGCGATATCTTCAATTATTTGAAAATGCAGATGAGGTGGCCAGCCACCATTCTCATCTTCACTACCAATGGTCGCAAAAGTGGCGCCGACATTTATCGCTTGACCAATGTGTTTATCGAGTAACGATGAACGTGATAAATGCCCATATAGCGTATAAAAAATTTTATCCTGCAACTTATGTTGCAAAATAAGCGTTGGACCATAATTACCATCACCGGCATTATCGGCAAAACTATGAATTTCACTATCCAGCGGTGCATAGACGTCAGTACCACTCGGCACTGTTAAATCGACCCCTAAATGAATGCAACGATGGGCTGCTGCAAAATGTTCACGGGTTTGATAAATCATGCGTTGTTCTGCATAGCGACTAATTCCTAAAACCGCATTATGTTTTTTTAAGCAGGCTTGTGTATAGGCTATCAAGGCTTGTACATCGCCACATTCTAGCTGTTGCAACTCGGTATTATTTTCTGTTAAGTCAAAGGTGTAAGATGGACCGCGCAATAACGCGCTCGGCAATATATCGTGGAAAGAATGAGACTGTAATAAGGAGGTTAAATTACTCATGTGGTTTATTATCAAAAAAATAAACCCCAGGTTTTAGCCTGGGGTTTTCGCAGTTAATATCATTAACCTAATGCTTTTTTCATCGCGCTGCCGATGTCAGCTGGTGATCGTACCGTATGTACACCTGCGGCTTCTAAGGCTGCAAATTTTTCTGCTGCTGTACCTTTACCACCCGCGATGATCGCACCCGCATGACCCATCCGCTTACCGGCTGGAGCCGTCACACCCGCGATATAAGAAACGACGGGTTTCGTCACATGGTCTTTAATATAAGCAGCGGCCGCTTCTTCTGCACCCCCACCGATTTCACCCACCATGATGATACCTTCGGTTTGTGGATCTTTTTCAAACATCTCTAAAATATCGATAAAATTTGAACCCGGAATCGGATCGCCACCGATACCAACACAAGTACTTTGCCCTAAACCTAATTGAGTCGTTTGGTTCACGGCTTCATAAGTCAAAGTACCCGAACGTGATACGATACCGACTTTACCTGGTTGATGAATATAACCCGGCATAATACCGATTTTACATTGTCCTGGAGTGATCACACCAGGACAATTAGGCCCAATTAAGCGGCTCTTAGAACCTTTCATATAGTGTTTAACATCTAGCATATCCAAGACTGGAATACCTTCGGTGATACAAATAATCAATTCTATCCCCGCATCAATCGCCTCAATAATAGAATCTTTACAAAAAGGCGCTGGCACATAAATCACGCTCGCTGTCGCGCCTGTTTCTTCCACAGCTTCTTCCATGGTATTGAATACCGGTAAGCCTAAATGCTCTTCCCCACCTTTACCAGGAGTCACACCACCGACTAATTTCGTACCATACTCTAAAGCTTGTTCAGAATGCAAAGTACCTTGTTGACCAGTAAACCCTTGGCATAAAACTTTAGTATCTTTATTAATTAAAATTGCCATTATGCACCACCTACTACTTTTACAATTTGCTCTGCTGCGTTAGCTAACCCTTTCGCCGCAATAATATTCAAAGAACTTTTTTCAAGTTTCTCTAAGCCTAATTCGGCATTGTTGCCCTCTAAACGCACCACGACTGGAATATTCACGCCTACTTCATTAACAGCGCCCATAATACCATCGGCGATTAAATCACAACGCACGATTCCACCGAAGATATTCACTAAAATACCTTTAACGTTTTGATCTGATAAAATAATTTTAAACGCTTCCGTCACCCGCTCTTTGGTTGCACCACCGCCCACATCTAAAAAGTTAGCCGGTTGGCCACCCTTCAATTTAATGATATCCATGGTCGCCATCGCCAAGCCAGCACCATTGACCATACAACCAATATTACCTTCTAAGGCGACATAATTTAAATCCCAATCGCGCGCACGATTTTCACGCTCATCTTCTTGGCTAGGATCGCGCATCGCACGTAAATCAGCATGACGATACAAGGCATTATCATCAATCACGATTTTGCCATCTAAGCATAATAAATTACCTTCTTGAGTCACGACTAATGGATTGATTTCTAATAAACTTAAATCATTTTCCACAAACATTTTACCTAAGGCCATCATGATGTGCGTGAATTGCTTCAGTTGCGCCGCATTTAAACCTAATTTAAAGCCAATTTTACGGCACTGATACGGTAGGACATTAGTTAGCGGATCGACGATCGCTTTTAAAATTTTTTCTGGACTTTTTGTCGCCACTTCTTCAATTTCAACACCACCTTCGGTAGACGCCATAAATACCACACGTTGAGTTTCACGGTCGACAACTGCGCCTAAGTATAATTCGCGTACAATATCGCAAGGCTTCGCAATCAATAATTGATTGACGGGTTGACCTTCTTCAGTTGTTTGATAAGTCACTAAACGCGTCCCTAATAATGCATGAGCCGCTTTTTCAATGTCATCACGTTTATTAGCCACAATACGGACACCGCCGGCTTTACCCCGTCCACCTGCGTGGACTTGGGCTTTCACGACCACTTTTTCGCTACCTAGGCTTTGGGCAATAGCACACGCTTCTTCAACTGTCGATGCTACTTCACCTTCAGGCACTGCAATATCATATTGACTTAATAATTGTTTTGCTTGATATTCATGTAAGTTCATATTTATTTACACCTTGTTTATATATTTAATAAAAACCGAGCTGGATCTTCCAATAATTCTTTAATCGTACGTAAAAATAACACGGACTGTTGACCATCAATAATACGATGATCATAAGAAAGTGCTAAATACATCATGGGACGAATAACAATTTCACCATTTTCAACGATAGGACGTTGTTGAATACTGTGCATACCTAAAATTGCGCTTTGCGGTGGATTTAAAATCGGTGTTGATAGCATGGAACCAAACACACCACCATTGGTAATAGTAAAAGTACCACCGGTCATTTCATCGAGACTGATTGTACCATTACGCGCTTTATCCGCATATTCTTTAACTGCTTTTTCTATACCCGCTAAATCTAATTGATCCACATTGCGAATCACTGGCACGACTAACCCACGAGGCGAAGAAACTGCAATACTGATGTCATAATAACCATGATAGACAATATCATTACCATCAATAGAAGCATTGACATCAGGAAAGCGTTTTAACGCTTCAACGGCGGCTTTAGTGAAAAATGACATGAACCCTAATTTAGTTTGATGTTCTTTTTCAAATTGCTCTTTATACTTATTACGTAAATCCGACACCGCTTGTAAATTCACTTCGTTAAATGTCGTCAACATGGCCGTTTCTTGTTTCGCCGCTAATAAACGATTGGCTATCGTTTGACGTAACCGTGTCATGGGCACGCGTTTTTCTTCACGCCCGCCCTTTACGGCAGAAAGAGGCGTTGCGGCGGCAACCGGAGCTTTATTGCTTTGTTGTTTCACATCTTCTTTAGTCACACGGCCATCTTTGCCAGTACCGGCGACTTGTTTTACATCGATTCCCATTTCTGCTGCAGCACGCCGTGCAGCGGGACCTGCTTCACCACCGACATTCACTGCTATGGAATGTGTTTCACCGCTTGCTCCTACCGCTGGCTGAGGAGGCACAGTAGCCGCGCTTCCTGGACGAATAATACCGATGACGGTACCGGTAGTCACGGTTTCCCCTTCAGCGATCACAATTTTTTCCAAAATACCATCCGCTGGTGCGGGGACTTCTAATACGACTTTATCCGTTTCTAAATCCACTAGATTCTCATCCCGAGTCACTGCATCACCCGCTTTTTTATGCCAAGCAGAAACCGTGGCATCCGCAACGGATTCGGGCAATACAGGAACTTTAATTTCAATAGTCATAGGTCAAGCCTCACCTTAGTTAGTTATTCCGAGTGCATCATCAAGTAACTGTTGTTGCGATGCTTTAAAATTGCCAGGAATGCCAGTGGCTGGAGCTGCTGCTGCTGGTCGTCCCGCGTACTGTAACTGTTGATTTGACAACAATACTGTTTGTAACATTTCTTGTAAGCAATACCAACTGCCTTGGTTCTTAGGTTCTTCTTGACACCAAATTATCGTTTTGGCGTGGGCATAACGGAGTATTTGTTGCTCTAATGCTTTGGATGTAAATGGATATAATTGTTCAGGACGAATGATGGCGATATGATTTAAATTTTTATCGCGGCGTAATTGTAATAATTCATAATAAACTTTTCCACTGCAAATAATTAATCGTTCAACTTTCGCATCATCTATTGGATCAATTTCAGGAATGAGTAATTGAAACTCACCGCTGGTTAGATCGGTTAAAGAGGAAGTCGCTAATTTATGGCGTAATAAACTTTTCGGGGTCATCACCACCAAAGGTTTACGAGCATTGCTCAATACTTGACGACGCAATAAATGAAATATTTGCGCTGGCGTTGTTGGCATACATACTTGCATATTATCTTCTGCACATAATTGCAGATAACGTTCTAAGCGTGCTGAAGAATGTTCGGGCCCCATGCCTTCTTGGCCATGCGGTAATAATAATACTAATGCGGATAAGATTGCCCATTTTTGCTCGCCAGCACTTAAGAATTGATCAATAACCACTTGTGCGCCATTGGCAAAATCACCAAATTGCGCTTCCCAAATAATTAAGTCATTTGGAGTTTCCAAAGAATAACCATATTCAAACGCCATAGCTGCTTCTTCAGATAAAATAGAATTAAAAATTTCAAATCGCGCTTGTTTAGCGGCAATATGGTTTAATAAATAATGTTTTTCTCCCGATTCCATCTGATGGACAACGGCGTGGCGGTGAGAAAAAGTACCCCGTTCTGCATCTTGACCGGATAAACGAATATTGTGATTCTGCAGCAATAAAGAAGCATAAGCTAAATTCTCAGCACAACCCCAATCCAGTGGTAATTCATCATTTAACATTTTCACGCGATCAAGAATGACTTTTTTCACCTGAGCTTGTAAATTTAACTGTTCAATATCAATCGCAAAAGCATTTTTCACTGTATCTATTAGTGTTTGATTGATAACCGTATTGACGTTATCCGTTAAACGTTGACCTTGATAAGGTGCCCAGTCTACCGTGACATGACCCGCTAAATTAGCAACCGTTGTAACGACTGCTTTACCGGTATCTAAATTATTCCGATATTCTTCTTGCCATGTTTTTAACATGGCTTGGTCAAGTAACTGCATTTGTTCTAAAAGTTTAGCATATAACGTCATCGTGGTGGGTAACGCATTAATAACTTTATACATTAGCGGCTGCGTGCCAGAAGGCTCATCAGATTCATTATGACCATGACGACGATAACAGATTAAATCGATTAAAATATCCTGTTGGAATTGCTTGCGATAAGCAAAAGCTATTTGCATCGCTGCCACACAAACTTCTGGGTCATCGCCATTGACTCGCAATACGGGAATTTCAAACATTTTCGCGATATCAGTAGCATAACGGGTACTGCGATCATCACAAGGGCTAGTGGTGAACCCCACTTGATTATTGATAATAATATGGATAGTCCCGCCATTAGCATAACCTTTTATTTTCGCTAATTGCAAAGTTTCCATTACTACGCCTTGACCTTCGAAAGCTGCATCACCATGCAATATCACTGGAATAACTTGATTAGTAGAATTTTCTGCATAACTTAATTGTTTAGCATGCACCATACCTTCCACTACCGGCGCAATAATTTCTAAATGCGAAGGGTTATACGCCATCGATACATGGATAATACCATGAGGTGTTTGGACATTAGCGGCATACCCTTTATGATATTTAACATCACCAGAACCATCGATATCATTTTTACCTGCAAAATCATCAAATAATTTTTCAGCAGGCTTCCCATTCACATTAATTAAGACATTTAAACGACCGCGATGAGCCATACCTAAAACGATTTCTTTTACTTCGTCTTTAGCTGCCAATGTTAACAAGGTATCTAACATCGGTATCGTACTATCAGCCCCTTCAATAGAAAAACGTTTTTGGCCAACAAATTTTGTTCCTAAATAACGTTCTAAGCCTTCGGTAGCAATTAGCTTTTGTAAAATACGTTGTTTTTCTTCTTTAGAAAATTGGGGGTTACCTTGCAACGTTTCCATTTGTTGCTGCAACCATATTCGTGGTGCGCTTGCAGTAATATACATGAATTCTGCCGTAATAGTATGCGCATAAGTTTGTTGTAAGACGTGTTGAATTTTTTCTAACGTTGCTGTCGCCAAGCCGGGAATATCGGTAGTAAAGTTTTGCTGTCTATCTGCTGATAATCCATAAAAAGATAAATCTAATTCTGTTATAGCATTACGCGGTAATAAGTTCAGCGGATCAATATTCGCTTGTAAGTGGCCAAAAGTTCGATAGGCGTTAATATATTCATTAACTTTCGTTTGTTTGAGTTGCAAGCCAGTATCGCCTTGCACGATTACCGCCGCTGATGGCTGCTTAGCTAAGTGCAAAAAATGCTGACGTATAGGCTCTAAGGCGTATTCTTGATCGCTAGTCGTGCGTGGCAAATGATTAAAATAATCACGCCATTCGCCTGATAATTGCTGCGGATCTTGCAAGTATTGCTCATATAATTCTTCTAAATAAGCTAAATTACCACCGCTCAAGCCAGTGGTTGCTAACATTTCTTGATAAGTAAAGGTTTCTGACATCGTCATTCTCTTAGGCAGCGCTCGCGAGCATTTCGTTACGTAATTCGCCGATAGCTTTCGTAGGATTTAAGCCTTTCGGACAAACGGTGACACAATTCATAATACCGCGGCAACGAAATAAACTAAATGGATCTTCTAACGCTTCTAACCGTTCCAAGGTTGCTTCATCACGACTATCGGCCACGAAACGTCGAGCTTGCAATAAAGCCGCAGGACCTAAAAACTTATCGGGATTCCACCAAAAAGAAGGACAAGACGTGGAACAGCAGGCGCATAAAATACATTCATATAACCCATCTAACAATGCACGTTTTTTAGGTGATTGTAAGCGCTCACGCGCTGGTGGTGCATCTTTATTAATTAAATAAGGTTTAACTTTTTCATATTGGCGATAAAATTGCGTCATATCGACAATTAAATCGCGCACAATTGGCAAACCGGGCAAAGGACGCAACGTCACTTTAGTTGGCAATGTGTCAATCGGCGTAATACACGGTAAGCCGTTTTTACCATTGATATTCATGCCGTCAGAACCACACACCCCTTCTCCGCAAGAACGGCGGAAACTCACACTGTCATCCATTTTATCTTTAATATAAATCAATACATTCAATAACATTTTACCCTGAACTTTATCCAGCTCTACCGTATAATTTTTCATATACGGTTTTTTATCTTCCTCTGGATCAAAGCGATAAATCGCTACTTTCATTATATTCTTGCTTGCCATTTTCCCTCACTTCTTACTTTTACTTCGCACAAGAAGTCTAGTTAATCTCGCTCAGTTAATTCAAATGCTTTAATATCTTTCGGTTGCATATTCACTTTACGCGAAGTAATGCGACCATCGCGATAATAAATGCTATGTTTCAACCAGTTTTTATCATCTCGTTCTGCATAATCCACACGTGAATGAGCGCCACGACTTTCTGTACGATTATTCGCACAGGCAGCTGTCGCCATCGCGACTTCTAATAAATTATCTAACTCTAAAGCTTCCATACGCGCCGTATTAAAGACTCGTGAGTGATCTTTGAAAGCAGCATGCTGAATACGTTCGCGCAATTCTGCTATTTTTTTCAAGCCTGCTGCCATCGGGACACCATCTCTAAATACTCCAAAATCAGCTTGCATCGCATTTTCCATGTCTTCACGAATCGCATCGACACTCTCACCACTTTTACGCGCATTCCAAGCATTAACCCGCTCCATCGCCGCATCGATAGCATCATTAGCGATATCTGGCATAGGCAATGAACCTTCTTCTAATTGACTGACGACATGCATACCGGCAGCGCGACCAAACACGATTAAATCTAATAATGAATTAGTCCCTAAACGATTAGCACCATGCACAGAGACGCAAGCACATTCGCCGGCGGCATATAAACCGGGGATAATTTCTTCTGCGCCATTGTTATTCACTTGAATGCCTTGGCCATAGAAATTCGTTGGAATACCGCCCATCATATAATGACACGTTGGCACGACTGGGATAGGTTCTTTAGTTACATCCACACCTGCAAACGTTTTGGCTAATTCACTGATACCCGGTAAGCGTTCTTTTAAAATTTCAGGACCTAAATGATCTAATTTTAATAATACATAATTACCATGAATACCCGCACCGCGGCCTTCATTAATTTCTTGCATGGAACTTCGCGACACAATATCGCGGCAATCTAAGTCTTTTAAATTAGGTGAATAGCGTTCCATAAAACGTTCGCCCTCTTTATTCAACAAATAACCACCTTCACCGCGCGCACCTTCCGTAATCAACACACCGGAACCTGCAATACCGGTTGGATGGAATTGCCAAAACTCCATATCTTGCACGGGGAATCCAGCCCGCAATGTCATCCCTAACCCATCGCCGGTATTCATGCGCGCATTGGTCGTCGCGTGATAAATACGTCCAGCGCCACCGGTAGCAAAAATAGTGACTCGCGATTTAAATAGCATCACATCACCCGTTTCGATACACATCGCGGTTACACCAGCCACTTCACCTTGGCGACCTTTGACGATATCTAAAGCATACCATTCCGAGAAAAATACGGTTTTTGCGGCTAAATTTTGTTGATATAAAGTATGCAACATCGCATGCCCCGTTCTATCGGCAGCGGCACAAGCACGGTTCACGGATTTTTCACCAAAATTACTAGTATGCCCACCGAAAGGACGTTGATAAATTTTGCCATTGTCTAAGCGAGAAAATGGCATACCCATATGTTCTAATTCAATCACTGCTGGGATCGCTTGTTGACACATATATTCAATCGCATCTTGGTCACCTAAATAATCACCACCATGCACCGTATCATACATATGCCATTCCCATTTATCTTCCATCACATTACCCAATGGCGCACTCACCCCGCCTTGAGCAGAAACCGTATGCGAACGAGTAGGAAATACTTTAGAAATAACCGCGGTTTTTTTACCGGATTGCGCCAATTGCCATGCCGCGCGCAAGCCTGCGCCACCACCACCAACAACAATCGCATCAAATTCTTGTGTGGCTATTGTCGACATATTAAACTCCCCATAAAATTTGCACGCCCCAAATTAAACAGCCGAGCAAAACTAATAATAATAGTAATAAAAATCCTACACGCACGGTGGTAGCTTTTAAATAATCGGTCGCCACCGTCCACATCCCAATCCAGGTATGTAATAAAATACTAATTAAAGCCAAGACGCTAAATACGCGCACTACGGTTGATTCAAATAAATCATGCCACGCTTCATACGGCATACCCGGATTCATGGCGTACGAAACTATTAAGAAAATCAAATACGCAATTAAGATCAATGCGGTAAAGCGCTGAATCAACCAATCACGTAAACCATTGCGGGTTAAACTGGTGACACTTTTTACCATATCCATACTCCTGCTAACGCTATCAAGATCATCGCGATGAGTAAACTGAGCCAAGATAATACTTTGCTACCTTCTAAGGTTTCACCTAAACCAAAATCCATAATGAAATGACGAATACCCATCACGCTATGATAGATAGTTGCTGATAATATTAACCAGCTGACAATTTTCATGCAGGGCGCTTGTAATAACAATAAGAGAGTCTGATAACTATCGCGATCATATAAAGAAGCGGATAAAGCCCACAATAAAAAAGGTAACGCTAAAAATAAAATGACTCCGGCAATACGGTGAGTGATGGAAACAATAGCAGTAATTGGAAAATGGATCGTGGTTAGCGCAAGGTTAACGGGACGCTGATCGTGCATAAGATGATTCCCCTCAAAATAATTTCTCTGAATAACCATAGTGTAATGGTTATTCACCGCTTAATTTGGTTAAATAGCAGGCCCGGACCCAATAGCCATTCTAGGCTCACCGGCGATTATAGTCCCATTAAATAGCAATAGCAAATAGACTTACTGGCTTCCCGCATGACGTGCGAAACTCCTGAGCAACCCGATATTTTTGTTTACTTTTTATGCCATTTCAATAAAATGGGCGTTAATATACTCTTAATATAGTTAAAGTAATCTAACCTACAATAATAAAATAAAGAAATAATTATGGCTTATCTTTCACGTCCCGCAGAACCTTCGAGAGAAGGTCCTTCATCATTTAAAGAAAAAATTGCTGCTTTAGCAAAAAGACGCGAAGTCGATGGCATGCAATTTTGGTTAGAGTTAGTAGAATCTGACTTGTGGCATAATGATAGCTCTATGGCATTTGATTTGTATCGAAACATTTGCGCAAAAATAGCAAAAAAAATTAAGGATTTCCTTCCACCGACACAAGATAAATTAATTAATTTTATTGTGGCCATATATAGCGAGTTTCCTGAAATTTTTAAGGCAATGGAAATCTACCCTTATCGGGAAGTATTCATAGCATTAACTGAAATGTTGCCTTTGCCGGAAACAAATGCAGAAGAGTCACCGAGAATTACCTTAAGAGAAACTCTCAATACTGCTAAAGATATAACAGCAGCTCAAGCCAGTATAGATTCATTTTATATGGATTTATTTGTAGACAATGCATCACATACGACACGCCCCTTCAATTTTAAACACTTACCCGACCGAATTTACTGTAAAATGATAGAAATTTTAGGCTTTGGTTGCAATTTATTGGACTATAAAGTAGAAACCATTCTAAATCTTTTAGCTTACTATCAAGCTGAATTTCCTGATGACTTTCCTAAGGAATTGTTTAATCGCACCCAGCAAACAATGCTCGCGATTAAAACAGAACCTGACTTACAAAAAACCACTTCACGATTTATTGGTGATGTTTTAAACTTACCGCCACCTCGTTTTCAACAAAAAACCCAATATTTATTACCAGCCAAAAATCCATTACATCAATTAGCTTTTGCAATGCGTGAACTCATTTATCCTGTCACCCAATATAGTAAGCAGTCGCTCGGTAGCTTATTAACTGCATGTGATGCCTATATTGCAGGAAATGGACATAATGCAATAAAACTAGCGATTGTTTATGAATATGGTTTTCATTTAAGGCGAATACACAATATAGAAGAGTTAAATAGTTTAGCGAGGAGTTTTGCACATGATTTACAATCTTGCGGGCAAAACCCAGGAGAAGCGGAAAAGATTTTGGCAGCAATGCAGCAGTATTATGTTGCCCATAGGCCGAGACCCGCCTCACCCATCCAAGAATCCGTACAAGAAGCGTTAATCGATGAAGCGGTGAAAACCTATTATCGTGAACATCTAAAAGGAAACAGTGACGTTAAAAACGATGAACTCTTATCTTTGTTTAAACAACCTATAGAGATGCGTACTAAGGCGCAGTCGAAAAGTATCGATCCTAACCCATGTACTTTTGTTTCTCATGATATTCCTAGCGATACTTTCGTATTTATAAGAAAAATGAAAGATCAAGTCGTATCGGAATTGCCTTTAAAAACACTGTATCGCGCGTGGTTGGAGAGTTTTTACCAAAGTGAAAATGGAGAGATAGTAAAGATTTTCGATCAGGAAATACTGGCTTTTCTTTTTTTATTTACACGCTCAGACGCTGCTATTTTAACTCTAGAGAGTATTTTGTCTCCTTGTCATCTCGTACTCCAACAGGTCGAAACCGGAGGAAATTATTTTTTCTGCTTCCAAAATTTTTATATGAAATCCAAATCAGATCCTCTAAAAAATTTGCTGCCATCTATCTCTAATCACCAAGCTTTTGTTTTTCATGATAATGTAAAAAAAACAACCATATTATATAGGGTGCAAATAGATTTTTTACAATGTCTACTACCAATAGATCGTAATAAGTATAAGTTTATAAATTATTCTACAAAAATGGGAGTATATCCTATCGCCCCTACTCAAATTTTTATCGGAGTGGATTTGATAGAGAATCTTCAGGGTATTGTTGAGTTTTCAAATCCAACTATTCGAGTTATTACAGAAAATGAGGCTTTGAAAACATATTTAACCCTTCATATTGGTGAAGTATTAAAGATAACATTGTCAACAGCTCATCAAGAATTAGCAGAGCTCAGAAAAAGCCACGCAAGGCGACCACAAATATATAGCTATTTGCAAGAGCTAGGTTGTGATCCTGTGCGTTTTGAGAAATTATTTTCTTAAATGCAAATTAAATAGCGTCTCTAGTGCACAAAATTCTGCACATCATCCGTCATATGATGCTCTAAACCTGTTAAATTATCTTCTGGACCGGCGATACGAATCGTTGCACCAATAAACCACGTTAAACGACGCGGAGTATCAAAATATAAACCCGATTCAAATGTAACTCGATTCAGTAAATAAGACCAAGCACCGGTTAAATCCAAGGGATTATTGATGCTATATGTCACGCGACCGATGGGCCCAGCCAAGAGAGGCAAATTTTTATTATAGAATCGAAATCCACCCACATAACCCGCCAAACCAAAATCAGTACGATACCCTGCTTCGCCATCATAACCCGGCATATAATATTCTATATTGTCATCGCGAAAAATATTTTGGCGGCCACCGTAACCGGGTGAAGAGACGAGATGCTCATTAGCACCGACTGAATAATAACCATTGGCATCGAATACCCAATGTTGCGTTTGTAATTCTAAGCCACCGGTGACTTGATTCAATTCACGTTGTTGCGGACTTTCAATCATGGAATAAAAAGCATTAGCCCCATATAACCATTGACGTTGCGGGGTGAGTAAACGCAACCCTAAACCAAAGTCGCCTTGATATTGTCCGCGATAGCGCGATACACCGCGAGTTTCTAAAAAAGTTAAGGTTTGAGGATATTGTAATAAAGGTAACAAGCCATCGATAACATTATAAGAGCCATGGCCATTTTGAAACATGCCTTGCAAATTAAGACTGGGTTTATACATCCAATCGTCGGCGGATGCAGATGTGGTAACAGCACTCGATACTATCAACAATGCTAAGATTTTGCGCATGCCGGCTCCTTGTTTTGCAAGAGGGTAATCATACTGAAATTTACTGCAAAAAGAAAGGCATGTGACATAAATCTGCTTCGCATTATTGGCTTGACTCTTGTTTGACAAACCCTAGTATATCCCTTATAGTGACGACGAAATATAGACAAACAACTATAAGGGGGCTGTCATGGCCAACACGGCAACATTAACAGTTAATGGTAAAGAAGTAGAATTTGAAGTTCTTTCTGGCACCTTAGGCCCAGATGCCATTGCCATTAAAAACTTATATGCTGAAACCGAATTATTTACTTACGACCCCGGTTTTAATTCAACAGCGGCGTGTAAATCGGCGATTACTTTTATCGATGGCGATGAAGGGGTATTGCTCCACGGTGGTTATCCCATCGATCAACTCGCTGAACAATCAGATTTTTTAGAAGTTTGTTATTTATTACTCAACGGTGAATTACCGAATAAAACTCAAAAAGCTGAATTTGTGGATTTAATTGAAAACCACACGATGTTGCATGAGCAAGTTCATAGTTTTTTCCGTGGTTTTCGCCGCGATGCGCATCCCATGGCTATCATGGTCGGTGTGGTCGGCGCTTTATCTGCTTTTTATCATGATCATTTAGATGTGAATGATCCTGAATCGCGCACCATGTCAGCCATTCGATTAGTGGCTAAAATGCCAACCATTGCCGCGATGTGTTACAAATATTCTATTGGCCAACCCTTTGTTTATCCAAAGAATAATTTAAATTATGCGGAAAATTTCTTAAATATGATGTTTTCCGTTCCTGCTGAAGATTACGTCATCAATCCCGTCCTCGCTCGTGCAATGGACCGTATTTTCATTTTACATGCAGACCATGAACAAAATGCTTCAACCTCTACCGTACGCTTAGCGGGCTCTACTGGCGCTAATCCGTATGCGTGTATCGCAGCGGGTGTAGCCGCTCTGTGGGGACCGGCTCACGGCGGTGCCAATGAAGCTTGCTTAAACATGTTACATGAAATTGGCTCGATCGATCGCATTCCAGAATATCTTGCAAAAGCGAAAGATAAAAATGATCCTTTCCGTTTAATGGGTTTCGGTCATCGCGTTTATAAAAACTATGATCCTCGCGCTAAAATCATGCAACAAACTTGTCATGAAGTATTAGAAGCCGTCGGTAAAAAAGATGATCCTTTATTTAAATTAGCCATGGCGTTGGAAAAAATCGCTTTAGAAGACCCTTACTTCGTTGAGAAAAAACTGTATCCAAACGTAGATTTTTATTCAGGCATTACCTTAAGTGCATTAGGTATTCCGACCTCTATGTTCACCGTGATTTTTGCCTTAGCTCGTACCGTAGGTTGGGCAGCACAATGGAATGAAATGTTTACCAGTGATGATTTCCGTATTGGACGTCCCCGGCAAATATATATTGGTCCGGCAGAACGTGACTTTGTACCCGTCAATAAACGTTAACTAGTAATAACACTGAACTGAATAACCCGCTTTAGGCGGGTTTTTTATTACTATTACTTTTTATTAGGCATGCAATCCTAATAATAACCGCATGCCAAATACAAAGCCGCCAACTACCATTATGGAAAGGACATACAAACCAATAAACCATAACCAACGAGATAATTGTTTATTTTTAATAGTGAATTGATTCATTGACTTTCCCGCGAAAAATTCGATACGCATAGCCAGTATATAAGAGCAAGATCGGTAACATAATAACTGCACCGACTAAAATAAATTTTAACGTGGTATCGGGTGCCGCGGCTTGCCATAACGTAATTTGATAAGGCACGATAAACGGAAATAGACTGATAATAAACCCAACATAAGGACATAAAAATAATAGGATCGATAGCCAATACAGAGTGACTTCCTGGCGCCGATGTAAAGCCCATAATAAAGTCATAAACGTCATAGCAGTGATCAACGGTAAAATAGCTAACCACGGTATATAAGTTAAATTAAACCAGCGCTGTTGCACCAGAGGATAAACGAATGGTGTCCAGACACTGACAATGAATATCGCCGACATCAATAACAAGACACAAGTAAAAGCGACGCGAAACATTTTCGCTTGAATATCGCCTTGCGTTTTTAAAATCAAACGAGTAGCACCTAATAAACAATAGCCCACCACTAAACTTATCCCCGTCATCATGCTAAAACTATTGATTAAACCCGATTTAAAACCTTGAATAAATTGACCTAAAATAAAACCTTGTGCCAAAGTTGCCGTTAATGCAGAAGCGAAAAATACTCCATCCCAAATTTTCCTGCCATATACGGCCGCTTTTAAACGAAATTCAAATGCTACACCACGTAACAATAAAGCCACGACCATCACCAATAAAGGTAAATATAAAGCCGGTAATAATACGCTGAATGCTAAAGGAAATGCCCCATACAATGAAGCCATACCCAATACTAACCACGTTTGATTGCCATCCCAAGTCGGTAATAATACACTGACAGTAATATTGCGTTGTTGTTCATTTAAAAAAATAGCTAGTATTCCGATACCTAAAGTAAATCCATCGAGAATGACATACATGATGACAAAAAACCCAATGATGCCGAGCCAAATAATAGGTAAGCAACTCATTTTTCATCTCCTTGCAGCATATAGGTGAAGGGTCGAAGAGTATCTTTGGTAATAACATCAGGGCCTTTTTTAATAGTGCGGAATAAATAACGGCAATAAAAGATGCCGAAGATAATACCGTAAACAAGAAATAATAATACAAAGGAAATTAGTACTTCATGCACAGTCACGGTTGAGACGGCATCAGCCGTTCTAATTAAACCATATACTGCCCAGGGTTGCCGCCCTGCTTCGGCTGTAACCCAACCGGTAATTAAGGCGATAAAGCCGATAGGTGAACACCAGAGACTGATTTTTAAAAACCATACCCTATCATACAATCTTTTGTGCCAACGCAAATATAAACCGATTGTTCCAATGAGCAACATTAATAGCCCAACAGCGACCATGATGCGGAAGCTATAAAATACTAAGGGTACATACGGCTGGTCCGCAGGCTGAACGGATTTTAATCCTACCAAGGTGCCATTCCATTCATGAGTATTAATTAAACTGGCTACATGCGGAATCGCTACTACATAACTATTTTTTTGTTGCCGATCCTCCGGTACTGCAAATAATAATAAGGGTGCTCCCGCTTGCGTATCCCAATTACCTTCCATTGCCGCTGTTTTAATCGGTTGATATTGATGGACTACAATACCGGTTTGATCACCCATAAAAATTTGCAGCGGAATTAAGACGATAATTGCCCACATTGCAAATGAAAATGCCAGTCTAGCAAAGACCAAATGATCTTTCTTCAGTAGGTAATAAGCCGATATGCCTGCGATCGCAAAAGCGGTAGTTAAATAAGCAGCTAATAACATATGGAAAAAGCGTGGTATAGATGAAGGATTAAACACTACTTTCACCCAATTACTCACTACGAAGCGCCCTAGTTCTAAGGAAGCGCCACTGGGAGTTTGCATCCATGAATTAGCCGACAAAATCCAAAATGCTGACAAAGTCACGCCAACCACTACTAGTAAAGTCGCTAAATAATGTAATTTAGGACCGACTTTATTCCAACCGAAGATCATCACTCCTAAAAAACCTGCTTCGATAAAGAAAGCCGTCAACACTTCATAAGTAAATAAGCTACCTAATACTGGGCCGACTAACTTAGTAAATCCCGCCCAGTTAGTACCTAATTGAAATTCCATCACGATACCCGAAACGATCCCCATACCAAAAGTAATCGCAAAAATCTTCATCCAAAATTTACAGATTTGCAAATAAATTGGATTTTTAGTTTTTAACCAAGCCCCTTCCATAATCGCTAAGAAAGTCGCCAAGCCAATACTAAAAGCGGGAAATAAAATATGAAAACTGATGGTAAAGGCAAATTGTATTCTTGACAGCATTAAGGTCGTTAACATACGCTTTCTCCTTCGAGAGGTAGTTAATCTTATTATAAGATTTGCCGAGCGACATTAAAATCGTTATTTAGCATAATTAAGTTTTTTTTATTCGCTATAATGCGCTTGCTAAAACAAAAAAAGTGATTATCTTTCTCTTTTGCTAATTTTCGACAATTTTCTTCTGTTAAATTACCCGATAAAATAATAGCATAGAATTTTCGCTTCGTTGCTACATAAAGAATTTCTTCAACTGATATAGGAGCTGCCAAAAATGTTACCCCATATCCATGGCGCATTAAATCAATAGCAAATAATAATAACTTTAATTCGTTTTTTTCGCTAGGCAAACAAGCTAACAAACATTGTTTTTTGTATGGGGCAAGGACTAATTGACAAAATATAGAGCCTAGTTTACTGCGAATATAAGCCATAAAGAATTGCTCTTGTGCAATACTACCCATTTTTTTTGCTTTACGTCGTCGTTTAAACTCATTAAATAAAGGTAATAATAAACGTTGTGTAACAACATCAATCGGATAGAGAGAATTAATCTCATTGTAAACAGCATCTAATTGAGTTATAGAGAAAGATTCTATGGCAATCAAAATGTGATCTAGATTGCTTTGCCATAAGGCTCTAGCTTGTTGCATAATTTCTTGTTGCTTCGCATTAGTAATAGTTTTTATTACCAGTAATTCTTTTACTTTGCTAACAGCGATACCTTGATCCATATAAGCCAAAATAGCCTGTACTTGCCTAATATCATCTTCTCCGTACAGACGATGGCCTTTTTTATCGCGCTGGGGTTTTAATAAACCATAACGCCTTTCCCATGCTCGCAAAGTTATGCTATTGACCCCCGTCAACTTAGCCAACTCACCAATAGGAAATAGATTTTTTTGCGTATTTTTCTTATTCATAGCATTATGATAACACCATTATACAAAATATAAAATATTTTGATTTTTGTATAACATGCAGATAGAATATAGCTAATTAATACACCTATTCTACTTTTAGGTTAACCTTTGGCTATGTTAAAAAAAACCATATTGCTCCTGCTATTTCCTTTAATAGCTTTTGCTCAAACTGATTTGCCCTTTTATATTGGCTCACAAGCGGGATTATTTGCTGCTTTCTGGCAAGCGCCCCCTCCTTTAGCTAAGCTAGCACCATCAGGCATGCCAGAGGGAATCGTTGTTCGTAACTATGTAGGTTATTACCTTAATCATTATGCCAGCATGGAAATTGCCTATTTGTGGTTTGACGATGCCACTCGATATTTTGATAATCGTCCTTATACTATCAAACAGCAAGCATGGGATTTTGCTCTACGTGGAGAAACACCGGTGTTATTTTGGAATATTAGTTTATTTGGCAGTGGCGGCGTAGATGACTTTTCAGCCAGCTTAAGTGGCTTACAAATTAATGCCTTAGAAAAAATCGGAGTTACATTAAAAGCAAATAATTTAAACTTATGGCGTCCTTTTTTGCAGATAGGGATTGTTCAACATTTATCTCAACGTTTTACAGCGAACATGAGCTGGTATCATATGTTTGGCCAAAAGGATGTGGCTAGTCAAACAACTTTTTATGATACCGTCGGTGTGCTACAAAGTGTGCCCGATGTAAATTTATTTATGGGTGGCATAACTTATCATTTTAATTTTTGAGGAAACATGTCTAAATTAATATGGTTCAGACGCGATTTACGTTTATATGATAACCCCGCTTTACACCAGGCTTGTCAGGATCAAGATGAAGATGTTATCGCTATTTATTTCATTACACCTCTCATGTGGAAAACACATGATGAGGCAGCGTGTAAAATAGAATTTATTCTGCAAGGGCTACATTATCTACAGCAAGAACTAGCCGAACTGAACATCCCACTGCTGACGTTAACTTTAGAAAAGTCACAACATTTTGCACCAACATTATTAGATATTTGTAATCAAAATGATGTCTCGTCTTTATTTTTCAACAAAGAATATGAAGTGGATGAACAGAATCGTGATAATGCGGTAGAAAAATTATTAACTGTCTATGATATAAAAACTTATAGCTTTGACGACCAATGTATTTTACCACCTGGGAGTGTGAAAAAATCGGATAATAATTTTTATTCAAAATTCACATCGTTTAAAAAAACCTGGTTAAAAAAATTTATGGCTAGCAATATTCGTGCATTTCCAAAACCACTTAAACAAAAAATTTCCTCATTGAAATCACCTCCTATTCCAAAAGAAATTGATGGCTTTACGACTTCGATCGATATTTCACTGTGGAACGCTGGTGAAAAAGCAGCTAATAAACGCTTAAATGATTTTATTCAAACTCATTTATTAAATTATAAAGACCAGCGCGATTTTCCCGCTTTATCTGCCACTAGTTCTTTATCACCCTATTTAGCTACGGGTATGTTATCCGCTAAACATTGTTTTTTGACTGCTTTGGCTGAAAATCAAGGCGAAGTAGACAGTGGTAATCCTAATATATTGACCTGGATGAATGAATTGATTTGGCGAGAATTCTATCGGCATATTTTAGTCGCATTTCCTAAAGTGTGCCGTCATCAACCTTTTCAAGATAAAACCAATGCCATACGTTGGCATAAGAGTGAAACTTTATTAGCGGCATGGCAACAAGGCAAAACAGGTTTTCCTATAGTTGACGCCGCAATGCGCCAACTCAACGCCACCGGTTGGATGCATAACCGTTGTCGCATGATTTGTGCCATGTTCTTAAGTAAAAACTTATTTCTAGATTGGCGTTTAGGTGAAAGATATTTTATGCAGCAATTGATCGATGGGGACTTAGCTTCAAATAATGGTGGGTGGCAATGGAGTGCATCGGTAGGTACAGATGCTGCACCTTATTTTCGTATTTTTAATCCTATCAGTCAAAGCCAACGTTTCGATCCGCAGGGTGAATACATCCGACAATATTGCCCAGAATTAGCTGTATTAGATAATAAAGCCATCCATGATCCACATACCTATGCGCCTGAATTAATGAAAACGATCGATTATCCTTTACCGATCGTTGATGTGAAACAATCACGGCTCGATGCAATCACAGCTTTTAAAGCGTTATAAGCAAGCTAGTGATGGTTATGTCCACAACCAACTCCACATCGACGTTCCATTTTATTAAACTTCGTGATGGCACGGTCACGTTTTATTTTAGAGACTCGATCGATAAATATAATGCCCTGCATTTGATCAATTTCATGCTGCAATACGCGAGCATATAAATCTTCTGCTTCCACAATAACCTTTTCACCTTGTAAGTTCAAAGCTTCCATTTTAATCCAAGTAGCACGAGGAATATCCAGCTCAATCCCAGGGACTGCAATACCCGCTTCTTTACCCACTTGATTACCACGGTGTTCAATAATGTTGGGATTAATAAAAACTTGCGGCTGATCGCGCGTTTCGGATATATCGACAGCGATCATTTGTTTAGCTATCCCAGCATGAGTAGCCGCAATACCAAACAGATTCTCATCATAGAGCGTGGCCAACAAATCATCGGATAATTGTTTGATGGCAGGTGTCAACTCATCGATGGGTTGTGCCAAAACGGTTAATTGACGATCAGGAAAAACGTATAATTTTAATGTGGGCATATATATTACCTTTGTTATAATTTTTTATAAAATTCGTTTAACGGCTTTCAGCCAACCTTCATATAAGGTTTGACGTTTATCTTCCGTCATCTGCACAGTGAACTCTTGTTGGCATTGCCATAATCGACTAATATCCGTTAAAGATGAATAAACTCCCACTTGTAACCCCGCTAAAAAAATTGCACCCAAGGCACTGCTTTCGATAATAGTCGGCCGCTCCACATTAATGGCTAAGATATCAGCTAGAAATTGCACTAACCAATCATTATTGACCATCCCGCCATCGACTCGCAAGCTAGTGAGTGTTTGTTGGCTATCTTGTCGCATCGCTAACAATAAATCTTTAGTTTGATAACATACGGCTTCTAGCGCAGCACGAACAATATGCGCGACGCCCGTATCACGGGTCAAGCCTAAAATCGCGCCGCGAGCTAATGGATCCCAATAGGGTGCCCCCAACCCCGTAAAAGCCGGCACCAAGTATACGCCGGCAGAACTCTCAATACTCTTCGCTAAATTTTCCGTTTCATTAGTGTTATTGATTAAATGGGCAGCGTCGCGTAACCATTGCACTGCCGTACCCGCGTTAAAAATACTACCTTCTAACGCATAAGTCACTTGGCCATTAAAACGATACGCGATGGTGGTTAATAATCTATTTTTTGATTGGATAGCTTTATCACCGGTATTAAGGATAATAAAACAACCTGTGCCATAAGTACTTTTTGCCATCCCTGCACTAAAACAAGCTTGTCCAATTGTCGCACATTGTTGATCGCCCGCTACAGCAGCGATTTTGATTTCCACCCCAAATAATGCTTTTTCAGTAAGTCCAAAGTCATCACTGGAATTCTTTACTTCGGGTAACAAAGCCGCAGGAATAGTAAATAACTTGAGTAATTCGGCATCCCATTGCTGAGTATGAATATTAAATAACATCGTACGAGAAGCATTAGTCGCATCGGTAGCATGCAATTTACCTCTCGTTAAGCGCCAAATTAAATAACTATCGACAGTACCAAAAGCTAATTCGCCTTGCTCTGCTAACGCGCGGGCATTTTCAACATTTTCTAATAACCAATGAATTTTACTCGCAGAAAAATAAGGATCCAGCACTAACCCCGTTTTAGCTTGCACCATCGGTTCATAGCCTTGCTCAATTAAGTTTTGGCAAAATTCCGCCGTACGTCGATCTTGCCAAACGATGGCATTGTATAGCGCTTTTCCCGTTTTCTTATTCCACAGCATTGTGGTTTCACGCTGCACGGAAATACCGATCGCGACTATATCACTTGCCTGCAAATTAGCGCTTTTTAACACTTTTTGTACGGTAGTTAAGACTGATTGCCAAATATCCTCGGGATTATGTTCTACCCATGCAGCTTGAGGAAAATGTTGGGGGAAAATTTGTTGGCTTTGCGCAATGATATGAGCTTTTTCATCAAAAATAATCGCTCGTGTACTGGTCGTACCTTGATCAATAGCGAGTAGATAAGTCGACATTTTATTTCCTTACTGATGGCTCTATTTAAAAGAAGTCTAGTATAATACATCTATTATACTTCAAGATTAAGAGAATTGTATCAAGGATAAACTATATGTATGATCTATTTATTGTCGGCGGCGGCATTAATGGCTGTGGCATTGCTGCCGATGCGGCTGGCCGTGGCTTATCTGTATATTTATGTGAAAAGGATGATCTCACCTCTCATACTTCTTCGGCAAGCAGTAAAATGATTCACGGTGGTTTGCGATATTTAGAAAATTATGAATTTCGTTTAGTCCGTGAAGCCTTAGCTGAGCGCGAAGTGTTATTGAAAGCCGCGCCTCATCTCATTCAACCCTTAACCTTAGTGATTCCACATAATAAATTATTGCGCCCAACATGGATGATCCGCATCGGTTTATTTTTATATGATCATCTAGGACGATATTTCGGCAAGAAAATGACATTGTCTAAGTCAAAAAGTATCGAACTCAATGATGATAATTATTTTGGTACCCCCTTACGAAGGGAATTACACAAAGGTTTTATTTATTCCGATTGCAAAGTCGATGATGCACGTTTAGTGATCGCCAATGCGTTAGCGGCACGCCAACACGGTGCCAGCATTCATACGCATACCGAATTGATCAAAGCACAACGTGTCAACGATCATTGGCAATGTATAGTAAAACAAAATAGCAAAGAAATGATTGTTCAGGCACGTGCCTTGATCAATGCAGCTGGACCGTGGGTAGATAGTGTCGATCACTTAAGCAGCGTTAAAACGCAACATACTCTCGATTTAATCAAAGGTAGTCATATCGTGGTTAAGTCGCTTTATCGGGGTAATCATGCTTATCTATTACAAAATATCGATAAACGTGTCATATTCGTCATTCCTTATCATACCGATTTCACCATGATAGGAACTACCGATATTCCTTATCACGGCGATCCCAATGATGTGAAGATTGATGCGGATGAACGACAATATTTATGTGATGCTGTGAACCGTTATTTCCAAACGCCCATTACTCCCACTGATATTGTCAATGAGTGGTCTGGTGTACGCCCTTTACAAGCCGATGCAGCCAAAAACCCCTCGGCTGTCACTCGCGATTACCATATAGAGATTCATGATCAACAAGGCACAGCGCCGATCGTCTCTATTTTTGGTGGAAAAATTACGACTTATCGCCAATTAGCACAACATACTTTGCAAAAATTAATGCCCTACTTTTCGCAAATGGGAAAAGACTGGACCGCAGATGCTCCTTTACCCGGCGGTGATTTCACTGAAGGATTAAACGATTTTACTAAAAATTTAATGCGCGAATATCGTTGGTTACCGTTAAATTTAGCTATTCGCTATGCGGCTAATTATGGTACCTTAGCGCGCAAGTTACTCGGTGGAACTAGTAAAGTCAGTGACTTAGGCGAAGAAGTGGGTCACGGTTTACATGCTAAAGAAATTGACTATCTTACACGCTACGAATGGGCTACCTCGGTAGACGATATTTTATGGCGTCGCACTAAATTAGGTTTATGCTTTACGCCTGATCAAATACAACAATTAAGTAACCAATTACAAAAAGCATCATGATGTGGCACACCCAAATTAACTCGCTGGATATTCCCGATCATTTTTATCAATGGCTACACCAACCCTTTAAATTACATCCTGCTTATGAACGGCTCAGTCATGATATTAAAGTAGAATTGATGCGCCAAACCATCATTCCTGTGTTTGCCGAAGAAGCTACCAGATTACAGCTCAATATCGATGAACCCATTTATGCACGAGAAATATTTATTCGTTGTGATAATCAACGCATTAGTTTTGCCCGCACCGCTATACCGATGGAAACTTATCTCGCCAATAAATCTGACTTTGATACGTTAGGAAGTCAGTTGATTGGTAAAGCTTTATTATATGATAGAGATTATGTTGAACGTGGGCCATTTGAATATGGGATCTTAAATAAAGATAATCCGTTTTATCAATTAATAAATGATTATCTGGATACTGCTTTAACCGAATTAATCTATGCTCGTCGCTCTCTATTCCGGATTCACGACTTACCTTTATTGATTACAGAAATATTTTTGCCAACTATTCCAGTTTATATCGGCGCGTGATTAGCTAAAAGTAAAATGTTTAAAAAAATCATGCTCATTCTTCAATAAACTTACGGGCTTTTTCTAAACCCTCGATCGACCGATTAAGGCGTGTGGCATTATTTATGCTCGACATTAAATAAGCTGTCGTTTCATATGAATGAAATGCTTGTAGCGACATTATTACAACTGCTTTTTTGGCCTGCCGGGTAATTATAATGGGTTCATGATTTGCCTCTACGTTATCTAACACGCTAGATAACTGATTTCTAAAATCAGAATACGTCATTGTTTTCATATACTATCCTCTTCAAGATATTGTGTTTATTATTATACAATAACAAAAACCACTATAAATAAAAAAGGTGCCTTCCCTTCTCGGGTTGGCACCTTCACTCTTGGCGCAATGAAATCGTACGTCACTCGCTTAGCGAGTTACATTAATTTGACCACTATTCACTTCAACTAAGTTACCGCTTAACTCTACTGGAGCCATTAGATTGACGATAGCAGATTCACCTTCGCTATCCGCAGTGACTGCCGAAGTTAAATTACCGACTATTTCACCACCGTGGATATCAACTTCTTGATTACCTGAAGCTGTACTTTGGACGTAATAACCATTTGTATTATTACTTGATACGGTATCGTAGATACTTACCCAGCTATTACCACTTCCAACAGAAGTTAAACCTGAGCTATGCGCTGTGCCGATATTACCTGACATCGTTGAACTATCGACAGTAGCAACCAAACCCATTTCCGCAGTAGAGTTATTGACTAAATCAATACCCGTGACATTATCGTTGATCAAGCTACCAAAAATATCCGCATTAATTACGCTATTACCTTCGGCATCGATCAATAAACCATCGGTATCATTGTTATTAAAATCACTATTACGAATATCTAAAGCGATATTACCTGCAGAGCTACGAATTCTTGCACCCATATTAGCACTGTTAGTAAAACCTGAACCGTAGATACTGCCAGAAATCGCTACTCCAGATCCATTCGCATAGACATCTAAGCCACGATTGTTGGCATCGAAAGTACTATTGCTAATTTCAAGGCTAGCATGACTATTATCTGCCATCGTTACCGCTACACCATCTTCGCTATTATTACGCACAGTCGTTCCTTGCAACGATAAAATCACATTCGCATTATCCTTACCGCTGATATTGATACCTTGATGATTATCATCATGGCTATTAGACCCATCGATCATCATATTTTCAAAGACAGCGGTGATGCTGGCATTATCCTGAGCCATTAATTCCACCGCATTACGACTATAATTCGTGATATTTCCGGAAGAAATGTTCACTGTATATTGTTCATCATTCGTCGCATTGATATGAATCGCTTGGTTAACGTTATTGATATTCACGTTATCGCCACTGAAATTAAAGCTATAACCCGGTAAATTTTCATTACTATAAATACCATAATAATTATTACTCATCGTTAAATCGCTAATCGCGGCATTACCATCAACTAATTTAATTGCTGCCGCATGATTACCGCTAAAGCCATTCAAGGTAATATTATCCATATTGATACTAGTACCTTGCAACGCTAAACCTACTTCATCAGCTGCACCGTCACCATTAAATGTTAAGTCACGAATAATACCACCATCTGTCACACTTAATAGCGTACGCATATTATTCGCCGCAGTGATACTACCACCTGAACTTAAATTAATGGAATGTACACTGCCTTCAGAATAAAAAGCATAACCCCCACCGGTTAAATATTTATTATTACCTAAGACTAAACCACCAGCACCAGCAATATTACCTTGCACCGCGATAACATCCGTATTGGGGTCATCTAAGGCTTGTTGTAATTCACTGTTATTGTAAACATCCATGATATTTACAGCAGAACCATCGGGATTTTTTAAAGCGACATCATCGACTACTTTATCTTCAGTCACAACGTCTGGGTCACGATGAACATATTCCACCATGCGTTGCGCTAAGCCCGTTAATTTACGATTGCTATCGCTGACACCGAACGATAAACGCATACCGCCAAACCAAGCAAAACGACGATAATTATCGTATTGAGCACCTAGTTCAAAGGTAACTGCATCAAACATATGCCAAATGCGGGAACCATCACTATTCGTTAAACGATATTCAGCTGTAGTGCGGGGACCACCGAAAACTTTAGTATTAGGGGCAGTAAAGTAATAACCACCAGCATACATAGTCAAACCATCAGTTTTAGGAATGTTGTAACCCACTTCCGCATCGACACCATACATAGCGACTTCTTCATTATCATCATAAATAATATTTTCATAGGCGCCATTTTTTGCTAACCCTAAACTCCCATTGACTATTTGATCTTTCTCAGTGGCACCTATTGGAGCATAACCGTTAAGGATATAACTCCAATTTTGAGTTTTGATTTCACTACCGACAGTAATTTGACTAAAGCTATTATGTTCTTGCGTACGTTTATAGTCATAAAAAGCATATAACCCATATAAGACGCTTTGTTTATCATTCATCCAACGCACACCTGTACCGGCATTACCCTCTAAGGCAGGCCCAATCCGATTTACGCCACGTAAATCAGTAAACCACACCGTATCAGAGTCTTGCCACATCGGCATGAAAGCATCGATAGAATTATAAGATTGCCCACGGCTTTGATACATTCCGCCCAAATCGAAACGCATACCATAAGGCTCAGATTGATCAGCTAAACTATTGCTAACTGGCACCACAGTGGCTAACAAAGTAGCCAACACTAACTTGTTCATTTTCATTGCAACCTCTCCTTGTTACGAGCGCAAATGAACAAGCTTTTATCGCGGACTTGCGCCATCCTTAGCGCGGTAAAACATCCTTGTTCTCATTGCGACGGGATAAGTTTTAGCTATTCCTGCTAGCTTTGCAAGTGCTTTACACGCTTTTCAGAGATTTCGCACACGCTGTGCTGCTAAATATGAAAAATCCCTCTATAATCAGTCCATTATCTATACAAATTAGAATTTAAATAGGGCCACGCTGGTCTTTTTATGCAGATAAATAGGGTTATTTTTAGAGCAACAACCACCTTTTTACTTCATTTTTTTATTTAAAGCATGCCCCTAATGGCGATTTAGAAAGAAGTCTATTAAAATACAGCAAGGAGTATCGCTATGTTATTCATTTTTATCATTTTACAGTCTATCTTATTCTTATTTATGATCTTGCATGATTGGATATCTATCCCACCCTTAAATAATATTGCGGAATTAAAAGGGGTCGATAGCGATGCGCAGCGGTTATGGGGTTCGATGATGAATGGTTTTTTTGTCTTAGTACCATTAATCTTAACGCTCTTATATTATAAGAGCCCTTTCATCCCCGCATGGGCCATGGTTACGATTATCAGTTTTTATCTCGGTTTAACGATCGGCACGATCATGAGTTGGTGGGTACCCTATTTTTTGGGTAGCTCCGCTAAATTAAAACAAGCTTTCAAAAAGTTTCAACCTACCCATCACTTTTTACCGGCACGCGGCGATAACATTATTCCCAATACTTTACACGTCATCTTGCATCTACAAGTCTGGACGTGTTTAGTCTTCGCTATTATTATCGCGCTGCAACAGTAGGTTTAAAGAAGTCTATTTATCAGGAGTTTCGCACTTCGTGCGGAACTCCTTCCTTGATTTATCACTTGCGCGAAATTAATTCGCCCGGACAGCGACTCAGGGGGAGCGTTGCGCTGCCCCCCCCTGAGAACCCCCATCGCTCTTGGGCTTTCGCGCTAAAGGGCGAAAGTCCTATTTATAAAATGTTAGATTTCGCTCTTTGAACCATCTTAGCTACTTCATTATTGGCATGTATAATAGAAAGCTCAATTTCAGGATGCTGGTTAGCAAATACTCTAAAAATTTCATCAGCAAAAGCCTGGCCAATCAAATCAACTCCATTAAAATCAAACACGACAACTTTAAATAATTCTATTCTCGCTAATAACCGTTTTGCTTGTGAACGAGAAATTAATTTATCCTCGCTATACTGCGCTAATTTTACCGGCACAACGGTTCTATTGAATGCAAACTCATCACCAGGTGCATATTTATCAAATATCTTTTTTAACGTACGAGCAGTATGATTATTTAATCTCATCTTGATAATCGTACCTTCATTAACTTGATGACTCTCTAGAATCCAATCTTCAGCTTCAGCAAAATCATGAGAAAAATAAACACCACCTGATAAAATATTGTAGAAATCAAACACTCGAGAAGTAAAAAATATACCTTCACCCGTATGTCGCTTTGGATCGGTCGTCAATTTACCTTTTGCTAATTCTAATACAGCATGTCTTTCATCAAGCAAATGTAGTGTATTTTGGATTTTCTTAAAAATACCTATTCCATCATCAAAAAGAATCATATTGGTATACTCTGCCGTTTTAATTATCTGAAGAGATATTTTTGAGCCCGCAGAATGGTCTATGGCATTATTAAACATTTCTGTAAATCCGTAATACCAAATATCCTCGACATTATCTGGTAAATTTCCCAATACAGGCTTAACATCCTGTCTCCAAACCAGATCTTCTGCTAGTCCCGTTTTAATTTCATATACTTTATGCCATTCTACTTGCACAGTTAATTTATAAACTTTGTTTCGAGTCTGCCCTTCTTCTGTTAATGCTAATTCAGCTACTAAGTGCTGCAAATGTTTATTCGCTGCTTGACGGCTCATTTCAAAATGAGAAGCGACCAAACTAGCGATATCCCTCGGGTGCTTTGCCACATTATCTATAATAAATCGACGGATATTCTCACTGCTATCTCGGATATTACTCATTATCCTACACCTTATTTGTCAACATTTAATGGTTACATTGTCAACCATTATCTGAAATTTGTCAACCAATAAGCCCATGATTATCAACATATGGCCCAATTATTGTCAACTTATCGGCTGATTATTGTCAACCATTAAACAAATATAGTTAATGAATTCAATAAGTTAGATGCTGAATCAGTTTCTTGCTGGAAAAATACAGAATCGATCCCTTCGACGATAGGAATAGCTTGTACGACGCGCTCTTTACCCTGCGCGGTTAAATGAATCGATTGCGCGCGAGCGTCATCTTGATGGGATTCACGTTTAATTAATTTTTTTCGCTCTAAGGTTTTGATTAAATCAGAGACTATTAACTAAACTTGCTTAAACCCTGTTATTTTGAGAAATATCTCACAATACAAAGCGATAATAGCTACTGTGCGATAATCTATACGAGTGCTAGTATAGTTTCACTATACGGATATTAATTGGTCAAGGAGGACTCAATGATTACAGGACTAGTCACGACTAGCGCGTTAATTGCCATTTTAGGAATAATTAAATTAACTCGCGGCTTCATGGATGATTTTCCAATTCATCATAGTTTCGATGAATTGTGGTTTGAAAATTAAGCATGGCTGCAAAAATTTTCGCCGGAGAAAAGCTACGATAAATCGTAGCTTTTTTTTATCTCGCTAAAGATAAGAACACCCACTGGAAGGCCTCATTAATTCAACCAATCCCGCCATTTAAATAACGTTAAGGATCCTAAGGCAATCACCAACATCAAGATCATGACACCTTCGAAACCAAAGTGGGATTTTAGAAAAGGCATATAAATAAAATTCATTCCAAAGATACCCGTAAGCAATGTTAACGGCAAGAAAATCGATGATAACACTGTCAAGATTTTCATAATTTGGCCGGTGCGGTAACCGATGATCGAATAATGAATTTGAAATACCGAATCTAACTCATTATCTAATTGTTCAAAATAACGAAAGCCGCGCTTCAAATGGTTATATAAATCCGCAAAACGGACGGAGAGTAAATCAGAAATATTCAAACCTAAATTCTTTCGCCACGCATCAACCACATCTTGTTGATCCATGCATAATACTTTGAATTCACGCAAAATAGTTTTATAACGAAAGAATTTATGCCATTTGGTAAATTGACTTTTTAATTTCAGTAAGCGTGTTTGCCAAACTAAATTGTAATCGGTAAATAATTTACGTAACACTAAATATTCATCAACGGTTTCACCCACAATAAAATTAGCTAATACCTGCGTCGATTGGCAATTTAAATTAACGTCTTCTTTAATATTTTGGAGAATGACATGTAATTTTTCTGTCGGTAAATTAACCGTTAACATAAAATTTTTATAAATAACTAAATTTAATGGATGAGTCGTGATGACATATGGGTCATTGATGGCAGGATTATCGATCATCCGTACAATAACTAAATTATAATCGATGGTTTTATCGAAGAAACAAGGATGATGATAATTTTTTAAGTCTTCGATATGACGTCCATAAAATTTAACTTCCGTAAATTTCTCAGTTAATGCCACCGCTTGATCAATTTCGGTATAATCACAATTTAGCCAAATAAACCCGCTTTTGAGCTTATCGTCTATTTGACTGATAGACTCGATGGCTTCTGTGGTACACTTTAAAATTTCCATATCAATTCACCCATTTCCGCGCATTACGAAACATGCGCAATGTTGCAGCATCTTCTGCCAATGTAGAAGAATGCCAAGAATTTGTTACCGCACGAAATACACGCTCAGGATGTGGCATCATGATCGTTACTCTACCATCTAGTGTCGTTAAACCCGTAATCCCCTCTCTACTACCATTGGGGTTATAGGGATAACGTTGCGTTATCTTACCATGATTATCAACATAGCGTAATGCAACTTGACAAGAATTGATTTGATTTTGATCGGTAAAATTAACTCTACCTTCACCATGTGCAACGGCAATAGGAAAGCGTGAACCTTGCATATCTTGGAAAAAAATCGATGGAGAGGTGGGAACTTCTACCATACAAACTCGTGCTTCAAATTGCTCCGATTGGTTGCGCGCAAATAGCGGCCAATCTTCTGCGCCGGGAATCATACTCGATAATTGCGAAAACATTTGGCAACCATTACAAACTCCTAACGCAAAACTATCAGAGCGAGCAAAAAATGTCGCAAATTCATCACGTACACGATGATTAAATAAAATGGAACTCGCCCAGCCTCGCCCTGCGCCTAATACATCACCATAAGAAAAACCGCCACAAGCGGCTAAGCCTTTAAAATCCACTAAATTAATTTTTCCGGTAATGATATCGCTCATGTGGACATCTACCGCAGTAAATCCTGCGCGATCGAACGCAGCTGCCATCTCTAACTGACCATTAACGCCTTGCTCACGCAATATTGCCACTTTGGGGCGCACTTGACGCTGAATATAAAGAGCCGCGATATCGTCATTCACATCAAACGTTAAGTGTTGATGTAAGCCAGGATCGGACAATAAAATATTTTGAAATTCTTCATCCGCCATTTGTGGATTATCACGTAAGCGTTGGATTTGATGACTAGTCGCTGACCATAACTGCTGTAAGTATTGACGTGATTGACTATAAATTTCTTGACCATCTTGTTGAATGATAATTTCATCGCGACTATTCACAGTGGCAATGACATGATGCGGTAAATCGGCTAATATCGTTGCTACTGCGGCACGATCCGTGCGTTTAATTTGAATCACTGCGCCTAATTCTTCATTAAATAATGCGCTCAACAAATGGTTATCGGTAATATTGATCGTCAATCCACAATGACCCGCAAACGCCATTTCTAACAGAGTTACTAATGCCCCACCATCAGACCGATCGTGATACGCTAATAATAATTGTTGTTGGTTGAGCGTTTGTATCGCAGAGAAAAAAGTTTTTAACCATTGCGCATCATCACAATCTGGAACTTTTGCACCTAGTTGGTTGAAACATTGCGCTAAAATAGAAGCACCTAAACGGTTTTGACCGGCGCATAAATCAATTAAAATTAAATCCGTATCTCCTTGATCTACTTGTAATTGCGGAGTTAAGGTCTTACGCACATCCATTACTGGTGCGAAAGCAGAAATGATCAATGACATCGGTGCTGTCACTGATTTTTCTTGCCCAGCATCTTGCCACACGGTGCGCATCGACATAGAATCTTTGCCTACTGGTATGGTTAAATCTAAAGCTGGACAAAACTCCATCGCCATCGCTTGTACCGCATCAAATAACGCGGCATCATCATCGGCAAAACCCGCCGCGCACATCCAATTAGCAGATAATTTGATATCGCTGAGTTTACCAATAGCAGCCGCTGCCATATTAGTGATGGCTTCTGCTACTGCCATTCTGGCGCTAGCCGCTGCGTTTAATAAGGCGCTAGGCGTGCGTTCACCCATCGCCATCGCTTCACCCGCATAACCGCTATAACTATTAGCAGTTACCGCCACATCGCTAACTGCAATTTGCCAAGGGCCCACTAATTGATCACGACACACCATACCCGTGATGGAACGATCACCAATGGTAATCAAGAATTTTTTATCCCCCACCGTCGGATGTTGCAATACTCTTTCAATCGCATCAGTTAATGCTATTTTATTAGTAGAAAAATCATCGATGGGCGCTTGATTATGTTGGGTTACTCGTTGCATTTTGGGTGATTTACCAAATAATATATCCATCTCGATATCGATAGGATTATTAGCAAATTGTTGATCGCGTAAACGTAAATATTCTTCTGTCGTCACTTCACCAATAACGGCAAAAGGCGCGCGTTCGCGTTCAGCGATCGCGGTAAATTGCGCTAATGCTATTGTGCTGATGGCTAATACATATCGCTCTTGAGCTTCATTGCACCAAATTTCCAATGGTGACATACCACTTTCAGCTACCGGAATGTGACGTAATTCAAATTTACCACCACGCTTAGCATCGTGAATAATTTCTGGCACGGCATTGGATAACCCACCGGCACCGACATCATGGATAGAAATAATTGGATTTGCCTCACCTAAT
>JACCDV011248276.1_pt1 | contig 91591 bp, 96 predicted proteins | sample 7446131 | NCBI WGS metagenome assembly JACCDV01 (sample SAMN15323448, study PRJNA562643) | freshwater metagenome | isolation source: river surface water | place: USA:Blue River Watershed | collected 2017-08-17 | reverse complement strand
TGGGGAATTGTAACTGCTACTAAAGATAGTACTAGAGTAGGAATGAGATTCCATGAAGAAATTGATGTAGTCATTGGTCAAGAAAAGACAGGCTTTTTAGGCTTAGGAAAACCTAGACCTTTTGCTGAAGTAACTCTTCACAATCCTTTCAATAAGGTCTCAACTTTAAGAAGTTATAGTACAACACCATTACCTGCTAAAAGATTTGGTATAGGCCCTGTAATAGCTTATGGAGTAGGATATGGATTTACTCCTCAATTCTTTGCCGGTATTGGTATAAATTGGAATTGGATTAAGTTATGACAAAAGAAGAAGAAATAAAAGCTATAGAAATAGACTTAAAAAACATTTTTAAGAAAGATTTTATACCTTATTTTTTAGTAAAGAAAGCTAATAACCTTTTAGAAAGATGGAAGATACTTACTGGATGGAAAGAAGATCCTACTCCAGCAATTTATGAAGAAACTTTTTTAGATAAAACCCCTTATTATCAATTCAATGAGACAAGAAGACATTGAAGGTCTTCCTCTATTTCCTGATTATGAAATTGAAACTGTAGAAGAAAACATTTATATCTTTAGGAGTAATGTTCATATTCATAAAGATACTGAGGAACACCTAAAAGTCTATCTTTTTCCTATTGAAAGTTGCTATGTAGCAAAGAATAAAACAGAAAAAGCACTGGTGATAAAAGCTCACCTTAAAGAGTGCTTGAGGTTTAGTAAATACTTGAATGTAGATACTTTTGACACTACTTCTTTGCCTTTGGTAGTATCTTTAGATAAGAGAGCAGATGACTTTTTACAGAAACTACATTTTGATTATACTTAAAGTGAGGCCCTAAAAGCCTCACTTTATTTTTTCTTTTTAGGTTGCCCTAAATTAGGTTTTTTAGGTTTTGCTCCCATACTTCCTTTTTCAGGTCTATCCTGTCTAGCAGGAGTTTTTTGTTTAGCAGGCTTTATCATTTTCCTTTTACTTTTTTCAAGTTAGGGTTAGCTTTTTTAGCTGCAGGAGATGCATTTCTAGTACTTGAAGCAAGAATTGCTCCTGCTGCTTTCATAGATACTCCTTGTTTTGAAGCAATACTGCTTTGTACTGCTTTGAATCCTGGGTGTTTTTTACTTGCCATAACTATTCTTTTTTAGGTTTTTTCATTTGTTCCATATCAAACTTCTTTCTTTTAGGTTTTAAAACCTTATCTTCTTGGTCTTTACCTTTATTTTCTTGAACTATTAAGTCAATAGTTTCTGCTTTTACAAGTTTCTTAAATCTATCTAATGACTCTACAGGTACTTCTTTCTCTGTAGTATAACCCCAAGATTCTAAGACATTTTGAGTAGCTTGTGGAGTTTTCTTAGCCACTTCTGCTTTCCATTCTTGAGATTGTTTTTTAAAGTCTGTGACTCTTAACCAATCATGAGTTACAGTCTCTGTATTCCACTCTTCTTCAGTAGCACTTTCAAAACCTGCTCTCCAACCATTAAAAGGATCTTCCCAACTATTAGCTCCAAAGAATCTTAATGTAGCTGGTAAGAAGGCTTTTCTTGCAGCAATATTAGTTTTACTTAGACCAGCATGAGGGCCTGTTTTATAAGTATCTTTTTCTTCAGGTTTACTCCAAGCAATCAAGAATTTACCCATCTTATCAAAAGCTCCTTCTAAGGTATTCTTACTACCAAAAGTAGTAGCTAAAATACTAGGGTCTAAACAAGTATTAGTTTCTTGAAACAATCTAGCTAAAGTGTTTGCAGCATAGTTAAAATAAGGGTGCTCCTCTCTTAATCTTTCTTGTTGAGCCAAGTATCTTTTTCTTTGTTTTGTACCTTTCTCTCCTTTCTTTTCTCTTTCTTCATCAGGAGGTCCAAAAGCAGCTTGTATAGCAAAGTGTAAAGCCATAATGGTTAAACTGTATTGAAGGTTTCTTGCTACATCTCTAGCAGCTAATAAAGAGGCTTGTTCATTTAGTTTAGTTTCATCTAAACCTAAAGCACTTTCACTACTCTTGATTAACTCTTTACCTGCCAACATATTAATAGGAGTTGCAGGAGTTCTCAATAAAGTTTGCAAAACAAAGCTTGCTTGCTTTTGCCAACTAACTATGATTTCATCTGTATCAGGAACAAGTCTTCTTTTAGCAGCTCTACTTCTAGCTATATTTATTCCCATACCTCCAATAGCTAATCCAACTCCTATAGTTATAGGGATAGCTGGTACAGCAGCAGTTAAGGCACCTAAAGCAGCAGTGCCTCCAAGTAAGAAACCAGCTCCTCCTGTAGTAGTACCTGTAAGAGCTTCCATCATAAAACCAGTTTCATTTTTACCTGTCTTTACATTTCTTTGATTTCTCTTCCATCTACTTGATACATACTTAGGTAACCAAGTTTTATACAACATCATAGGAGCAGTTAAAACATTTCCTTTGATCATTGTAACTCCTGTATGTGAATAATCCCCATTCAACTCATTAAGAGTTTCCTTTGTTTCTTCTCTCCAATCAATAAAAGAGTCAGAAGACATGTTTAAAAGGCTTTCTCTATTTTCCGGAGTATCAAAGTTAGGGTCTAAACTTAAAACCCCATCTTGCATAATATAACCATTGAATTTTTTACCTGTAAATAAAGGGTAAGAAACTCCATTTTTGTCTTTAATTTTTAATCCTGTAGCTCTGCAAAGAATGCTTAAAGTCTGGTTAGAATCTTCTGCCCATTGCATTAACCCCATAGGATAAAATACACTGAGTCTTTTTCTCAGTTTACCTTCAGATCTTTCTAACTCTGTAGACCCATCATTTACTAAAGCTGTTCTTTCTACAAAGTGTCTAAGAATATCAGAAGTCTCTGCCCATTCTTTACTGACATGCCTCATCATAGGTTTCTTATGCAAGAAAGAAGCACAAGCATATACACTACCTTTAGGCCAGTATCTACCATCTCTATTAACTGCAGCAACTAAACCTACAGTTTTATTAAGAATTTGAGCCGGTATGTTTAAAGCTAAGTTTAAACTAATAGCCAACTTCATAGTGATAGCTCTGTAGATAGTAGACAAGAAATAATCTTGTCCCATAAGTTCCATAGTATTTTCTAGAGCTAATCTCTCTTCTTTTTCTTTTTCATTTAAGTTAGCAAAACCTTTAGTTTTTAAAGTATGCCATTGTTTTAAAGCTTGAGTAAAGACTTTTTTCTGAGCAGGAGTAAAATACTTGTAAAACATTCTACTCTTAGAAAAAGGTTTTCCTGTTAGTTTTCTTTCTAAAGCAATTAAGCCTTCACTAATACTAACATATTGTTTTTTACCTCTCTTATTTAACAAAAGTTGATTATAAAAAAACTTCTGTCTTGCCATTTCTCTTTCTCTTTCATTACCTTGCTTGTCTTTGATATTGGCAGATTCTTCCATATAAAGTCTTACCTTATCTTTAGCCAAAGTTCTAGCTTTATGAACAGCAGAAAATTCTAAAGAAGCTTTGACTACAGAAGCTAAGTCTAATTTATTATCTCCTTCTTTAGAAAAACTTATTTCAGTAGGAGCTTCTATGGTATGATCAGAACCATACTCAGAACTAGTACCTGAAAGTTGTCTTCCTAAAAAGCTTCTAACAGGTTTTAAAGTAACCCCTGCTTTAAGTATTTTTAATACTTCCGGCATAGAAGTAGGAAGACCTTGTTTCATAGCTCCTAACCAACCTTTATCTAAGATGACATCTGAGATAGTTTGTTTAAAAGTAGGAATATCTCCAGCATTTACAAAGACTCCAGAACCTCTTAAGTTTTCTTCAACTTGATACAATCCTTTTCTAATAGCAGCATATAAAGCATATACATCATCATTGCTAAGAATTTCATCATATTTAGGATCAAAATATCCAGTTGAATTCCCTGCTAAATCTTGTTTTCTAGGAATAAAAGTATTGTAAGTTAGTTTAGCAGTAGCTGTATTAGCTTGAGTTCCAATACTATAAGCTACCATATTTCCTCCTGTAGCTTTATAGTTTTCAGAAAACTTTACAGGGTTAGTTCTAGCTTCAAAAATAACAATACTTTTTTCAGCTTGAGGACTTAAGTCAGCTCTTGTCAAAGCTCCTGGTTCTTGACTAATTTTATATTGGATATAACTTGCTAAGTCTTGCTCATAAGCATCTAAGTTGTTTCTTTGAGTTTCAACTATGTTTTCATATTCAATTTCACCTATCTTAGCAATAAGAGAAGCTTTATAAGCAGCAGCTTCTGCTGCAGTTCCCATTTGATATTGAACATATCTACCACTTCCATCTTCAATATCATGAAGTCTAGAAACATCAATAAATTCTACATCATTATTTAAAAGAGCAAATTTCTTATGCAACAAAGAAACTTCTTCCATCCAATCCCCATTCTTAATGGCTTGATAGATTTTAGAATCTATACTCTTTTTTATGGCTTTTAAAAAATCCCCATAATTAGATGAAAATCTTTCTACAAGAGTATCTCTATATTGACCAGGATTTTTAAACAATTCATAGGTTTTACCCATAGCTTTTAAAGCAGCTAAACCTTTAGCTTCTGCTGCAGCTATTTGAGTCTTAATTTGAGTTTGAATAGCAAGCATTTTACTTTCTTCAATCTCATATTCTAACCTCATTAAGGCATCTAAAACATTGTTTTTCTTATACAAGTTTTCTCCTGTAGCCCATAAGTATTTGTCTACAGCAGTAATATCATCAAGTTGTTCTCTTAACTTTTCTCTGGCTTCTTCTACAGAAGTAGTGTCAAAAATACTATTTAGTTTAGTTTCATGTCTTTCTAGTAACTCAAGTAAAACTTGCTCTCCTGCATCTTTTACAAGCATTTGAGCCTTATCTAACTCAGTTCTAATGTTTTCTAACATATCTAAAACTTCAGCAGGATATTTTGTTTTGTTTCCTTTGTAAGGTGTAAAAACATTACCTGTATCTGTTTCAGAATCTCCTTCTTTAGTAGGGTCAGATATTCTTTGCATGAACCCTAACAAATCTTTAGCTAAGAAGTAGTTGTCAATAGTAGGATTAGACAAGAGAGCTGTCACAGTAGCAACATCTTGTCTGAAAAATTTCTCTATTAATGCTAATTTTTCTTGGCTAGGATCATTGTAATCAAAAATATCAGATTCTAAATTACTTTGTAAGATTCTGAACTCTTGAATTTTAGCATCAAACTTATTAGACTTGAACTTACTTTTTTGATTATACAAGTTTTTTAGAGAGTTATTCACATAAACTAGCATTGCTTCTTTCTGCTTTAAATAAGCATCATAGTGAGGTTGAATAACAGTAGTTGGAGTATTGCTATTTACAATAGCTGCATCTCCTTCTTCTAAAAGCTTTTGTTCAATTTCTTGTATCTTAGTTTCAAAGTATTGTTCAGCTTGCTCTACAGAAGTAAATCTAACTGTAACAGCACCACCAAATTCAGTAGTAGAAAGTACAGCACCAGGTTGTCTAATTCCATCTAACTTGGCCATGTACTCATAAAGCAAATCAATATCAGAATTAAGGCCATCAATTTCTTCTTGCATTGCCTCTATTTCAGCATTTTCTTCAGCAGTAAACTCATCAGCTAAATACTCTTCTGTAGTTTTTCCTTCAATTAAATCTGATTGACTTTCTTTTTCAAGAGCTTCATACTGCTCAAAGAAATTTAAAATATCTTGGTCCTCATAAGGAATATCTTCTGTAACAGACTCTGGGTTAGCAACAACTTCTTGAGTCAAAATATTACTTGCTATATTAAAAGCTTGGTCATAAGCTGTTTCTTCAGAACTTAATCCTAACAAAGTTAGAATCTTATCTAAAATTTCAGCAAAAGCATTAGGATAAGCTTTAGCATCTAAAGCCGGTATTGCTTTTAAGTCTTTAATAAAATTAGAGTCTGTAAAAATAGCCACAAAAAACTCATCTAAAGTATCATAAGAGTGAGACTCTGATATTTTAGAGTTCTTTTTAGCATGGTCAAAAAGATTTTGAAAGTCTTGTATAATATCAGCATTATAAACTCCTAGTTTAGAATAAGATAAAGCATGCAGTATCTCATGTAAAACTGTAGATTCAGCTTCTCCTTTAGGATAAAGACCTTGACCTGAAACAGTAATGCTAGTATTAGAGTGGTCATAATAAGCTAGAGCAGATCCTGGCACTCCATTAGAATCAAGAGTTTCTGCTTCTTCAATTTTAACAGTTACATTAAAGTCTTCCATTAAAGGTTCTAAAGCTTTAGCTAAATCATTTAAAGGATGTTCAGAATTAGCTATAGTAGATAAAATATCTTGAGCATTAGCTTCTTCTTGTCCATTAAATAATCTTTCTTTTAAAGTTTCATCTACTTTAGCCGTGGCTCTTTTCTTTTCTTTGACTGCAGGTTCTGGAGTAGTTCTTTTCACTACTTCTCCTTCATTGATTATGGCCCAAGTAAAAGTATCTTGTCCTATGTTTTCAAACCTAACAAAAAGATTAGTACCATTCTTTTTATTGTAAGCCTCAACTCTCTGTTTAATAAGATTAGATTGAAGTAAAGTAACAGCCTTTTTATGAATACCAAGCCTTTTAGACATAGGAGTAAAACTAAATATCTGCTCTTTAGTAGGATATTTTTCTAATCCATTTACATCTTGCCAAAGAGAAACTTTGGATTGAAGTACCTTAGTACTCAATCCAGTTTCTTTTCTTAGAGCTTTAAATTCTTTGGTGTTGATATTTACACAGTTTGCCATACTAGCTACATTTTAAGATTCTGTCTTTTTCTTCTATACTCAAATCATTCCACTCTTCTTGAGTAATACCTAATTCTTGTATTGAAGTATCAAAGGTAAGTAAATTATTTGAAATCATAGCTTCTCCTTCATCTTCAAATAACTTAGTTTGGTTTTTGTCAATGTATTCTTCAGGAACTTCTTTAATAAGTCTATCTGCAAAATAAGGAAGCATATCATCATTTTCAACACTAGTAGAATAATTGTACCAAGCTTCTACAATCTTTTCTCCTGTAGTAGAATTGTCTCTTAAAAACTCAAGTTCTGCAACAGATACATCTTCTCCCCATCTATTTTGAGCATATTCAAAAGCCACAGGACCATACTCTTTTTCAAAGGCTTTTTCTACATCCTCAAGAGTGAGTTCTTCTTCAGACTGATCATCATATTTATTCCAATTAAAAAAAGGACCATTCATACTAGATTCTTTTAATTTGCTTAGTTCTATTAAAGTTTTAGTGTCTACACTAATGTCTTCATCTAACTCAATAGTACTTGGTAACTTTTGGCTTATCCTCTCATTTAAAGGTATTTCAATACTCTTACCATAAACCATTCCTACACTAGCACTAGGCATTGTAGGTTGGACTTCAGTCTTGGCTTTAACTTTAGTTCTTTCTTCCTGAATAAAATTCATAGAAGCTAAAATAGATTGTCTTGCTACAGAATCTTGTTTTAACTCTGGGAAAACAGTATCTAACATACTTAAGATAAAATCTTGAATTTTACTAAAGATAGTCTTATTAGAACTAAAAGGAACATCTTTAAACTCTTTTTGAAAGTCTTCTGAAGTCATAGCCACAGATACAAATTCAAATATGTTAGTCAAGCCATAGATAACATTTAACTCTCTTTCTGTGTAAGGAAGTTGAGGGTTTCCTTTTACAGCATTATGAGCAATCTTATCTTCTAACTCTCCTACTTCATCAGCATAATTTTCTCTAGCCACAGTATAAGCATCAAACAATGCTTGAACATGAGGAGGAATAAAAGTTTCTGATTTTAAAGCAGTACCTGTATTGTCAAAGTATTCAGTTAAATGACTTACTGCAACTGAATGCAATACTTCATGTATAATTAACTCAGCCCCTTTATCTTTAGACAGGTTTTCCATTTCTGTTGTAGATAAAGAAATCACAATTTGTCCTTTAGAATTTGGTCTTGAAGTATGTCCTGATATTCCTGGAGGAAGAGTGTCAGAAAGTCTTACTGTAACTAAACCAGATTTTAGAAGAGGGATTAACCACTTAGCAGTTTCTGCCAAATACTTTTTATCATCACTAAAATTCATAGTTTGAATTTGCTCAAGTAAAGCTTCAGGAGTAGTTAAAGGCTCTATTGTCATAGCTTCCATAATACTAGTCTTAGTTAAGACTGTAGGTACAGTTTCTATTGTGTTCTCTTCATTAAACAATGAAGTAACTTGATCTTGTTTATAGTAGTACTCTTTAATACCTGATTGCCCTACAATATCAATTTCTCTATAGACATTAAGACCTATGTTCTCATAAAGTTTAGTTACTTTTTTACCTTCTTCCATAGTGGTATTAGTAACAAACTTAGGAGATTTACCTTGTTTAGTTTCATACAATAAGAAACCATCTTCAGTAAATCCTACATTACCCCAAGCTTTTTTAGCTTTCTTAGAGTTATTTTGAAAATACTGTCTTGTAAAAGAAGCAATGTCATGTTCTTGAATACCTAAGATCCCATTAAAGAATCCATAAGTTTCATTTCTGTTATTGAACTTTTGAAGTTTTTTATTGATAGGAACAAACATTTCTTTACCGTTGTTCATTTCCATTTGTCCCATTACTTCCATTAATTGAACTGGGATAAACTTACTGAATTGAGTTGCTTCTTGTACACCTCCTTCAAGGAAACTATAAGCTACTAAATCCTCAGCTAATTGTTTTGTAGAGTAAGGTTTACCATTTCTAGGAGGTAATGGATAGTTAGCTAAAACTAATTCCGGAATAGCATTGTATAAAATCTCTTCATCTAAATTATCTGTAGCAGAGTTATTGTACTTAATTAAAGACAACTCTCCCTCTACTCCTGTAGTATAAGAGAACCTTGTGTACAAAGCATTTTTCAATACACTATTTACTCCTGTTCTATGAGTAGTAGCAGCTCCTAAGTCTCTTAAATAAGTAGATAAAGAAGTATTTGTATCAGAGTCTACAAAAGTCTCTAATCTTTTAGCTCTTGTTTCTCCTACATAAGTATTATTAGCTGGGTTTGAATTGATGTACTTAATAATCTCTTCCATTATTTTGTGGAACTCTTTTACATAAACACTATCACTAACAGTGTTTACATCTATTCCTTGTGCAGTAAGGATTTGATTAACTACAGCTTTTATTCCAGCATCATCATAAGGGAAGAAACTTTTAAACAAAGTGTTCCCTACATGTAAACCATGAATGGCAACATGACCTTGAGGAGTAGTAGGAGTCACATAGTAAGCACCTATTTTATACATATCTTCTGTAATTACAGAAGGATTTTTTTCAAACTTACCTAATAAACTTGTAGCATTTTGTACTGTAGTAGAAGGTAATTCTGCTAGAGCTTCATAAGTAACTCTAGATTCAACCATAGATTTTCCTAAATCATTAGTATTCAATATTTTTTGAATTTTAGAAACTTCTCTAGCTTGAGCATCTAGTTTAAAATAAGTAATCAAAGCTTCAGCTTGAACCATACCATTTCCACCTTTAGCAATACTGTCATATAAGGCTTGACCTTTTAATAAAGATCCTGCTTTATAAACTTCTCCAGTTGTAGCATATCTAAAAGTTTGAATATTGCCTGGGGCAAAAGCAGACTTATTAGGATTTCTACCAAAAGTAATTGCTCCATCACTTAACTTTTCTATAGTTTGTTTTTTAAGTTTATTTCTATCTAAGAAAGTTCCTAAAACACCCTGACTATCTTTTATCTTTTTGTTATACTCTTTAATACTAGGTTGAGACAATAACAAGTAAGATAAAGACATTTTTTGAAGCTCTTTTACTCCTGGCACTTTAACTAAGTCAATATCAAAGCCTAGTAATGTAAGAAGTGCATCTACATTTATAGTCTGGTCATTAACACCAACTCTACCTAAGATTTGCTCTTTTTCATTATCAGTAGCTGTATTTTCTTTTTCAGCAAATATCTCAGCAGTAGTTCTACCTAACTTCATTTTATCCCAAACAGATTGAGATATATGAGAAGGTTTTAAAGATTGTAAAACACCAAGCTTACCATTAGAAGTAACACCTCCAATAGTAATAGAGTCATTTAAACTAATGTTTTCAGTTTGTTGTTGGATAAGACCATTCATTGTAGTATAGTTTGCATACACTCCAATAGCAGTTTTACCTATAGACCCTAAATCCATTTTCATTTTTTGGTAACTATAAGATAGAACAGTGTTGTAGCTTTGGTTATTGTAGTACTCTTTCTCAGCTTGAATTGGAGTCATACCTAAGTCTACATATCTAGCTATCTCTTTTGCTTTATTCCCTTCTTCTACTGCTTTTTCAAACATAGTAGCTTGGTCTTGAGCAAAACTCATAGATAAAACCTTGTTGATCTTTCTCTGAACCTGAGCATCAGGATTATTAAAGACAGCTAAATGTGACTTAATAAACTTATTCTCAGATAATTGACTAGCTATTTTAGTATTCAATTCTCTTTGAATACCTTTCATAGTGTGGTTAATATCTTTGATGCTAGCTTTTGAGTCTTTTAAAGCTATCCATAAACCTTCAATTTCAGATTGTAACTCATTTCTATAAGGTACAGAAGTAGCTACAGCTAACTTACCTTCTAATTCAGCAAGAGCTTCTTCTGCTTCCTGAATAGATTGATAATCTTGTCCTTTATAGAATTTAAGTTCTTTTACCATATCTTCTACTCTAGTTCTGTAAGCTTCATCAATTTCTTTGATGTTGCCTTCTGCATCTATGTAGTGGTTTAATTGATAAGTGTTTTCTTTATCAACGTCAAAGTCAAGACCTTTTTGTTTAGTAAAGTTTTTAGGCACTATCATTAACTCTCCCATTTCAGGAGGTAAAATACCAGCAATCTCAATACTTGAACCAGAAACGTGAGAAGAAGTAGGTGTTCTAAAAGAGAACATGTTAAATAAGTTCTCATCAATCATACCTTCTTTTAATCCAAGAGTTCCATTTTCTCTTCTGATTAAATATTTAGCTTTAGAAACATCTCCTGTTTCACTGTTGAACCCTTCAAATAAATCTATAAGTTCTCCTGTAGCAGGATTTTTAAAGTAAGATCTAACAAAGACTTGAGCTTTTTTAAAGGTAGTAGAACCATCTTCTTCAATTACTTCAGTTCCTCCAAGTTCTTTACCATTAAAATTATTCAAGTAGATTACTCTTGATTGCATTCTTTCATCTAAGTCTTTAATGCTATCAATACCTTCTTTAAATTGAATACCTGATTCAGACCCTGCCACATAAGCATTTCCTGGAATTTTGTATTGCATTAATCTGTTAGTAATGATAGAGTTCAATAAAGACTCATATCTATTTTTATCTGAGGATAACCATAGAGGAGTCTTAAACTCATAGAAATAACCATTAGCCATGGCCAATTCATCAATAGATAAACCAGCAATAGATTTTAAACTGTACCCTCTACTCTTAGCTTCTTTAACTAAAAGCTTTTGAAGACTATAGATAAACTCTTTCTTGTCTTCAATTTCTCCATTAGGAGCTAGTCCTAACTCTTGGAATAATTCAGTTCTTTTTTGTTTAGCTAAATCAGCAAAAGCATCTGTATAGTATTGATGTAATTCTCTACCTGTGAAGTTTTGACCATCTATGTTGAATCCATCTAAATCAGTAATTCCATCTCCAAATAAAAGTTTGAAGAATTGAGTACCCATAGATATTTTATCTGCCTTAGTTTTTTCAGATTTAATAGGCACATCTTGCTGTATTCTAAAATTGTTTCTATCAAGAACTAATACAGCATCTGTATTACTTTCTTTGATAGTGGCTAAAGAATACATGTCAAAAGGATTGATAGCAAGTTTAGTATTAACTGAACCTACTTTATTAGCAGTTTGGAAAGAAGCTCTAGTAAATCTACCTGTAGATTTTTCTAATTCTTCCATTTTAAGTCTTAACCCATTAAGCTTAGTACCTTTTGTAAACTGAGGAAGTAAAGGGTATGAAGAAGACTTAACATAAACATATCTGTTTACATCCATATCTTTATTCACATAGCTTCCTGTGTGTACAGGTTTAATAGGTTGCATAATTACTTTAAGCTCTTCTCTTGTCAAATCTTTACCGGCATTCAACTTTTCTTGAATAGCTTTCATTTTCTTATCAGTAAGTCTTCCTTGTCTGTTTAAGATATTAATATGTTCTCCTACTGTAGTGTACTCTTGAGCATCAGTAGATTCAATATCAAAGTAACTATCAATAGCAGGAAACATTTTTTGCAAATTGCTTCTAATTTCTTTCATAGCACTTTGAGACTCACTTACTTTAGCTATGTCCATAGTATTACCTATCTGATATTGATGTACAACTTCAGCATGAGAGCTATAGTCAGAAAGCATAGTTTTAACTGCAGGAGTTAAGGCATCTTTACCATACTCTAAAGTGATTAAATAGTTTGCATTAGGTGCTATATCAACACTGTCTTGTAACAATATTTGATTATAGTTTCTAAAAGTAGGATCTGCAGAACCTGCAATTTTATTTCCGGGAGCTGCTAAAGCTGCTAACCTTTTACCTAAATTTACTCCAATAGCTTTATTAATGCTTACCCAATCTTCAGTAGTAAAGTCTTCTATATCTTTATACTCAGGAGTCTTATCTTCACTAGTGTTAGCTTTACTGCTTTCAGTTTCAATGTTGAAAAGTTTAGCTTGAGAATATAAAGCCATATCCCCTGCAAATACTTTAAACATTTCAGAGTTATGAAGCATACCATTAATAACTACATCATAAATCCCTTTATGATAATCAGTTACTGGACTTTTCTTAACTTCTGTAAAGTAGTTTGCACCAAACATTTTAGAACCAACACCTTCTACAAAATGCTCTTTCCAAAGTTCTTTTTTCTTTATAGCTTCTGAGTCTACAACTCTAGTCACTACATCTTTAAAAAGCTCCCCATAATTTTGTTTGATAATCTCAGGAGTAAGATTAGGTAAAGTAGCCATTTCTGTCAATAAACTAACTTCATCTTTGTTTTTCAAAGTATTAAGAGCTGGTATTAAATGAAAAATAGTTGCCCCTTTATCATAATCTTTAATGTTAGTTTGCTTTACTTTATTGTAGAAGTTTAAAATTCTATTTACTTCAGGCATTATGAGTTTGTCAACTAAAGTTTCTTTTAGTCTGTCTGACATTAATACATCTTCTTTTCCGGAAGCAATTAATTCATTACCTTGTAAAAGGTCTAAACCTATAGTTTCTAAGTAGTAAGCCTTAGATTTATCAGACATAGTAGGACAAAGCATTCTCATTACTCTTACTGCAATTCCATTGATTTTTTCAGTAGTAGCAAGTTGCTTAATTTTTCTGTCTCCAAATTGACCATTAACATTTAAGTCATAGTCAATCTCTCCTAAATCTGTAATACTACTTCTATCTGAACTCTCTTCTCCTTTTTCTTTTAAAGTAACAATAGCAGCATGGGACATTTTAAAAATATCCTTAAATGATTTTACTTCTTGCAAGAACTCTAAGATTATAGAACTTTCTGAAAAAGAAAGAGATCTCAAGTCATCAATCAAAGTATTATCTTCTTGCACTAAAGAAGTAAGCAAGTCATTTACTTTGTCAGACATAAAAGTCTCTGGAGTTTGAGTAAAGATATTTTTATCCCCATCTCTATAAGTTAAAGAAATAAGGTTGGTGTTATAAGTAGCCTCAATCTTAGCTAAAGATTTAAACATAGCTGAAAGATCCTTAAAGATACTCTTATCTTCTGAATAAGAATGATTTTGAGGAGTGGCAATAGCTGTATTTAAAAATTTAACTATAGGTAAAAAGATACCTTTACTGTCATCATAAAGTAAATTATCATAACTGTAACCTTTATCTTTAATTCCTTCTGCTACTATCTTTTCCCAAGCCGCATCTGTAAAGTTTATACCTAGTTTAGATAACCAAGCTTTGTGATCTTCAGAAGTACTGTTTTTATTAGCTATCCAACTATTATAAGTGTCAATTAAATCCTTAGCAACTGCTGTATTTAAAGATAAGTTTCTATTGTATAATTCAGAAGTTCTATTATTGTTTTTCCATTTGTTTTCAATAACTCTAGTAGCCTCATTAGCATTAGCTTCAAAAGACTTCATCTCTGTAACATTATTTGCTTCCTGGTACATAGTAAAGTAAGAACTCATACTATGTTTTACAAAAGTGTACAAGAACTGATTTTTGATTTGATTATCAGCTCCTTCTAATTTTAGTAACACATCTTTAGCAAAAGGTACACCTTCTTCAGAAGCCATTTTTAACTTATTAGTTAAAGCTTCATAGCTTGAAGGTAAGTCAGAACCAATAGAAAGAAGTTTAGTTAACTCATTGAATATTTCATTAAAAGTGTAGTATTTATCTAGACCTAAATATCCAGTTTGAGGAACTCCTTTATTATCTCTTTTAACTACACCATGCAAGAAATTTTTAAGAACTGTACCTACACTTAACTTACTGTTTTCTTCAACAGAGTCTTTGTTGTAATTCTTTTCATTTAAAGCATCTTCTACTTCTTCTTCTTCAATTTCTGTCTTAGAGCTTTTTTCAAAGTCTTCTAAAGCTCTGTCAAATACAGTATTGAATTGAGACTCAATAGAGTTAATGTTAGTTAAAGCATCAGTATAAGCTTTTTCAAAAGCTCTTTTTTCTGTTGTGTCTGCACCAGTACTCTTAATGATAGCAAGATTCTTTTCTAGGGCCTCTTTTGCTTTTGCAAGTTTTTCAAGCACTTTATTTTTAGCCTCTGCTTGAATCTGTTTCTTGCCTCTTTTTAAAACTCTACCTTCTTCATCTACATACTGTTTGTATTCAGCAATAGCTTGAGTAAGATACTGTCTTACATCATGTTCTTGAGGAGTTGTTAAACCTGCAATAGAAGTCACTAAACTTTGAATAGGAGTCAAATTGTTAGAAATCATAGCTTCCCCATCTTCAAACTCTATGTAAGAATCTATATCAAGACCTAAAGTAGCAGCAAATTTATACTGCTCTGCATAATCTACATTTTGAACTTGCTCTTCAGAAGTTGCAATAGCATTATCAATTACAGTCTCAGCTTCAGTAACAGGAGTTTCTACCTCAACAGCAGTATAAGTTACATTTATAATTGGTTGAATACTAGTTACATAAACAGGTTTATCTTCAGTACCAATGTTAAAAGAAAGAACATCAGTTTTTAAAGTACTCTTTAAATAGTCAGAGTAAGACATGTTTAAAGGTTGTACTTGTCCATTAATAATGTGGACTGCAGTATTGTAATTTCTTTTGCCTAAAAGTTCTTGTTTAGTGTGTTGAACAAATTCTACTCCTTCAGAATCTATACCTAAATTGTTTTTCAAGAATTGATCTTGATAGTACATATAAGTAGTGTAAGGCTTACCATTTTCTTTAGTAGCCCCTCTTTGAGGTTTATCTTTAAGTTGCAAATAACTTTCTACAAACATTAACAATTCATTAGGTAATGAAATGTCTAACCCTGTACTGTTCAGAATTTGCTCTTTTATATCCTCAGCTTGAGTCTTAGTCAAAGAAGTCCAGGTAGTACTACCAGAAAGATAAGAATTACTTAAAACTGCATTGGCTCCTAGTGCCCATTTTACAGTTTCTAGTTGTTCTTCAGTAACTCTTCTTGATACATGATAAGCTTTATAGGTATTAACCCATTCTCCATTAGGCATTTGTTTTTTACCTTCTCTTCTTATTTCCCAAGTGTTACCTTCATATCTTAATTTATTCTTTCCTTTATCTACAGTTCTTTCTTTAAAAACTTCTGCATTTAGGATAATACCATCTTTAAAAGGTTCTCTATTACCTACAGTAATTTCTTCTCCTACTTGTACTGCTAAAATACTAGTTGGATTGTTATCTGCTATAGTTACTAATTTTCCTTCATTAACTGATTGATATACAGAGCTTGGAGATCTTTTTATAGTCACTTGTTTTAAACCTCCATTTAAAATATTACTTCTTAAAGCTTGAGTACTTTGTTTTCCAGCAGCAATTACTTCTGCCCATTCTCCACTAGGTCTGTGAGGGTTAATGTTAGTTCCAGTAGGGTCTTCTACATTATATCCATCATACCAATCAGTATCATTTACTGAACCTACTCTCTTACCTTGATAAGTATAATAGATAGGTAATTTATTTTGAAACTCTGCTGTGTTTCTAAAATTAGGATCTTTATCTTGTCTTTCTTTTACCCATTTGTCAAAAGTAGTAAGTTGTTTTATTCCTTGAGCATCTCTACCATTAGACACAGTAATCTTAGACCACTCTGTTTCCGGAGCAACTTCTACAGAAAGAATATCTCCTGTCTGTAAACCATCAGGGTCTAATAGAGGACTAATATCTACTCCATTAGATTTTAATGGATTTAAAATAGGAATACTTACTTTTCTATAAACTCCATCTTCATTTACTTCAGAATACTCTAAAGAAGAGTAACCTATTTTAGGTTGTACATTAGAAGTTCTTTGTCCATCCACAGTTATTTCTGGAACTTGTACAGTAACTTCTCTGTTAGATTCATCTTGACCTACAAGTATTGTAGAAACTAATCCTTTTTGAGCAATCTTTTCATTCTCTTCTCTTACTTCAACATCAGGATGAGTTGTAGGCATTACAGGTCCATTATTTACAGGAACTTGTTTAGGTTGTGGATCAATGTCAAAAACATCAAAAATTCCTTTAGGAGTATAGATACTATTAAAAGTTTCTAAGAAATTTTCCATTGGGTACATCTTATCTCCATACTTGGCATTAAGATTAATCCAAGCAGAAGACATTGCTCCAAAGTTTTTCTTCATAGCTTCTTGAGTACCTTTACTCTTATAGTATTCAAAGATTTCTCTAAAAGTAATTCTGTTACCTGTAGACTCTTCATATAATTGGGTACTTGTTTCCATTAAAGTTTCCATTTCCTCAATAAATTCAGGAGGGTAACTTTTACCAATCATAGGCTCTCCATCAAATACAAATCCATCTTGGTCCATTTGTATTGCTCCTGCAGCATTTACAGAAGGAGTTTGAACATCAGTAGCAGGAGGATCTGCTTGAAATCCTTGTGCAGCCATACCAAATACTGCATCTAAAGTAGGATCTTCATTAGCAGCATTAACTGGATTTTCTGTATCATCTTCATACTTATCAGGGTCTGTAGCTACATCATAAGTACTATTAAAAGGATCTGCAGGTTGTGCAGAATCATCTAAGACTACTTCTTGAGAGTCTTGAATCTTCTGAGCTTGAGCAACTAATAACTCTGACATTGCATTCTGTCTTAGTGACTTAGCTCTTTCTATTTTTTGAGTTTTTAACTCTTGCAAATCTTCTTTAGATACCATGTCTCCATAAGTATCTTCAATATGTTTTATAATAGCTTCAGCTACATTAACAGAATCTAAACTTCCTTTTTGAAGTTCATTATTGTAATTAAATTCTAAGTCTACACCAGGTAAAACAATTTCTCCACTCTCTAAGTCTTTTTCTAAAAGTTCATACTCTTCTCTTAAAACTCTCTTAGCATCTAATCTTTCTTGTCTTTTTGGAGATAAAGCTTCATCTAACTTTTGTTTACTTTCTGAAATAGCAACTCTAGCTGCTCTTTTCATCTCTATGTTTCCAACAAGATTTTGAACAGCAAGACTTCCTGTTTCTTCATTCAAAAGTTCTCCAAGAACTTGTTTATATTGCTCTTGCTCTTCTTCAGTTTGAAACTCTTTAGTCATAAGAGTATCAATAGAATAGTCAAAAGTTTTTCCTGTTCTAGCTTTATAATCTTCAATAGCAAGTCTAGCTTGCTCCTGTAATTGAGGAGTAGCTGCTTCTAATTTCTTAAGGTTATCTTCATGAAGTCCTTGATAAACAGTGGCTTCTAATATTTCATTAAAGTTTTCTTTTTCAGAATGATTTTGGTATGCTTCATTAATAGCTTCTACTTGATTAGTGACAGCCACAGCATTCATTATAAAAGTACTTGGTATATCTTGTCTAGTCTGAAGTTTAGCTACAGCCTCTTTATAAGAATCCATTTTACCTAATCTAGCTGCTTGATAAGCCATATTGATAAACATTCTTTGCTCTAATTGATCTGCTACAGCATTGTTTCCAGCTTCTCTAAATTTAGCACTTAATCTTCTATAATCTTTAGGACTAGCTAGTCTATTTCCTGTAGTATAACCTAAAGCTTTTTGCTCATCATCTGTTAAACTTAAAGAGTTCAATAGTTTTTTGTAATCTGTGTTATCTCTTCTGTAAGCTCTAGCAGAAGCAACTTTACCTACAAAACCAAAGCCAAGACCCATAATAGCAGTCTGAGCCATTACATCTCTGTAAAAACTCATTTTACCTAACTCTTCTCTTTGTACTTGATTTTCTGCTGAAGTTCTTCCTAAAGAAGGCACAGCTTGTACAAAAATTTCTTCAAAAGTTTCTTCAGGTATAGATTGAATTAACCCTCCTTCAACTCTTTGTCCTATTTGAGAAGCACTTACTCTACCTAAAGTTAAGTTGTTTACAGCATTGTTTAGTTTCCTAAAAGGAGAATTTACTTTACTTAAAACTTCTCCGGCTACTCCAATATTATCTGCAATTTTTGTTAAGAAAGGAGATTTACTAGCTACATATCTAAGACCTTTACCAGTCTGTTTCATAGTAGCTCCTAGTCCTCTTCCTGCATAAGCCTCAGAAAAAGATTCTTTAAAGTATTCTCCTGTAGCATGCATTAAAGAACTAGCTTCACTCTTAGGTATCATAGAATCCCATTCTGCTTGTAGTCCTAATTTTTTAGATTCAAACTCTTCTTTTTTAGCAGGATCTTTTTCTCTTTCAATAAGTTGGTCTAAAGCACCAATTTGTTCTTTGTAGTATTCAGATTTTTCATCATACAATTCTTGGCCTACAAGAATTTTCTCTTGACCATTTTTATCCTTCACTATTTCTACTTGACCCACTTGGTCTGAAGCATAAGCTTTATAAAAAAAAGGAGATAAAGGAGCTTGAGCTAAGATACCTGCAGTTGCTGCAGTTCCTCTTATTCCTATTTCAGTTCCTGTTTGAGCAAAAGATTTTAAAGTTCCTTTTTTAATACTCTCTTTTATTGCACTTCTAAGACCTAGTTTAATATCTTGTTTTATGCCTTGTCTAATAAAAGAACTAACTCCTTGTTTTGCAACAGAACCAGCTCCTCTAGTTAAAAGCATTTGAGCCATAAAACCAACAGAACCTCCTACACCTTCTCCAAGATTATAACCAAAGTTATTTTCATGTAGTTTTAATTGTTGTACTTGAGCCTCTAATCCATAAGCTTCTAACACAGCATTTTCTGCATCACTTAAAGATTCAGTAGGTACTTGTCCTTTCTTTTGAGCAGCATAAATTCTCTCTTTTTTATCTACTATTTCTTTTGCTCTCATGTCATTCCATAAAGGTTTTAATCCAAATGAAAAAACATCTTTACTTGTAGTAGAAAGACCTGCAAAAAAATCTGTATTACCTGTTCTGTAATCAGATATTTTTTCTTGCATATCTTCATATTTACTGGCTACAACTCTCCAATAATTTTCTTCTGCATAAGGAGTATAATTATCTTCTGTAGTATTTTCAATATAACCTAATGCATTCTTTCTTCCTGCTCTTGGCCCCACTCTACCATCAAGACCTAACATAGGTTGAGCATCTTCTTCTAATTTCTTTTTTCTAAGTTCATCAGCTTTAAGTAAAGCTGCTTCTCTTTGCTTGTTTATTCTATCAGAAACCGGAGCCAGCACAGGTTCTATTTCTTTTTTCTTGTAAGCTTGAAGTTCATTATATCTTTTTTCTTCTTTAGCAGTCATACCATTAGTAAAAAGATTTTCAGCCCCCATTTTAACTAACATTGGGTTAATCCCTACACCTGGAACTATAGGAACAAAACTTCCAAAGAAATTTTTAGTTCTTTCCCATAAAGTTTTACTTTCAAGTTTATCTAATTCTTCTTGAGCATTAGCAAACTTTAAAACTTTTTCATTAGCTTGCTCTTCATTCAAACCTTGTTTAGTTTGAATTACCTCTTTCATTCCTTTTGTAATCTCATTTTTTTCAATAGCTTCTAACTTAGCTGCTTTTATAGCAGCTTGTTTAGCTTCAAATTTAGCTATTGCAGTTTGATCACTTTGTCTTTTTGAAGTAATATCATAAGCTGAAGAAAGATAACTAGCTTCTATAGATTGGGCACCTTCTCCACCTACTTTTTGTAACTGATCAGTTTCTATACTTTGAGTAGCAATATCTCCTTCAAACTCTAAAGAAGTACCTTTTGTAGATTGTCCAATAGCTGTTCTATCTGCAGCAGCTTGTATAGCTGCTTCACTAAAAGGGTCAATAGTAGTCTTCTTACCTGTTCTAGTTGGATTTTTAGGATTTAGTCCCATTATAAATAAAATTAGAATTAATATACAAACTTAAGGAAAAAACTAATATCTTACTGCATCATAGTAGAGTTTTTCTAAAGCAGCTTCTGTTTTTCTTGCATCTGCAGCACTAATTGTATCTCCTGATTTAGTTACTACATACCAACCTAATTTTGGACTTTTTCCAATAGTGTAACCTTCTTTTTTATTAGTAGCTGTTGGTAAAGTAGGAGGAACAGATTTTTTCCAATCTGCATATTTAGCATTAGCAATTCTAGTAGGACTATTTATCCAATCTTGAACATGCTTTTCTTGAATAGTATTAGCATCTACAGTAGCTACAACACTAAAGTTACCTCCTTTAACAGGGATAGCAAATACAGGTTTACCACCTACATTCTTATCTACAAGTCTAGCTTCTGCAGAATGGAAAGTTAAGTTTTCTTTTTTACCATTTATTACCATACCAGTAACAGTAGTGCTTGCTGGTTCTTCTCCATCTCCATCTCCTTCATCATCTCCTTCTGCACCTGCAGAGTATTCTAAACCTTGAGCCAATCCTAAATTAACTAAGTTTTGAGCTTGAATTTTTCCTTCAGGACTTAATGCAGGAATTACAAAATTGCCTGCTTTATCTTCATAAACAGTATAACCATTTACTTTTTTATGAGTACTTACTTTTAATCCTGCTACATCTTTAGGACTAACTAATCTTACATTCTCTCCATCCTGATTTTTAAATACAGTAGCTTTATCTTTAGCTGTATGTAAACTAATAGATAAAGTACCTTTTAAAGAGTTAAGAGTCTTACCAATAGCTTTAGTAGTTTTAGCATCAATACCTGCTTCAGTATTATCTGCACTAAAAGCATCAACTCTTTCTTTAACAAAACCAGGTTGAGCTGAAAATTTATTAAACATAATTTCTTGACCCTGAGCATTTTTAGGATTTACTGCTTGTTTAGTTACTTTACCATTTTTATCTACAGTTGTAACAATAACATTTCCTTTAGCATCTTTAGGTTGTTTAGCTTTCCAAGTTGCAAAGTCAGCTTCAACAGCAGCCTGAAGAGCTTGCTTAGCTCTTAGGTCTTTAAATTGTTCAATGTAACTGTCAGCATCATAAATACCTTTTAAAGCAGAGTAGTCTCCTCTACCCATTTGTTCTGCAAGTTTTTGTCTTGCTTCTCCTTTAAGATTTAATTTATTAGCCACAGTTGTAAAAATACTGTTTTTCTGAGCAATAATATCAGCTTTAGTTTGAGCATAAGTTTTATAATCATAAGTCAAATCATGCTTTTCAGTATCTTGAAAATTAAATCCTACTACAGGTTCTTCATCTCTTTGTTTAATACCCCAAGCATACTCTTGTTTACCTTGCTCACTTAAAGTAGTACTGTCTGATTTTTTAGTTTGAACTATACCATATTTTTGTTTAGCTAAATTTAATCCATTATAAAAAACATTAGGTTGATTAGAATCAATAAGAATCTGGCCTTTATCATCAAACAAAGGAGCTTGATACCCAGCAACTCCTAATTCATTCTTTTGCATTAAGGCTTTTAGTCTTTCTGGATCTGCTATAACAGCAGCTTTATAAGCATCTGTTAATTCTTTATCTGTAAAGCCTGCTGTACCTCTTTCTCCTTGAACTCTCCAATTTCCTCTTTCACTATCCCAAGATACACTTTTAACAGAACCTACTTTTTCTTTAAAAATCCCATCAATAAAATCCATTTCAGGAGTTGCTCCTAATAAAGCTTCTCCTTCAAAAGTATTATAAGTTAAAGGATTCTTATAATCAGTGCCGGTAAAGTCTTTTAATTTTTTAGCTTTAAGTAATGCCCATTGGTCTTCACTTATATTTTTACCTTCTTTTTCTAGTTTTTTCTTTTGCTCTTCTTCCCAAGCATTATACAAAGCAAGATTCTCTTGAATCTTAGACACTTCTCCTGTTTTCCAATCAGTAGTGATTTGTCTTTTAAGTTGATTAATTTTAGGCATATAGGTTATTGCATTACCTACATCTCCATAGATACTCTTAGTAAGATCATCTATCTGACCTGTGTAGCCTCCTATAATTTCTTGAAGTCTAGGGTCATCTACTTTTAACCCTTTAGCTTGTAACATAGAATTTAAAGCTACAGTAGTGTCAATAGTATCTTGAACTTCTTTATCTTTTTTATCAATAACTTTCCCCATTAACTCATAAGGAAGTTGAAACATTGCATCATCAATAAATGTAGCTTCTGTGCCTTTATAAAACTGTCCCATGATTATTTATTTGAAAATAGTATTAATAATTCTTTTTCTGAAACTTTTTTACCTCCAGGTAAAATGTAAGACCCTGAAGAATCTTTAGTTATATTTAAGGCTTTAATAGTTTCTTCTAAACTTGCAATATCTGTTTTAGTATTTGTATCTTTTCCTCCTGTGATTTCTTCAAAAGACTTAGCTTTAACTCCAGATTTATCCCCAATAAAGTAAGTACCATATTGCTTCATTAAACCTTCAATGATTTTGTTTTCTTTCATATCATTTAGGTCTTTACCTGTTTGTTGCATACCAGTAGCAAAGTCTTTTCTACCTAAACCTAAAGCAGTGTAGTAAGCATCTTTAGCAGCTTCATTAGCCATAGCAGCTTGGTATTCTCCTTGACCTTTAAGTTGGTCTGCACTCATAGCTACACCTGACTTTTGTACATCTATACCTGAAATTTGTTCTGCAGCTTTAGCACTAATATCTGCTATTTGAGATTCTAAAGCAGTGTCATAAAGCCAATCCATAGCTCTCATTTGATTAACTCCTCTTGCAGAACCTCTTGCACCTTTTTTACCTCCTCTACTTACATCAGAAGCTTTAACTATAGCTTGAGTTTTACTTGTTTCAATTCCTTGTTTAGCATTGTCAAGAAGCCTTTGAGATTCTTCTCCAGCATTAGCATAAACATTTCTATGAGTAACATCAGTACTTCTTTGTTCATTAGCAGTTTTAATACCTGCAGTCATACCTAGATAATTACCAATAAATTTAGCCATATTACCAGGTTCAAATAAACCACTTTCTCCTACTTTACTTAAAGCTCCCATAAGTTTACCTGTTCCTTTTCCACTTTCTTTTTCAGTTTCAATAGGTACATCAACACCTTCTCCATAAAGAGAAGCAGGAGTCATAATAGTTTCAGTAGGCATTTCAAAATTAACACCATCTTTAGCATAAGGATCTCCATAACTTAAAGAAGCATTATCATTTATGCCTTCCCCTATCTTAAAGTTTTTTAATGCTTCAAGATTAACATTAGGATTATTACTAATAGCATCACTTAATCCATCTAAATTAGAGTCTCCTTGATATTTACTGTAATCAACAAACTGTTTATCTTTGTTTGCAGCTAACCAATCCTGAGAAGCTTTATAAGTACCTGGTCCAAAAACTTTACCAAAACCTCCTGTTGTACTTGGTATTCCTAAATCCCCTTGTATATATTTCATATCCATTACACCTCCAGGATTTAACTCATTGTATTTAGCAAAGAAGTCTTTAAACATAGACTCATCATATCCTTTACCATACACAATTCCTTGAGGTCCAGTACCATCAGGATATTTTTGAATACCTTTCATTCCTGTACCACAAGCAAAAGCTTCTACCATAGTATCAGCCATCTTTTGCATGTTGTTTACTTTTTCTTGAAAATCCAAATCAGCAGCCTCTTCTTTCTCAATAGCCATCATCTTTCTCTTAGCTGCATTCTTTACAGCAGCATCAGCCAAGTTATTAGAAGCAATCTTTTCAAGGTTAGCAATTTTTCTTTCTCTTGTAGCTTTTCTTTCAGCAAGAGTTTTGTTACCTACCTTAAGTCTATCTGAATAAACCTTAGTTCCTTCTTGAACATCTTGTCCTAACTCTAAAGGAATACCTCCTTGCTCATGGCTAGGTCCTTGAAATTCTCCAACTTGTCCTTGAGGTGTTTCAAACATTTCTCCTCCTTCAACTTCAACATCTTTCTGAACATTATTCATACCCATAGCTGCTGTCCCTCCTGCTTTTTCTGCAGCTTTATCAGCTAAGTTTTTATTACCATAAGCAGAAACTCCTTGTTGTAATAAACTACCTGCTATAGAAACTATAGGTAACCAAGGGTTACTATTAGCTTCAGCTTCAGCTTTAGCTAACATAATGTTATAATCATTCATAGCTTCAGCAGGACTGATTATGTAATGACTTGGGTCTATACCTTTAGCATCAGAGCCATTAGCATATTTTTTAACAGGGTTCATTTTTCTTTTAGACATTGCTGTAATATTTTAAAGGTTAAGCTTATCTTTCTGACATTTCTTTCTGTAAGTAAGAATAGTAGAAAGTTAATCTTTTGCTGGTATCAAAAGTATCAAAAATTAATCTGACTACCAAGAACTTATCTCTGAAACTTTCTAATTCATTCCAACTCTTAGAGTAAGATATTGCTGCTGGGTTTACTATTTTGTCAATGTAGTAATTACCTTGAAGCTGTGCAACATCTTTTATAAACATAGGAGTAGTGGTGTTCATTCTTATATCTCTCATGTTATTTAAAGTCCAATCTCTTTCATTTCTATCTGCAGTAATGTTGCCAATAGCAGTAGCGTTTTGAGTTTGTTGCAATAAATAATTTTGAGCTAAGTTTTGTTTAGGGTTGATATTTAAAACTCCACTAATCTGCTCTGTATTATAGAAAAGAACTTTATTAAAAGTCACTTCTCTTACATCTTTATACTCTTGAGTAATAGGATCAAACTCTTTAGCTTCAGTTTGGAACATCAGGTAATCCCATACTTTAGTTGTAATAGGAGATGGGTTATCTACATACTCAACAATAAAAGGATAAGTAACTCCATAGAAAGTTCTATAACTTCCTGGAATATTATGTTTCCAAATATGTCCAGAGCCTTGAGGCCAAGAATAAAATCTTTCTTGAGCATGCAAGTAGAAAGAAGGAAGGTATGGGTGCCAACTTCTCCACTCTTGTCTTTTCAGAGAGTAACTCATAGTCCAACTATTATTAGTAAACAAGTTAGTTGTATTTAAAACTTGTCCATCTATGTAGTCAAACTCTTCTTGTACTTCAACATAAGTTATTTCTTGTTCTTCTTCTACAGTATATCCTGGTACAATTTGAGTTCCGGAAATACAAGTTTCAGTTCCATTCTCTACAGTAACAGATATAATTGCATACTCTGCTCCAAAAGCTTGATAAGTAAGAGTACTAATATCAGCACAAGAATTTACTAAAATAGTAAGAGTAGAACCTGGAGTAGGAGATTGCTCTAAACCAATCCAAGTATATGCGGAATGCTCTACTCCAAAACAATCTGTAATTTTTGCAATAAAAGTAGTAGAAACATTTCCTCCATAATCATTAGGATTAATACCTGTACCATGTACATTAACAGTGATAGTTTGAATATATTCACAACCTTCAGGTAATGGAATTTCTTCAATATGTTCTGGCACATAAGTCACTACAGTCTCTGTAGTTGTAACTAATGCCTCAGTTCTTTTCACAAACTTTAATTGACAATCTTCTATACCTAAATATTCCCAACCATCAGCTACCTTAGCAGCTATAGTTGCAGATATGTTAGGGAAAAGAATTACATTGGCTCCATCAGTGCAAAGTTGATAATCAGAAGCAGGTAAGTTATTTAGAATAAAATCCTTTTTAGTGATTATGAGTCTTTCTTTATTAGTGTCATAAGTAGATAAGAATCCAGTTCCTAATATATTAGAAGGGTTATTTCTAAAAGGATAAGCTTCATGATTAGCTGCAAAGTAAGCATCTTCTACAGCAAAATTCATGTGGGTTTTAAACCAAGCAGAATTACCATTATCACTAATAGGTTGAAGTTGTTCTCCATTGAATAGATACCATTTCTTTTCCTTTTCACAAGGGAATAAAACTCCATACTTAGTCTTAGTTCTACCCCATTTATGCTTATTTCCTGCAGAAGAGTTATTGTCATCTACAATCTTTCTTGGAGGAACACTAAAGTATTCTCCGGTTCCAATAAAAGAAATAATATCTCCTGTAACTCTTTCTTGGAAAGTTTGAGGACAATGCCAAAGACCTTCTTCAGAATGTACATAAAGATTATTTCCAATTCTATAAATGTCAGTTATTCTTCCTGTCTCAGCTTCAAGATCTTTGTAGTTGTTAGGTAAAAACATTCTAAAGTTATCTGTAACTTCTTCTTGAAAAGCTTGTAAAGACCAGTGCCATCTATGAGGGAATTTTTCTTTACAATCAGAACAACAGTCATATTCTAAAGGTAAATGATTATAAACCTTTTGTCTATTTCTTCTTTTATAATCAGGGTTTAAAAGATACATTTCAGCAGCAGCAAGACCTATGTAAGCTCTGTAAGCTTTTCTTGTAGCATCAAGGTAAGTAAGTTTTTTAAACATGTGACTGTCTAAAGAAGTAGTAGGGTCTATTTCTTCAGAACCTACAGAGTAAATACCAAAGTATTCTCTATCCCATTCAGGAACAGCTCCACTAGGTTCTTTGTTAGTAGGAGCATTTAAAAAATCTGGAGTACTATCAGAAGCTCCATGTCTTAATCCCATATTAATTGAAGATTCAAACCAAAGATTAGCACAATCTCCTAACCATTGAATTTCATCATCAGAAGGATTTTTTTCAAAACCTCTAGGATATCCTGATACAGGATCTATGTCATGTAAAATGTATTCATCTTTAATAGTATCTCTAAGACCTTCATTATAAAGTTGATTATAAGCTTTGTTCCAAGCAGCTTGTTTAATACCTGAAAGAACTAAAGTTGTAGCAACTCCTACAAGACCTGCAGCTAAAGATACTAGACCTACTCCAGCAGCAGTTCCTGCCCCAGGAACAAAAATAGCAACTACTACTGCTGCTATAACAAGAACAGCAGCAATAATGAAATTCCAAGCATTAGTTTTACCTGCTCTTTTTTTCATTCTTGTATCATAGTAAATACTATTTACATATCTGATAGGAGTTATGTAGCTATCTCCATTAAAGATTTCACAAGTACTTGTAGTAAAACTTTCAGGGTTTCTGCTTTCTTTATAATAAGGCTCTAATCTAAAATTAGAGTAAGGATTTATTAAATCTCTGTACAAGTACACATAAGGCAAACTAGTGGCAATAGGAACTGTCAAGTCTTGTTTTAAAACTATCATTCCTATTTTATTATCACAAGCTAAGTTAAAAACATCTTTAGGTTCATTAGCACTATCTAGAAGTTCTTTGTCTTCTAAAGCATTTAGATAAAAGACTTCTTTTAAGTCTGCAGTTGTTAGGTTTAAACTTGTGTCTTGAGTAAAAGTAGTTTTATTATCTCTAGTTTTTATTTGAATACTAAATCCATCTTTATCTCTTTCTCCATCTTTGTGTTTACCAGATACATAACCAGAACCATCAGCAACATCATTTATTTTACTTCTACTATAAACAGAGTCTACAGCATCCTTGACAAACTTTCCTTGTTGTACTATTTTAGAAAAACTAGCATACTGTTCTCCATCAAATTTGTGTTCCGGAGAAATAAATCCTACTATGTCTTTTTTTAATCTTGTGTTGTAATCAGTAGCACTTAAAAATTCAGGGAATAATAATCCATGGCTTACAAAGTGTTTTTCTTGTATAGTTGAAGTTAATACTGCAGTACCTACAACACTTCTGTCAGATTCTTTTCTTTCATTTCTAACAATATAGTAACCAATTACTTTTTGACCATTAGTATCTAAGTTTGTAGGGCATTGAATATTAGAAAACTTGATACCATACATTCTTCCTGTATAAATATCTTGACTACCTACAGAAGTTCCTACTCCTACTACTAAATCATATCCTAAGCCTGTTGTTCCTGATGTAGCAGCATATTGGTCCATACCTAATGAAGTAGTACCAGTAGGGCCTGTAAATGTAATGACATTGTTAGGGTTTGCAATAGGATCAGGAAATATCTCAGTTATCTGAAGAATTTGTACTGAGTTACCATAGATATTAGGAGAGTTAAAATTAAACTCAATAGGTGAAGTAGTCACTCCTTCATCTTCACTTGCACTAAAATCTTCTAAAGAAAAAACTTCAGTAAAAGTTTGAGTAGTTAACCCATCTAAATACTGTATCTCTATAGTCATAGGGTAATAAGTAGTATTACCTTGACTATAAGCAGAACAAGTAGTTGTATCATCATTACAAGTTACAGGAATAGACTCACTAGCTTTAGTAGCCTTACCTGTAATAACTTTTATTAAGTCAGGAGTATTGGTAGTACTTTGCTTAACTACAAAAGGAATGTTATAATCACTTCTTAAAGGAAATCTATGATGTCTTACAGGAGTACCTAACAAAGGATTTCCTTCACAGTCTACTCCCCAATAATCCCCATCAACACAACCTTGTCCTTGAATGTATTGAGTATCAAAACAAGTATTTTCATTTTTAGACATAGGATAAACTCTGTCTGCAGGAGAATAGATTTTATTCTCAGGTACTAAAGAACTCTTACCAGGAATGTGATACACAGGAGAAGTACTGTTATCTTCAAAGATATAGACAATACCAAAAGAGTAAATCTCTCCTGGCATGTAACCTACTCCATTAAAATTTAAAGAAGGGTCTTTAGGATTGCTATTATCTAAAACATTCAAAAATATTTCTTCAGTAATCAAGTCTGCACTAATTTTAGATGCATACTTTTGAAGATTACAAAAGTTTACTTGCTTTCCTTCAAGATCTCCTAATACAAGGATATTATCTATCTGTTCTATACTTTGAGCTTTTTCAATAATGTTATTGAACAAAGTAACTTCAGCCTGACTAATTTCAGACTCATAGTTAGTTCCTGTATAGAAGAAAGTAGAATTCTTTGTAGAAATTTCTTGAGTTAATTTGGTACTAGAGATAAGACCTCCTCCTGCATTAGCTTCTGTAATAGCTATTTGATAAAAAGGATAGTCTGTGTCTAAAGTAGCTGGGTCTACCACAATCTTGATAGATTTATTGCTATCAGGAAATTGTAAATAAGTATCATTAACTTCTTTTGTAGCTCCTCTAATATCTTTAAAATCAGAAGTTAAAGGAGAATTGTATATCATAATAGTTTCAGAACTATTGACAAATTCAGTAGGATTAAAATCTGCATCTAAGTATCTGATAGAGAAATTGTAACTTCCTGGAGGTAAATCTCCTCCATTATCAACTACTTCAATAGCTTGAAAATGAGGTATCTTTTTGTAAGTTTTAAATAAACCAAACTTAGAGATATTCCAATTACCTAAAGCATCTTGATAATCTTCAGGTTTATCTAAGACAACAGTTCTAGGTTTTGGATCAACCCAATAAACAGTTCTTTCACAACCTCTTCTTAATCTGAAAGTTGCATCTATTTGTTGATTAATATCAAAACCTAATTTTTCAGTTTGCTGAGAGTCATCTAACCAAATAGATAAGTTGCAATCTTTGTCAAGAATAGCCATTAAAGAGTTTCCTGAAGAATGCCCAAAGAAAAGTAAGAAGTTGTCTTCTCCAATATAAACTTTGCCTAGAGGAACATAAGGAGTTCCTGTAGGGTTATTGGGAAATTTAGGAATAGTATAACAAGCTTCATTAGATTCTTCTGTAGAAATAGTACCTAAATCACCTTCTCTAGTTTCATCTACTCCTGTCATCACAAATCTTGTGGTGCCTGGAGGTTGACTTCCTAGAGGCATATCAGTGTTTAACCCTCCAGTAATAATGATATTACCTAGAGGGTTTTTATCTTGTTTATCTTCTTGGTTATTATCTTTAGCCATAATTATCTCATATAAGCTGAGTTACCTGATGTGTATCTGTATTTATTTGTGAAAGTAGGATCATTAAAGATTCTATCTTCTGCTCTTCCTAATTTACCAAAGAAGCCATAGTATCTTTTGTTTCTTGGTAATAGGTAATTTCCTTGTTCCATAAGGTCTTCATACTCATCAGTTCCCCAAGGCATTTTAGCTTTGTTTTTGAACTGTTTGATATATTTTAACCATCTTGCTTCAGCTACTTGAGCTAATTGCATAGCACCTTCTCTATGATTCCAAGCTTCTCTTTCTTTTACTTTCCAACCTAAGTAGTAAGTAATAGCTGCCTTAGCTGATTCATCATCAGGTACTAAAGGATAACCTGTTTCTAAATCCACCTTACTTCTAAGATAAGCTACAGCTACAAGTCCTTCTTTAAAACTAAATCTAAGTTGGTCTTCAACTATAGTGTACTCATCAGCAAGATAATTGGTGTTATTGTAAAGTCCATTACCTGCTTCATTTTGACACACTAAAGTATTAAAAAAAGTATGGTTAGCTAATCTTACTGGAGTAAATTTTGTTCTAAAAGATTTAGAATGAACCCATCCAAGATATTCATATTGAAGATCAAAGTAAGGTCTGTAATAACCAACTTCAGGGTCAGCTATTAAATCTCCTTGACAATCAAGTAATACCATATCAGTTGCAGGTGTACTACAACAAGTAGAGCATCCACATCCTGTCTCAGGAGTTTCCGGAACTAGTTCTGTGATAATAGCTTGAGGAGTACAGGTAACTTTTTCAGTAGGTGTCCAAGCATTGTTCTTTGCCACTTGAATTATATAATGTAATCCATTTGGCAAAGTAGCTTGATAATTTCTTACCTCTAAAAAAGCAATGGCTTCCTCTGAAAGAGTAGCCATTTTCATGTGCCCTAATGCTTCTCCTATCCATTCAATAGCATCATCTTCATTAAGCTCATTGCCTCTGAAGTCTCTTAGATACTTAGATAGGATTGTATCTACTGTTACATATTGAAATCTTTGTTGCATCTTAGTCTAGTTTATCTGCTAAAGACTTTGTCTCAGCAGGCATGTTAATTTCTATTGGGTTAGTTTCACTATACCACTCTTTAGTAAAGTACTCATAGTGATTACTTCCTTTGGCATCAGTCCACTCTATATCATAACTCTTAGATAATAAGAAACCATTTTCAATTTCTCTGACAGTTAAAGACACATTTTTCTTAGTGACTGTTGCTCCTTTAGGCAGTTCAAAACTTTTCTTTGATTCTAGCCTAGCTGATTTTAATAGCTCTCCCATGTTTTTAATTTGTTGGTTCAGACATATCTGGAGCTGGTGGCTCCACTACTGGTGCATCTGCAGGTGGTGTAGGCTCAACAGGAGTCACAGGTGGTGCAGGCACTACAGGCAAAATTACAAAATCTGTAACTGCCATCCTAGTTAATAGTTTAAGTTTTGCTACCATAGTTCTCCCTTCAGTAAACTCAGTAGCTTCTGTTAAGTTAGGAGTCCAAGTATTTGCTTCTGCAGAAATCAGATAATTATTATCTGAAACTCTTTTAATTGTGTTTTTCATGATTATTTAAAAATTAAGATGTTACATCTGTTGATACAAAGGTTTCTAAAGTCGGATCTAAGTAAACTACTTTAGTGGCTCCTATTATATTAGTCATTATTTTTAAAACTCCTGTTGTGTACATGACAGAAGCTCCACTTAAATTTCCTGAGTAATTAACTTTATCAAAAGTCATATTAGATAAGTAGTTTACAACAATTTGAAGACCTGTTGATTCTAAAGTATTATTAATAAAACTACTTAAAAAATAACATTGAGACACTCCTGAATTTATAAAACTGTTCCCTACAAAAGATTCATAATAATTTGCAAAAGTATTACCATCAAAATAACTACTCTTAAAAGTATTAGAAGAAAAGTTTCTAGTTAAAGGATAAGGAGGACAAATATTTACAACAGAAAAATCTGTGACAACATTATTATAAGCAACAGCTCCAAAAACAAGATTTATAGTTTCAAAAATAGAATTAGTCACAGTATTGTGAGCTAACCCTGCCCAATTATTGTAGTCTAAAGGATTACCCCATTGAAAAGCTCTAATACTTCTTCCTGTTGTAGGTGTACCATAATCTGAATAGAAAGGTAGTAACTGTTCTACATAATTTAAAGCAATATCTTTTCTTGAAGTTATAAAGTCTACATTTTGGTCATAAGTAATCTCATCCCAAGTTTCTGGATAACCTGTATAATCTGGAATAGGAATAATACTTGCTACATCAGAACCATTATAAAAATTTATAGTTCCTCCTGAAGTAACATTTTCTAAATAGGAATCTCCAAAAAAAGTAAAAGGAGCATCTAGTATAATATAAGAAACTTGACATCCAATATCATCTATATAAAGATCTAAGATATTTGCAGTTCCTCCTTGGAAACTAACAACATCTCCTATATTCCAAGAACCTGAAACACTACAAGCATCTACATAAACTATAGTAGAAGTTGAGAAAGGTGTAAACTGAGAAGTTAATAAATAAGCATTTAAAACATCAACAGGATTTCCATCATAACCTTGGAACTCCCATAACTGACCTCCCCATGTAACTATGTCTCCTATTGCATAACTCTCTGAAGATGCTGTATTTTTATCAAACATGTTGTATTTAGAATAATCAGGAGCATGGAACAATCCCATACCTGTAGGATTAAATCTATTAGGAGTATCTGCTTGTAAAATACAAGTAGTACCTCCATATAAACTTGGGTCTAAACCTTTGATGTAATAAAAAGCACCTGGCACCAAAGTTTTATCTTCAATGAATTTTTGAATTTGAGCTTTTGTAAAAGCTTGACTCATAGGATAATCAACTATGACATCTGCCTTGGCATTGTAGTAGCAAGGCATGTTATGTGGGAAAGGATCTCCACCTGTAAAAGGAGTAGAAGTTTGAATAATTTGACTTCCTGATACCCCTACAATACTACCTGTGCTTCCATTGTTTTGCTCTATATATCCAAAAGTAATTAAGTCTTGTGGAATAGTAGGATAAACCCATTCTACTTTAATGTGCCCAAAAGCAGGTTGTACACTAATAATAGTTCCAAGAACAGCATTACTTCCATCATCTAAAAGTAATACATCTCCTAAAGTTGGGTCTACAGTATTAGGGTTATAGTCTAAAGTATAAACTGTTCTTACTTCAAGTACAGCACCATTATCTTCAGCATATTGAGAACCGGTAACATATACACAGTTTCCTACTACAGTACAAGTGTAAGCAGGATTATCTAAAGCAGCACAAGTAATTAAAGCTAGTTCTTCAGATGTACCTAAAAAACTTCCTAATTCTCTGATTGAACTAATTTGATTAGTTAAAGTATCATATTTAAAAATATTACCATAATCATATACAGTATTTTTATCACTACTAGTTAAACCATACAAAGTAGTACCAACAACTTGTAAAGAGTTAAATATTCTAAAACCTATTCCAACTCCTGTAACAAAGTTATACAAGACATTAAATTCTGAAGTAGCTAAATTAAAAGACCATAAAGTACCACCTTCAATTCCACTATCACTACATACTCCATAAAGAATACCACTAATTTCTACAGGTCTTACAGCATCATTATAACCTCCTTCAGAATAGTCAGCATTAAAAGCATGAATTATAGAAACATCATTAGTAGTTCCTACATTATCAATTTCAAATAAAGCACCAGGATATCCTCCAGCATTAGTACTTTGAAAATAAACTTTACCATTAGAAGCTAAAAATACTCCTCCTGAAGCTTGATTATTTCCTTCTCCTTCATCTCCTAATGAAAAAATGATAGAGATAGAGTCAGTTACTATATTATACTCAAATACAGTGCCCCAATCATTATTACCTCCTGCATAAGAAGTTCCCCATATTTTACCAGGAGCAACTTCTACTAAAGTACCTTGAGGATAATTAATTCCATAATCTCCTAAATCTACTATTAGATTAAAAGTAGCTGTGGCAATTTCATAAGACCATAAAGTACCTCTGTAACTTCCAGGGCCTCCATTTTCACATAAACCATAAATTATTCCTGAAATAATTACTGCACCTGAATAAGGGTAAGTTCCTGTACTATCATCAAAATTTTTAAGTACAGTAATAGTATCTGTAGCTATTTCATAAGCCCACAAAGTACCTGTCCCATAACTACCTCCATTAGTACAAGTACCATAAATAATACCTGAATCTTCTACTAAAGAAGTGTAAGGATTTGATCCTATGGTGTCATAAGCAAATAATACAAGAACTTCTATTACATTTGTAGAAGGGTCTAATCTATATAACTGTCCATGATTATCAATTCCTCCTGACCCTAATGTTCCATATAACTTACCATCTGTAGCAAGTAACATTTGAGCAGAGTAAGGGTCAGAACCTAATTGAGTTTTTGTAAAACAAATAAGTTCACTATTTAAAGGAGTACTTATAGGTTCTGCAATAGCTGGCATTATATAAAAACACTCTATGTTTTTTTCTACAGCACAAGGCCAAAAGAAAGTAGCACCTATCCAAGAACCTGAAATAGGTTCAAAAGTAATTGCCCCTGTTAAAGAATTTATATTTGTTATTTGAGCTTCAAGACCATTATCAGAACAAATTAGCATACCTTCTGCTAAAGGTTCTTTACATGATCTCTGATAATAAACACTTTGTATTGTACATTCTCTACCATTAATTAAAATAGGTCTGCCTCCTTCTATCTGAGGGCATTCTTCATTAAAAAATATAACATCTTTATAAATTGAAACTACTTCATATTCTGTAGAACCTAAGTCAGGAAAAGAAACCATATCTCCCACTTGTACATCTCTACTACAATCTATAGACATTCCACAACCTACTTTAGTAGGAATAACTTCTGAAGAAGAAACAGCATAAATGTTATAACATCCATTTTCATCTTTTTGTTCTCCTAAACAAAGAGAAGCTAAAGCTTGTTGCCCTCTTCTTACTTCATTGTCAAAATTAGGAAGACCTTTTTCTACTAGGACATACAAAGGATCTGTACCTGAATTTGGTCTATCAGTAATGTTGTAGTAACAATCTGCAATAGAGCCATTATCAATCTGAGTTATAAACTCTGTCCAAGTAATATCTGTGAAAGAAATACAGCCTGCTTCACTAGAAGTAGGAAGGTTAACAATTTTGCAACAAAGTCCTTTGTACTGTCTTTCAAGACTTTTCAGTCTTTCTTGAATTGATTTTGACATAATAATTATGTTTTAATTAAATATTCTTTTCCTTGTTTTATACTTTGATGTATAGCTCTTTTATTAGCTCTAGTCAAGATAAAGTTGTAATAAAGTTTATTCTCTATTGGCACTCTATTTTTGGACCAGTGTAACTTGTAAACTACACCATCAGTTTCTTCATTAAGACAGTAGACAATTTTCTTTGTAGCCTTTGCTTCAGGGTTCTTATCCCAAAGTTCTTTAGTTTTTGCCCAATTAGGAGGCAACAAAGGAATACCATCTCTATTAAATTTTAATTTCTTTTTAACACCTTGAATAAACAAAGTTCCTAATCTAGCCGGCATTGTTACTTCTTCTCCCTCTAATACTTTCTGTATTAGAAATTCCATGTAGCCATTTGCTATTGTTATAAACTCTTTCTCTTCAACAGGAGTCCTTATTTCTTCAGAGTATCTCTTATAAGAGCTTCTTATGTTTAAATCAGTTTTTTGCATTATCTACCTTCAGGTCTTTGTATATCTCTTGAGTTGTTTTCTTTATCCTCAGATCTTTGACCAAAGATAACAATAATTTCTTGAACACAAATATCAATTAGAGGTTCAATTAAATCCCCATCAATATCAAATTCATGGTCATAAGCTGCAATACAATCTGTACACTCTTGACAATCATCACATAAAGAAGGATAGTGTTTAGCTTCTAAAGGATCTTCAGCAAGTAGTTTTATCTTTACTACACCTGGAGATTTTTGTATTGGAAAGTATAAATATCCATTCTCAAAAAGATACTTAGGTTTGTTTCCTGTGTATTTATTACCTTTTAAATAAAGTACACCCTGTCTTGAAACCTCTTCTATTCTTTGTCCATTTTCTACAGTCATCACATATTCTATGTAATGTCTATTAGAATCTGTCAATACTCTTGGTATCTGAAACTTAGTTCTGTACACATCACAACCCAAGTCTCCAAGACAAGAACATTCATGATTAGGAACCTTAATTAATTCAACACAAGGTAGTACAGAATAATTCCAATCACTTACTCTTTGTTTCTTCTTTAATTGCTGAGAAATAAGTTGCATTCTAACTGACAAGATCTTGTTATAGACATGTCTGTCAGATAACCTAGATTCATCACTAGATACCCCTCTAGAATAAAGGGATTGAATTCTTTCTATGACTTCTTTTATGTACATATTACTTTACTTCAAAAATTACTCCTTCTTCAGATGCACCAGTTATAGCTTCAGTTAAAGTGTCTCCTCCTACATCCATAGTAGATTTTACATCATAAATAACTACTTTAGGATAATGTCCTTCTTTAAAGAAAGCAGTTGCTTTTTTAACAGTCCAACCTGTAAAAGTTCTAAGCCATTTTACAGTAGTAGTTTGAGTCCCTGGAGTCACTAAAACTAAATCAGGTTGTTTTCCAATACCATGTTTTTGATTTAACTTCTTGTTTTCATTAGGAAAAAAGAAACCAAAAGCTACTTTTCCAACAGCTTTTTTGAATCTATGTAATTCTAAATGTCTCATAGCAAATTATTTTAATTGTTGTTTTAAAATACTTGTAACATCTTCAGTATCAAATAACTGATAGTTACCATCTAAACCAAGCCATATAATAACTCTTCTACTTACTTTAACTCCTACTTGTTCAAGAAGAAGTTGGTAATAAGAGAGCTGAATTACATAGTGATTTAGTGGGTTATCCAATAAATGACTAAAAGGGCCTATCATAGTTTTACCTTGGTAATTCTTAAACAAGTCTTTGTTAGTCTTGTAATCAGCAATTATATATGTTTGTGTTTTAGTGTCAAAAAGAATAATGTCTGCTGTGCCTGCAAATAAATGTTTGAAGTGGTACATTCTAAGCTCAGCAGCTAAAGGAAGTATATGTTCTGGAACATCTTGCCAGAACTTTACAATAGCTTCTTCTTGTGGACAAGAAGGTTTCAAGTTTCTATTAAACTGATAGACTTCTCCAAAAGCATGTACTCTGTGTCCTCTATCTCTAGACTCTTGATTAATAGCTGCCCAATGTGCAAGAACTTCTTCTGTAGTTAACCCTAACTTGGCAGCAGAGTATGGGGCAACTTGTTTAGCATCAAAATGCTCATAGAACTCTCCTATTAAAGCAGAGACTGACTTATTTATAGGCTGTCCTTCAACATAGTATTTATGTCTTTTCTCTTCAAAGGAGAGCTTATTAAAAGGTTGTTGTATCTTTGTAAGTAATTCCATTTCACAAAGATACTAAAATATGTATTATGTTGTAAACTTGGCAATTATCTTTTTTGTTTCTCCTACAACTGAAAACAATTTTTTTCTAATGTCAAACCCTGCTCTTTTAAAGTTCTCAAAAAAGATTGAGTAAAATTCTATAGCACAACAGAACCCAATAAAGATTAAAGTAATAGTCATATCTTGGTCACTGAAACTATCAAATTTAAAACTCTTAATAATAAAGACTTTTTCTATTCCCCATACAGCAAGTATAGCACTAGCATAAGTAAAAGCTTTTACTCCGGATAGTTTTAATTTTTCAGAAGAAATTAAACTCTGCTCTTTTAACTTTGGATCTTTCTTTTCAGCTTCTTTCTTTTCTCTCCAAGAAGCAAAAATACCTGTTATAAAATCAAAGATAAAAAAGGCAATTAATAGATAAATGGCTTTTTCTGTATTAGTCATAGCAGAAGCTGCAACTACAGTTCCTGCAGTTACTCCTGTAACAGGACTTGAAGACATTGTTTTTAAGCTAATTCCTAACTTGGTAAAATACTTAATATAAAGAGATAGCCATTCCATAGCACAAAATTTTAATACAATTAAAGGGTATAAAAGAGTTCTCATAGCCTAAACTTTGAGTTACAAATATAATTATTTTCCTTGACCTCTGTAAGCTTTTTTATAGTTCTTAGAACTTTTTAAAGAAGAGCTTTTGCTTTTAGCATGAACACCAGGTCTAGATACTTTTGGCCTAGGTTCAAATGTTGTTGAATTTGCTTTGCTTGCCATGTTAATATATTTTATTTAAAGTTAATTGATGTGTGTGAATACTGTTAATAGGATCAGAAGTAAGCCAGGTGGCTGTAACATCTAAAGTATTAAGTATTGTAGTATCAAAGTTAATTGACTCAGTATAATCAAAAGCAATACCCTCAAAAGCATTATTTGAGTTTTTGTTATAGATAAATTTACCATTAGTTTGAAGTTTTGCATTTCCTGCAGTCCCTAAAAGAATAACAGTAAAATCAGTAGTAAGTTCCCAATTCTTATCTGTAGTAGCAGGTAAAGTAATAGTACCTGTAGTCCCAATGACATTACCATTAGATTTTAATTGAATAACTAATTGATTATTATTAGCATTAGTAATTTTACCATTTACTCTTAAATGAAAAGAATCCCCTATCTGAAAAAGATTAGGAGATACACTTAAAGTGCCTAAACCTGGCCCAATTAAAGTGCCTTCTGTAGTTCCTGTAACTAAAGGGCCTTCTTGAGTTTGAGAGTATAAACCATAACTTCTAATATCCCCTAAAAAAGCAACTACTCCAGATTTATCTTGCCAAGTAGCAGTTCTGTTTCCTGTAAGTGTTTGAAAATTAAAACCATAGGCCCAAGGACTTTTTAAGAATTGCCAACCTGATTCACTAATTTGAAACATCAAGTTTCCAAGTTTACTTTGAAAGTAAATTCTAGATTTATCAGCAAAGATTTTTGCATAACCAAAAGGAGCTGTAAAATCATCCCAAAGACCTACTTCTCCTACTTTAGCACTCCTAGTTGGAGCTTCATCTCCTTCAGCTAATACTTCATCAAGATTTTGAGGATCAGCTAAAGCTGCATTCATTTCATCTTGAGTTACATAAGGACTACTACCATCTTCTCCATCATTAACAAAATCAGAAGTATTAGTAGGTTTATTTACAATGTATCTTCTTCCTCCTGTAGCATTCCAATCAGTTTGTTCTTCAGCAAGTAAGTGTCCTTCTCCTAAGTCTAACCAATAGGTAGTATTAGTAGGGATTATTCCATCATTGTCAAATTTACACTTGTAGACATGACCATTGTAAAATACATAAGTACCTGCAGTATAAGGATTCCCTAAACTTGTAGAATGATTAGCAGACCACTCTGTAGCAACTAAGGGGCAATTCTCATCTGATTTAGCCATAAGACATCTAACATACCCAAAGAGTGTGTTGATGTCTTTTTTAATTTTTTCTAATTCTAATAATGCCATTATGGTACAATGTTTAAAGATGATGATACCCAACCTGTACTTGTCTTAGTAAACATCTTAGCTCCTCCAGGTTGATTTGGAGCAAAGATTTGTTCTCCTTCTTTAAGACTTCCTCCTATTGTATTTAATAAACTAGAAGTCAATAAAGTGTAAGTGGTATTAACTCTTGGATTATCTAAAACTACACTAGCAGTTAGTAAGTTTTCTTGATTTCCTGAAGTAGGGTAAGTATTTGGTAATGCTTCCATATTCCAAAAAGCTTTTCCTCCTGCAGCAATATTACCTAAGAAAGTGAACTTATAGTTACCTCTAGGATAAGCTAATACATAACTTTCTCCTTCTTGTATTCCATAAGTAGTTAAAAATCCTGTAGATTCATACCAACCTAAAATTGCATTAAAAGTAAGTTCAGAGTTACTTTGAATATAAAAACCTACATTATCTAATTCTGCAGAATATACAACAACTTCTTTTCCTATTTGAGTTGTATCAGGAAGATAAACACAAGCTACTTTATTAGCTGATTTAACTCTATTAAAGTCATAAATTAACTCTGCCCCAGTAGTATCTAAAGCTTGAATACTACCATAAGTTTTAGGTATAGCAGGACTTGCTACTCCATTTAAAACCCAAGAAATAGTGTATTGTTTTCCTATAGTTAAAGGTACAGATTGTCCTCCAATAAAATTCAAACCAAGATTTAAACTTTGGTTTATAGGAGGACCTGAGAATCCATTAGCTTGTATAATTTCATATAGACCTATAATAGAGTTATTACCTACTTCAACTATTTGTAAAAAAGCTGGAGAAGAACCACTATAATCTAAAGAGTCTATGATAGAAAGCCAATCATAATAATCTCCACCAAAAGTAGTTTTATTAAGACTTATACTTGTAAGAGTACCTAAGTTATTTACATCAACATTAAAAGAGTTGGTACCAGGTAATCCTACACTAAGTAATCCTTGAAATTGCCATCTACCTGAATTAGATCCATCATTACCAGCTAAACCTGTAGGGCCTTGTGGACCTGTAGCACCTGCATTAGCAAGTAATACCCAACAACTATTATCTATAGGATATTCACATTCAAAAGTGGCACTGTCTTCACAGTTTAAAAAGTAAGAAGATCCCATGTAACTAACAGCATCAAATTGGTTATAAATAACACAAGGAGTGAACTCTCCCATCCAATTTAGATTCTGAAAAGTAATAAGACCATCAGCACCTGGAGGGCCTTGAATACCTTGAGGGCCAGTAGGCCCAGCAGGTCCTTGAGGGCCTGTAAATTCATTTGATTCACAGCAAAATAATCTGTGAAGTATTTTTTCAAGTTTGGTAATTCTTTCTTCTAACCCTGCCATAGCTTTATGTTTTATGTTGTTTAAAAATAGAGGAGTCAGAAGGCATCTTACTTGCCTTTCTAAGCCGGAGCTTTCAAGAGACATCTTACTTGCTTTAATCAACCACCAGGGTTTTCAAAAAACATCTTACTTGCCTTCCTATCCTACTATGTATGTTTAAAATAAATCTTTGTAAATCTTGTTCCAAACCCTGGAGAACTACTAAAATCATAAGGGATAATATCTCCAAATGAAGTAGGGTAAGCTTCTCCAAATTCAGGTTTTATTTCTGCTACCATTTTTAATCTACCTAATGGAGCACTTAAATAAGGCACTCCATTTACAGTGATTTCTATATGGAACTGTAAATATACAAAAGCTTTACTAGTTAATGTTGTTGTACTTGATTGAGAGTATCTATGTTTAGCTCCTCTTGTATCAAATAAAGGATTACTTCCTCCTGTAAAAGTTCCTGCATTTTGAAGACCTCTTATAGTTTTAAAGTAATGTTCTTGACCAAAGTCAATAACTTGATACCCAGCTTGAATTGGCACTCTTGTCAATCTAATAGGATCATTATCAAGACTAAATTTAAAACTTCCTTTTCTCCAAGTCACATCAGGAAATCCTGCTACTGGAATATTTGGTTTCTTTTTAGTAGTAGGAGTGTATTTAGAAATAACTACAGTAGGATTGTAATTAGCAATCTTACTAAAATCTTTTACCTTTACTCCTAAGTTATAAACTAAAGCTTCAAACAGAATAGGATCATTATAAGTAGCTATACCATCAAAGATTGGAGGATGCACTACTTGTCCTGCAGAAAGTTCAGGTTTATTAAAACCAATAAAACCATTTCTAATGTAAACATTATCAGTCACTCCTTCAGGTAAATCTGCAGAAGTTTTAGTGGTGTCAGTAACTTGCCCCTTTTTCCAATCAAAAGACATTTCTAATTGATTAAGAATTTGAGTAGGAGTTAATCCGGAACTTGTTAAAGTAATTGGGAAAAAGTTATAAGCTTTATTAGAATAGTTAATTCCAAAAATAGTAAGACCTGAAGGGTAAACAAAGTTAGTACTTATTAATCCTATTTCTCCAGGATAAGCAGGTTCTCTCCATTCCCATCTAGTTTGCTCTTGAGCACAATAAGCAATCATACCTTTAAAATAAGTATAGGCCAAGTTATTACTTGCCCCTAAATTACTCAAAGCAGATTCACTTGCAAAATACACTTTAGCATCTAAAGGTACTTGACCAGGAACTCTCAATCCTGTAGGTATGTCATTTACTGAATTACTCATAGCTTATAATTTCATTATTTTTAACCTTACTACATAAGGTTGCATGTTATTGTGAGCTTCATTACCTCCTCTATTCCCTATAGGTGGACTTAATACTCCATTATGAGGTCCCCAATTTCCTTGAGCAGTAGCTGTAAATTCATCATTAGAACCTCCAGAACTATCATCATCTTGTTCTGTACCATATAACCAATCATGATTATGTTCTGGCATTTCATTTTCAGTTAAAGTATGAGTTTCTGCTCCTCCTGTAGCACCTAAAGTTGGGTAGTTAGTTCCTGGACCTAAAGTTCCATAAGCAATAACTACTTTACCTTTATCATTAGGAGTACCATTTTTACCATTCATAATTGCCCAACCTGCTCTTTCATTAACCCCTAACCCTTCAGTACTACCTGAAGCAACAAAGTTAGCAGCAAGATAAGCAGCATCACAAACAACTTCTTTAGTATCTCCTTTAAGCCAAGGAGAAGTAGAAGAAGTTAATGATACAATATAAGGGTCTGCTGAAGTTCCAGTTCCAGTAACAGTAATACCTGTTCCTCCTGTAACTACAGTATCATAAAAGCTACTGTTGAATCTTATTTCATCTCCTACTTGAGTTATACTCAATCTTGAAGTTAAAGATCTTAAAGTTCTAAATTCATGTAGTTTTGTTGTAGCATTTAATCCTTTATAAACCTCTACATATCCTCCTACATTAGTACCTGCTTTACTTTCAATGTTTACTTCATTTGTAGATGAAGTAATATTTAAACCTGTACTTGTAAAACTTTTAAACTCATGAGTATTAGCAGGAATGTTTAATCCTTTATACCAAGTTGTACCACTACCTACATTAGCAATGTTAGTGTTTTGTTGTACATAGAAAAAGTTGAAAGTTCTGTTAGAATAATCAATGCCATTTACTACTAATGGAGAAGGATAAGTAAATCCTGTTGGAAGTAGTCCTACTTCTGCTGGAGCACCTTCTCTCCATTCATATCTTCTTTGTTCAGCTACACAATATACTATCATACCTTCATAGTAAGTGTAGGCTAAGTTATTAGCAATTCCCAAGTTCATTAAACTTGCTTCATCAGCTATATAAAGCTTGGCATCAAGTGGAACTTGAGCAGGTACTAATAACCCTGTAGGTATATTGTTTACTGCATTCATTAGATTAATTTTTTAAATTTAAAGTAGATATTACTGAAACTGTATGGAATTTTAGATACAAACAGAGCAAGACTCATAGTGTTATCATAGTACACATCAAACTCATCCGTAACATCATTATTTAAACTATCTGTGATAGTGAAATTTTGTATCTGTGTTGGCATAATTGCAAAGCAAATTCTTCCCACTTGAGAATAACCTACTATGTGCCCTGCTTCAAAAGTAGCAAAAGGCAGACTTGATTTAGCTGCAATATAAGCCGGTGATAATAAAGGAATAACCTCAGTGATAGTATCTTCTGTGTTATCTAATTGCCAATAGTAAACCATACTTCCTTCTTCAAATTGTTGGATAATTTCTGCAGGATCTACTCCTAATTTTTTAATACATTTTGCAATCTTATCAAACTTATACTTAGTTGTGATGTAATTTGCTTCTTCAAAGTCAGCAGCCATGTAGAAATCTTTATAATAGAAAGCTGCATAGTAGTAACTTAGTATTTTTAACATAGGTTCTTTTACAGAAGCAGAACCAAATACTTTTTCATGGATAATAGTACAAATTACCTCATCAGTAAAATCACATACTGTATCTTGAGCAATTAAGTTTACATAAGCTTGATACAAAGGGTAGTTTACAGAGTTGATTCCAAAAGACTTCATAAAAGCACTTAAGTAATCTTGACACTCATTACATTCAGAACAGTCATCACATTTAGCACAACCACATAAAAGTCTTTCAGCATCAGTTATAAAAGACTTAAGTAAGTTCTGAAAATACTTGATAGTAAAAGAATCATTACCATTTGTAGTAGAAAGATTGATAGTGTAATTACCATCTGTAGCAAAGTTAATGGTAATAGTGTTTCCAGGAGAAATTACTCCTGTTGAAATACTTGTACTGGCATCACAAGAATTTTTGACAATCTCATAATTCATATCAATACTCTCATCATTTTTAAGAGTATGGACATCTTTGTACTTTATGTATGTGTAATTCAGTGCCATAGCAAATATTTTTATTAGGTTCAAATATACAAAATATTAAAAAACATCTCTATAAAAATAGAGATGTTTTTTGTAATAGCTTTTCCTTAAGATTAAGGTGCTACCTCTGGAGTGTTTGTAATGAAGGCATCTAACAATCTAGTGATTGAATTAGCCAAGTTACAGTCATCACAAGGGTAAGCAAAAACAGTACTCATAGTATTGTTGTATTCTTGCCATCCTGACTCAGAAGTTTGGTTATGTTCCAAAATAATTTGGTCATAATTAGTATTCTTGTCAGCCAAGTAAAGGATATTACCTTTAGCTGTACCAGTTACCTGAGACAATTTGTAAGGTCCTGAACCTGCCCATCCTGAAGCATGGTATTCTTTTTGTTGAATGTTAATACCTGTACCTTCTGCATAAGTAGGGTACTCATTAACAGTAGTTGCACCTGAACATCCAAAACCTTCAATTAAAGAAACAATTAAAACTGTTTCTAACAATTTGTAGTAGTGAAGATTCACTTGACAGAAAGAACCAATATTCAATGGTTGACTTACTAATTGGAAATCAGCATACACCAAATCAGCAGGAACTGCAGTTAAGTTGAAAGTGATCAAAGCTGCAACATCTGCATCAGTCATAACATCTCCTGCAGAGTAGTTAGCTGAAGTACCATGTGTAGCAATAGTTAAAGCTTGTCTTGCTACAGGTTGTGCAAATACTAAGCCTGACTCATCAGCATTAATGTTAGCCACAAATAATTGTGTCAATACATTAGCATCTAAAGAACCACATCCTTCAGCACAATCATCACAGCAAGGAGTTTTAACCATGAAAGCTTTGCTAAATTGGTTATACCCTTGAATTCTGTTGATTTTTGCATTACGGAATTCTACTCTTACTCCATACTCAGTATCACACTCAGCTTTGAAGTTACCTACAGTCACCTTCATTGGTGAACCTGAAGTACAAAGTTTAGTTGTGTAACCAACTACACCTTGTCTTTGAATTACTTGACCTGCAGAAGTTCTGTAGTCAGTACCACCTGCATCAGTAGTATAAGCTAATGCAAAGAAAATTTCTTTTGGCATTGGACTTGTAAACTGATTAATAGCCAAATTAGTAGCTGCATCAAATGCACCTAATTGACCTGGAACTAAATTCTCTAAAGAGACTCCTGGTCCTGGAGCTAAAAGTGTACAGTTATCAACTGGCAACACTCTAAAAACATCATTGTTACGATTACTCATGACTTTTTGTTATTTAATTAAACAATCTGATTAAAACCTAACTTTCCTGCCTTAAGCTGAAAGTCTGAGGTTGGCACCTCACTTGCTGCAAGCATTACTGCTATATCAACTATCTCTCTGTGTACATGAGCTGGGAGGTCACATTGCACTGTACCTGTCAAGACAACCCCATTCAAGTCAGCATAAGAACCTCCATTGAAGTCTTGTGCATTATGAAAGTAAGGCCATTTTCTGATATATGTCAGCTTTGCTTCATCTATTGTAAAAGTCCCATCTGTAAAAGATTGAATACCTTGGTCTGTGTACACACCATTTACTTCTCTCCATTCAAATGAGGCATTATAAAATGTACTTTCTTCAAACAAGTCTCTGTGCTCTCTAATATAGAGCACAGCTTCTTGAGACTTGCAATTCTTTTTTGACAACTTAACTCTACATCTTACAAAGTACAAGTAATCTGCAGGTAAAGAGATTATGTTATTTGTAACCGGTAACCATGTTCCAGGTTTAACAATACTCTTAATGTCATCAATGATTCTTTGACTAGATTCAAAACCAAGACCATTTTCAGTTTTAGGATTTGACACTTTTTTAACAAATAACTCAGCAGCCTCATTTAGTAACCAGTCTATTTCCGGTACCAATAAGTTTCTGTTCTTTTGGCTATCTATTTTATTAAACTTCCTTTTGAAGTCATAGTGCATCTCCCTAGTGGTCATAGCTCTTAGTTATTAATCTTAGACAATATCATCATTTTAATATCCTGATTTTCTTCTTTAGCAAGGTACTCAGCAACCTCTATTTCATCAATACCTAAAGGAGAATCCATGTGGAAGATTCTTTGACCTTCTTTTCTCAATACTGATTTTTGTAAAGCTTCCAAAACAAGAGCATGTGATGCTAATTGTTTCTTATCTAATTTCAAGTATCTCAAAAACTCTCCTGGGTCTTTTTGAATAATCTTATCTAATTCTACAGCAACAAAGTCTGCAGATTGGTTCTTCATATTTTTACCACCTAGAACTAAGATAAGTTGTATCTTTCTATCTAAGCTTAATTTAGAAGCTTCAATAATTGCTGTATTTTTCTGTTCTACTTTAGTAGCTAATACTGCAGCTTGTTCAGCTTCATCATAAATAACATGAGTTGCTTCTGGCCACATACCTTGCTCATACTCTGCCATTGAATTAGCAACATACTTGCTGGCTTTCATAACTCTTACTTTAATGAACTCAATAGGATTATCCATATCAAAGAACATTGTGTTGTTTTCTAACTTGATTACTGCCATGTTAGAATCCCAAAAAGGGTGTGGAGCATCTGAATTATAGTGGTCTGATAAATCATACTTAACTCCTTTTTTGGTTAAGTCTTTAAGATCTTCAGCACTCAATCCTGTGGCATACCTCATAGTATTACCATCTACTAATGCTTGAATTTTTTTAGGTCTTGTGAAAGACTCTTGACCTGTTTTGTTGTGCCACTTCTTGTGCTCAATAGGTCTGACTTCAACTTTTACTGATGCCATAATTTTTCTCTTTAAATTAATGAACTTGTTTTAAAAAGGAGATTACCTTACTCCTTATACCACCAAAAGCTCCTGTGTTAGAGGAGCTTGTTGGGGTTATATAGAATCTTAGTTACGAGATAAGATTAACTCTCCACATTTTGTGATGTCATGGATGTGAATACCACAAGACTTCTCAACATGCATTTCATAGTATGAACCAGAGTGAGCTGAGCTACCTCCATTTTTAGGACCATAAGGGCCATACATACCTTCTACATAAGTGAAAGCAAAACCATCTTTTTTGTTCATGATTTTGATGTTGCTATTTTTAGCTTCTCCTGAGAAGTCTAAGAATGTGATTCTTTGTGACTCAATAGGGAATCCTGTAACTTCATCAATTTCAAAGTTGATCTCTCTATCATCATATAAAGGATTGTGGATTAACTCTAAGCTAGCACCATTAGCCATGTTGTATTTCACAAATTGGTAACCTGCTTCAAGTGCATTAGTGTGTACTGAGTTAGTCACTTTGTTAGTGTAAACCTCAATATTTTTAATGAAACCTGATTTGTTTTGCCAATCTTGGATAGCTCTGTGGAATTGTAACATACCATACTCTCCTGTGAAACCTTTTACTTGACGGCCTTGACCTGGTTTAACACGGCTATAGAAAATATCTTGTAAGTACTCTTCAATTAACTTAGCAGTTAAGTGTGAATATCTGTGAACATGAGAATCCTCTAATTGCTCTTGAATACCAGGACCCATTCTTACTGGTCTACCATTAGCACCTAATACAGTATCAGCAGATCTTGAATACCAATATCCTCTTTCTACTTCTCTATACCATTGTTGCCAATACTCAACTTCAGCATAACGCATCCATGAATTATGATAAGCTCCTTTAGAATCCGGAATAGCTACTGCTAATACTTCAGTTGAAGCATAGTCAGTGATACGGTACTCTTTACGGTATTTAGACATTCTATTACGGAAAGCAATAGGTAAGCTGAATACAGTAGAACCTGATTGTTCTGCAGCCTCTTCATATTGAGAGAATAGTTTACCCCATTGTTGTCCTGGTTTCAAATATTTCACAGGCATAAAAGCTTGTGGGTCATCTGAGTTCATTCTAACAGTATAAACTGTTCCATCTCCATGTTTAACACCTTGATTTTGAATTCTCACTTGGTATTTCTTGTTAGAAGTACCTGGCATGATAACATCACCTGGTAAGTACCAATTTTCATCAAGTTTAATTTTGAATGTTTTTTTGAATTTTCCTGGGGTTAAATTCCCTTCTGATTCAACATTCTCTACAACAACTAGTGGTCTAGTGTTTGCACCTTTCAATTCCCACTCCCACTCTGTGTTACCAATAGTCTCTTCAGTTTTGGAATTACCCATCAACAATGAAGACATAGGGTTATCAGAGTAGTAGTTCTGAGCAGAGAAAAGTTTGTCCATTTCTCCTAAGATACGGTGTGGTTTAGCAATCAAAGCTGCTCCCAAATGGGACTGCTCAGTCATGTTTGCATTCCACTCCATCTCTTTGACAAGAAGTCTACTTCCTAATGTAGCCATTTCAATTTAGTTTAAAGTTAATAATTGTTTTAAAATTTAGTCTAGCATATCCCAGACTGCTTTCTTCTGTGGTTTGTGACCTCCACTAGATGAACTTGTTATAGTAGCTGTTTTATCAGCTCTTTGAATTTCCTCTTTAATACCTCTAGCTGCTTTTGATTGACTCTTTCTTTCAATAGCACTAAAGTCAAAATCTGATTTTAAGAGTTTAGCTAAAAGAACAATCTTGTCTTTATCAGCCATTACCTTAAATAGGTCAGCTTGCATTTCACTTACTAATCTACCATCTTGTAATTCTACAGTTGGCTCTGAAATATAAGTAGGAAGAACTGTTTTATCTTGTTTAGAGATTGGCAATCCACCTGCATCTTCTAAGCTGTTAATGTGAGTAGTGATGTTAGTCTTGTACTCTCTAGCAGCTTTCTTTTTAGCTTCTATTGCTTGTTTTTGTCTTTCAACTTGTCCTGCAGTTTCAGCTTCTTGCTCAGCTACAATCTTATCAAAAGCTTTTTTAGCAATTCCTTCAAGCTTATCTTTTTCTTTCAAGAACTCAATTTGGTCATCAATATACTCTTGATCATAACCTTGTGCTCTTAAATCCATAGTGACTGCAAGAACTTGAACATCTTCATTCTCAATATCACTATTTTTATTGATACCTGATGTTGCATGTTGCACCATCTTACCTAATAACTCTCCTACATCTCCTCCTTTAGAAGCATACTTAATAAGTTGCTTTAATTCATCAGGAAGGTCTTTAATAGTACTTTCAACTTCTTTTTCTAAAGCTGCTTCCCATGAATCTTCAATTAGATTCTCAGCATCTTCATCTGATAAAGGTTTTTCAGGGTCTTCTTCATATTCTACTAAACCTCTTTCTTTTAAAAAAGATAAAGTAGCTTTTGGAGTTCCTGCTACAGGTTCTGCACTTGCAGTTCCTTGTCCTCCTTTACCTTCATCTTCATCATCATCTTCTGATGTTTTTGAAACTGGTGCAAAAGTTTCAAATTGTTTGTCAATTAACTCTTGCTCTGCTTTTTCTTCTTCAGCTTTAGCTTTAGCTTCTTCAGCTTTAGCTGGGTCTACTACATCATCTTTTTCTACTGTAGTGACTACATCTTCTACAAGATTTGTTTCTCCGAAGAAATCATGTTGTTGAGATGCTTCCTCCCAACCTCCAAATTGATCAATGGTTTTCTCTGTTCCACTCATAACTGTGACAAATTTAAGTTTAATTATTTAATAAATTACATTTTAAAAATGAACTCTTCTCAATTAAAATGTAATAGCTTTTATTTTGAATTTGCTCCTTTTTGAGCTAATTCTTTCTCTTTTAGTTTATTTTTTTCTGCAGCATCTTTAATTTGGAAGTCAAGTTTTCTGTTTTCTCTAGCCTCTTTTGACCTTTGAATTTCAGCATCAACTCCTTGTCTTGCTACTTCAAGTACATCAGGAACACCATCTTCATCTACATCTTTATTAGGATCAAATCCTATAGAAAGCATAGCTTGCTTTTGAATATCCCATTCTCCTTTAGTATTGATTTCCTCCATAGTATTAGAGTGTTCAATAGACATTTTTTCTTTTTCCCAATCTCTTTGTTTTTGTTCAGACTCAGCTTTAGCTTTTTCTGCAGCTTGTGCATTAGCTTGTTCTCTTTTAGCTCTAAGTTCTTCAGACACAAGTAATGCTTCTTCAGCTTCTTGTATAGAGTCTTGTTTGATAACTTTAAGAACATCAGATAATTCAATTTTTTGATTCTGCATTGCAGCATGGGCAAGTTGTTGAATAGTCTGCTTAATTTCTTCTGACATAGAAGAGTCTTCCATAAATAACCCTAAAGTACTTTCATTTAAAAGGTTAATATCCATCTGTAACATTTCTTGTGACATATCATCAAGAATATAACTAATGAATTTTTTATCAGAAGTGGCATAAGCAACCTTAGCTAAATCAAGTAAACCTTGAAGCACATTTCTTTTAATACAGTTGTGTAAGTCAAAGTAAGGCTCCAACATGTGTGAAGTTTGCACAAGGTTTTGTTGATTATTTGTAACTCTTTCAGATACTGAAGTTTGTCCAAGTACTGGGTCAGTAATACCTACAGATTTACCACATTTTTGTTCAAGGTAATCTGCAAGTTGGATATACTTCTGAATATCAGAAGCTAATGAAAGGTCTAAAGTTTTAGCAATAGTATTTACATCACTTTGGTTCATTCCTTCTTCATCAGGGTTGTACCACATAAAAGGAGTACTCTCAAAGAAGTACTGCCATTTTTTAAGGTCTATTCCGGAGTCAGTAGGAATAGCATTGATGTTCATTAAGATTTTTTTACCTTTATCTGAAGCAAGTAATAACTCAAGTCTATACATTACTATGTTGTAATAGTATTGATAAACTTTCATTCTGTCCATTACAGATGTAGGTTGAGAGTTGGTGTTGTCATAAATAGCACCATAATAAGGAAGATTACATTTGTAAATGTTATCCGGATCTTTAAATTGGCCTGGCACAGGTCTCATTTCTTTGTAAATGTGCATTCCAATTTTATATCCTTCATATACTTCAGGAATCCATTCCCAGGTGATTTTAACATCACCCATAGCTTTGTTAAGTTTATAGGATTCATCTACCATAAACTTAGTTTGAAGAATACCATCTTCATCAATGTAATCTAACCAACCTACTTTTCTAAGGCCTTTAAATACACAGTGAAGAACTCTGATTGAGTTTTTATCTTCATAAGTTAGATACTCATCAAAGTTAAATAAGTTATCATGAACTCTTTGAGTAATGTGATGATTATAGTTTCTCCAAAGAGTGTCTATTTCTTGGTCAGTTAAATCAAAAGTTTGAACTATCTGAGAAGGATGCATTCTGTACTCTGCTGCTGCCCATTCTCCTTGTTCAATATAATCTAAGTCTGAAGCTTTATCACAAGAAAATCTAACAGGGTTTACAACTTTCATTGCAGGTTCTCCATTAATAATTCCTAACCAATAAACTTCATAAGCAGAAATAAGGCCATGTTTCCAACCATTATTAAATTTCTTTCTTACATCAAGTTTTTTAATTAAAGCATTAAGAAGTTGTTGACCTTGTACCTCAGCAGGGTCTCTGTGGTCTCTTCTCATATAAGCTCTAACTTTATCTGGAGTTTTAGCTTCAATTTCAGCTTCAATTTGTTGCTGAATTTCTTGCATTTCTTGTTCAGTAAGTTCTCTACCTTTTATTTCAGCTTGATATTTAGCTTCAGTTTCTTGTCTAATAGGAGCCATAATAGACTCTACAACATATTGTCTAATTCTATTAGTTTCTTCTTCTACTTTTCTATTAGAGGCTTCTTTGTTAGTGGCAATGATTCTATACCCAAAAGGTCTTTTCATTTCCATCCCAATAAGAGCTTTTACTCTGTATGAGCAAATATCTCTATTAACCATTTGAGCAGGAAGTTCTCCCATCTCTGAACCATAAGGTGTTGCTACATAAGCAAAATCTGAAAGGTCAACAATGTTATTGAATAGGTCATAATTAACCCTCATTCTTTTATACTCATTAACCCCTCCATATCCTATGGATAAAAAGTTGGCTTTAGTATCATACATGTCAATCTTCTCTCTGTACCACAGAAAGTTATTTGCTTCTTTCTCATTTCTACTAAGCCTCTCAGTAGAATAAGATTTAGGTTGTACAACAGGTTGATTCATCTCTCTAAAATATAAGTAGTTACAAAAGTAATAATTAATTTAATCTTTGTAGTAAGTTCTTACTATTATTTTTCTGATACATAGTTCCCATCATATCTAATAGCTGTTTTGCTTTTTTGTTTCCATTAGATTTAGGTTGATATTCTTTACCATGTAAATCTTCTTGGTCTTGGAACATAACTTGCATAAGTGCCATAACCCTGTCAAAGTTACCTTTTCTATTGTAACCAATTAATTCTTCTAAGAGTCCTATAGAATAAATTTGGTCTAAAGCTCTTATTGGAAATCCTTCTTCATCATAATCTTGTACATCTAAAAGCCAAGATTTGATATATTTTTCACCGGCATCTTTAAGTTGATCATTCATGTGACATCCATAAAGCCTATTTACTTTAGAATTCTTCACATTCTTCTTAATAACTTCATCAGGTTGATAAGCTAAATAGTGTAACTGTTTTCTTCTTCTGAAGTAATCCTTAACATGGGTTACCTCATTTTCATGCATAATTGTAGTATTGTAAAGCTCAGCAAATAATCTACAAATGTAGTTTACATCATCTGCTTCTCCAGGTCTACCTACATATTCTGCTACAATGATTCTTTTAGTTCTTTCTCCAATAATTACTGATTTGTAAACATAAACAGCAGCTAGGGAACTACCTTGTGCTTGTCTATAAGGGTCATACCCTATTTTATAAGCACCCCTTTGAGGAGTTTCTGAAGGGTACTCATAAATAACAGGGCATCCTTCTAGAGAGGTATTATCAGGTTTTTGTCTGTAAATTACATTAGCTGAACCATCTAATATAGGTTCTGCTTTAACTCTTTTCTGCTCATAGTCATAAAAAAGTTTTACAGGAGTCCCCATAATCATGTGAAGATTCTTGGCTTTAACAATCTCAAGTTGTCTCTTAAGTTCAAGAACAGGGAAGTTATTTGTAGAAACCATACCAAAGGCTTCAAATGGGCCCAATGGTTTTTCTTGCATTCTTTGTTGAATATCAGCAGAAGTAGCTCCATTATCTAAAAGAAGTTTTCTGTTGGCTAACTCTACTTGCTTAGCTCCTTCTCTGTCTGAGTTACCTTGGGCATCATAGTACCCTTCCATATTCCAGTTAATAGGGTGGAAGAACCCACACTTCATATCTTCAGAGTCTTCATCCCAAATGTTTTGAAATGGCAACATACCAAATCTAAGTGGGTTAGAATGCATCTCAGAATAATCTGCAGTACCTCCTTCCATATCTCCTGAAGTACCAAACACAGTAATCATACCTGTTTTAATGTCCCCTGCCATAACACAGTCCTCAGTTGCTTTATATGCTCCTTTTAATAAACCAGGTGTACCAAAGGCTCCTGATTCTTCAAAGATTACATCTCTAGCATCTTTACCCCTTGCGGCATCTGCATTATCTTTAAAGGTTAAGGCCATGATTTCTGATAAGAAACCTGTCTCAACTTTAACCCCATTTCTGTATTCAATAGTTGAAGCTTTAACGTGGTCCATTTTATCTACAACATCTTTAGGATAAACCCAAGCAGTATTGGCATTGATAAAATTGAGGTAGTTAGATGCCATTGTAAAAATACCTTTAGGATAAAGGAATTTCTTTTCATAAGCACCAAAGATAGTAAGTGCTTTAGGATAGCATAGGTAGTTCTTAACTGCAATAGCTGCATTCTTATAAGAGTAACCCTTTCTTCTTGATTTACCTACAATAAGGTTATATCCCCCTGTTAGGTAATCTGCTTCTATTTTTACTTCTAGTTGAAGGCCTGCAAATAGTTTTTCTAAAGCTTTTTTATGAGCTTCAGCTTCCGGCATAGTCTTAGCATGGAATCTGCAGGTTTCTACAAATTCTGTCTGCACTCCTAGTCCATCAACTACACCATTAAAGGCAATTTCTCTGGCCCAAAAGTAGTTGTAATCTCCATCCCAAAAATCAGGGAAGTCAGTTACTTTAGAAGATTTTTTAAGGGTTGTGTCCTCTACTTTTAAGATAGGACAAAAGTTTAAGTAGAAATAGTGGTCACCTGTAATCTTTACTCCTCCTGAAGTATAGCCATTGATGATTCTATTTCTTTGTTCTTGCCAATAGGAATACCAATCAGGAGAACCCCAGGGATCTAGACAGTATGTCCCATACTTCTGGAATTTTCTAGCTTCTTCCCTAAACACCTCTGTGTTAATCCAAATCCCATCAGGGTTTCTGATAGCTCCTAATTGACTCATATTAAGTTACAATATTTTTGATTCTGTACAATGTATGAGCAATAAGTTCTTGCATTGTATCAATTTGATTCTGAAGAAAAGTTTCTTTAATGTTTACTCTTTCAGTTTGTAAAGAATTGTACAAATCTTTAAAGTATTTTAAAGGATTTTCAATAGGTTCACTTTCTGGAACTTCATCTAAACAAAAAGTATCATCAATACCCATAGAAGTTTCTACATAAGTATCAACTAATCCTTCTATACCTTCATAAAACATACTCATAGCATTATGAGTAGCAAGAGTTTTATCTTTTTGTTTTAAGTGAGTAAGATGAGCATCTGTTCTAGCTTTCATAAGAATAGCTGCAATAGTCTCTCTTTTACCTTTTGTTACAGAATTTGTTTCTTCCATATCATCATCATCTAACATAGATGCTAAATTTTTTGCCATGATTTCTAAGTATTATGTTAGTCTAATAAGTTTGTAAAAAATCCTTTCTCAGTAAGGTCTTCAGGATTTTTCTTAGCTCTTTCATGAGCTTTGTTGATTTCATCTTGAGTGAAAAGAATACATCTTTCATTAGAACCATCTTCATCTTCTACTTGCACTGCAATATAAGATAAAGCTGAACCAAACTTTCTGTCTGTATTATCAACCTCAATTAATCTGCCTTTTACTACTCTTGCCATAATGTTTTAATTTAAGTTATTAAATAATAAAGTGTAAAGATAACAATTTATTTTAAACTTGAAGGGTCTGCAAAAGGACTTACTACTTTCTGTCCTTTCTTTTTAACTTCTTCAAATATCTCATTATCAACTTTTTCTCTAAGAGTGTTAAGGTTTTCAAGCACTCTAGAGGTATCATTCAAAGCTGAGGTAATATCTTTGGGCTTATAGATTGGAGCCCCTGTTCTAAGATTTACATCTGCCATACTAAATGTTGTAAAAAACAACTGCATCTTTTCTGCAGCATTCTTAGCAGCCATATAGTAATTGTAAGTCACTGAAGCTTCAGCTTGGAATTGCTTTAGCTTTTCTATGCCGGCAAGAATTAATTGGTCATTTGGATCCCATTCTGCTCTAGTGATTATATCTTTAATAATTTTCTCAGGTCTTTGATGTTCAGGGTAACCTGAATAAGGATTAGACTTTTGAACAGATGCCATAAACTCTATGTATGACATATCTTCAATAGCATACCTTTTATCTGCTGAATCATCTCTTTCCCATATTTCTCTGAAAGGAAACATAAGAAGGGTTTCTGTTGTTGGAGAAACTACTTTGCTCTCTACTGTGAATAATAAACTCATAATAATCCGTATTTTTTGGCATCTACCTCATTAATACTTTTTGATACCACCATAGTATGATGATGAAATTCTGGCAATCCAATTACATTAACTCCTATCTGAAAGCTAATAAGATATTGCCCTATGTACATTCTAAATTTTTTTGACATCCTCTTGTGCTTTAAATTTTAAATAAACTTTGTAAATCTCTCCTACAAACCAACCTAAAAGATAGGCTTGAGGTTCATCATTATCAACATCAGGCATTATTCCTTTTCTTTTGAATAAGTAACTGGTTAAATGCACACTTTCATGTGCTATTGTTTCTATTAAATCTACATCATTTTTGATGTTTTTCATATCAAAAATTACTAATAAGTGATTTCTTCTGCTATCTGCTTGAGCACAAAAATCTGATTTATCAGTAATAGTATCAGGAAACCTTTTATTTATAGCATCCTTGTCTTTAATAACATCTGCAGAAAAGGCTACATGTAATCTACTGCAATAAATAGGAACAACAAAACTTGTAGCTATCATACTTTAAAGATTGCAGTTGATCTGTTTAACCACCCTTTTAAAAACTTACCTAAAGTTCTGTTTACTCTTACTAGATTATTGTAGACTGTATTTCTGGCATTGTATAAACACTCTTCTGTTACATACTGCATTTTCTCTCTAGTGGCAGGCCCAATGATTCCATCCTGGGGTACTTTTGCACACCCTTGCATTATCTTAATTGCCCTAGCATTCCCCATATTATAAGCAGTATCAAAATACATAAGCCTAGATTCAAGAGGAAGTATAAAAGCATTAATAGCTCTGTAATACTTAGTGTAAGCAATAGCCGCAGCTTCTTCATAAGTTGTGTCTTTAAAATCATCAAAGTTTTTAAACATTTCTTTGTTATGATTGTATGCAATACCCCATAAGGTCCAACCTCCTGAGTCCCCTGCTACATTGTGCAGGTTACCTCCTGCTTTAGGATTCTTTACTCCTTCCCAAATCAATGTTCTATTGAACACATGTTCTTTGAAGTACTCAAATTCTTTTTCTACTGTGGGATTAGCTTTGGCTAACCTTACATAGTCTGCTATGGTGAGTTTATTTGCCATTATCTTACTCTTGTTGCTTTAATAGTTAATACATCAGTCATACCTGTATCATAAGTAACATCAATTCTTTTAGAAATTGATTGGGGCCCTTGCACTTGAGGAGGTATATTACTGTTATTATAAGTGATAACAAGTTCTTTCTTTTTCTCATCAAAATTAGTGGTAGTGCAACCACAATAAGGAGTTATTGCTGTAATCTTAGGAAGATTTGCTAAACCATAAAATATTACCTTTTTAGGTGTACCGGCTTTAATAACTCCTAGATTAATGTTAGGGTTTTTCCAATGACTCATGATATTATCTTTTTATGTGATATTCTTAGTTCAAACTCTCTTGGCTTTAAAGAGTTCCAATATCTAAACTCAATATTGTACTCTCTCTTATAAATATGCCAATCTGTTTCATCCATCATAATAGGGTAGCACTTACCATGACAAGTTTTGTTTGCCATTTGAAGTGCAGGAGTAGCACACCCACAATGAATACACTCTCCATTAGTATAGCAAGTCTTATTCATTACAAATAATCTGTAACTGATCTGCTCATAAATGTGTAATGGCAGTAACCAATTCCATCTCTTACTATAAAAGAGTTTCTCTCTAATGTGCCCTTGGATGTAGGCCTTTACATTAGACCAAGTTATTCTTCTTTTCATCTTGCTTGTTTAAAAATTTTTCTAATTGTTCCTTCTTTTTAAAATAATTGTGAGGAGTAATCTTGTGTTCTTTAAACATCTTTTCATACTGAGCTAAAATTGCTTTTACTCTTTTAGGATATGCTACAAATGTACCAAAAAACTTCAATCTTACAGTTGGAAATTCTCCTGATTCTATTCCTCTTCTAACCTCAACAAAAGGAGCAGAGCAAATTTCATTGCATTGCTCCAATGTTAGGTCTGGATAGGACTCTCTGATAGAGTTATAGTACTCTTCAATTAAATCAGGGTGTAGTAACTTCATTACTCTTGCACTATTTTAAATTGATAGAACTGTTGTTTGTCTTCCGGAATAAGTATAGGAGCTATTTGCATAATTCCTTGTAAATCTTCCTGGATTGCACCTTTACTCTTAAGAGAAGTAAGGTGATTGGATAGGCCTCCATCTGACATGGAAAGCATGGTTTTTACTTCCTTTCTGAAAGTAGTACCAAATCTGTCTTTATCAGCTAAATCCCCTTTGAATGACATAAAGGTCCCAAGAACTTCTCTTTCTTTTGGAGTCAACTCTATCGGTAAAAAAGGATTGATAATACTTAAGTGATAAATAAAATACTCAGCACCTTTTAGCTGAAGTATAGACTTTTGAATTATTCTCATATATTGACTATTTAATTAGTAGGGAACTTCTTTTTTCCAACTACCATCTGTTATGCTAGGATCTGAAGGAGAGAAAAAGGCCACTCCAGGAGTTAAATTAGCTACTGTATCTGTAACTGTAACTGCTAAACCATCACAATCTTTGTACTGAAGAGTTACTACTTTTGTATCAGGTTTAACTCTAGTTACATCCCAAATATATTGGAAACACTCTACAGGAGGCACTACTTCAATCTCATTTATTACAGTAGCTTCATCTCCAAACACTGCAACAGGTGTGATATTGTCATCTTCATAAGCTCTTACCTTATAATTTGCATTCTCTGGGAACTTATCTCTAGCTTGAATTCTAAGACTTTCTTCAATTTCAAGTCTTTCTTTTTCAGACATATTACTAGGATTTCCTCCTGTTGCAATTATACCATTGTACAACTCATTTCTAAGTCTTGTTGCCCACAAATCTCTAAGATTTCCTGCTGATACAATGACAAAAATCTGATTTCCCGGGCCTGATTCTTCAGGTAAAAAGGTTGATTTCATTACTTTATATTTTTAAGTCTTTCTATTTCATTTGTTTGGTCATCATCTTTTACATCAAGGAAGTTGTGTACTCCTAGCATAAGATATTGATGTACATTAGAATGCAATCCATGAATAGCTTTAGCTTCAGTTTCTCCTTTAAACTTCATAGGGATAAGATAGTACACTCCATCATACCTCTTTCTTACTAAAGTACTAAACACAATACTTTTACTTTCTTCTACCCTTCTAACTATAGGGTATAAAGGTAAAGAAGCCTTTAAATCTTGGGGACTTTTGAACTTAAGTTCTTCAATAAGATGAGGGTTTAATTGCATAAATGTTTCAGATTAATATTTAGCAAAGTTAAGAATTAAATTTAAACATTGGCTATTACCTAAAAAATTTTTCTAAAAAAATTTTTGGACTTTGTGAGTGTGTGATCTTCCCCAGCAAAAACCCCCACTGATTTTTAGCAAGTATAATACCCCTCCTGCTTGAAATCTAACTGAAAGATTTCTGCCTGGAAAAGTATAGTGTAAACTTCTTGCTTCTTACTCACTGTTCTCTTGTTGTCTTGGAACTGTAGCAATCTCACTTGAATGTAGAGGATTGACTACAGTTCAGACCTTGAGCAGACTGGCTTGCTATGTAATCTTATGATATATATAGGTGTAGTAATATTCCCTTTTGATTATATTATCCAGGAAAACCTTCACTGATTTAGAGTATTAATCTTTATTGCTGATTGCAAGGCTTATAATACGTGCTACCCTATATTATGTCAACAACTAATTCAATGACAGGTATTGTGAAATCTAATGGTTCTAAAGTATTAGCTAAAGCTAATGGAGCATCTTATGTGCTTATGAATGTGTTAATTACTTCTGGCCCTGCTAAAGGTATGACTGTTCTTGCTACTAGAACTACAGTTACCAAAGATGCTGTTGTCAAATCAGTGCCTGAATTAAATGCTGAAGTTACACTGTATCATACTGTTGTACCTTCTACAAAAGAAGGCGAAAAGAATCAGCATTTCTTTGAAATCAGTACTGGATCTGATACCGCAAGCAATGTGGACTTAGATACTGCATTTGGTTTGTAGAATATTGGGAGTGGAAACACTCCCTTTATCTTTCTTGCTTAGCCTCAAGGAAAACCTTCACTAATTACTAGCAGTTTACTGCACTTATTTCTTTTTTTTATTTATTTGATGCCTCATAAGCAACAAATATTTCTTATAACTTATTGAATTGCAATATGTTAAGCGTGGCACTATCAAAACCACCACCAAATCATCACATTTTTGCATTCCATACTTTCACAGTCATATAATGTTAATAGCCTTAATTTATTCACCAACCTAAATCATACCTATGATAACATTGTTTAAAAGCTTTGAGGAAATAGCTGAATCAAACACAGGTTTAGTCTTAAATAATAGACAACCTAAATTCCCTCATTTTAGTACCGTATTATACAATACAACTATTCCTATCAATAATAACCTTGAAATAGTTACTTGGGAAGCCTTTGTATGTAATAATGCCTACAATAATGAACAAGAGATTTATAATCTATTGCCTATAGCTCTTAAATGCTCTAAAGGCATTATAAAAGCTCACAGATCTCCTGAAGAGAAAGCCTTATTACAAGACATTCTTCAGCAAATCTATAATGACAAATATGTTGTTATAGAAGAGCACAGACTAAAACTAGGCTCTATAGCTTAGTTTTAATCTTTACCAAGTAACCAATTTAATCCAACATATCATGAAAACAAATTATTACCCTTTATTAATCATCTGTATTGTCTTTTTATTAGGCCTAAATGTTATCCTATATTTAGACACTCAAGAACAATTAGAATTAAAACCACACTCTGAAGAGCCTGTATTCATTTGGAATGATGACTATGAAGGTATTCCTGTTGATGGTACACCTATTCTATTAGAATTCAGTTCTAAAAACCAAGACACTATTTACATTGGCTCATTAGAGAGCTATGATAAATCAGAATACCAATTCACAATTACTGATGATTCAATGACAGTAACAGATTTTGGTAGATTTGTAGGCACAGTTAAAGTTGAAGGTCAACTTGAACAACTATTAATCAAAGACAATGAATAGGCTATATTAATAGCCTTTTCTTTTTTTAACTAATGGAGAAGAAGAATGCACCTAATGATCAAGGTAAAAAGCAAGCTGACATTATCAGGGAGCCATTAGTTATTTATAAATCCTATCACGAAGATAGGTCAGCTATAAAAAGAGGCTGTTTATTAACCACTACTTATGTAGTCCTGTAGGCAAGTAAAATCAGATATCTTGCCCTTGATTTAATTCTGAAGTGATTATTGCAGTAATCACGAATCATGAACTGTTTTGTCAGGTTTAATAAAAAACTGTCCCTTTCTGCATCAAACATACACAGTAGGTTAAGCTGTGTTATTTTAACCAATTTATTAATCCAACACTAATAAACAACATTATGGAGACAGATTTCCAAATATTAAACAACAAGTTTAATCAAGTTAAAGAATGGTTAGAGCCAAAAGGCTTTTCACTTATCTATTCTAATCACCCATCTTCAGAACCTAGAGAATTTCATTTCATTAAGAATCAAATCAGAGTTAAAGTATTTATTGGTACAACTAAACAAACATTTTATTGTCAAGTTGTAACACCAATTAATGCTTATATTTCTGAGCCTATTCTTCACATTAACTCTTCTAAGTATGAAGTAGGAGATGATAACCTTTTCTTAGCTCATGAGCTAATTAGACAATACCTTTTAAAACTAGATACTAAATCTAAGTTTCAACAAGAACACATTAAACAAACAATGTGGGAGTATTGGTTTGTCCTTTCAGTTATACTTTTCTTAGCCTATTTCTTTGTAGGCACATTAGAAGGAAGTAAAACCTTTTTACCTAATTGGCTACCATTTATGTTAGCTTCTTGTATCAATTTAGCTATCTGTATCTATTATGGCTATAAACCTAGAAAATAATGGGCTGGTCTAATTTTCCTGAAAACTGGGAAACAGATGCACCTCCAAGAATTGAAATACTTGATATTGACAGAGTGCCTACAGAATTGACTGTGGGCACTAAATATCATGTAACTTGGGCATCTCATCCAGGTATGGTATGGGTTCTCAAAGGTATAAGCCAAAACAATCAGGCTATTCTTGAAACCCCAAGATCTAAAAAGATTATACATACTCATGTGCATAATCTTAGACACATTAACAAAAATGCCCTTCAACAAGCTAAGCAAAGACTCAAAAAAGAGAATAGGCTTAAAGAGTTGAAAGACAAAGAGTTAAATAGTCTTACTTAAATGTTTTATAGAACAAAGAAAAAAGAACCAAAAAAGAAAAACTATACAGTTAGGCTAGTGGGTCAAGAAGTTTGACTCATTAGTCTTCCTATTGCACTGTAGTGCACATAGAAAAACTATGTTAGGCAAAGTTATAAAAAATAAATTTAATAATCAAGTGTTTTTAAACATTTGTTAATAACATTATCTATGAATAAAATGAAATCCTTATTAGGTCTATTTGCTATGGCAGCAATATCAACAGAAGAAAACTATTCTAAACCTTTAAATTCTTCAACAATTAAAAAAGACTCTACAATTAAATCTAATCCTGGTCAATCTGAATATTGGTTTAGAGAAGATGGCTCTTTTTTAAATGAAAAACAAGGCCTAAAAATGTTAAAAGGTGAATGTGTTTTTAAGTGTTTTGCAATCAATGATAAAAATGCATTAAAAAAGTTTAATAAATTTAAATCAAACTAAAATGGCAGAATTAAAATTTGATCACACAAAAGATGCTGATTTCCTAGAAGCATTAGGCTTGTCAGAGAATGATATGAAAGAACTTAATATGAAGTTTGCAAGACTTTCTAAGTTCATAATTACTAAAGAACACAAAAAGAGTGAACTAATAGAAGAAATAGCTAAAACATTTAGTTATAATGAACTACTATTAGCTACTACATTCTTTTTAGTAGATAAAACAGCACAAATAGTACAAGACAATCCATTTGTAGCATTATTAAGTGCATTATCAGGTTTAAAAAGAGAGGATTAATTCCTCTTTTTCTTTTTATCCTCCAGGAAAACCCTCACTAATTTGGGCAATAATAATTTCAGTTTAATTTTTAATCCAACTATTAAAATGGCACAGAAAAGAGTACACTTTAAAAGAGCTACATTAGAGGCTTCATCAAATCCTCAAAGAAATATCCTTGCTAAAAGATTAGTAATGGCTGTTAAATATGTAGCAGGTGTAAATCCTAAAGTTTTAAGTATAGAAGCTGTAGGAATTAAAACAAGAGAATATTAGGAGTAGAAATACTCCTAATATATTCATTAATCAAAAAGAATTTATCATGAAAAAGTTTTTCCAAGCAATGCAAGCAAAGTTATCTGCATTTTTATCTCCTGTTCCTGAAACAGAGCAAGAATATGTAGATAAAGTAGTGTATCTCTTAAGAAGAGATTTTAACACTTCAATTCAAAACCAAATTCTATTATCTATAGCTACTAAACTCTCTAAATTGAGAGAAGAAGATATGAGAACAATAGAAAAAGAATATGCAGTTCTACAAGAGAATACAAATACTCTTAAAAGTAGAATGTCAATAGTTTAATTTAGGTTGGATTAAATTAAACAGTAAGATTAGGAGAGTGTACATCTCTCCTTTTCTTATTATCCAACAACAATATAAACAATTCATTGAAGCCAATAGCCAATAAAACCGACTATGTGATGTTAGTTATCTGCATTTCTAACTATAAAGCCGGATATGAATTGTTTTACCTTTTATCTCTGCTCCTTACATTCAGAATTAGTGAGACTCTTAAATGAGGACTACCTGTACACATAGGCAGGTCAGAGATACCTTTTAAAGTCTTAATCAGGATAGAGAAGCTTCAGGAAGCTATCCAAAAAATTTACATTCATAGTTAAATAATATTCCTGGTCTCTGAATTGGCTCAGCCTTCTAAACTGATGTCCTAAGTAGAGTATAAACAAGATTAAGACTTTATAAATTATAGTTAAGCCAAAGTTGCAACGATCCAAGACAAGTAACTTATTAACTATCTGAATTACACTTAGTATCTCATCTATGTATTCAATCACACAAAGCAGATCAGCAAGCAGAGAGAAAAGTGGTGGTAGTGATTTCCATCTTTAGTAATTCAACAATTAAATCAGGGGGTGCCGGGTTTTGACCTGCCATAGTAGATTTAAAGATTCAGCCAGAGAGATAACTGTAAACTAAGGTGAAGCTAATAAATGACAATCATTTAGAAAATGCTCAAGTACAAGCTAATATGACTGTAGTTCATAACATCTTAAATGGTGGAACTTCAGTTTCTGTCTCAGAAGAGGTAGAGTTAGCTGTGGCTGCCTAAGCCAAAGATTAGGACCATAACTTAGGGATTAAGTTAATACTTGCTTTTGTCTGTTTCAAGAAAATAGAATGGTGGAGGCTTGCTGTTTACAGTTGGCCCTGTTCTTGCTTGGTTAAGCAGAATTAAAAGATAAACATAACCAACTTGAATGATACTCCAAGTATAAAACCGTATCAAAAAGCTGTAATAAATCTTTATTTTGAGATGTCCAGGTAACGTGGGTTCAACTCCCACCACCTCCACTACAAACCTAATCAACATGAATCCGAAGCACTTATTGTATCAAGACTATGTGTGGTATTTATACCTCTGAACATAGTATGAGCTAAGATTAGTAGGTGGCTTGTAGTATTTTGTAGTTTGGGCTATTCAGAGGTTCAAAGCCCTGCGGGGAATCTGAGGTACAAGTTGAATAGTTTTTAAATTAAAAAGGCAAAACTTAATTAAAACAAATCTCTATATATGGAATAGGTTATTGCCTTCCTATAAAGTATGTAGAACAATAAAACACATTATGGAAGCACAAGTTTCAAACACAGAAAACAGAGTAAGAAAAACAATTAGCAAAAGTGCTTTAGAAATTTCTAGAGTTCATGCAACTGCTTATCAAAAAGAGGGAACTCTTACAGCAGAAATCAAACAGACTGTAACTACTAAGAGTTACTACCCATCAAAGTCTGTAAGCAACAACATGCAAGACAACCCTTTCAGTAATGCTGAATTTGGATTTTCAGAACAAGAATATTCTTCTGAAGAGAAAAGAGTAGCTTGGGTTGATGTTCCTGTAGGTTCTACTGTAGAATCTGTTGCTGCTAAATTGGCATTGGTTCCAACTGCTACTATCTGTAAAGTATTAGCAAATAGACCAATCACTACTGATAGTCAAAACTATGCAATTACTGCAGGTTTGACTACAATGGATGCTATTGCAGACAAACAAGTAGTGAGATACCCAGTAGGGCATCCACAAGCAGGAAGCTTAATCTTAGACCCTAATGGTAAAGTTCAGTACAAAGCAACATTCTTCAAGAATACTGCTACTGAAGATTCTGATTTAAGAACTTCAGATCCTGCTGATTATTATGCTTCTGCTGCTATTAAAGTAGAAATGGTAGGTGTTGCTGGAAGTATTCCTGCAGGCCAAGATGCCATGTAATTAAATTTGAGAGAGTGCGGATTTTTCCTCACTCTCTTTTTTTTATTTGTTTAAGGTATGCCTATATTTGTAATCCTTAATTTTTTATTAACCCTTATTTATTTAGCCATGAGTGGAAAAAAGAAACTCACAAATTTTGTTGGATATTTTCAAAAAATGTCCAAACCAGAGTTAATCTCTGTTGAAGGTAAACCTACAAGAAAAAGAGCTGTAGTTACCATTATTACTGAAGATGAGCAAACTGCTTTCTTTGAAGTAAGAGATGCTATTATAGCAAGAATTGAAAAAATTGGTGTTAGAAAAGGAGATGAAGTTCAAATTGGCTTTGTTTTCATAGGTTCTGAGAAAAATGGAAGAATCTATAATAACTTGTTTATCAATGAAATAGACTATGTTAACTAAAGAAGAGCTTAAAAAGAAAGAGCAAGATCATAACATACAATTTGTAGTTTTATTGCAACTCATCATTGAAAAGATAGAGTTCTTAGAATCACAAGGGTATGTGTATGGTTCTATTAAATCTTTCTTAAAAAATGGCAAGACTAAGTTTGAAGAGTTTATAGGCAAAGTCTTTAAAATTCAAGATGAAGTTGATGGTCAAAGTGCTCAAGATGCTACTAATAAACTATTAGTAATGCAAGAAAGAGTAGAGAAAGCTCTACTTAATGAGTATATACTCACTGTAGATGAAAGAAGAGAAAGAGCTTTAAAAGTATTAGGTACTTATTTAGTTAAACCTATCGCAGAAAAAGCTCTAAAAGAAATGGAAGAAGCTAACTTATTTAATTTCTAATGAAATACACAGTATTTGACATTGAAACAGATGGTTTACTTGAACAACTTACTAGACTTCATTGCCTTGTAGCTCATGTTTATGAAGACAATCAATTCCTAAAAGAATATGTTATTACAAATCCTTGGGAGTTAGCTAATTTCTTGAGTACTCAAGATACTTTAGTAGGTCATAATGTCAAAAGATATGACTTTCCTGCTATTAAAAAGCTAACTGGATATGAACATAAAGGACAAGTAATTGATACTTTGGCTTTATCTTGGTATTTATATCCAAATGAAGCAGAACATGGCTTAGAAGTGTGGGGAGAAAGAGTAGGAGTAGCTAAACCTATCATCAAAGATTGGGAAAATCTTGATGCTGAAGATTACATCAATAGATGTAGAACTGATGTTGTCATTAATACTATCATATTTGGAAACTTTATAGCTTATCTTAAAGAAATCTATCAAAGTGAAGACTATCACAGATTAATGGCTTATTTGACCTGGAAATTGGATTGTGCTGCAGAGCAAGAAGCTAATCCTCTTACAATAGACAGAACTTACTGTCAACAAACCTTGCAAACTTTACATACTCTTGTAGATGAAAAGAAAGGAAATCTTGCTCAGGCCATGCCTAAAGTAGAAAAGTGGTCTTCAAAAAAGAAACCTTCTAAAATGTTTACAGTAAAAGGAGAATTAACTAAAGCCGGTATAGCTTGGTTAGAACTTCTTGCTGATAATGATTTAGAAGCAGACTTTGAAGGAGAAGTATCTATTCTAAAATCCACAGAAGAGCCTAATCCAACCTCAACTTCACAACTTAAATCTTGGTTATTCAGTTTAGGCTGGCAACCTACAGTATTTAATTATGTGAAAGAAGATGAAAGAATGAGAGCTGTGCCTCAGATACAAGATAAAGATAAGAAGCTGTGTCCTAATATTATAGTACTTGCTGAAACTTATCCTGTTCTTGAAAATCTAAAGGGACTCTTTATGCTTCAACATAGAATTGGAGTATTGAATGGATTTTTAGAGTGCTCTAATGAGCAAGGCTTAATGAAAGCTGAAATAGCAGGATTTACTAATACTTTGAGATTTAAACATAAAAAGCCAGTTGCTAACTTACCTTCTGTAGATAAACCTTATGGTAAAGAAATTAGAGGTGCTATTATAGCTCCTTCTGAGAACCATTTGTTTTGTGGTAGTGATATGAGTTCATTGGAAGATACTACTAAGCAACACTACATGTATTTTTATGACCCTGAATATGTAAAAGCAATGAGAGTACCAGGATTTGATCCTCATCTTGATATTGCAGTACTATCAGGTATGCTTACACCTGAACAGGTTAATGAGCATAAGCTTTTTGAAACCACAAAAGGAGAGCAAGGAGTATCTCATAAGAAGGTAAGAAGCAAGGCTAAAGTGGTAAACTTTTCAGGTATTTATGGTGCTGGACCACCTAAAATTGCTTTGACTACAGGTATGTCATTAGAAGAAGCAACATTGCTACATAAGATTTATTGGGAAAGAAATAAGTCTGTAAAACAAGTAGTAAATGATTGTGTTTACAAAGAGGTTAGAGGTCAAATGTGGCTATATAACCCTGTTAGTGGATTTTGGTATTCTTTAAGACAACCTAAAGACAGATTCAGTACTCTCAATCAAGGTACAGGAGTTTATTGCTTTGATACTCATATTAGAAATGTGAGAAAACAAGGTATTAAGATAAGCTTGCAATATCATGATGAGATTGGGTTTGGTTTCTTAAGAGAAGAACAAGAAACAATAAAAGCTAAGTTAAACAAAGCTATAGAAATGACTAATGAAGCATTATGTCTTAATGTGCCATTAGGAATCTCTATAGATATAGGCAAAAATTATGCAGAAGCTCATTAATTACACAGACTTCTTTCAATTCTTTTTACACATTCCTGTTGCAGTATTTGAAGAAATCAGTGATGAGCAAATATTAGAAGATTGCCTTGAAATGGCAGCTTATCCTATTGTTATCATAAAAGATAGTAATCATCCTTTATTCATTAGGCTATCAGAAGACTTTAGAAAGAAAGGAGTAACACAAAAACTTAAATCAATAATCCTTGCAATAGGATATAACACACCGTATTTATCATGAGAAAGTATTTTAGAGAGTTGGAGGAACTCTTTCAAAACCCCAAATCAGTTCTAACCTACATTGACAAAATAGAGGCTCTAAGAGACAAAATTACAGATCCGGAACTAATTACTGTCTTTGTCAATAAAGTCAGAGAGAAAGTCCAGAATGAAGCCATACAGGCTGTTGTAAACAACAATGGTGGAATGATAGCTATGGCTACAGGTTCAGGTAAATCTAGAGTAGCAGTTGAATTAGCTAAGCATTATTGTAATGACACAAGACATTGTGATACTGCATTGTTAGTTCCTACTGAGAAACTTAGAGATGAAAACTGGGCAGAAGAGTTTACTAAATGGGATGCAACAAGGCTTTGGGTAGAAACTACAAGACTTTGTTATGCTTCTGCTTCTAAAGTTCACAATAAAGAATTTGCATTAGCTATTCTTGATGAAGGCCACAACATTACAGAGTTATCTTCAGAGTTCTTCTTGAATAACAATGTGGAAAGAACAGTATTACTTACTGCAACTCCTCCTGATGATAAAGTAAAAAGACAAATTCTAAGTGATTTGGGTATTCCTCTTGTTTATGAGCTTACTTTAGACCAAGCTGTGAGATTAGGTTTTGTGGCACCATATAAGTTAACTGTAATTACAGTTCCTCTTGATGCTACAACTAAGAACATCCCAGGTGGTACTAAAGCTAAGCCTTTTATGACCACTGAAGCAGCATGCTATGCTTATCACAATAGAAAAGTGCAACAATCTATGTTTGATGATACTGCACAAGGTAAAGCTAGACTTAAATTTGCAATCTTAGGTAGAATGCAATTTATCTACAAAATTCCTTCTAAAACTGCAGTAGTCAAGTACTTGCTTGACAGAGTTATTCCACAAGATGATAGAACTATTATTTTTTGTGGTAACATTGAACAAGCTGAACAAGTATGTCCTACTTATTATCACTCTAAATCAGGTAATCAATTCTATGATGCTTTTAAGAATGAAAGTATCAATAGATTATCTTGTGTAAAAGCAGTGAATGAGGGCCACAACTTTCCCGGAGTTGACTCTGCTATTATAGGGCAGTTAAATTCTAAAGAGAAAGATTTAGTTCAAAGAATTGGTAGAATTATCAGATACAGACCAGGGCATGAAGCTCACATTTGGATTGTTGTATCTGAAGGCACTCAAGATGAGAAATGGCTTGAAAAAGCTGTAGAAAACTTGAATCAATCTAAGATTGAATATGTAAGATTTCCTCAATTTAAACAAAGAATAGAGAGATGAAAGTAGTTTATAAGTACATTGTTGATAATGAAAGTATGCATCAACATATTTTTGCTGTTACTTTACCTTTAGAAGCTGAGGTTTTAACTGTACAAAAGCAAGGAGAAAATACTTGTATGTGGGTATTACAAAATCTTCAAGGTAATGGCCCATTTGAGCATAGAAAATTTGTAAAAATAGGTACAGGGCAACCTGTAGGTGACAATTACAAATATGTAGGAACAGTCCAAGAAATGGGAGGAAATCTAATATGGCATTATTTTGAAGTGTTATGAGTTTAGTTGCTTTTTACAGATATTTAGGTAAAGGTAAGTTCAAACAAATTACCTCAGAAGAAGTTAAAGCACTAAAAGAAATTAGTGTTACAAGTGCTATTGTTACTGTAGATAGAAGAATGTTTATTAATAACTATAATACAGCTTTTAGTGTTACAGAAGTTAGAAAGATCTTAGATTTTGTTGAATCATTAAAAAAGAAAGAAAATGAATCTTGAGTTTTACAAACAGCCTTTTAAGCAAGATAAATACTCAGGATGGGTATATGATGCTAAAAATAACTTTGTCTTTCAATTTGATGAAGAAAAAGAATTTGATGAAAAAGGTAATTACTTACCCGGAGTAAGAGAATTAAGAGAAATAATCATTTTTAGCTTAAATGCTTTAGATTTTGAGCCTATCCCAGGTCTTAACTTAAGTGTTAATCCTAAAGACCCCACTGAGATTTTAAATCATGGTGAATTGTTTATCACTATTAGAGGTTGGGGTAATTTGACAGGAATAGGTGGTCATAATTTTGATGGAGAAAAAGCAAGTAAGATTCAAGATGATTTCAGAGATTGGTTAATTTATAAATTACAAAATAATGAAAACAAAAATTTGGACTAAAATAGCTTTTACTCTTATGTTTCTAGGGTGGTTTCCTTTTATGTGGGTAGCTATTTATGCTTCTTGGAATAGAGAAGTAGGACTAATTGTATTATTGTCAGGAGTTTTTATGTGTCTATTTGGAGGAATGATGATGCTTCCTGTACTAAGAAATGACCAACTTTTTAAGACTATTGATGAATTAGAAGAAGCTAGAGATAAATATATTGAGGCTACTAAAAGGTTAAATCAAAAAATTAGAGAGCTATGAAAATAAATCCACAAATAGTAACAGTACTACAGGAGTTTAACATTCCTGTAGCTGATGGTGTGGCTTATCTTTTGTCTATTTATTTTAACTGCAGACCTTCTTATACACCACCACTCTTAGTACAAAGAATGAATGTAACTAATATTCTGGGCATTGATGCTAACAGAGAGGTTATTTGGCATATTCCACTTTTTGAACAAGATAGTCAAGACAAGTGGCAATGGGTTGTAGAATGGAATGCTGAATTTAAAAGAATAAATAAGCTAAGAAAAGGCCCTGACAAGGATGTCATTACAAGAATGAAAGCATTCTTTGCTGACAATCCTGATGTTAGAAAAGAAGAAGTTATTGGAGCCACAGATTTGTACTTCAAAAGCTTAAATAGTGCTGAGTATCTAATCAGTTCACATTACTTTATCAGTAAGGGTGTGGGCAGAGACAGAGTTTCAGCATTATACGGTTGGGTAGAAAAGTATAGAGAAGCAATCTCTGATACTTCTGCCAATAATGTTGATGACATAACTACAAGAATGCAGTAATGAATTTCAAAGCAGCATTTGAAGCAGGTCAAAAAGGTAGTAATAAAGGTCTTCCTATGGGGGAAGGCCTTAAATCTATCTCTCAGGCAATTAATGGAATCCAAAGAGGAAGAATTTACACTGTTGGAGCTGCCCCAAAGGGAGGGAAGTCAACTTTAGTAGATGTAGGCTTTTGTATAGAGCCTGCCCTTTATGTGCTTACTACTAATGCCAAACTGAAGGCTTCTATGGAAGCTATTGTTTCTAAACTACAAGCTACAACTGATCTTGAAGCTAGAAATGCTCTTAATCAAGAGTATGAAAACTTGAATAGTCAGCTAATAGATTTGGAGTTTATCTACAACTCTTATGAGATTGATAGAGTAAGTAAGGAGTTTGATTTTGTTGCTCATTTTCTGAACACAGATTTTGGCATTTATCAAATATTTTTACCCTCTGGAAAGCTCTACAAAGGAAATAATTTCGTATATTTATCCTCTGCTTTTCTCAAGGGAGAATTAGAGTATGATACTGAAAATCCTGATGCTCCCAAAGAAATTATTAGAGTTCCGGAAGACATTGTTAAGAAAATCAAGACTGTCTACAAGACTAGAATAATACCTCTATTTGGAGAGTATAATGAAAAAGGAGAAAAAGTTTCTAAAGGGTTGATTAAGTTCTTGGAAATCAAGGACAATCCTACTGGAGTTAGAAACTATCTCATTGAGTATGCTAAGGAGAATGGTGAGTTTCTCTACAAACAAACAGTAAAAGATGGACAAACTTATACAAGGATGATTGGGTATAAACCCCATAATCCTAAGAAGTATGTCATCATTATTACTGACCATTTAAGAAAGTTACTTCCTGAGAGAGGTTTCAAAATGAAAGAAACTGTAGATAAGTTCTCAGAGTATGCTGTAGAATTTAGAAACACTTGCAATTTCACATTTGTGCATATTATCCACCTTAATAGGGCATTGAGTGATATTGGAAGAAGACAATTTGATGATGACAGACTGTTTCCACAATCTGATGACATCAAAGAAACTGGGAATTTAAGTGAGGATAGCAATTACATCTTTACTATGTTTAACCCTAATGATGACAAGTTCAACTTGACTAAACATTTTGGTAAGACAATAAGAAGACCTGATAAGTCACTTTTATACCCTTTTATGAGAACTATCCATCTTGTTGAATCTAGACATTGCATTTGTCCTCAGCATTTTAGAGTCAACATGTATGGTGATGTTAAAAAATTTGAACCTTTAACAATTTAAGAAGAATGGCAAAAGTGCTATGTCTAGCCCAAAGTGGCTTTGGTAAATCAACCAGTATTGGTAATATTCCTGAATTAGGAATTAAGGGTTTAAACCCTGCAGAAACTTTTGTTGTTTCAGTAACTTCTAAACCTCTTCCATTCAAAGGTAGTGCAACAGCATTTCCTATGTGTCAACCTGGAGATCTAAAATCAGGTAGAAGAGTTGTTACTGACAATGCAAAAGCTGTAGAGGAAATCTTAACTGCTTTAGCAACAAGTCCTTACAAGAATATTGTAATTGATGATTTCAATTACATTATGCAGAATTGGTACATGGCTAATGCTTTAGCTAAGGGTTGGGATGCTCCTAAACAGATTGGTTTCTTTATGGGTAGAATTTTTGATGCCATAGAGAAAATTGACTTGGCAGGTAAAAACATTATTGTATTAGCTCATGGAGAGCCAGTACCTTCTCCTGATGGTAGAATTTATCTTAAGATGAAGACTACAGGTAAGATGGTAGATGAGTATGTAACTCCAGAGGGTAAATTTGATGTTACCTTGCTTGGTATCAGTAGATTTGATTCTACTGAAAAGAAAGTTATGAAAGAGTTTTTGACCAATGAAAATGAGCAATACTCTTCAGCAAAATCTCCAATAGGAATGTTTGACAAACAATTCATTCCTAATGACTTAGGTTATATTGTAGAAAAAATTGCTGAATATTATGGCTAGTCTTCCTTGGCCCTTAGTGCTATTTATAGGAGTTGTTGTTGGCTCTCTATTAGGAATAGCTATAGTAGCTATTGCTTCCGGTAATAAAGCTACTCAAAATCTTTGTCCAAGATGTAAGAATGAAACTGAAGAAGAAAGACAGTTGAAACAAGAGTGGGAAGAACAACAAAAAGGATATTAATCTTTAATTTTTAAATTGATATAAGTATGTCACAAAATGCTGAGCAACAAGCTCCTTTAAGAATCACAGTAAGTGAAGTAAAAAGTCTTTTAGACCAAGGTAAAAGCAGAAAAGAAATTGCTGAACACTTTGGCAAATCTCAAGCAGAAATGCAGAGAATGGTTTGGAGCCACCCAAAATTGAAGAATCTTAAAGCTAAGAAACAATACACAGGTATTGAGCTTATGGATGATGAAGATGAAGCTCCTGTAGCTGAAGTGAATAACCAAATCACTGATGCAGTAACTCAAGAAGTTGCTACTGAAGAAGTAGCTACTGAAGAGCAACCACAAGCAGAAGCTGAAGTAGCTCATGTTCCTGGAGACACAGTAAACCAGGACTGGAACTAAGAATTGTTTAATTTCTAAAAAAGACTAATTATGTCACAATTACAAGGATACGGATTTGTATCAGATTCAGATGAATCATTGAAAACCAAGAGTGGTGCAAGATTTGGTGGCAACTTTGGAGTTGCTTTCTTAACTAAATTTGCTTACAATGCAAATGTAGCTAAAGAAGGACAACCTGCTAGAGAAGCTATTGAATTAGAAGTGACTATAGGAGAGAGACCTTACAAAGAGTGGATCAATCCTGTAGACAGAGTTGTTGATAAAAACAATGTAGAAATCACAGATAAAACATCTGCTGAGTACATTGCCGGATTCAATGCTCTTATTGTTCAACAAAATGCTACAGTAACTCACTACTTGAAAGCAGTAGGAGTAACTGAAGAAGCTATGAGAGCAGCATTTGCAACACCTCCAGTAAGTTTTGCAGATTATGCAACCAGAGTTTGTGCACTTTTACCTATTGGATTTGACAAAAAACCACTAGATTTGTTCCTTGAATATCAGTGGAATTTTGGTAAAAAACAAGATGGGTCTTTAAATGATAAGACTTATCCAACTTTGCCAAAGAACATGAAAGGTGGTTACTTTATTGTTTCTGCTCAACCTGGAGTATGGGTTGAGAAAAGAGAAGAAGATGGTAAGTTAACCTATGTTAATTCTAATGGACAAAAACATCCATTTGAAAGAGATGCTAACTTCATGTCTTCTAACAAAGGTACTCAACAAGTTCTAGGAGGTGCTCCTGCAGCTTCTCCAATGGGAGCTATGGGTGCTGCACCTGCTGGTGGCTGGTCTTAATCTAATCTAAACTAAATCCTCTTCTGCTTATGAGCTTATTTCAATACAATTCAGATAAACTTGATAGAAGAGGATTTATAAGTAAAGAAAGCATCTTGTCTTTAGTGACTCAAGAAGAAATTTTTGAATTAGTGTTCAAATATAAGCCTCAAGAATTTGAGTATGTTGTTTCTCCTTTAAGGCCTGATGATGATCCTGGCTGTTGGTTTACTCTACATGATAATGGAGTTTTATACTTTGTTGATTTTGGAGGTAATAGAAGACATAGTGATTGTTTCAATATAGTGCAAGACTACTTTAAAATTCCTAATTTTTACCTGACTTTAGAATTTATCTATAACTCTTTAATTAGAGGAAAGACAGAGCTAAAGCCAATACAAAAGCAGGAAAAGGTTCAAAAAGAAGCTAAAAAGAAAGTCAAACTCTTAATAGAAGCAAGACCTTTTGAAGCTAGAGATGGGCAATTCTGGTCTCCTTATGGCATTAAAAAGAAAGACCTTATTGAAGATAAAGTCTTTCCTATCAGCAGATTATTTGCTTTAAACACTAAAACAGGAAGTCATGCCATAGACTGTAGGGATTTAGCCTATGCCTATACTGACTTTCCTGATTCTAGAAAGAAAATCTATTTTCCTTTAAGAGAAGGTAAGAGAAGATTCATTACAAATTGCAGTCAAAATGATGTAGGTGGCATCAATTCTTTGGCTCCTTGTGGAAGTGAATTGATTATTACTAAAGGCTATAAGGATTATAGAGTGCTAAAGAACAGTGGAAAAAATGTTGTTTGGTTTCAAAATGAAGGCATGATACCAAACAATCTAATTATAAATCAGTTGGTTAAACATTTTTATTCTATTATTGTATGGTTTGACAATGACCATGCAGGTATAACAGCTTCTGAGAAAATAAAACAGCATATAAATTCCATTGCTCCAGGCAAAGCAAAAAATCTCTGGTTACCTGAGAGAGGTTTAGAGTTGGGTATCAAAGACCCTTCAGATTGTAGAAAGCTAGACCCAGCTTATTTTCATCAATTCCTTAAAACATTTACAGGATGAATTTAAACAACATTCACTATTCTTGGAAACCAATTCTGAATGAACTAAACACAGATGCTTTCCTTTACTTTAAGAATGAAGTTCTTCCAAAAGAAAAATATTACCCTGAAGCTGATAAAGTTTTCAGGGTTTTTTCTATGCCTGTGTCAGCTATTAAAATAGTTGTTATTGGGTCATGGAAACACCCTAATATCAGAGAAATAGAAAAGCAAGGCTTGTTCTGGCTACCTGTTTCTTTAACACAAGGTGTAGATGTGGACCACACTACATATTGGGAACCCTTCATTAAAAAGGTAGTGTATTTTATAGCCAGGAGTAACCCTACTCTTTGGCTATTACCTACCATAGAAGCACAAAGATTTGCAGCTAATCTACCTGTCAAAACTATATTCAATGTGCTGAGATATGATGATAGCACTATTCATCAAATTCCTGTCAATGTAGATTACAATTATGTGTTCAAAGGCATTTATGTCAATACTGAGCATGTAAACATCCTCCTAGGGAAGCTAGGAAAAGAAACAATTAATTGGTAATTTAACATTTAAAATCATGAGTGAAGTACAAGCTCCGGTTACTACTGAAAGAGAAGTAACAATTTATGCCACTAGAGGTGGTCAAATGAAAAAAATTATGACATCTGTTAAAACTTGGGGAGAATTACAACCCTTAGTTAGAAGAGAAGGTTTTGATTTAGGTTCATTGTTAGCTGCTGAGAATATCAACAAGACAGATCTTGTTAATGATTTAGCAGTATTACCTGAAGGTAACTTCAGATTGTTCTTGAGACCAAAACAAACTAAATCAGGTGCTCCTGATAGAAAAGAATGTTTTGCTATCATCAAAGCTCACATTGAGAAAAATCCAGGTGACAAATCTAAATTTGTTATTGATGGTAAAAACATGACTCAGTTATCAACTCCTGTAGTACAGGATTTGGTAGCTAAGTATTGTAATGGTGCTTCTGCCCCTGCTTCTAACACAGCTACTGAAGCTCCTAAAGCTAAAGCTGAGAAAGCTCCAAAAGCTGAGAAAGTAGAAGCTGCTAAAGAAGTAGTTGCTGATGCAAGACCTCTTAATGACTCTGAAAGAGTTGAGCAAGCTTTGGCTTTAGTGGCTCCTTTGTCAGGTTATGACTCTTATGCTAAAGTAGAGAAACATTTGAATAGACTTTCTGATGAAGTGGCTATTGCAAATGCTCCTGCTCCAGAAGTAAGAGAGGAAACTGAGGAAGAAGCTTTAGCTAGAGAAGCTAGAGAAATGTCTGCTGGTTACCGTTAATATTAACAAAGGGCTTAGGTAATATAAGCCCTTTTAATTTTCACATTATGCACATATCTGATCATCATTTAGCAACTTATGATGGACTTAATAAAATAGTCCACAATGCTATGTTAATGAACACGCATAAAAACAAAGACTTTCTACAGTTCTTGTTTGATAAAGGTATGCTACACTTTGAAAGATACAATAATCCTAATCAAAAAGCTGTCAATGAATTTTACAGACTGTTAGATTTATTTGATGCTAAGTATAAAAACTTGTATGACTTAGGTTTTACTTTTGATGGATCTAATTTTTACCCTTATTTCAAAGTTCTTTATCCAAAGTTTACTATTACAAATACTAATGGAGATTTACATACAATCAAAGATTTAGTAGTAATTCATACAGTAGCTTACAACCCTAATAATGGAGGGCATATCTACACTAAACACCCTATGGGTGGCAGACTTAGTAAAACTAAGTTAGAAATAGCTGCTTGTTATCAACAAAGCCATTTATCAGGACATAATGAATGGAATAAACAACCTTTCTATGTTAGTAGTTTTTGTGTAGGTGGAGACACTGATGTAAGTAGAATGATAGCTGAGTTTGAAGTAGAAATGGATTGGGATAGATATGAGTTGTATTTATTCTGTGTTGATTCTATGATTACTTGGGAGTCTTTAGAGGGTGTTCCTTACAGAAAAATGAGAGATATTAAAAATGCTCTCAACAACAAAGTTACTTCTGCAAACCAAAATCAAGTCAACACTCTTGTCAATAGAATCATTAAAGATAAAATTCCTTTAGACTTAGATTTCTATATTGATAAAGGGTTGTATAGAATTAGACCTAATGAGAAAGCTGATGAATTTGTCAAAAATTTAGTGTTACAATGCTTTGATTTTGATAAATATAAGTTCATTTTAGTTTCTAGAGTACCTAATACTTTCAATGAATTTCTTCAAATGAAAGCTGAACAAGCAACAGAGAAACAGTTTAACATTACTGTTCCTGATCAATACACTCTTTTCAGAGGAAAGAAAGTATTTGCTAAATTAATTAAAGAAGACACAAGAAATGAACCTGTTGTCTCTTTAGAAAACCTTATTGTTTATCCTAATTTTTTAAAAGATGTCCTTAGTCAACTTGAGTCAAGAATCTATGGCAAGGCAGTTACCAAGAGTGGAATTAAAATCTATAATTCCCTTAGTAATGCCCCTAGAAGTATTTCATCAGATACAGTATCTGTGTAAAAACATACCAAAAGTAGAGTGGTCAGGTGCTCTATTTTATACTACAGAAGGTAGTATTGATAAGCCTGGCACATTCAAAATCACTTTAAAAACAATCCTTCCATTAGATATGGGTTCTGCAGCTTATACAGAATACAAGCTTGATGACAGATTTATGGATTTTATTGAAGAAGATTTTGAAGAAAGATGTACTTGGAAATTAGGTCATATTCATAGCCATAATGTAATGGGAGTTTTCTTCTCAGGTACAGATATGGCAGAGCTTAATGACAATGCTCCGGCACACAATTTCTATCTTTCTCTTATTGTGAACAACTACATGGACTTTATTGCCAAAGTTGCTTTCATTGGAGAAGCTAAGAAAGATATTAAACAGGTTCCATATACAGCAAAAACTGCTGATGGCCATGATTATATTATTGAAAAACAAGATTTTGTAGTAGATAATAGAAAGCTATTTATCTATGATTGTGAGATTGATTCTCCTAAGAATCAAATTCTTGTTACAGACCAATTTGCTGCTCAAGTAGCAAAAATCATGGAGCCTAAACCTGTAAAAACTCCTGCTTCTAATATTCAAAGCAGATTTCCTGTTCCTGCTGACAAACTTAAACAAGGTCAAGGTTGGCAAAGAAGTCAACAAAAATCCAGGCAATTCAAAACACAAGAAGAGAGGGAAATGGAAAGCTGGAACAAAAGCTTCCAAACTCCTAATCAAAAGAAACTTTTTGATGATTGGGATGTTCCTGGCAATCTTATTGATGACTTAGAAGAGCAGGATTTAGAAGAAAAAGCAATCTATGACTTTTGTAAATCTTTATTTGACTTTACTAATGGTCCAATAGATGACTTTGAAACTCTTGAAGATGTCTTAGATGTAGTAGCAGACTTCAATCTAACTCCTGCTGAATTAGCTAAAGCTGTAATCAATGATTATGCTAAGACTTTTAATAAGCATTTCCCTAACTCAAACAGTAGAGATTTTATTCAAAAGACTTATGAAGCTATTGATGTGCTTAAAGACTTGAAAGAACTCTACCCAGAGATAGGATTATCTGTTAAAACTATTGAAGCAATGATTTTTAAATTTATGGAAAATGAGTCAGAGAAACACAAGCCAACAGTCTAGATTTAAAGATGCTCCTTGGTTCCCTAGAAACAATGAAGTGTGTATGGTGGGTGGAGCAGGTGGTATTGGTTCTTGGTTATGTTATTTCTTAACTAAGATTGGTTTTAGAGTTAATCTCTATGACTTTGATACTGTAGAAGACCATAATCTAGGTGGTCAGTTATTTATGCAATCTGATTTAGGTCAATCTAAAGTAATTGCAGTAGCAAGAGTTGTAAACACTTTTTGTAATACTCCTATATCTACATTCAATGAGAGAATTGATATGAATACAATGACGCATCACTTTATGTTTTCTGCTTTTGACAACATGGAGGCAAGAAATGCATTGTTTCATGTCTGGAAGAAATCCTGGAACAGTGCCCCACCAGGGGTAACCCCAATCTTCATAGATGGTAGATTAGAGATAGAGCAACTACAAGTATTCTGTGTTACTCCGGAGAATGCTGACAGGTATGAAAGAGACCATTTATTTCATGACTCAGTAGTGGAGGAAGCTCCATGTACTATGAAACAAAGCTCTCATACTGCAGCAATGATAGGAACTCTTATGACTTCCTATTTTACTAACCATATTGCCAACATTTATAGTGGAGAGACTATCAGAGAAGTTCCTTTCTACTATGAATTTGTAGTTCCTATGAACTACTCAGCTTCTGAACTATGAGAGTAATATCCTCTACATTAGGAAGCTTAACCAATGATCCTTTTAAAATTACTGTATTAGCAGCTAATACCTACATTCCTATTTATGCTTTTCATACATATTATCAGGAAGAAGGTGTTAAATTCTATAAAAGGCCTTCTTTAGAGAAAGGTACTCTTAGAAAACCTAATACTTTAAAGCACATAAAGGATGCTCTAGAAATGGCTATTGCCCCAAGAAGAATTACTATAGGTGGTAAGTTTTATTACTTCTTGAAAGGTGCAATGTACACTGAGGATGGGAATCCTCTTATGGTGTTAGGCATGGCTAGACAAGCTTTTGAAGACCCAGACATCAAAAATTTCTCTGAAGTGAGGTATGGGTCTGAAGTCAACCCTGTTGACTATAAAAATTTTGTCATGTTTTATTCCACATCTTTCTTTACTGACCCCAGTCTTGCTCCTTTAAACAGAAGGTTTCAAAAAGAATTAATGATGTCTTGCTATGAAAAAGGTATAGAGGTAAGAGTGATTACCTCATCAGAAATTGAAAGGAATACCTTTGCAAACATCTTTGAAATCCCTAAAGCTAATTCTGTTAGCCAATTAGAGGAGTACATGAACAGGGTACTACCAACATTCTTATATGTAGAAGAAGAGGACACTTTTGCATTTGAAGAGTTGAGAGCACCTGAAATTGTTCAAGACCATGAATTATCTGTGGAAGAAGAAGCTCTACTATTTGACTCTGAAGATCAGGAGTTACCTGAATTAGAACTCATTCCTTATGAACCTGATGAATATGCAGTAGAAAGAGAAGAGATGGAAAGAGAAGCTGCTACTTGGGATTCTGCCCATACAGAATCTCCTTATCTTATAGGTATGGACCCTATTTCTGATGAAGTAACTATCACTGAAAGAAGGCCTCATCCTGTAGATTCTTTAGTAGAAAGGTTAAGATCTTCACAAGATGCTTACAATATGCAGATGCACACATTCAATAATCTTGTAATTACAGGAGAAGGTGTAGTTCATGCAGATTATGCTATAGCTAATGCTGATGCAGCTCTTACAGCTCATGTTCAACAAACAATGAGGAATAATAGACCTATAGAGCTTATAGATGACACAGAATAATTCCCAAAGGTATGTAAGTTTTTTAGTTTTAATTTATAAAAATCTTATATGGGATTAGGAGCCACAAACAAAAGAAAGGGCAGTTCTGCAGAGAGATATTATGCCAAATTCTTTAGAGATTTAGGCTTTACTTTCTGTGAAACTGCTAGATTTGGAAGTAAAAAGCATGACAATGCAAAGATTGACTTGCTGTACATTCCTTTTAATGTACAGATAAAAGCTGGCATCCAAAAGAATATGAATCCTGGGAAGGAACTATTTATGATGGCCACTTCTATTACTGCAATGTTTCCCCCTGAAGATGAAATTTCAAAAAGACCTTGTATATTGTTTCATTACAAACAAGGTAAACCTGGAGTTAAAAGAACTCCGGATATGGAAATGGTGTATATGTCTTTAATACAGTTTGATGTATTTAAGAGTAAAAGTCCTGATTTAGAGTATTCTATGATGAAAGACTTTAAGTTTGACTTAAACTCTGAGTTCAAAACTGTTGTAGGTATGACACTTGACCATTTTAAACAAGAAGTAATCTTAAAACAGTATGTAACATGCCAGTAATAGTAGCCAGTAAAGAAGAAGTGATAGAGTACTATGAGTCTAGTGCTTTAGGTCAATCAAAATTAAAAAGATTATTAGGAGACTTGAATAGTTTCCACAAAGAAGAAGACTCCTCAGCAGAACATTTTGTAATAGGTTCTGCAGTAGATTGTTTATTAACTAACTCAAGAGAAGCCTTTGAGGCTGAGTACTATGTTTCAGAAGTAGAAAAACTTCCTTCTGAAGCTGTGATAGGTATTTTGCAGTCAGTTCATGAAGATTTATTGCAGGATTATGCAGAGCATTTAGAAGTAGTTATGGGCCAGGAAGAGCCTGAGCCTGTAACTCCTTTTATAGAATTTGTAGGTGATTTGAAAGATCACCCAAGCTACATTCTAGATGCCTGTGAAAGAGCAGAATGGCAATCTAGATGGGGAGCAGATGCCAAGTTAAAGAACATCATTGAACCTGGAACTGAATACTTCATGGACTTGTGTAAAGCCTTTGGGAAAAGGGTTATTAGTAAATCTCAAGCTAATATCATTGAAGCTATTGTAGCTTCTTTGCAAAACAATCCAAGAACTTCAGCATTCTTTGATAGAGTGTCTTTTGAAGCATTACCACATATAACAATTTACTATCAGTTTCCTATTTACTTTGAGTACAGAGGAGTACAGTGTAAAGCCTTGTTAGATATGGTTATTGTAGAAAGAGATATTGAAGGAAAAATTCTTTCTATCACAGGAATTGACCTAAAAACTATGAATGGAAATACCTATTATTTCCCAAGTAGTATTAAGGCCAGAAGATATGATATTCAAGCTGCTTGGTACACCTTGGCATTACATTCACACTTTGCAGTTCCTGATGGATCTGATGTGATTAAACCTTTCCAATTTGTAGTAGAATCTACTACTTATCAAGGAAAACCTTTAGTTTATACTGTTGCAAAAAGTCTACTTGAAATGGGTAGATTTGGTAGAAGAGCTATATCTTTACATGAAACAGACATGTTTAATGGAGATGGTATGGCAAGTGCTATTATTCAACAACAAGTTTTAGGTTTTGAGCAACTCTTAGATCTTTATATTTTCCATAGTGAGAATGGTTTTAATGAAGAAAGAGAAATTCAAGAAGCAGGTTTAACCCCATTAGTTGTATCATGGGATGGTATTGTCTAGAATTGTAAAAACAGGGATGCAAATTGAGATAGGGCACTTATATGTCAATAGAACATTGAGGTATCTGGTGCCGGCTCTCAATTATTATGGGCCTACTTTGAAGACTAAGTTAAACTTGGTCTTCAAGTTAGCCTTTGGCATACATGATTCTTTGTTAGCCGGTACTCATTTAGAAGGTCAAAAGAATATTTTTATTCTTGTTGACAAACTTGTGAGACCTGATTTATACCAAAACTTTATGGATTGGGTAAAACATCAAGAATATTATGTCACAGACTATGCTTATGACTCAATTCTTGAGCATAACAGTAGAAAACAAATGATAGTAATAGCATTCCCACCTGAATTAGCTGATGCTTATGATAAGTTTTTACTGGGTAAGTATAGTCTAATGTACACCAAGAAAGAAATTCAAAATTACTTTGGAGATGAGAATAAAGCTACTGCAAGGCATGTATTGTGTAAAACAATGTTTGCTAAGAATCAGTTTAAACTCTTAGTCAAAGAAACTTTTGGTGTCCTTTTAGAAGAACAGGACTTTTTACAAGGGTCTTGGGAATATGACCTTCCTCCTAATCAGGAAGAAGAATTTTTTAACACTTGGAAGCCTTTGGGGGAGTAATCCCCCTTAGCTTTCATTAATTTTAATCAGATGGCACACACATTAATTATTACAGCTTATAACCCTGACTTCAGTGCTTCTTTTAAAGCCTGGATTAGAAAAAACATCAGCCCTTCTATGGTCAACCCTCAAGATGAGGAAAAAGCTTATAACTTAGAAGCTATTATAGATGAAGACCCATTAAGAAGTGAAGAAGATGATTTATTAATTAAAGAGTTGCAATCCCAAAATGTAGAATATGTCGAATTCTAGACTATTAAAACCTGAAGAAAAAGTCTTTGTTATTTACAAGGACAATCCTCCTGCTAGAGTTATTGCTGTTGAGAAAAGAGGTAGAAAACACTATCTTTTATTGAGATGGGATAATTTAGGTGGAGATGTTTTTAAACCTGAAAAATGGGTTAAAGACAGTCTCTGTACTGAATACAAACCTGAAGGTTCTCAAAAGTATAAAGCTCCAGGAAGAATGCCTCTTAATTGGTGGCAAAAAATGATTGTTAAACTACAAAATTGGTGGTATGAACTCAAAAATTAAAATGACTGAAGCAAGTTTTGATGCTCTTGTTCATGACAGAACTGTTATGATTAAGAGAACTCTTGTAGAAAAAGGGAAAGAGTATAGAAGAAACAATGACCCTCTACACAATTTTAGAATAGCTGCTAAAGTGCAGAATACCACTGAAGAGAAAGCTCTTTGGGGTTTTGCAGTTAAGCACTATGTATCATTCTTAGATATTTTGAATGATATAGAAAGAGGCTTTCTTCCAAAAGAAGAAGTCGTAGATGAGAAGATAGGAGATTTGATCAACTATCTGATACTGTGTGAAGCCAGTATCAAAGAAAAGATTTCTAACAACAAATAATTTTTAAAACAAAATGAGTAGAATTGAATTCCTTACAAAACATTGCACAACATCTAAAGATGGAATTATTGCTTTGTCAAACACTTTAGTTGAAATGGCAATTAAATTGCACAACTGCCCTATTAAAGTATCTTGTGCAGATTACCCAGGAGAAATATCTGTTTACACAGTAGAAGATTTGTTAGTGCCTAAATACACAGCAGGCCCTTATCCTAACAGATTTGAACCTGGAACTACATACAGTCTTTGTATGTATAGCTGGAAAGGGGTTCCTGCCACAAAAGAGGAACTTGATGAAATTTGGACTGAATTGCCACCAAAAGAATCTTCTAATCTTGCAACAGAAGAAATTATTATTGAGAAGAAAGGTAAAAGTTATTTTATTAAAACTCCTGTTGTAGTCACTACTTATGAAGAAAAAGAAGTTTCTCTTACTGAGTATGTAGGTATGATTATTCATCAAACAAGAACTGCCAGAGGACTTAGCCAAACTGCTTTATCCAATTTAACCGGCAACAAAGTTTCTGCTACTTCTATTAGTCAAATAGAAACTGGTGTCACAAATCCTATTCTAAGTTCTTTAGAAGTTATTTGTGAAGCTTTAGGTTTACACATTACTGATTTATTCCCACCTAAAAATTAAAGCTATGAATCAAAGAATTAAAATTGGAAACCTTAATGTAGAGTGCTTTATGAATGAATATGATAAAGCAACTAAGACTCAAAAGCAAATTCAATGCCCTCCAATTAGTTCTAGAGATAGAGCAGCTATTGATAGAGGCCTTGATGACACTGATTTTGGAGAGTTCTTTAGATTTGAAGACAAAGACAAAATTGTTACCGGTATGTTTAATGTTGTAAATGCTGAAGAAGAAGATGACTAGTATAGATGAATTAGTACAATGGGCAAAAGGTGTTGCAAAAGAACACCCTAAGCACAGGGATGAAATTTGGTCTTTTATTTCTCTTTGTCAAGATGAAGTAGAAGAAGGTGGCTCAGAAGCTCATGAAGTTCAGTTAGCTTACAATGATATTTGTGATTTAGTTGGAATAGATGAGTGAGTTATCTAGATTAGCAAAAACACGGAATTGGTCTAAATATAGACTAATGGGTGTCAATTTTCCTAGAGAGGGTTTAACTCCTGAAGAAATTCAGGAGTTAGATCAAATTAAGGAAATGATTAAGCAAGTCCTCTTAAAATGGGATGATAGAAGTAGAAGTTTAAACTTAGTACCAAAAGAAAAGAAACTATTATGATACAAGTTCAATTAGATAGAAAGCCTTATGCTAAGCATACTTTTTATAAAGGTACTTATACCTACAACAATCAAATATTTGAATTTACAGTTACTGAAGAATGGTCTGAGAATTGTCTCCAACCTGCTTTAATACTTGAGTTTGAATTAGAGTACAGATTATTGCCTTTTTGTTATGATGAGGCAAGAGAAAAAATTTTAAAACTTTATTTGCCACAGAATGAAAACAACAATTAATGCTCAAATAGTAGCACACTCTGTAAATGAGCAAGGAGATGAGTTAATCTCAGTTCTTGCTACATTCCCTAGAATTATCCTTGCTGAGGTAAACACTCACAGGATGCTTTCTAAGAACACTTCTAGCTCAAGAGCTATTCCATTTCATAAAATGGTAGAAACTATCCAAAATGACCCTTTTATTCCTATTGCATGGCAAAAAGGACATTCAGGTATGCAAGGAAGTGAATACCATACAGGAGATGCTGCAGAAAGATTTTGTCCTAATAATTGGTTAAGAGCTAGAGACAGAGCTATCTTAGAAGCCAATCATCTTCATGATAATATTGGTGTTACTAAACAGCTTTGTAACAGATTGTTAGAACCTTTTATGTGGACTACAATGTTAATCACAGGGCCTAAATCAGGTTGGGATAACTTCTTCCACTTAAGATGTCCTGCTTATGAATATGGAGGGATAACTTTTAAAAGTCAAAAAGATTGTTATAATAACTTTCTTATTAACCATCCTGAAGATTTACCTTATTTACCAAAAACTGAGTTAGATTGGTTAAAAGCTAATAAAGGTCAAGCTGAAATTCACATGATGGCTCTTGCTGAGTGTATTTGGGATGCTGTAAGTGAAAGTACTCCTAAAGTATTAAAAGAGGGAGAGTGGCACATTCCTTTTGAGGATAAGTTACCTACTCTAAAAGTAGCATATACTGATGATGGTTTAGACTACAGAGAAAAGTGTACTACAGAAGATAAAATTTTTATGTCTGTAGCCATGGCAGCTAGAACTTCTTATACAGTAGTAGGAGAAGAAAAAGAGCTTAATCCTCATGCTTTAATTGGTTTACATGACAGACTTCTTTCTTGGGACCCACCTCATAGCTCTCCTTTAGAACATTGTGCTCAATCTATGAGTAGAGAGGAAAGAATGATGTATAGAAAAGTTGAGAGACCTAAAAGTCATTCAGAAGGATTAGGATGGTGTAATAACTTCAAAGGTTTTATTCCTTATAGATACATGGTTGACAATGGGATTGAAATCTAAACCTCAAGAATGTATTAATTCTACTTGTAAAAACATCTTATATGTTTCAGAAGTAGAGTTGGGACTACCTTTACAATGTAAATCTTGTATTGAAAATGGAGATAAAACATCAAAGGACTAAAACCTTAACAACAAGAGATAATGGGAGAAGTAGTGATGCTATTTCTCCTAATTTCATTTATGGCTGTCTTGGTGGGTGTATGAAATCATATTGCTATGTAGGTAGGTATAATGCTGACAAAGTTTATATCAATGATAATACAGAGCAAATACTGGCTTCTATTTATGCTTGGGTTGATTCTAAACCCTGGCCTAAAGTACCCAATCAAGTTGATGACACTTACTATTGTGTAGATATAGGATGTAGTACTGATGTGCCTTTACATAGTAAACACTATAATTGGCAACAAGTATTTGATTTCTTCAATACACAATATAAACTGAAGACAACTTTTGCTACTAAATACCCAACAAAGTTTAAACTACAAGAGTATAACTTAGCTCCGGGTAAGCACAGGATAAGAATTAGTTTAATGCCTCAGAAAATCTCTGATATTTTAGAGCCTAAGACAGACACTATTGCAGACAGAATTGCTATGATTCCTATTCTTCAACAGAAGATGGAAGTTCATCTTAATTTCAGTCCTATTGTGTACTATCCAGGCTGGCTAGAAGATTACAGAGAGTTGTTTGAGATGTTGAAAGGTATTGAATTTAAGTCAGAATGTATTTTCTTGACTTACAATAATATTCAACTTCAGAGAAACACTCCTGAAGTGAATAAACTACTTAGTATTCCTGCTTTGCAAGAAGCAAAAGATTCTCAGTATGCTGCTGATAACATCAGGTATGAAAGACATTTTAAGCATGGCTTGATACTTGAGTTCAAAGACTTGTATTCTCAATATTTTCCATTAGAAACTATCAGATACATTTTTTAGTGTAAAGGTTTTTCTTTATATTTGTAAACAATTAAATTTAAAATACTTATGAAAGTAAATGTTCCAGGGCATCAATATGAATTGTCCAATTTTGAAAACAAAGAAAATCCAGGTCAGCTTTTACAATTTATTCATAAAGAGCCAAAAGAAGAAGGTTCTACTGAATTAGAAACTATTGCTGATGGTACTACTAATGAAGAACTTTTAGAAGTTTTATTAGATAGGTTAAACTTTTTGCAAGCTAAATTTCCTTGTAGAGAAAATGCCATTGCTATTACAAAGCTTGATGAAGCTCTTTTATGGTTAAATAAAAGAACTGCAGACAGAATTAAAAGAAATGTTGAAGGTAAACAATTAAAGTAATGAAAGTAACAGGGGAATATGTATTAGTGCAACAAACAGACACTAAAAAGAAAAGTTTTGTAATCTTGCCAGGCAAGAATGAAAAAGATGGTTACACAACCACTTTTGAGATTAAAGAAATTGGGCCTATGGTTCCTGAAGCACATGGATTAGAAGTAGGTAAATCACCTATCTTTCAAAATCATGTGACTTTTAATGGTATGAATGTAACTTCTCCTAAAGAACAAAAAGACCCAATCACTGCTTTGACTATTGTACACTATCTTGATATTATTGGGTTAGAATAATGGTTAATCAAAAAATTATTGTTATGGACTTCTCTACACAGGAAGTCCATATTTTTTCCTATGACCCTAATATATGGGAAAGTGGTGAGCATTTTTTAACTGGACACTATTCAGAACATGGTCAAACTTTTAAAGAAAGTCAATGCCAATGGATGATAGTAGATCTTTACAAAACAGAGGAAAGACTTCCTCTTTATATTCATTAATTATGACAATAAAAAAAATACTTTTTCTTGATGATTGTAATGGTTTTGAAAGTCATGATCCTAGAGCTTGGTTAGTAGAAGTTGAAAAATCTCTTTCTTTAGAAGAAATTAAAGAACAAGAAATTAAGCAAATAGGTTGTATGAGAACTGGAGGAAATTGGCGTAAAGCTATGGAAACAGGCTTTTTTCCTTATACAGAATTAAAACAAGGTAAAAAATCACATTTTAAAAAAGAAGAATATGATGAAATTTACACTGTAATTTCAGGAAACTATTAATTGTAAAAAATCAAATGGCAATACTTTGTAAAAGAATCTACAAGAAAGATTCATCAGGGAAAATCAGATACTTAGAAATAAGTAATGATGGGCACTTTGTAGTGCAAGAATCAGGGGTAGTTGGTACCAATAACCCAGTGATTAATAGAAGTGCTTGTGAAGCAAAGAATGTAGGTAAAAGCAATGCTACTACACCTGAATCACAAGCTTTAATTGAAGCTCAAGCTAAACTTACTGAAAAGATGAGATTAGGTTACTTCAATAGTATAGAAGAAGCTGAAGAAAAAGGGGGTAAAGATTTCTTATTACCAATGTTAGCTAAGGATTTTAAGAAAGAAGTGAAGAAAGTTTCATTTCCTTGTTATGTACAACCTAAGTTAGATGGTATGAGATCTTTAGGCTCTGAAGAAGATGGGTTTATGTCAAGAACAGGAAAGGCTATTGATACTCTTGGTCATATAGTGTTAGCAGATCTTGAAGATGTGGTTTTAGATGGAGAGTTATATGCCCATGGCATCTCTTTCCAGGAGAACATGAAACTAATCAAGAAATACAGACCTCATCTTACAGAGCAGGTTAAGTATCATGTCTATGATATAGTTATGGATGCTCCTTTTAACCAAAGACTTGCAACTTTGCAAGAGTTGGTAGCTAAGATGAACAATCCTCACATTGAAATAGTCCCTACTTACTTTGTACAATCTAAAGCTGAGATTGATGCATTTCATCAACAGTTTATAGCTGCAGGTTATGAGGGCACTATGGTGAGACACTCTGAAGAAGGGTATGCTGTAAATAAGAGAAGTTCTCAACTACTTAAATATAAAGATTTCTTAGATGAAGTTTATGTAGTAGTTGATGTAGTTCCTTCAGAAAGTAGACCTGAGCAAGGTGTTGTAGTTTGTTCTAAGAAAATGGAACAAGCAGGGGAGAATGTTTGGGTCCAAAACTTCAACTGTGGTATGAAATTCAGCCATGCTGAAAGAGAAGAAATCTTATCTAACAAACAGAATTACATTGGTAAGATGGCAGAGGTAAGATTCTTTGAGTACACAGATGGAGGTATTCCAAGATTTCCTGTTTGTGTTGGCTTCAGATTAGATAAATAATGGATCCGGAATGGAAAGAGGCATTGTTGAAGAAGAATTTTATTCCTATCTTTGACATGCCATTCCTTCATTCAGGAATGAGTTTTGAAGAATTTTTAACTAAAACAAAAAGAATGAGTAAAATTCAATCTATCCCTGAGTATCAGGGACTGGCAGCCAGAACCTGCCCAAACTTACCAGGAGAACATGAGAATGAAAGACACATGAATCTTGGTGTTATCACTGAAATTGGAGAAGTCCTTGACATCTTCAAGAAAAATCTAGCTTATGGTAAAGCTATTGATGTAGTTAATCTTGGAGAAGAGTTAGCTGACATGTCTTGGTACATTGTAAACAAGTGCAGATTTCATGAGATTCCTTTAGATGATAATTTTGATACTGTAAAAGCTGAAGTAAAACAGTTGTTAGATACTCAGATGTTTACTGAACAAGATTTATCTAAAGAACTTAGAGCTGAGGCTTTAATGCACCCAATTCTTCAAGCTTATTGTGGACCAACTAATAACATCTTTAGTGCTCCTATTGTGCAATTAGCTATGCTAGCTAACATTGCAGAGTGGTTTGAATTGGATTTCTTTCAGCTACTTACTAACAACATTGATAAGTTGAAGGTAAGATACCCTGAAAAATTCACTGAAGAAGCTGCTCTTAATAGAGATCTTGATGCTGAAAGAGCTGAATTAGAAAAAGAGTAATAATCAAAATTGGGAGATTTATAGAGAATCTCCCAATTTTTAAATCTAAAATGTTATGAATCAAGCAGATAAAATAGAACTTCAAGAAAGTTGGAGAAAAGTAAAACCCATTCTTTTAGTGTTAGGAGTATTGATATTAGTGGCTTATTTAATGAGAGGTTGTGAAGCTGAACATAAACTAGCTCAAGCTAATACTATGAATAAAGCTTTGGGAGATAGCCTTAAAACTTGGAGAGATAAAGAAGGTAATTACAAAGCTAACATTACTCTTCTTGAGAATGAGAATGCTGATTATTTTACAAAGTGGAACACAGCAGACTCTACTGTAGTTAAGCTTCAAGCTTTAGTTACCAAGTACAAAAAGCAATTAGACAAGAAAGGTAGTGCTACAGTTATTACTACTGATGCTGACATCAATATTTCAGAACCTACTATAGTTTACAGAGATACTACTAAGCCTTGTGATCCTATTTATGAAACACCTTTTGAAATAATGGGCACTGGTGAATATGAAAAAACTAAATGGGTCTGGGGAATTGTAACTGCTACTAAAGATAGTACTAGAGTAGGAATGAGATTCCATGAAGAAATTGATGTAGTCATTGGTCAAGAAAAGACAGGCTTTTTAGGCTTAGGAAAACCTAGACCTTTTGCTG